>Ga0081474_122084_pt1 | contig 31433 bp, 34 predicted proteins | sample OneHunmetagenome_2_FD_70978 | JGI IMG/M metagenome (GOLD analysis project Ga0081474, IMG submission 70978) | Ferrous microbial mat communities from One Hundred Spring Plain, Yellowstone National Park, USA v2 (version 2) | ecosystem: Environmental > Aquatic > Non-marine Saline and Alkaline >... | reverse complement strand
AACCACATTATTCAACCTATATCCAAAAAGTTTAGTTGATAAACTTCGATATGTCAATGATGTAAAGCTTACAAAAGAGGCTAAGCTAAGACTAAAGTGGATAGAGTACTACGAGAAAGTGAAAGATGTTACTAAAACATGCAGATACTTTGGCATATCTAGAACCACATTCTACAAATGGCTAAAAAGATATCAAAAGGATGGATTGAAAGGACTTTTAGACAGACCTAAAACTCCTTTGAGAAAAAGAGCTCCAACCGTGAGAAAGAAATATGAACTTGATATAATACGTATAAGAAACAACAATCCCACTTGGAGCAAAGAGAAAATAGCAATAGAGCGATAACATCGCATTTTACTTCGAGGCAAGATGAAAAAACAGGCATTCACGATGTAAGAAATGCTATGCACACTAGAGCGGCATCAGTGTATTTTAGAGCTAAAGAACAAACAAGTCTGACACGATTTACAAGTAGATTTCCCTCTACCGTTGGTCATCCTCTTATACTGGTCTATCTTGAATTGTTCCAAGCTTGTTTGGAGTATTTCCACCTTGTTTTGTAACTCAAGTATGTCCTTCTTCAAGGTTGGTATCTGATCTGTTCGGTTCTGGATTGGCCTTAACAGGTTAGGTATACTCAATGATGTATTGGTCTCTACTTTCTGGATTACAGACTTGAATGCGTTACGGCTGTTTTTGATATCCACAAGCGTGGCTTCCATCTGTGCTATGGTATCACCTTGCTTGAGGGCTCTGTCCATCAATGAATGAACCAAAAAGCTTGACTGTCATTGATGGTAGCACTGTGTTGTTGGTTTCCACCATCAATCTGGCTTCTTAGTCTTTTCAGCATGTTTTGTCCTCCATACATAATGATAATATAACAGAAAGCGTTTGTATCGTCAACAATAGAATAAATTTATGACTTATATTGTATGATAAGTGTGATGTGTGTGATTATTATGACAATTGTTTTGGAAATGCTTCTGAAATATACCCCATACAAAAAAAATGAACGAGGTTTGTAAGTTATCACATAAAAATAGCATTTTGTCAAGTAAAAAGCACTCATAAATTCAAACAATGATATGTTGTATAAGTCATTTATAATGCTTAATTTTTTAAAGATGAGATGTAAAGATAACAGTTTATAGAAAGACAAAAATTTTTATAAGGTCTGTAAATATAATGTTTTAAATCATTGAAAAGTTAAAAAGTATATGATTAATATCATTGCAAATAAGAAAGTTGTGGTTATTTGATGACATTTATGACTTGTATGATACATATGATTTATTAAACTATATAACGGTTAAAAAATGTATGCTATAATTGATGTTTGAAGGAAGGTGTGAACATGAAAGAACAATTGTTTAAAGAAACGCTTCAAAATTTGTTTGTCGGTCACACCATAGAAGGTAAAGGTGGCTTTGTAAACTTAGCTAAGATAAGGACTAAGTACTATCAAAAGATAGAGAAGGTCTAAAAGAGGCTAACTAACTGTTAGAACGAGACTTTTCAATAATTTTGTATCTCATAACAAAATCTCATGTTGAATATTTGCAGAACTCCACTTATTGAAAACATCTCTGGACAAGGATATTTATTTCAAGAATCTCAGCAGAGCGGTTGGACCGCATTTTACCTCGTGGGTTGATAAGGGAACAGTGCTGATAGTGTAAAAAATGCTTCCAGCACACTAGAGTGATGGTATCGCATTTCACTTTGTGGCAAAATAAAAAACAGGTACACACGATGTAAGAAATGCCTTTCGCACACTAGCCTCTTGAAGAAGTACATAGAAAAATACAACTTTGTAAGACCTATAAGTATACCACGGTTTCATCGTTCATTAGGTTATAAAACACCTGCTGAAGTAGCTTACAAGTATGCCACGGTTAATGGTAATGGTACAAAGAATTCTGAGGTGGTCCTATGATAATGTGTTATAATTTTTTTTGTGGGACAAGTATACCACGGTGTATGTGTTCACGATGTAGTGAACTTATACAAGGTGAGGGCTTCTTGCTATAATTATGTTAAAATCAATAAAAACTCTCTAGCATTTTTTTACCATATTCGCTTTTTGGGCTTTTAAAAAAATCATCTTTTTAGAGATCTCTTGCACTATACCATCTTTTAACACCATCACCCTATCCGCTATATAATAAACCACATCTATATCATGGGTTATAATGATTGAACTAAAATAATCTTTCATGTTCTTAAAAGCGCACAAAACGTCTTTTTGTATCAAAACATCCAAAGAAGTTGTAGGCTCATCGGCTATCACCAAGGAAGAGCCCCTTCCCAAAGACATTGCTATCATTACCCTTTGCTTTTGGCCCCCTGAAAGCTGATGGGGATATTTTTTCTTTAGCTCATCTACATTAAGCCCCACAAGGTTTATAGCCTTATCTATATCCATACCAGAGCTTTCTTTTACAGCCTCTTTTACCATCTTTATCTGTGAATATACGTTAAAAAGAGGATCCAAATAATTACCTGGGTCTTGAAATATCATAAATATATCCTTACCATTATACTCTATAAGCCCGTTATAATCAATAAGTCCCATTATAGCTTTTGCAATGGTGGATTTACCAGAACCAGATTCTCCCACTATAGAAAATATCTCATTTTCTTCTATATCAAAACTAACATCTTTTAAAATATGTTTATTTTTATAAAATACGTTTAAATTTTCTACTTTTAAAAGCATAAAAACTAAGTAATATTATATAATAAATCAATATGAAAGCTGTTATACTGGCAGGGGGTTCTGGTACAAGACTATACCCCACTACAAAAGTGTTAAACAAGCATCTTTTGCCTATATACAACAAACCTATGATATATTATCCGCTGTCGTTGGTGATGCTTCTTGGTATAAGGGATATAGCCATTGTGGTAAACCCACAAGATTTGGAGAGTTTTAAACTCTTGTTAAAAGATGGGTCTCATGTTGGTATAAATATAACTTATATCATTCAAGAAAAACCAAGGGGCTTAGCAGAAGGGCTTATTCTTGCAAAAGATTTTATAAAAGATGATTATGTGCTTTATCTTTTGGGAGACAACATATTCTTTGGACATGATTTGCCCAAGATTGTAAGTTTGGCAAAAGAAAGGGTTTTAAAAGAAAACGGGGCATCTATATTTTGCTATCATGTAAAAGACCCAGAGCGCTTTGGTATAGCAGAAATATCAGAAGATGGTAAGGTGATCTCTTTAGAGGAAAAACCAAAGCATCCAAAATCCAATTATGCAGTAGTTGGTATGTATGTATACGATAAAGATGCAGTTTATATAGCAAAAGATATAAAGCCTTCTCACAGAGGAGAGCTTGAGATTACATCTGTAAACGAAGTTTATTTGAAAGCTAATAAGCTATACGCTTATATACTGGGAAGGGGTTTTGCTTGGTTTGACGCTGGAACCCACGACAGTTTTATGGAAGCCTCTGAGTTTATATCAACAATAGAAAAGCGCACTGGTCTTATGGTAGGATGTATAGAGGAGATAGCCTACAACAACGGATGGATCACAAAAGAAAAACTTTTAGAACTAGCACACAATTTAAGAAAAACAGATTACGGAAAATACCTAATGGAGATAGTCCAAGATCATGCCTTTTGAGTTTATAAAAACAGATATAAAAGAGGTGATACTGATAAAGCCAAAGGTTTTTGAAGACGAAAGAGGGTTTTTCTTAGAAAGCTATAAAAAATCTGAGTTTGAGGAAAACGGTATAACAGATGTCTTTATCCAAGATAATCATTCAAAATCTGTAAAAGGAGTATTAAGGGGCCTTCATTATCAAAAAGAACCAGCAGCTCAAGGAAAGCTTGTAAGATGTATAAAGGGTAAAATATTTGATGTGGCAGTAGATATAAGAAAAAATAGTCCCACTTACGGCAAATGGGTAGGATATGAGCTCTCAGAAGAAAACAAACTGATGCTTTTTATACCAAAGGGCTTTGCCCATGGGTTTTTGACCCTTTCAGAAGAAGCTGAAGTAATATACAAAGTATCTGGGGCCGAGTATTCAAAAGAACACGACAAAGGTATAATATGGAACGATAAAACCATAAACATAAAATGGCCTTTAGAACATATAAAAGAGGTTATTTTATCTGATAAAGATAAAAATCTACCAACACTAGAGCAAGCAGACAACAACTTTTTATACGGAGGATAAATTTTGAAATTGCTTGTAACAGGTGGAGCTGGTTTTATAGGCAGTGAGTTTGTAAGAGAAGGCGTAAAAAGAGGATATGATATTGTTGTGGTGGATAAGCTAACCTATGCTGGGGATTTAGACAGACTAAAAGAAGTAAAAGAAAATATAACATTCTACAAAGCAGATATTACCAACAAAGAGTTTATAGAGCATATTTTTAAAACTGAAAAGCCAAAGGTTATAGTTCATTTTGCAGCAGAATCCCATGTGGATAGAAGTATATTGGACGCAAGCCCTTTTATAAAGACAAATGTAGAAGGTACACAAGTGCTTCTTGATGTAGCAAAAGATATAGGTGTTGATAAGTTTATCAACATAGCCACAGATGAGGTTTATGGAGAACTTGGGCATGAGGGAACGTTCAAAGAAGATTCACCCCTTGTTCCAAACTCCCCTTACTCTTCATCAAAAGCAGCTGCTGATATGCTTGGAAGAGCTTACTATAAAACCTACAAGCTTCCAGTTATAACCGTTAGACCCTCCAACAACTACGGTCCTTGGCAATATCCAGAAAAGCTTATACCTGTTGTAATCTTAAAGACCTTAAACAACGAAAAGATACCTGTATATGGCACTGGGCAGAATGTAAGAGAGTGGCTTTATGTTTCAGATTGTGCTGAGGCTATATTTGAGATAACGGAAAAAGGCAAGATTGGTGAGATTTACAACGTAGGTAGCAATCAAGAACGAAGAAACATAGATGTGGTAAAAACTATATTAAAGATTTTAAATAAAAATGAAGACCTTATAGAATTTGTAAAGGATAGACCAGGGCATGATTTTAGATATTCTTTAGATACTACAAAGATAAAAAATGAGCTTGGCTGGGAAGCAAAAACTACATTTGAAGAAGGTATAGAAAAAACTGTAAAATGGTATATAGAAAATATGGCATGGGTAGAGAAAAAACTCAAATACCTAAAAGAGTATTGGGATAAGGTATATAGCGTATGAAATACCTTATACTTGGTAAAAATGGACAGCTGGGAAAAGCGTTTTTAAATGCACTTCAAAATGAAGATATTTTGGGGCTTGATAAAGAAGATTGTGATATATCAGATTTTGACAAATTAAAAGATGTCTTTGATTCTTATAGACCAGATATAGTATTAAACTGTAGCGCCTACAACTTTGTAGACAAAGCCGAGACAGATTTTCCAAGTGCTTACAAAACAAACGCCTACGGAGTAAAAAACTTAGCTTACCTTTCCAAACAATACAACGCTTACTTTATAACATACTCAACAGACTACGTGTTTGATGGTACAAAAGAAGGACTATACAAAGAAGAAGATACGCCAAACCCCATCAACGAATACGGTAAAAGTAAACTCTCAGGTGAAATATGGACTTTAGAAGAGGGGTTGGAAAAATGTTTGATATTTAGGACAAGCTGGGTATATGGGGATGGTACACAAAACTTTGTTTATAAGCTTTTAAACTGGGCTAAAAATAACGATATTTTAAAAATAGCGATAGATGAGTTTTCTGTACCAACACCTACAGACTTTTTGGTAGAAAAAACCCTAAAGGCGATAGACAAAAACTTAAGCGGTCTATATCATCTTGTCCCAAACGGCTACGCTTCTCGTTACGAATGGGCAAAGTTAATTTTAAAGGTTTACGGCATAAAGAAAATCATAATACCGGTAAGCAAAGAAGTATTTAACTTACCAGCGAGAAGGCCAGATTTTTCAGCCCTAGATTCAAGTAAAATCCAAAAAGATTTAAATGAAAACTTTGAAGAGTGGAATGACTTAGTGAACTACCCCACCTTATAGAAGGTAGAGCTTCCTGCTTCATCGCATGATGGCTTTTTAGGTATCCCAAAAGGGATACGGTCATCCACCAGAGCATGCTACACAGGCTTGAAGTCTGGTCGTTCCATCCCTGCTTTGTATAAATTTATAGATGCGTTTATATCCCTATCGTGGTATGTTCCACAAATAGGACATTGCCAATACCTATCAGACAGTTTTAGTTTGTTGTATTTGTATCCACAGACGTTGCAAAGCTTTGATGATGGGTAAAATCTATCCACCTTTATAAGCTGTCTACCATACCAATCTGCTTTGTATTCCAGATATCTGACAAATGTTCCAAATCCGCTGTCTGATACAGGCTTAGCAAGGTCTGTTTTTTGCATGCCTTTGACATTCAAATCCTCCACCACTATGACTTGGTTATCGTCAATAATGGCTTTGGAAAGTTTATGTAGAAAGTCATTTCTTGCGTTTGAAACATATTCATGCTGAATGGCTAATCTTTTTCTTGCTTTCTCTCTGTTTTTAGAGCCTTTTTGTTTTCTTGATAATGCTTTTTGTAATCTCTTTAATCTCTTTTCAGCTTTTCTTAAGCATTTTGGATGCTCTATTTTATATATTCCTGTGCCATTTGTTATTATTGCAAATTCTTTTAATCCTAAGTCTATCCCACAAACTTTGTTTATAGTGTGCTGTAAGCCGTTTTCTGTATAAGTTCACTACATCGTGAACACATACCCACAAAAAAATTATAACACATTATCATAGGACTACCTCAGAATTCTTTATACAATTACCATTAACCGTGGCATACTTGTAAGCTACTTCAGCAGGTGTTCTATAGCCTAATGAACAATGAAACCGTGGTAGACTTGTAGGCCTTGCAAAGTTATATTTTTCTATGTACTTCTACAAGAGGCTAGTGTGCCAAGGCCATTTCTTAAATTGTAAATGGAGACTTGTCAATAATTTTGTGTCTCATAACAAAATCTCCTGTTGAATATTTGTAAAACTTCATATGAGGACCCTTTTAATGCAGGAACGGGCTTACTCCACTTATTGTTCTTTAAAATATCTCTCTGGATAAGGATATTTATCTCAAGAATCTCAGCAGATTGGAAATAGCCTCCTAAGCTTATCCTTGCTCTTTCAATCATGCTATTTATACTCTCTACGGGATTGGTAGTATAAATATGCTTTCTTAGATTTTCTGGATATTTCAAGAAGCATAAGTACCTTTCTTTGTTGCTTGTATCCTTTTTATGAAGTTTGGATAAGTAGACTTAAATCTCTCACACAGTGCCTCAAACTTCTCTAAACCATCTTCAAAATCTAAGCTATTGTCCTTGATATTCTTTAACTATTCTTAAAGAACTTAAGCATCTTGCTTACTCATCTGAGCTGTTACATTTCTCTGAAGATGTATGAAACACAATTGATGGTCTGTATCTGGAAAAAATTTTTCAATGGCGTTAGCAATACCAGGGAAATCATCGCTTACTATAATCATTACTCTTTTAACTCCTCTTTCTGTTAGGTCGTTGAAAACCTTTAGCCAATCTGCTCTGTTTCCTTGAAGGTCTATGTCAGAGGTAGTCCTATGATAATGTGTTATAATTTTTTTGTGGGTATGTGTTCATAATGTAGTGAACTTATACAATAGCTTTATGAAATGCTATAATAACCATTAAAGAGGTACACAAAAGTTGCTATTTTCTGTAAATGAAGAAAAAGAAAAAAACAATGGAATTAGCAGAAGATTTGGTGGCAATAGTAGAGGATCTAAAAACAAATGATAACTCTACAGTGCTTGCTTGAGTTTCAAAATAAGCAAGGTAAAGAGATTGTATTAGATCTGATGCGTAGATTTTCATCAGCAATGAGATATGCATACAAAAGATTATTGGAAGGTGAAAAAAGAAAAGATTTAAAAAAAACATTTATCAAAACTATTTAACATAAACACAAGATTAAAATGTTGAAATAGCAAGACAACTACCCAACAAACTGTCAACCAAAGGAAGGAACAGGTGAGAGGTCTGCCTACAGGTAGACATAAAAGCTGGCAAGCTCTCTCCATAGCCTTAGCCTTCTACTGTCTTGAAAAATCATACAGAGATTTTTCTCCTTTAAAACACGTTATAATTTCAAAGGATTGGATAGTAGTGGCTAATAGATTAGTTCCTATACTTGGTGCAGGGACTACAAGTATGCCACGGTTTATGATACTTCCAAAATACCGCCTGTTGGGGTTGGAAGTGTCTGAAATGACGGAATACAAATACCCCAACCCAAGCTGTACAGAGCAATACAGTTTTGTACAGTTTGGTTGACCAGGGCAAAAATGCTTGAAGTAAGCATACCTGCAAATGTATCAAGTGAAGAAGAATTTCTCAATAGCTTCAACGAAGCTACAAAAAACACCGGAAATCTCATGCTTTTTGCTGGAGACCAAAAAATAGAACATCTAAACAAAGATTTTTACGGGGAAGGTATAGCAAAAGACGATGCAAACCCAGAGCACCTTTTTAAGATAGCCTCAAAAGGAGAAATAGGTGTTTTTGCTACACAGCTTGGGCTTATCACAAGATACGCAAAAAAATATCCAAACATACCTTATCTTGTCAAAGTAAATTCTAAGACAAACTTAGTACCTTTTGAGCAAAGGGATCCAATAAGCTTGAGTCTTCATGATTTTGATAAAATCTTAGACATAAAACGAAAGGGAATAAAGATATTAGGAGTAGGGTATACAGTGTATCTCGGCAGCGAGTTTGAACATGTAATGCTAAAAGAAGCCTCAGAGCTTGTTTATGAAGCGCACAAAACAACATGATAGCGGTGTTATGGATGTATCCTAAAGGAAAAGCCGTAAAAAACGAACATGACCCAGAGCTTATAGCTGGGGCTGCTGGTGTAGCGGCATGTCTTGGAGCGGATTTTGCCAAAATAAAAGTACCAAAACAAGAAGGGAAAGATGTAAAAGAACTGCTTCGCATAGCAGTAGAAGCAGCTGGTAATACTGGGCTTATATGTGATGGAGGTTCAAAAGAAGGGGTTTTAGAGTTTTTAAAAGAGTTATATACCTATAAAGAAGCTGGTATAAGAGGAAACGGCACTGGTAGGAATATACACCAAAGACCTCTAAAAGAAGCCATAGCGATGACAAAAGCCATATCAGCTATAACTTTGCACGATAAAACCCCAGAAGAGGCATACAAGATATTTGAGGAAAGCCTATGATATATACAATCACTTTAAACCCGGCTTTGGATAGGACTATATGGCTAGATGAGCTAAAGCAAGATGATACCAACAGGATATTAAAAGAAGAAAAATATGCGGGCGGTAAAGGTATAGATGTATCAAGGGTGCTACTCAATTTTGGTGTGCCTAACGTAGCCCTTGGTTTTGTAGGAGGGGTTTGCAGGGCTTGAGATAGAGGGGCTTTTGATAAATGAAGGTGTAAATTTTGATTTTATAAGAATATCAGAAGAAACAAGAACAAACATCATTATAAATACAAACAACAACCAAATCATAATAAGCGCAAAAGGGCCCAACATACCACCGTTTGAACTTACAAAGTTGATAGAAAAAATAAACAACCTGGATAACCCTTCTTATGTAGTAATATCTGGTTCACTACCAGAAGGTCTTAAACCAGCTGTATACGCAAAGATAATAGATATGGCAAAATCAAAATCTGCTACAGTAGTATTAGATACAGACGGAGATGTTTTAAAATTTAACATAAGCCACAAACCAGACATTATAAAACCAAACAAACATGAACTTTCTAGGGTAGTAGGAAGAGATATAAAAACTATAGAAGATGCTGTAATAGCCGCAAAAGAGATAAATAGAATGGGCGTAAGGATAGTTTTGGTATCTTTAGGTAAAGACGGAATAGTTTATGTAAGTCAAAATGCAATAATGCATGCAACACCTCCAACTGTTAAGGTAGTAAACACTATAGGAGCTGGCGATTCTGCGGTAGCTGGTTTTATATACGCTAAGCATATGGGGCTTTCGGATGAAGAAGCTTTAAAATATGCAGTAGCAACAGGGACAGCCACAACGCTTAAACCTGGTACAGCGTTAGCTACGCTAGAGGATGCTGTTGCCATAAAAGAACAAGTAAAGTTAAGATACTTATAGCTAACGACTTGCTAAAGATTTTACGCGCTCTTCTTTCTCTATTATTTCTGCTATCCTTATGCCAAAATTTTCTCCAACTACTACAAGTTCAGCTTTAGCTATGAGTTTTCCATTTGCATAAACGGATACAAAACTATTTATAGTCTCATCTAAAGCCACCACAGAACCAGGTCTTAGATTAAGCAACTCTTTTATAGTTATTACTGTTGTTCCTATAACTACAGTAATAGAAAGAGGTATATCAAGGATACGCTGCAACTCTTTAGATACATCTTGTTCTTGTACAGTAGCTTGGGGTTGCTGGTTTTCAGTGGTGTACTCAGTTTGAGCTTGGGCTCGCATAGCCTCTTCCCACAATTTCATCAAGTCTTCATCGTTTTGATGTGTGTCTACTTTGTTTTCTTCTTCCTTAATCTCTTCAGGTTGTTGATCTTGTTTTTCTTCCTCTGCCATTATTGACTCTCCTTATTATCCAATAATTTTAGTATTTTAACAGCTTTTTTAGAATTGGAGCGTCCCAATACACCATACATCTTAGGTACTCCTTCTATATTTAACTTTACTGGTCTGTTAGCAGAAGTTTTGAGCGTTATAGTATCGCCTACTTCCCATTCTAGTATATCTTTTACCGTAAAATTACCACCATCTATAGTTACAGACAAACTAACCGGTAAAGTTTTTATTAAATTTTTAATTATACTATCATAATCAACATACTCTGATGCCTCTGATACGTTTCTTAATCTGTCTACAACAGGTTCTAAAGAAGATTGTTGTATAGCAAGAAAAATAGGATACTCTATGCCATCTATTTCTGCATTTATATGAGCTTGTATAAACATTTCCTTTTTAGAATTCATTGGAGCTACAAGAGCTGGGTTTACCTCTGTTTCCAAATACATAACCTCTCCAGGTAATATACTATTCCAACTTTCTTGAAAAGCGCTTAAAATCAAATCTACCACTTTTTTTATAATTTTCAACTCTAACTTTGTAAACTCCTTACCCTCTATCCTGTAAGGTTTAGCCGAACCGCCAAATATAACACTTACTATACTATAAATCATACGAGGATCTAATATCAAAAAGTGTGTACCCTTTAACCCAGTAATATTAAACATGTTTATACACGATGGAACTGGTAATTTAGCTATTAAATCCTCAAATCTTATAAGAGACGTTTCTGCTTTGTAAACGTTGTTAATAGCCACTACTAAACTGGATAACTTTGCCCTTGAAAGCCTACCCCACTTTTCTAATATAATCTCAAGTCCTGCTATTGTACCTAAAGAAATATGCTCTAAATCACCTATATCAAACTTCTTATACCCTAGAGATGTTTCCTCTACCTCTTCTTCTTTACCTAGAGACCTTAAAAGAAGGTCTACCTCTTCTTGACCTAAAACCTGTTCAGCCATAGTTGTTCACCTCTAAGTATTTTTTACACTAAGCCAATGTTTAATAATCTTTGCTACTTTATCTGGATTTTCCTTAGTTATTTTTATCATCTTATCAACGGTAATAAGCTCTTTAGCCTTTTCTCTTAGCTCTTCAGTCTCAAGCGATTCTAGAGCTTCCATAGCTGCGCTTACAGCTGGTAATTCTTGAACTTCTGGTTTTTTTCTGGTTTTTAAGAATACAAAAAGCAGTATTCCAAGTAACAAAAGAAGCAAGACACCGGCTATACCATACCTTGCATAAACAACATATATAGGGGGTTTAGGTACAACGGGTTTATAAAAGGGTACCGCTATGACAGATACAGTATCACCTCTTTTTAGGTCTACCCCAGCCGCCGCAATTACCAATTGTTTTATGCTGTTTAGATTTATGTTTTTAAGATCAGCGTTTACTACGACACCTACACTCATTCTCTTTATGCGTATGGTCTTATCTACAACATGAGTTTTTTCTACACTAACATCGTAGTTTGTAGTAACTTCTTTTTTAGTAGATTGAAAATTGGCGTTTGGTCTAAGTCCACTCATTGGTGGTATGTTGGAAGCTGTACCTGGGACACCGGATACGCTGGTACCTGTGGTGGTTTCTTGTTTTTTCTGCTGACTAACTATCGCTGTAGTATTGGGATTGTAATTTTTTGATTTTGTTTCCACTTGAGAAAAATCTGGTTCTATATCCACAGCAACCATAACGTTGTTATAACCAAGAGCCTGACCCAACACTTGCTCAAGATGTTTTGTTATAGAGTTTTCTAAAGCTTCTTTTACCCTTAACTGTTCGTTCGTAAGATAGGAAGAGGGGTTGTTTAGTTCTTCCGTTAGGTCCACACCGTTGCTATCAACCACAGTCACTCTGTTGGGGGTTAAATCGGGCACGCTAGCAGCCACCAAATTCCTTATAGCTATAACCTGGCGTCTTGTGATTGAAGCCCCCGGTTTTAACTCTATAAATACCGAAGCTGAAGGTTTTTGGCTTTGGGTTATAAATATGCTTGGTTTTGGTATAGCTAAATTTACCTTTGCTTTTTCTATATTTCTAAAACCTAAGATGGTATTTGCTAGCTCTTCTTCTAAGGCTCTTTGATATTCTACATGCTGCATGAAATCTGTCATTCCAAGTGGCATTTTGTTTAAAAGCTTAAAACCTGGGTAGCCTTTGGTAGGAAGTCCCATAGCTGCTAATTTTAACCTCAGTTGCCTCGCTTCTGATTCTGGTACCAATATAGTTCTACCATCTTGAGTTATTTTATATTTTACGTTGTCTTTTTCAAGCTGCTCTACTATGGCAGCCATATCTCTGTTGTTTAGATCTCCATACAAAACTGTATAATGTACTCTTGAAGTCAGAAAAAATATTAACCCAGTTAAGAGCGCTAAAACTACAGGTATAGATAAAACCGCAATTTGTTGAGTCTTATTTAAAGCTTGGAAACGTTCTTTTAAATTATTTAATATTTCTTTGTAATCCATAGATTATTTAAACTTGAGTATTTATAAGAGTCTGATAAGCATCTAAAAGCTTGTTTCTTACCTGCACCAACAAGTTCAATACCACACCAGCTTTATCAAATTGGACTACGGCATCGTGAAGCGGAATATCGGCACCCTCCAATATAGCTTTTTTGGTAGCTTCGGCAGTTTGCTGTACATCGTTTACATAGTTTAGAAAGTTTGACAGTACATCGAAAAAGGTTTCTCCTTGAGAATTTTTCTGTTTTTGAGACTTTTCTAAAGAATTGTTTGCAAATAAATCCGGTATACTGGTTATCTTATTTTCCATAATCAGGTCCAGCTATTAATAGTAAACTGAGCTATGTCCTTTGTCATATTAAAAGCGCTGAGGTTAGCTTGATAGCTCTCTGTAGCTGTAATCATATCCACCATCTCGGTAGTAACGTTTATATTTGGTTCTTCCACATACCCTTGAGCGTTTGCATGTGGGTTTGAAGGATCGTATATAAGCTTAAAACCTTTTGACTGTCTAATTTCGCTAACATTAACCGGTACCAAACCATCTGAAAGCATATTTCTATCGTAAACTGCTTGAAACACTGGCTCTAATTTTTGATAAGGAGTGCCGTCTGTCTTGTAAGATTCGTAGTTTGCAAGGTTTGAAGCAATAGTGTTCATTCTGATGCGCTCTGCATACATACCAGAAGCAGATACATCAAAAGCGTTAAATATATCAAGCATAATTTACACCTCCTTTATTGCCCTTTTATAGCTGTGTTTAGTTCGTTTATGTTGTCTGTTATCATCTTCATATAAGTCTCGTAAGCTATATAATTTGCGTTTGCTTGTGCCATCTGCTCTTCTATACTGACGTTGTTTCTATCGTTTCCTATAAGCCCAGATTCTTTTTCCAATATATCGAAATGAGGTCCTGTTTGTACTGGTTGAATTTGTTTTTTGGGATTTGTTATCTTTAGAGCTAGCTCTTTTTCAAAAGGTACAAACCTTACGCTTAACTCCTTGTAGTGTGGTGTATCTGCATTTGCTAGATTGCTAAGTATAACCTTATGCTTTAACCATGTATAATCTAAATAAGGAACTACTTCATCTACACCGCTAAAAAGCTCCATAACTATTCACCCCACAAAACAATAGCAGCCTTTGCCCAAAGGTTTTGGCTATTTTTAGCCAAACCTAATATATATTTTAACTCATTTTTATCTTTTAGCAAGTGGCTAATGTAAGCAGCTTTATATAAAGCCCACCAATATGTGTCATCTTTTGTTTTATTGTAAATCTCTATATAGGTTTTAAAATAGTTTAAAGCATTCTTATAATCTTTTTTATTTAACTTTAATATGCCGTCTTTTAAAAGTCCAAGTTTAGCATAGTCTTTTAATCTATTAGATTTATAAATATTTTTATGGGATAAAAATCTATCCAACATGGTATCGTCGTTGGTATAGTAGCCTATTAGAAATTCTGCCTCTTCTTTATCATCGCCTTTTAAATTGTTTAGCACTGAGTTTAAAGCTGCAACACCATTTTTTATATCCCCTTGTTCTATATAAAACTCTCCTTGTAGAAACGTCTTTATATTTTGATCTTGGATACCGTTTGTAAATCCAAGTCCTTTGGTATCACCTACATACACAAAAACTCTTGAGATGTTCTCATAAGTGCTAGGTTTTAAAAACATCGCAAATAAAGATGGATCTTCTTTGTAAACGCTATAAAGCCTATAGGCAAAGGTTTCATTGTAGGGATTTTCTCTTGATATAAGGTTTGTTATATAGTTTATAGGCTTTTCAAAGGATACGCTTATATCATCAAAATTTATAGGTCTATTTGGAAATTTTATGTTTAAACATCCTATAAACATATCTTGAATCTCTTCGGAATTAAGTTTACCTTCAAGGTAGTAATTGAGAAGGCCAAAATCCGGATATAAAGATAAAACACTTGGGAAATAAAGCCACATAAGCTTATCTAAGGTGTTTTGATAAAACGGTATTTTGTAAGTGGCTAAATAACCAGGGTGCATCCATAAAGAACTAAAAGATATATAGGCAACTGGATTGTAAAAAACACCGTCATGCTTTAAAAATTCTTTTAAAATCCTATGAGCATCAAGATAGTCTTTTGTAATAAGATAAATATGCATTAGTATATAATTTACTTTGTTTTTATACCTTCCATATATGTCTCTTCTTTTTGAAAGCTCAAGGTGAAACATGGCATCTTGCCAATCTGATAACTTATAAAAAGCGTATCCATAAAGAAACTCGTAATAGGGGTGATAAGACAAAAAACTATCGTAGTTAGAAGCTTCATGAAGCATGAAGGTAGTGTTTTTATAATCTCCAGTCAAAAAATAGTATATAGCGTAATCAAAATAATAAAGAGCGGTATCCTCTGTAGTTTTTATATCTTTGTTTCGAACGCTTTTAATATAATCTTCTATACCATTTTTATCGTGGTTTCTAAGGGTTGCATAGGCTAACTTGATCTTATACTTGTTGACGTTTGGGTATTTGCTTGATAAAATCATAAAAACACCAGTGGCTTTGTTGAAATCTCCCAAAAGAAGATATATATCACCTATTATTTCTCTTTGTAGAGCTATATAAGATGGGACCTTATAATAAAATGGGTACATGTTTAGCATAACTATAGCGTTTTGGACACCTTTTATATTTGCACTGTAGTAGTTTTCGTAAGCATAGGCCTTTGCTATGTAAAGATAAGAAAGCTCACCGTATTTGCCTTTTGGAGCCATAGAGTACACGTCCATAAGCTCCGAGATAGCACCTTGGTAGTCCCTTAGATGTATGAGTTCTATGGCGTGATTTAACTTTTTCTCTAAATAATAGTTTAAACTTGAGCTTACGCCAAAGGATTTTATACCAGACGCCGCCAATAAAACAAGTATAAATACAAAAAGTATAAAAAGTTTCTTTATAAAAAGCTTCATGAATTTATTTTAAAACTTTATGGTTGAATACGTTTATCATATTTCTAACACCTATGTTAAGATATTCAAAGGAGCTTAGCGCTACAAAGGTACCTACTACATTGTAAAATAAGTCTATAAATTTTATTTCGTAATTCTTAATATTCTCTATGAAAAGCCCACAAAAAAGCACCATCATAGAAAAAGTGGTAAGCTTTCCAAGATAAGAGGGCTTTGGCACCACACCAAAATAGAGCAACAAAGCACTTCCTAAAATTATAAACACCTCTCTAGCCAATATCAGCTTAAAAAGAATAGCTGGCATATGGTACTTTAATTTTATAAAAGCAAAAGACAAAGACAATATCAAAACTTTATCGGCTATAGGATCAAGTAGTTTGCCAAGGAAACTTACGCTGTTTGTAAGCCTTGCTATAAGCCCGTCCAAAGCGTCTGTAATACTAACTAAAATAAATAGAAAAAACGCTAGCTTTATATCGGCTTTTACTAAAAATAAAAAAAATGGAGACATTAAAAGCCTAAAAAATGATAAAAGATTTGGGATTGTAAAAATATTTGAAGTATTCAATTTATACCAGACCTCAATATGTCATGAAGGTGTATTATACCTATTGGCTTTTCGTTCTCTTCTATGATAAGAACAGTTATCTTGTGGTTTTCCATCAAAGATAGAGCTTTTGCTAATATGTCAGATTTTGATATGGTTTTTGGGTTTTTAGTGCAAACCTCATACACACTAGTGGTATTTATATCTATTTTACTTTCTAAAATCCTTCTTATATCACCATCTGTCAATATGCCCACCAGCTTTCCAGCTTCATCCACTACCGCTGTAGCTCCAAAGCCCTTCTGAGTTATCTCTATAATGGCCTCATATATCTTTGCATCTTTTTTTACAATAGGAAGCTCATCACCAAAATGACCCACATCTTTTACTTGCTTTAGCTTCTTGCCTAAGAACCCAGCCGGATGCAAAAGAGCAAAATCCTCTTCTTTAAAACCAGAAAGCCTCAAAAGACTCATAGCCATAGCATCACCAAGTACAAGCATGGCAGTGGTGGAAGATGTAGGAGCCAAGTTTAAAGGACATGCTTCTTTTTCAATGTTAAGTACTATCGATATATCGCTTTGTCTTGCCAAAGTAGAGTTTTTATTGTTTGTAATAGATATTAAAAAGCATCCCATCATTTTTATATAAGGAATCATGTAAAGTATTTCAGCAGACTCGCCGCTGTTGGACAGCGCTAAAACAACATCTTCTCTTGAAATAATACCAAGATCTCCATGTAAAGCCTCATTTGGATGCAAAAACACCGCAGGGGTACCAACGCTTGCCATGGTAGAAGCTATTTTTCTAGCTATATGACCCGACTTACCAACTCCGGTCAGTATAACCTTACCTTTAGAACGATATATAACATCTATAGCTTTTTCAAAGTCTTCATTTATTAAAAGCTTTAAACCTTCAACGGCCTCTATTTCTTTTGAGATGGTCTCTAAGGCCGTTTCTTTTACAAGGCTCATTTATTTGAAAATCGCTCTATAGCTTTTCGAAGCTCCTCTGTGGCTTTTTCCTTTGATAAGAAGTTTTTGAGCTTTACCCATTTGCCCTGCTCAAGCTCTTTGTAATGCTCAAAAAAATGTTTTATCTTTTCCTTTATATGAGTCGGTAGATCATCCACATCTTTTACGTAAGAAAATGTTGGGTCTATTTTCTTGTGGGGCACTGCCAAAAGCTTCGTGTCTATACCAGCCTCATCTTCCATCTCAAGCATACCTATTAAAGAGCATCTTATAACAGAACCAGGTACCACAGAGAATTCCGATATCACAACTATATCTATAGGGTCTCCATCCTCTGCTAAGGTGTTTGGCACAAAACCATAGTTAAAAGGATAATACATAGCGGTAAAAAGTACCCTATCCACAAAGATCACACCGCTTTCTTTGTTAAGCTCATACTTGATGTTGCTGTCTTTTGGTATTTCTATGAAAGCGTAAATGTCTTCCGGCGGATTTTTGCTTACTATCTTGCTTAATTCCATTGTACACCTCCTTTAATTTTAAGCATATTATAACATAAAAAGTTATTCACCAAAGTATTTAATGGGGTCTATAGGGGTTCCTTCTTTGCTTCTTAGTTCAAAGTGAAGCTCGCAAATAGAAGTACCAGGCTTTGTCCCCACCAAACCTATAATTTGACCTTTATTTACCATCTGACCTTTCTTTACAAAAAGCTTTTGGTTGTAAGCGTAAACCGTTATAATACCTCCACCATCCACTATGGCCATATTACCATATGCTGCCAAATCATCACCGCTATAAACCACTATGCCTGAGTTTATAGTTTTTACCGGCTCTCCACATGCGGTAACGATATTTATGCCCCTTTTAGTCCTTTTTATCTGGCCTTCTACAGGTAGTGGTATGCTTATATGTTCATGCAAATTTGATTGAGAATTAGCCTCTTCTCGAGTAAGTGATTTTAGATTGTTTGGTTGGCTTGGTAATGGCTTAGTTTTATTAGCTTGATAATTTTCTTCATAATGCTTTTTGGCTCTTGCTATAAGTTTTTTATAGGTGATATGCTTTTTACCAAGCTTTACAACAACTCCTTTGCTAAGATATTTACCTACTAAATCTGGATTTAATTTTTCAAGTATCCTAAGCGGTACACCGGTTACATCTGAAACATCTCTAAGAGTGCCACCGTGTTTGATAATATAAAGTTTATACTTTCTGCCTTCGTATCTTTCCACATACTTCGTATTGTAAGGAACTTTTATAGTCTCTCCTACCCTTAAATAATTTCCATGAAGGTTGTTTAACTCTTTTAGCTCTCTTACAGATGTACCAAAACGCTCTGCCAAAACCAGCAACGTGTCGCCGCTTTTTACTTTGTAGCTCATGGTAGGTATTCTTGGTCTTTTTGGTTTATAAGGGATACAGATTTTTTGTCCTATAGATAAAAATTTATGTCTCATAAGAGAAGGATTTGCCTCTTTTATGGATTTTGTATAAACGTGAAATTTATGGGCAATACCGTCTATCGTGTCACCTTTTTTGACCTTGTAATAATGGCACTCATAAGCCTTGGCTTGCCACGTCAAAAGCCCAAGGCTAATACAAAATATCAAAGCTTTTTGGATAATCTTCATCTTCGAAAACCTCCATGTTATATTTTATATCAGAGACAAAAGCATGTTTTGGGCCTTCTTTTAGCTTTTCTAAAAACATCTCAAGAGTTTCCTTCTCTCCTATAGCTTCAAACTCTACCGTACCATCTTCAAGGTTTCTAACATAGCCTTGTATACCCAAACTATCCGCTATATCTTTTGTAAAAGCTCTAAAACCTACTTTTTGAACTCTTCCAAAAACTTTTCCTTTTAGAATATACTTCATTGAAAAGACATTATAACATACAAAATTTATCTTTATCAATGAGGATATATTGATGTAAAATATTACTTAAGGAGGTATTTGAACATGAAAAGCGCATTAGAAATGTTGAGGGGTTTTGGAGACCACTTTGAAAAAGTCGATGTTGGTAACATGTTGCCACAAAGCTACAACATGCTTGTGTTTAGCGGCATGGGAGGGTCTGGTATTGTAGGAGAAATAATGAAATCCTACCTTATAAAAAATGGTTTTAACAAGCCCGTATTCTCTATAAAAGGGTATGAACTTTTACCTTTTGTAGACAAAGACGCTCTTGTGGTATGTATATCTTATAGTGGCGATACGGAAGAAACAATATCTGTATTTGAACAAGCCATAAAAGTAGGGACGAAAATAATATCTATAAGCTCTGGCGGAAAGTTAGAAGAATTGTCCAACAAGCACGGTGTACCACACATAAAAATACCCACTGGTTATCCTCCGAGGTATGCTCTTGGATTTATGCTTAATGCTTGTTTATGGCTTTTTGGAAAAGAAGAAGAAATATTAGACTTAAAAGAAGATCTAAAAGCTTCAAGCTCTCGTTATGAGGAAATCTCAAAAGACATAGCAAAAAGTTTGTTTGGATATGTGCCTATAATATATGGAACACCGCTTATGGAAGCAGCTGCTTACAGGTTTAAAACCCAAATAAACGAAAACTCAAAAACACCAGCTTACAACGCATATATACCAGAGATGCATCACAACGAAGTGGTAGGTTATGCAAACCCAGACATAAACCAATACCTTAGGTTTGTTATAGTAGCAGATAAAAAAGAACATCCAAGGGTAAGCCTAAGAGTAAATATGACAATAGACATTTTAAAAGACAAGGGCTTTAACCCGATACTCATATCAGAAGAAGGAAACTCCTACATCTCAAGGCTTTTAAAGAATATATACATAGGAGATTTTGCCAGCTATCATTTGGCAAACATGTACGGCTATGACCCGTTGCCTGTAGATATAATAACCTATGTAAAAAAGAGACTTCAAGATGGATAGGATAAGGTTTGCGGAATCACCTTTTGAAGGTCACCCGGATAAGCTTGCAGATATCATATCCGATGAGATATTAGATGAGTTCATGAGAAAAGACCCGTTTTCTAGGGTCTCAATAAACGTTTTGCTTAGCTCCAACATTGTATTTATAGCAGGGGAAGTCTCTTCCTCTGCATACGTAGATTTACAAATGGTATCAAAAAAAGCTATAAAAGAAGTGGGATATACAAAACCAGAGTATGGTTTTGACGGAGATTTGATAGGCGTTGTAAGCTCTATAAACGAGCAGAGTCCAGAGATAGCCCTTTGTATAGCATCAGAAGGAGCAGGCGATAGTGCCATAGTGGTGGGTTATGCCACCGATGAAACGGAAAGCTTTTTACCAGCACCAATTTATTATGCTCACAAAATCTCAAAAACCACATCAGATTTTAGAAAAAAAGGTATAATGCCCTTCTTAAGACCTGACGGTAAAACGATAGTAGGTATCAAATACGAAGATCAAAACAAATTTTATATAGATTCTATAAATATGTTTGTACAACACGATCCTGATATAAGCTTAAATCATTTAAGAGAACTTATATTTGAAGATATCATTAAAAAGCATATACCCAGCGAGCTTTTAAAAAAAGAAACCAAGATAAAGATAAACCCAGCCGGTAGGTTTATCATAGGTGGGCCTGTGGCAGATACAGGTATGACTGGCAGAAAAATAGTATCAGATGCTTACGGCGATATATCTTTCTCAGGAGGAAGCGCTTTTTCTGGCAAAGACCCTACAAAAACAGACAGAGCTGCCTCCTATATGGCGAGGTATATAGCAAAACACATAGTGGCAGCTGGTTGGGCTAAAAAAGTCCTCATACAGATAGCTTATGCTTTTGGTGTAAAAGAACCCATAGGTTTTGACATAGAGACCTTTGGCACTGAAACAAAACCAGTAGACCTTATAAAATCTAGAATAAGAGAAGTTTTTAGCTTGTATCCAAAAGATATTATAGAAACCTTGGACCTTAGAAAACCTATATACAAAAAAACTGCTTGCTATGGACACTTTGGCAAAGAAGGTCTTTCATGGGAAAAGCTTGATAAACTAGAGTATTTTTCTTGATATGAAAATAAATTTTATAAATTTAGGATGTCCAAAAAACCTTGTAGATTCAGAAAATATAATGGGTTTTTTCAAAAAAGAAAATATAAGCTCTTACCACAAAGCTGACACCGTTGTCATAAACACATGTGGATTCATAGAACAAGCCAAAAGAGAATCTATAGAAGAGATACTAAAAGCCATAAACGATGGTAAAAAAGTGCTTGTAACAGGGTGCCTTGTGTACAGATACAAAGAAGAGCTTCAAAAAGAGATACCAGAAGCGATATTTTTTGAAAATATAAAAGATTTAGAAGGCATTGAACTTTTACAAACACCCAAAAGACAAATTACCACAAAGCATTATGCTTACCTCAAAATAGCAGAAGGATGCAACAGGAAATGTTCTTTTTGCGCTATACCCAATATAAGAGGTAACCATAGGTCAAAATCCATAGAAGAGCTTACACAAGAGGCAACATATTTAAAAGAAAAGGGTGTAAAAGAACTTGTCATAGTATCCCAAGATACCCTTTACTATCAAGAGGATAACTCTTTCAAAAGCATAATAAAACTATTAGAAGCTCTTGAAAAGCTTGATTTTCATTGGATAAGGCTCATGTATTTATATCCAAACAGCATAAGTAAAGACCTTATAGATTATATAGACAACTCAAAAAGCGTATTGCCTTATTTTGATATACCACTTCAACATATATCTGATAATGTTTTAAAAAACATGAGAAGAGGATATACAAAAAAAGATGTTTTTAGGCTTTTAGAGCAAATAAACGCTATGAAGCATAAAAAACCTATACTAAGAAGCTCTTTTATAGTGGGCTATCCAACGGAAGAACAAAAAGATTTTGAAGAGCTTTTAGATTTTATAAATGAAAGATATTTTCACTTTGTAGGGGTTTTTGAATACTCCCACGAAGAGGGAACATATGCTTATCAGCTTGAAGATAAAATACCAAAAGAAGAAAAACAAAGACGCTACAAAGAAGTTTTTAATCTGTCCCAAGATATATTGGAAGAAAAAAATAGCGCTTTGGTAGGGCAAGAGATAGATATACTTATAGAGAAAAAAGATAGAGCAAGAGCTTTCTTTCAAGCCCCAGAGATAGATGGCATAGCTATACTTGAAAGCCCAAGCCCTAGAACTGGTATTATTAAAAAAGCAAAAGTTATAGCAAGCATTGGTACTGATCTATTGGTAGATATATGATATTTTATATATTTAACATACTATTTTATCTTATGGCTTTTATAAGCTTTTTGATTTATACACTAAAAGCCAAAAACACGATAAAATACAGTCTAATTTTTATAATGCTTGGGAATTTGTTTTATCTTATAAAACTTATTTTAAATGTAAAATCTGGGGTGGCTTTTAGCAACATAGATGCTATAGTGGCTTTTTCTGGTAACGTTATAATGCTTTTTTACGGTATCCTTCTTACTAAGTTTAGAAATTTAGAAAACACAGGTTTTATTATATCTTTTATAGGGACACTGTTTAGCATGGCAAACCTAAGAAACGTATTTTTACATCAACAACCAAGCCTTTTAAACCCGATATTTTTAATACATATAATAAGTGCGGGGTTCTCTTACTCTTTCATCATGCTTGGAGGTATATTTTCTTTGTTAAAACTTATATCAGAAAAGCAGATAAAACAAAAAAAATTTTCAAAAACATACGTTCCTATATATACTTTGATATTTATAGAAAAGTTGTCCATAAACATGAGTTTTATATTTCTAACCATTACTATCCTTTTTGGTGTTATGTGGTCTTTTTATTACGATAAAAGCCTTTATTTAGATCCAAAGATTATAGTCATATCGTTTTTATGGTTTTATTATGCAATACTAGTACACACTTATATCTTTAAATCTTCAAAACCTACCACAATATCTGTATTATCAGCTTTGGGAAGCACCATAACGGTTATATCTGTTATATTCATAAAACATAGTATAATAACAGGATGAGCAAAGCTTGGTCTGGAAGGTTTAAAGAAGATACATCAAAAGACGTAGAACTTTTTACAGAATCTATAAGCTTTGATAAGGCCTTAGCAATGTATGATATAGAGCAAGATTTTGCACACTTAGAAGCTCTTTTAAAAGCAGGTGTCGTATCAAAAGATTCTTACGAAAATATAAAAAACGGTCTAAAGAGAATAAAACAAGAGATAGAAAAAAACGAGTTTTATTTTGATATATCAAAAGAAGATATACATATGAATATAGAAAGTAGATTGTATGAACTAATAGGAGAAGATGCCAAAAAACTACACACTGGAAGATCAAGAAACGATCAAGTAAACACAGATTTAAGGCTTTATTTAAAAGACCATATTTTAAAGATTTTTGAGCTTTTAAAAGCACTAAAACAACAGCTTGTATTAAAAGCAAAAGAGTATGAAGATCTTATAATGCCAGGGTACACGCACCTACAAAGGGCTCAGCCGGTGTTGGTGGCTCATTATCTTCTCTCTTTCAAAGAGGCTTTTTTAAGGGACTCTCAAAGGCTTATAGATGCTTATAGAAGGATAGATACCCTAACCCTTGGAAGCGGTGCTTTAGCAGGGGCAGATTTTCCACTAGATAGGTTTTTAGAAGCAAGTGTTTTGAACTTTTCTAAAATCTCAAGAAACTCAATGGATGCTGTAGCAGATAGAGATTTTGCCATAGAGTACATGTTTTGCCTTAGTTCTATAGCGATGCATCTTTCTAGGATGGCAGAGGATTTTATTATATTTAACACAGAAGAGTTTAAATTTATAGATTTATCAGACAGTCTTTGCACTGGAAGTTCCATCATGCCTCAGAAAAAAAACCCAGATGTTTTAGAGCTTATAAGAGGAAAAACCGGAAGAGTTTACGCAAACCTTATAAATCTTATGATAAACCTAAAAGGGCTTCCAATGACTTACAACAGAGACCTTCAAGAGGATAAAGAACCTATCTTCGATGCTACAAACACCATCTTAAACAGCTTAAAAATGATGATACTTATAGTAAAAGATCTAAAGTTTAGACAAAATATAGAAGCGGGAAACCTTCTTTTAGCCACAGATTTGGCAAACTATCTTGTAGAAAAAAATATACCCTTTAGAGAAGCTCATCACATAGTAGGAAATATCGTAGCTTACGCCATCGAACACCAAAAACCCTTAGAATCTCTAACCAAAGAAGAATTAAACAACTTCTCAAAAGCTTTTGACAAAGACGCAAAAGATATAATTTCTAAAGAATTGTCTATATCAAGAAAAAAAACTTACGGCAGCACAAACAAAGATTTTGTAAAAAAGCAGATAGATTTATCTTCTTTAGAAGAAAACATAAACAAAAATTTATAAAAGTATTATATTTTTCATCAGAGGAGTTTATGATAAAAGCTCAAAAACATGGAAAATTGGGACTTACTATTATTGAAGTGGCGGTATCCGTCGCTCTTTTAGCAATAGGGGTTATTACATTTGCAGCAATGCAGTCTTTTTTGCCAACGATGTAAAAAATAGGTTTATATATGGATGTCTTACAACCGTATCTTCAAACGGTATAGCCATGTGTATGAGTGGACAACAAATACCTTCTACAGTCCAATGCGGTGGTATACAAGTAAATTTAAATGTAAATTGCCCTCAACATACAAGTGGCTGTAACACAATAACATCTACAGCCTCCTACAACAATCTATCTTATAGCCAGATCGACAATGACTGCCAATTCTAAGTCTATAAGTGCAACCCAAAACCTGTATAAGTTCAGATAGACTGTGAACACTTACCTTGTTAAAATATTCCTTAAAATTTTAAGAAGAGGTAAGTGTGGTGGGTACCATGAAGGGGAAGGATAGGTACCAAACCGTGGCATACTTGTCAAACCACATTATTCAACCTCTATTCAAAAAGTTTAATAGGAAAGCTTCGATATGTCAAAAGTGCTTTAGCATGTTTCATTATTCTTTAGGTTATAGAACGCCTGCTGAAGTAGCTTATGGTAATGGCATAAAGAATTCTGAGGTAGTCCTATAATAATGTGTTATAATTTTTTTGTGGGTATGTGTTCACGATGTAGTGAACTTATACAAAATTCTTGAAATTTTTTTTGCTTATGGTATAATATATAATATTGTTATCTGGGGTAGCTCAACCGGCAGAGCGGGTGGCTGTTAACCACCAGGTTGGGGGTTCGAGCCCCTCCCCCAGAGTTTAAATAGATCTTATAAATTTTTGAATATATGTTATCTCGTATTGAGCGTTTTCTTTTAAAATCAGTTTTTTAACGTGAAAATCTTCCAAAGATTTACGATGAGCAACGCTTATTATCGTTAGGTTTTTAAGCTTTTCTAATAAAAGGCTATAAAGGTGTAGTTCTTTTTCTTCGTTTAAAGCGCTTGTGGATTCATCCATAAAAAGCCAATCTGGTGAATGAAGCAACACCCTTGCTATGTTGAGACTTTGTTGTTCACCCGGAGAAAGCACCTGAGACCATAGATTTTTTGTGTTTAAATCCTTTGAAAGGTAAGAGAGACCTACCATGTTTAAAAGTTCTTCTAAATACTCGTTAGTTATGGCTTTGCCATCTGTAGATGGGTATAAAAGTATCTCCCTTAGACTTCCATATGGAAAATAAGGTTTTTGCGGTAAAAACATATGGTTTTGCGGCAGTTTTATAGTTCCTTCTCCAAAGGACCAAATGCCGGCTATCGCTCTTATTAGGGTTGATTTACCTACACCCGGTGGGCCCATGATGATGGTGTGTTCTTTTTTATCTATGTTGAGGTTTAAATCTTTTACGATAAACTTTTCAGAATAAGGTATCTTTATACTTAAATGTTCTATTGTCAGTCCATCTTGGCTTGGTAAAATAGTTATCTTGCTTTGATGCTGAGAATTTTCTATAGCTTTTATATTTTTCTCAAAAGCCCTAAGTCTGTCTACCACAGAGTACCAAGCGGCTATTGAAGCGTAAGAGTTTACTATAAAAGATAAAGACGATTGCACTTGACCAAAAGCGCTAGCTATTTGCATCACGTCACCAAGTTGTATTTTTTTAGCAAAAAACCTTGGAGCTGCTACGAGTATTGGGAATATTATGGCTATTTGATTGTATCCAGATGTAAACCATCCAAGCATCTTTTGTCTTACCATGATTTGCCAGTAGTTTTGAAATACGTATCTAAACGTGTCCATGAGGTTTTGATGCTCTTTTTCTTCTGCGTTTAAAAGAGCTATAGATTCTGAGTTTTCTCTTATTCTTATCAAAGCAAATCTAAAGTTTGCTTCAAACATTTGCTGGTCAAAGTTTAATTTCACTAGGGGTTTACCGATTTTGGCGGTAATGTATGTGCCTGCTACTGCGTATATAATCGCTGCCCAAACCATATAAGCTGGTATTGTGATTTTAATATGAAAAGCATTAAAACTTATAGGGCCAGATATAACCCAAAGCATTCCAACGAATGAGAAAAACGTTACCACCGAACTCATTAGCCCCAAAAATAGACTTAAGCTTTGACTTATAAAGGCATTTACATCATCTGCTATACGTTGGTCTGGGTTATCGGTATTTTGTTCTATCACTTGCATGTGGTAAAACTTTTTATCGCTTACCCATTTTTTTATGTAGTGTGATGTGAGCCAAGCCCTCCACTTTATTTGAAGCATCTGTTGAAGGTATGTAGCGTAGACTGCCGATACTATAAAAAGCGTTGCAAGTACACTAAACTCTAAAAGTGCTTTCCAAAAGCCTTTTTCATCAAAGTGTTGCAATGCATCGTAGAAAACTTTATACCATTTTGTAAAAAGCACATTTAGAAATACTTGGAAAAGATTTAAAAAAATTATCACAAAAAACAAAAGCCAAGCTTTTTTCTTTTCTTCCGAATGAAGCCAATAGGGTTTTAATATATGCCAGAAATCTTTCCAGAAAGTCTTATCCAGTTTACTACTTATACTACTATCCATCTTATTTAATTCTAACATCTTTATATGAAATTAATATGAATTTGGGCTTATAAGAACAGTATCTTTGCCTATAACTTTGCCGACGATAAAAGTTTTTGGATTGTCTAAAGGTTGCAGTCTTACAAATTTGCCAAGATATCCGTTTTGCATTGCCTTTGCCTTTGTGGTAATCCTTATATAGCCGTTGTCGTATATCACTCTTACTATATCTCCGTAGCGTATAATAGGTACCATGCTTATCATAGAAGTTCTTATGGGCTCTCCTATGCCTATATTTTGCAAAGCTGTAGCCCCTATCACTTGATGCTTTGATACGACCAAGTTTTGAGGTACAAACCTAATGTATTTTACGGTACTTTTAATATCATTTTTTGTAATAATTTGTCCTCTGGTGATGAGTTTTTTTGCCACTACAACAGGCACTCTCCATTCTATATAGGCTATGGCGTTGTAGGTTCTTTGAAGTATGTGGTTTGAGTTTATATTTATTGTAGCGTAGGCGTCAGGGCTAAGAGGAGGCACTCTTAAATCTACCGATATATCTTTTGAATCCACTTTGAAAGGTTTGTATACAAAACAACTTACCGAATCTACTTTTATATTTTTACCGTACTGCTTTTTAATCTCTTTTTTAACAAGTTCTTCTACATATTTTTGACTAAACATTATCTCTTTTGAAAAGCCACAAAACGATAAAGAAAGCAAAAAAACAAGAATACTATGAAAGGTTTTTTTCATTAACCCGTGTATAGGTTTGCTGCAGTAGAAAGCATATTTTCTGCTGCTGTAATCGCTTTTGAGTTAAATTGGTAAGCGTTTTCTGCTATTATAAGGTTTACCATCTCGTTTACTATATTTACGTTTGAGGCTTCTACATATCCAGATAAAAGCGTACCAAGTCCTTGAGTACCAGGGTTTGATACTATAGGGTTACCTGACGCTTGAGTTTGTTCAAAGAGGTTGTTGCCTATACGCTTTAAACCAGCTGGATTTACAAAGTTTGCCAGTTGAATCTGGCCCACCACTTGGACCCCTTGCTGTCCTGGTATTGTAACAGCCACCGTGCCATCTGGGCCTATGTTTATAGAGGTTGCGTTTGGTGGTATCGTGATTTGAGGCTGAATAAGGTATCCATCTGCCGTTACTAAATCTCCATTGGCGTCTAATTGAAATTGTCCATCTCTTGTGTAGGCTATAGTACCATCTGGCATAGCCACTTGGAAAAACCCATTTCCTTGTATAGCCACATCAAGAGGATTACCAGTTTGCTGGACGTTTCCTTGAGTAAATATACCGTAGGTACCATCTATGTAAGCACCAAGCCCAAGCTGGTATCCTATTGGGTTTTGTGAGTTTTGGGATGTTTCCATGCCAGGATCTTTTACAGTTTGGTATAGAAGATCGTCAAATACAGGCTGAAGCTGTTTATATCCCACCGTGTCCACGTTTGCCATGTTGTTTGATATAATATCAAGGTTTTGTTGTTGAGCTGTCATACCAGCTGCCGCTGTCCACATAGCTCTAAACATACACTCTTACCTCCAGTGTATAAATATATGCCTTATACTAAAGTTTTCAATGCTTTTAATATAAAGTAACAGCATTAAGCATAACCTGTTGTGTACCATTGCTGTAACAATTAACTGGATTGAATAAATTGGGAAATGTACTTGCTATTTGGCTAAGCATAGCATAGTTAAAGTTGATGGAAGCATTACCGCTTTCTGTGCTGGCTGAGTGATTTGCATAAATAGCACCATTTATTGTGGCATTTCCTATTTGGAATTGGCTTAAATTACTTGTGAGAATAAGACCATTTATGTTTGAAGTACCATGCATATCGATTGATGTATTTCCTGACAGGAGAGTAGTAGGGTTTGGATATCCTATAGCGGTATTACCTGCAGTATTGATTGATAAAGTACCTGGAGTATCTAACAATCCGCCACTTATGCTTAAAGTATTTCCTGTTATGTTGATGCCATTGTTAGCATAAATAACTTGATTTTCTCCAAATGTTGTTGAATATACTGTAAGTGTTCCGCTTATATAATAATAGTTGCAATTTGTAGCTAAGTTTGCTGAACCACATGTAATTGTTCCATTGCTTGCAGTAGCATTACCATTGCAGTAACAACTTTGATTTTGAGTAGGTGTATTGGCAAAATTACATTGAGTTGTATTATAAAAATAGCTACACATTTGAGTGGTTATATAGCTATTCATTGAATTAGAATTTGAAAAAAGGCTACTAAAAGGTGTTATAAGCTGTGCTACATTTGTGGCGTTTGTTAGTTTTGTAGCTGGATTACCGTAAATACCTTTTGTATTATTTGGAACGTATTGACAAGAGTAAGTACTGAATCCACTTATACTCGTATTGCTACCATATAATATGCCAGTTGCTTGACAACCATCTTGTGTGTCGCATCCGTTTATAGATCCTGATCCGAAAATACCTATAGAACCATTTATGATTCCAAAAGCTCCCCAGTTTGACCCCCCTGTTGATACCGTGATTGCTCTTACTACTTCTCCTCCTGTTTGACCAGTACCCATTGATTCTATAAAGCAGGTTTTGTTGGTAGTATCAGATTGTGTTATCACTTGTACTGTCCCGCCGGTTGGAAGTGTTTGAGATATACCACAACCGTTGTTAGTACAATTACAAGCACCGTTCATAACGTTGTAAGCTACTTTTTGAAGTCCATAATCGGCGTTGTAATATGCTTTTGAATAGTTTATCATAGCCCCAGATGTCATATTGCCGTAATATACAAGCATAGCTCCTGCTATGCCTATTACAAAAAGCGCTATCATAACAAGCATTGTAGTAATGAGTGTATAACCTCTATTCTTCATAAAATAGCCCTCCTATTTGTAAAAATCAAAACTAAAAGTTATAGAAGCCGGGTTTCCAGAGGCATTTTTAGCCTGAGAATTTACGCCTATGATAGCCTCTATCATATTACATGAGTTTGTAGAAATACAGCCTTGTGGATATGCATTAAAGCTAAGGCTTTGGACTGGAACTATTGGCTGCGTGTTGGTGGTACCAGTGGCTTCGTTTATAGTTTGTAAATAAAGCCAATTGTTGTTGTTATCACTTTGATTTGGCTGACAGAAAAACGTTATTTGATAGGGCACCGAGTACAATATATCTCCTGGGCTTAAACTTAGATTTTGGCCTGTAGTAACATTGTATATAACAGCTCCAGATATTGTAGCGTTTGAAGTTGTGGTAGATATGCAAGATGCGTTGTTTGGAGATATATTTATTGTAAATATATCAGGAGAACTATTCGAAGAGTTGGAATAGTAAAAGCTTCCATATCTAATTAGATAATAATATGCAGTGCTACCACTTGGATTTGTATCTGATAACCTACAACTTATAACATCTGCATTAGAGCTGCTATCTATATTTTGCACCATACCAAAACCATACAAGCTACCGTAAAAACTTATGCTATCACAAGGGCTTCCTGAAGATATAGATATATAGTTTGGTGCCGGTGGTGGATAGTTGCCCTGGCTTAAAGTATTAGATGGTACACCTACTCCCCATTTGTCAAAAAACTTTCCCATCACCACATAGGCATTGTAAGCATTTTCCTCTGCTACTGAGATTGAGTTTGTGTTAAAGAAAATCTTTTGAGTGGACTCGTATAGCTCAAACAGTGCAAGCATGAGAACGATACTCATTGCTATTGCTACAAGCATCTCTGTTATGGTAAAAGCCTTAGAGTTCCCCTTTGCATAGACAAATATTCCACGCATAGTGAAACATTCACCCATGCATACCTAACTCGGTGTCAGGCTCTGGCAAGGGTTTAGGATACTCTCAAGATAATCCTTA
>Ga0081474_123361_pt1 | contig 31456 bp, 31 predicted proteins | sample OneHunmetagenome_2_FD_70978 | JGI IMG/M metagenome (GOLD analysis project Ga0081474, IMG submission 70978) | Ferrous microbial mat communities from One Hundred Spring Plain, Yellowstone National Park, USA v2 (version 2) | ecosystem: Environmental > Aquatic > Non-marine Saline and Alkaline >... | reverse complement strand
CTGTAGTGTGCGGTATGATATTCCTAGTTTTTAGCACACTTCCTTAGGTTTCAGCATTGTAGTTAAACTTACATACAAAGTATATTAACTTCACGGTTTATCGGAAACTGTTGACGACGGCGGCACTTACCCACACGACTTCGTCTCCTCCTACTTCTTCGTCCAGGCCGACCTCTCGGCTTTCACTTGGGGCATAGGGCTTCTCCTCTCCCGGTTCAGGGGGACAGGGATAACCGTTCTGGCGCTTAGCGTGGTAGCCCCAGTGCTCGCCTCGTTACTCCCGCTGACCTCTGCCGCTGAGGATGAGACCTTGGGGATCCTGGCAATAGACTTGTGGGTATTCATAATGCACTTCGGTTTCGTGAGGAAGAGTTCGGGATTAGGTGCGAAACCGGCTCCCTCGCCCGCCAGGGGAACTTTTGGAAAGCCCACAGGATCGCGGTGTAGCAATTCGAAATCGAACTCTCACCTAGTTTCCCCCTCTAACTCCCTTATTAGATAAAGTCTAGCTACGATTAGGTTTGAGACCTTATATGGTGAAGCATATCCCTCTCCATCTTTCCATATTATACCATTTTCCATTAGCACCTCCAAGTGGTGGGTTACTGTCTTATAATTAAGTCCTAGCTCAATGGCAAGTTCATTGGCGTTCTTTGGTTCCTCTAGGAGGGAGTTAAGGATTAGGAGCCTAGTTGGGCCACCTCGGGAAGTGTAGAAAAGGTACTTAAAGAGCTTCTTGAACTCCCTGTCCTCCTTAGGTGCCCTCCCATCCCCCAACCCTACTTGACCTCCTAAGGGGTGTCTCCAAATAATTCACCGGAACACCTAATGTCCCTGGGCTGGGGAACTGTTCATCTTCTTGAAGCTTCTGCAGAGTAAGGTCACAGCACTATCAATGCTTGGATAGGTTAACCTATTCTCTTTGGGCTGGGCCAGTATGGTGGACTCAACAGTTATCACACCGTCATCATAGGAGGAGACCTCCCTGTAGATCTGCGTCTCTGGAGTGGAAATGAATGTGGGAGAGAAGGCAACTATGTCCCCATTCTCGTCCTCTATTACTCCCCCCACCACCAGATAAGGTACACTGTTCTCTAAAGCCCGTGTTATGGCCACATGCTTCACAATTTCGCTCCTACCGATCGGGGTGCTTCTGGTAGTAACTATCATTAATTGTGATCCTCCCAGAGTTAATATTCTGTTTATTTCTGGGGAGAGCAAGTCATCCTCCGCTATTATGCCATATTTCTTATCCAATACCATGTTTATTGGTTCCCTTCCAGGTGATATGCCTAAACTCACATCAAGTTCCGATGGATATATCTTCCGATACTTCCCAATTATCTCCCCTTGTGGAGAGATGAATAGTGTAGTAAGAAATATCTTCGGCCCTGCCTGCTCCAAGATAGGGCCTACCACTATATGGATACCTCCCTCCATTGCCAAGTCCACTAGGGAGTCAGTCACTGAACCAGGTATCTTCTCGGCGAGGTTCTTGACTGTATTCCTCATCCTTCTCTCATTGGATCCGTGTGGCATCAGGTTATTGGCCACGGGGAAGAGAGAGGGCAGGACAATTAGTCTTGCCCCCTTCTCCTTGGAGAGCTTGAGCAATTTTCTAGCTTTCTCAAGGTTATGTTTCCTTAACATGCTACGCATTCGAAGATGTGCTAGGGCTATGAGCAGGTGGGATCACCCTCTAATATTCTTTATTTCAGAATATAACTGCATCAACACTTGCCTATAGTCAAGTCCTTGCTCTACCTTATCCATTAGTTCCAATAGGGTCCTTGTTCTTTCCTCTGAGACGAACTCACCGTAGTTAGAACTGAGGAACTCATAGACTCCTACTCCTAAACCCGAGGGTATTAGTCTCTTACTATATTTGCTCTCCATCACATATCCCTTGTCCAACAACTTGGACATTATTGTTGAATACGTACTTGGTCTGCCCACCTGTTTCTGCCTCATCTCAGAGATAACGTCCCCTTGGGTATATAATTCCACTTGGCTTCTCTGGAAGGACCTAACCACCTCCCCCTCATATTCACCTGACGCTAACGGAGCCTGTAACCTAAGCTGAGGCAAATACATTTTGCCTTCAAGGCGCTGGTTAGGATAAATGACATTTACAACTCCCTCCAATAGACCCTGCCATATCACTTCATTATTCTTCGAGTGGACAGTGATGGGGGCGGAGTGGCTCACCAACATCAAAGGTTTAAGCTGGCTACTAAGAAAACGTCTAAAGATAAGTCCATAGAGCCTGTAATGATTATATTCCAAAGGCCTGGGAGGGTTTATGACACCTTCCTCAAACAATATTTTCAATTGATCTCTATCGGCGGGCTTGGTGGGCCTTATTGCCTCGTGAGCCCCACCTTCACCCCACGTCCTAGGTACGAAGGCAGATTTGGCCTCGTCTCCCATTAGTTCAGTCAAGTAGTTCCTGGCGATGGAGATTCCCGTGTCGGAGATCCTTTTACTATCCGTTCTATGGTATGTTATTAGACCGAACTCAAAGAGATCCTGAGCTATTGCCATGGTCTCCCTGGCCCCTAGCCTAAGGATTTTGAACGCGTCAGTAAGGAGGGAATCCGTGGTATAGGGCGGCAAAGGACCGAAGCTATCTGTAGTCTCGGTAACCTGACCCACATTGACCTTGAGTTTAGCCCTCATTCTGACCCCTGGGCCTTTGCCCAAGATGACGGACCAACCGTTTCCCAATCGGACAACGTAGACCCTAGACTTGGTTTTATTATATTCCGTATAGCGTTGAATTATCCATCCAAGCACCGGTGTTTGAACTCTACCTGCGCTCAGCCATCTATTGCCCTCGCAGTTATTCATCTCCCTTGACTTACAGAAGGAGGGCCAAAAGTCCCTCTGAAGCTTTCCAGAAAGTTCAAAGCCTATCCATCTATCTTCAATCCTCCTAACTACCTGCGATGCCACCAGATTCAGGTCCAAAGCTCTAGGTGAGTTAACTGCCGCCGTTATGGACTTCCTGGTAACTTCGTGAAACTCGGCCCTTTTGATCCTTGGATTGAACGGCCTCACGGCCAAGTACACATCCCACGCAATTTTCTCTCCTTCAGTATCGGGGTCTGTACCCAAAAATACCTCATCAACCTCCATGGCCAATCTTCTTAAGGACCTCACAATGTCCATTTTGTCCATGGAGAGTCCAGTAGACCCACATATGGGACACCCTTCTACGTCAGAGGGGACGTAGCTATGTCCGTTCTCACATCTCACTATGGTCTCATAGTAAGGAATAAACGCGTAAGGACTGTCCTCCTTCACATAGACCCCATGTAAGTCCCTTTCCTTTGTGGTAAGATCGTAAATGTGTCCTCCCGAATAGGTCACTATTACAAGCTTGTCACCTATCATGGTCTCGTAGGCCCTCAGCCCCTCCAACTCTCTTACTCCCGGTTTGGAGAAGAGGTTGGATATTGTCTTCGCCTTTGTGGGTGACTCAACTATGAAGAGCACAGTCTTCAATAGGTCGTTTCCTTTGGATACTCCAATTCTCCTCTCCTCTTCCATCCTATCGATCAGTTGTTTGAGGGGAGTCTCTCCCACTTTCTGCTCCTCCAAGTTCAGAGGATGCCAGACAAGGTCGTCCAATATGTACGAGAGCCTATTCTTAAAGGCCGAAAAGAGCCTCCAATCATCAACCAATACAATACTGAGGCCGGTGGTTAGCCCCCCTCCCAGAAGCCTAGAGGTCCTGGCACTTGCCTGGAGATAGGTGACGTGATCTGGAAGTAACATGAAGTTGTCTTGGAGGACGAAACCCCCAACGTTCATCATGTCTTGTAATGTATCGTGGTCCTTTATTGCGTTCTCAACTACTTCATAGACCCTTGCGAATACATTATCATCCAGCTTACCCTCCCTTATAGCATTGGCTACAACTGCCAAGGCAGCAGGTGAAAGCGACCTTAATTTCCTTCTCATCTGACCAATGAGTAAGTTCAGCTCTGGGCTCCTTCTCACACCGGCTAAAGTGATCAACAATCTCATTGCTGCCAAAGGATGCATCCGCTCCCCCAGCTCAAACCTGAACTTAGGAACACCAACAAATATTGCGTATTTTACCCTGGATGGAATATCCAATCCCCTGACCAAAGCGCCGTAGTGGGTGGCGATTCCAATTAAGTAATTCAACTCCCCATTCCTGAACTTTTCAACTGCCCTGGAGGACGAGGAGTTTACTAGCCCCGCCTCTAAATCCTCTGAGAGCTCACCATAAATCGATTTGGCAAGTTCCACACCCTTATCCACTGAAACAAAGACCAGACCCCCAGGTCCCAAGTGGGTCAGTGTTCTCCTGAGCCATCCAACCAAATCAGCAGGAAAATCGGTATAGGAATCAATGATATTTCTTGTATAGATGTTACTACCACCAGGTCTTACTCCTAGGGCTAACGATAGTGCTGGGGTCACCCTACTTACGCTAGCCGATGAAAGCACGACCACTTTGTTGCTGAGAATTTTTCTCCTCATTTCCCTCACAGTTTCCATCTCCCCTTCTCTGGCCATATCCCTCATTGTACGAAGTTCCTCTTGAGAGAAACCTGCCAGTCCTAATAACATGTCTAGACTTTTCCTGGATTTTGTCACTGAATCCACGTCGTCCACAAAGATCAGTCTAAATCCCTTGGACCAGAGTTCATTATGCATCATGGCGTACCTGGACGTAGTAAGGAGGATTTGATATTCTTCCTCCTGAGGACCATCAACGGTAGAGAAGTACTTCAGCTGAACGTTCAACCTATCGATAATGCCTTCTATCTTCGACTTAGCCTGATACACTAAGCTCTTGGTCGGAAATACAAGTATGCTCCTGTCTCCTCTGACTGAGGAATAGATCGAGGCCGCCAGTCCGAAGGTGGTCTTGCCCAATCCAGGAGGCGCAGTTACGGAGAATGACTCCCCCCTAAGGAACCTAAGGATCCAGGAACGCTGGGGACCCTTGGGAACAGAACCGGCCAACAATTGAAAGTAGTTGGAAAATACTTCGTACTCCTTCAAAATTTCATAGTCCTGCTTCATGAATTTGAGCTTACCTTTAGATTTGAGGTAAGTTAATAGCGACTCCAATCCCTTAAAGCCAGACTCTTTTTCTACGCAATTACGGCAGCAAGAACCAATTGCGAGTCTAGATGCATCAACATCACCCTCACAGTTGGGGCACGAATGACCGTAAATGGCGTCTACCAAGACTGACCTTAGGAATCCTTTGAACTCAGATGATTATATAAAGGTAAGTGAATACCGAATTTCAACTTCGGATCTGAGTTAACTTTCTCTGACCCGACGGTGCTTTCTCTACAACAGTTTACTCCCAACAGTTTACTGGTTCGTTATGCCAGCTTGGCCAAAGCGTGAGCTCCATAAGCTCAATCTTACCATCCCTGAATGAGCGAACGTGACTACATCCATAAGGACCATTGGTGGAGCAGAAGCATACTTCACGAACCATCACTTCAGCCTAGGCGACGCTCGCTACCTTCGTGAGTGTGGTTAAGAGCATTGAGGAACACCTGAAAAACCTTTGAGGTTCCCTCACCATGATCCTTCCTTCAAACTTCTACTGCATATAATATGTTCTCCAAGGCCAGACTGCTATTATGCTCTCCTTTTTCGGAGAAAAGGCAAAAAAGGAGACCACTGAAGATGCTCCCGATATGTTCTTTCAAGCATAACGTCACCTAACTTAAATAGTACGGATGCGGAAAATCTAGCGATGGCTTCCAACGGACTTAAACTAAAAGTTGTTGAGGCAAAACAAAGGGACGTAGGAAGGAAAATAGCGAGGATCTCTGAGGCTGCCATGAGGAAGGCAGGAATAGAGACAGGTGACTACGTAGAACTTAAGGGGCCTAAGGGCTCGGCTCTGGCTCAGGTCTATCCAAGTTACGATATAGGACCCAACGAAGTAAGAATAGATGGTTATCTGAGAAAGACAATAAATGTATCCATTGGGGATGAGGTTACAGTATCAAAGGCTGAGGTGACACCGGCCGCTAAGGTTGTATTGGCACCAACTCAACCCATAAGGTTCGATGAATCCTTTGTAGAATATGTTAAGGACCAATTGATGAACAAGCCAATAACAAAGGGGGAGGTCATACCGCTTCCCATATACACTGGAACGTTGGACGTTGTAGTTATAAACACACAACCCTCCAATTATGTTTTCGTCTCCAGGGAGACTTCAGTTGAGTTAAGAGAGGAGCCGGTTAAGGAAGCTGGAGTCTATCCAAAGGTTACCTGGGAGGACATAGGAGACCTGGAGGACGCTAAGGAGAAGATAAGGGAGATAGTTGAGTGGCCCATGAGACATCCTGAGGTATTTCAACACTTAGGGATAGAGCCCCCAAACGGTATATTACTCTACGGTCCTCCAGGGACGGGGAAGACTTTACTGGCGAGAGCTTTGGCCAACGAGGTGGGCGCTTACTTCACCTCAATAAACGGCCCTGAAATAATGAGTAAGTTCTACGGGGAAAGTGAGCAGAGACTGAGGGAAATATTCGATGAAGCAGAAAAGAACGCTCCAGCCATAATATTCATCGACGAAATAGATGCCATTGCTCCAAAAAGGGAGGAGGTAACGGGAGAGGTAGAGAAGAGGGTCGTAGCTCAACTACTCACACTCATGGACGGCATTAAAAGCAGGGGAAGATTGGTTGTCATAGGGGCAACCAATAGGCCAGATGCCTTGGATCCTGCGCTAAGGAGACCTGGGAGGTTCGACAGAGAGATAGAGATCAGGCCACCTGACGTGAAGGCGAGAAGGGATATATTAGCAGTCCATACTAGGAATATGCCTCTGGCCGCCGATGTTAACTTGGAAAGGATAGCTGATATGACCAACGGCTACACAGGGGCAGACATTGCGGCGCTGGCTAAGGAGGCAGCGCTGAGTGCCCTTAGGAGGTTCATAGGCAGTGGGAAGATCAATCTAGAACAATCAACCATACCCTCTGAGGCCCTAAAGGAGTTGCAGGTTACCATGAACGACTTCATGGATGCCATGAAATTGGTTCAGCCTTCTCTATTGAGAGAAATATACGTGGAAGTCCCCACCGTGAGGTGGTCTGATGTTGGAGGGTTGGAGGACGTGAAGCAGCAACTCAGGGAAGCGGTGGAGTGGCCCATGCGACATCCAGAAGTGTTCGAGCAGATGGGCATAAAGCCGCCAAAGGGGATATTGCTCTTTGGACCCCCTGGTACGGGGAAGACTTTGCTTGCTAAGGCGGTTGCCACTGAGAGCGGCGCCAACTTCGTGGCGGTCAGGGGACCTGAAGTGCTCTCAAAGTGGGTGGGGGAAAGTGAGAAGGCTGTGAGAGAAATATTCAGAAAAGCGAGAGAAGCGGCTCCCGCAGTGATCTTTTTCGACGAAATAGACTCCATAACCCCAATGAGAGGTGTGGGAAGGGACTCAGGGGTCACGGAGAGGATAGTGAATCAGTTACTCACAGAAATGGACGGGATAGTCCCCCTGAACAGAGTGGTGGTAATAGGGTCTACAAATAGACCCGACATCGTCGACCCAGCGCTCCTGAGGCCTGGAAGGTTCGATAGACTCATATACGTCCCACCGCCCGACAGACAGGCAAGGCTGGACATACTAAAAATACATACCAGGGGAGTGAAATTGACCCCCGACTTCTCCCTTGAGCAACTTGCCGATCGCACTGAGGGGTACACAGGGGCGGACCTAGAGGCATTGGTTAGAGAAGCGGTAATGCTGGCCTTGAGGGAGAAGTTCGAACCCAGGCCTATAGGTATGGATTACTTCGAGAAAGCCATGAAGGTGGTCACCCCGTCTCTAAGTAGGGCAGACATAGAGAGATACGAAAGGATGGCTAGGGAACTGAAGAGGAGTACGATTTGAAGAGGCACAAGATCCTTTTAGTCATAGGAGACGGCCTTGGGGACAGGCCGGTCAAAGAGTTAGGAAATAAGACCCCACTTCAGGTGGCTAACACGGAGAACATAGAAGGTCTTAGAAATTCAATGATAGGACTCATGGATCCGGTGGGACCTGGGGTGAGACCAGGTAGCGATACCTCCCATCTAGCTATCCTGGGATTGGATCCATATGTTTACTATAATGGAAGGGGTATATTCGAAGCCCTGGGGGCCGGAGCAATCCTGAACAAAGGTGACGTGGCGTTCAGAGGTAACTTTGCTACGGTGGATGAGGATATGGTGATTAAGGATAGGAGAGCCGGACGTAACTTAAGTGAGGCAGAGGAATTGGTCAGGGAATTGAATGAAATAGGGGAAATCATGGGGGTTAAGGTCAAATTCTACCGCGGGACGGAGCACAGGGTCGCAGTCGTATTGTCGGGAGAGGAGTTGGGAGAACATGTATCCGACACGGATCCGCACGAGGAAGGCCTCAAGGTGAGGCAGAGCACCAGCATGAGTCAAGACGTTAAAGATTCCAGGACAGCTAAGGTGGTCAACGAGCTCACCAAGAAAGTGCATGAAATATTAAGGGAGAGCGAACTGAACAGAAGGCGACAGGAGAGAGGTCTACCTCCAGCCAACATAGTTCTACTGCGCGGCGCGTCGAGCTATAAGTCCTTTCCATCCTTGAGCTCCAGAACAGGATTGAACGGTGCATGCGTCACCGCTACCGCGGTCATAAGGGGGATCTGCAGGGCTCTTGGGTTGGAAACATCAACCCCTCCGGGAGCAACTGGAGGAATTAACACAGACTATCTGTCCAAGGGAAGGGAGGCGGCCAGGCTATTGAAGGAAAAGGACTTCGTGTTAATGCATATAAAGGCCACTGATGCCGCATCTCACGATGGCTTAGCCAAAGAGAAGGTCAGAGCTCTGGAGGGTATAGATAGAGCAATGGGTCAGGTGTTAAATCAGGTAGGAGAAGAAATGGTAATTGGCCTCACAGGGGATCATACAACACCGGTGGAGCTTAGAGAACATGCAGGAGACCCTGTGCCTCTCCTCATATACACGCCTGAGATAATAGTTAGCGACCAGTTTTCCCACTTCGATGAGATCCAGGCCAGGAAGGGGAGTCTCAGGATTAGAGGGCTAGACTTAATGAACCTGCTACTGAATTACTCCAACAGAGGTCAACTATTCGGAGAGTAGGATGACGACGCTCGACAAGGGCTGATATGTGATGAGCCCGCGCAGGTCTGACTTAACACTCCTGTACTTCCATGGAGTTTAAGAGGGATCTAGCTCTCCACTTCATTCCCTCAGATACCTCCAGCACAACGGCACCAGCCCCTGGCTGTCCGTATACAATTGCCTCACCTATCTGCGCCATAACAAGGACCGGTAAAACTAACATATCCTCTTCCCCCCTAACCATGAGAATGGTTCTATTTCCAGAGGATAGGGATCTAGCTATAAGTTCCACAGCATCCAAAGATATTGTCCCTCTGGGATTTCTAACTTCAGTAGTGAACTTAAACTCGATAGGAAAGGAACCACGTTTGGTGCTTCCATCCACGATAGCAAGGATGGGATTTACCCCCTTTGCTAGAAGGACGGATGTGACGAAGTCACCGACGCTTATTATACTCTTAAAACGTTGAAGGAATTCAACCAATGAATCATCATCAAGAAACAATATACCGTATGGTCTAGACAACTCCCTCCTTATGGAGGGTGAAGGGGTTAAACAGATCACTTAAGGCTCACTGCATATCTCCAAGGCTTTGGAGCTCCCGCAGCTAAACCTAATTCTGACCTATCGGAGAAAACAATGAGTACTCCCTTCCACTCAGTAGCGAAACTCTCCCCACCACATACTGGACATTTGGTCTGTTCGGCCGGGAGAAGAGCCCTACAACTTCTACACGCCTTCAGAGAACCCTTGGAGGACATCATTTGGTCACCTTAGTAACTTCCTTCTCTATCCACTCCAACTTACCTAAGTATGGTTGCCTCATGGTGAGGCCAATCCTTGGTAATCTTCCCGCTGAAGGAGAACTAATGGAAACTATCCTAGCCCTAACCCTGTCTCCCCCTTCAAGTGTCCTCTTCGTCCTTTCTCCAACTAAAATCCCTCTGTTTGGCTCAAACTTTAGATTCTCGTCCGCTATCTGGGAAATATGAACTAGTCCGTCCATGGGACCAATATTAACGTAAACTCCAATGTTGTCAGTCTGAACAACCTCTCCCTCTACCACCTCTTGCGGTACGGGGACAAAGACCAGTAATTGAAACTCTACGTCATGATAGGTCGCTCCGTCTCCCAATATTATTCTTCCTTCCTCACTTACCCTTACGTCCATCACTGCCAACACCAATCCCATATCCTTTATTAATCTCTCTTGATATTCCTGTCTAAGGGACTCCAGTACAGTCTCTTCTAGCGGCTTACCAAAGAGTTCAGGTGAGATCCTAACTATCCCCTTAGCCTTAATGAGCTTAAACATCAACTACACCTCAGCTTAATACCGTCGAACTAACTCTTTTTCCCTTTATAAATATGAGGGTCACCCCTGCCTCCTTAACTCTCCTCTTGAGCATGAAGTCGTTGGTTAGAACAGCGAACCCCTTGGAAGCTGCATATGAGAGGATTGCGTCGTCAGCGCCCTCCCCCTTCCATCTATCCAATATCCACCTCTCCCTTCTAGCTGAAAGGTACTCCATGGCCACTCTAACCCTTGCTTCCATTGAATGTCCATGAGTTGAAAGAAGTTGCATTTCTCTCATAACCTCCTCCAGAATATAGAACTTTGGAGATCCACCAATTAGGAGGTCCACTTCCTCGAATGGAGATAAACCGTCTTGAATGTATAGAAGCACATTGGTATCAACCACTACACCCATATTCTGCTTAAATTCTGAGCTCACACCTTTATTGATCCCCATCCCACTAGCCTCCATCTACCTCCTATATTCCTTGTTACAACGGCCCTGAGACCTTTTTCCCAGACTGGTACAGGTCTCTTCAACGACACATCCACCTGCTCACCCTTAATCGCCACAACAGTACCCACGGTAGTTACAGCTCCCACACTCAACATAATGGTCTCTTTGGGCTTCATCCCTTCTACTTTAATGAGCTCCTTTGTGCCAACGGCTCTCTCAAATTGAGTGTATTCCAGTGTAATTTGAGAGAGGACAGGCATTTTCACATCAGCCCTAGTGACAACGCTTCCTATCCTGGAGTCAGCCTTAGTGAGAGAAGGATCCAGGGAAGTCCCCAACGCCACCAATCCTCCAGGTTTGGCCTCGTCCACCTCTACGTCGCCGAACCTCAGGGACTCCACGGTGGAGTATAGTGGTTCGTAAGTCCCCTCACCATGTTTTTCTACTCCTGGCAATATCTTTATCTCGTCACCTACCCGTAAGACACCCTGCACTATACTCCCCCCCAACACGCCGCCCTTAAGTTCAGTGACCGGTGTACCTGGCTTATTGACGTCGAAGCTCCTGATGGTCAACATTACAGGTACTTTAGTAAGATCCCGCTGTGGGGTCTTCACGTAGTTTTCCAGTGCGTCTATAACAGCGTCAACGTTTACCTTATGAAGAGCACTAACTGGAATAATAGGGGCTTCCTCAGCCCAGGTGCCCTTAATGAACTTCTTAATTTGTTCATAATTCTTTAAGGCCTCTTCCCTACTGACAACATCGACCTTGTTTTGAACTATGATTACTCTCCTTATCCCAGCTATCCCAAGGGCCTCAAAGTGTTCTCTGGTTTGAGGCTGGGGGAAAGGTTCGTTTGCCCCCACAACCAATATTGCTCCGTCCATGAGGGCCGTGCCTGCTAGCATGGTAGTCATCAATACTTCGTGGCCTGGGGCATCAATAAAAGACAACTTCCTGAGGAATTTGGGTTCCTCGTCACTTCCGCAGGCACTGCATGATGGCTCTATGACATATGCCTCAGGCCTTCTGCAGGACTCACAAAGTCCTACACTGCACTCTGCGTAGCCTAGTTTTATTGTCATTCCTCTTTTCAATTCCTCCGAATGCTTTGCGGTCCAAACACCAGTTATGGCTTGAACCAAAGTGGTCTTACCGTGGTCCACATGGCCTACTACGCCCACATTAACTTCGGGTTGGACCTTAGGCCAAGTCAAATGCTCACCTTACTAATACCATGTTTAACTGCGAGAGTTCATTACTGACCACGTTACCTCTCACAAGTTTCCTCTTTCTCATTCCCGTTTTTTCAGGTCTGTAGCCTGGAGGACCTGAAAGAAGAACCTTCCTTTTCACCGGACCCATGACATCAAATCTCATGGGGAAGCCTGCAACGTCAGAGCCACCTGCCAACTTCAACTTTAGGCCAGGAAGTCCTACTATTGATCCATCTACCTCGTCTCCAATCTTAACTCCTATTAGCTTTCCTAGCTTGGTCTGGTCAATAGAAAGTTGGAATGATTTAGTTCTGAATGCATTAACATTCTCTATGCCCCCTAGCTTTTCCATTACCACTTCATTGACCCATATCTCCTCCTTTGGAACTTCCTGACTGGCTTGAACGGCAAGGTGCACCTTTATTTTCTTGTTCTGTTGGTCCTTGGCTTCTAGGGAGATGAAGCCGGCAAGATCAAGCTGTTTCACTGTCTCGGGATTTACCTCCGCCACCGATAGAACCCTCCCTTCCTTCTCACCCTGAGCAGGCTTCAATTTCTCCGATAATTTAACCTTAAGAGCAAGAGATTTAGTTCCCTTAGCTCCTGGGTCACTGATGCTGATCTTTACGTCAGGCACTATTTACACACCTTCAGTGTAGGACTCTTGAACTAGTATATAAAAGCCTAGTCCTCTACTTTCATTTATGCTAGGAGTCTTGTTGGTTCTCCACGGGAGCAGAGAAAGTTCTTGGAACGAGGTGGCGTTAAAATATGTTGAGATGCTCAGGGAGAAATTCGATCTTGTGGAGTACGGGTACATAGAGTTCAACACTCCCACGTTAAGGGAAGCATTAGAAAATTTGGTTAAGAGGGGGGCCACTGAAGTCGTTGCAGTTCCTTTACTATTTGCAGCTGGAGCTCACTTCAAGAAGGATGTCCCAAGGTTGCTTGGAATGAACGATGGTTATTGTGAAGTAGAGGGTAGGAAAGTAAGGACAGCAATAGCCGACCCGCTAGGAGTAGACGATAGGGTGGCTCAGGTTCTTGTGGAAAGGGTGAGACGGGCGACTACTGAACAACGAATATCCACTTGATTTTCTTAGGGTCACTTCCCTAGAGAATGGGTTAAGATTTTCGTGAACGCCCCAGAGTTTTCTCTAAACGAAGGGTTATGACATCCAACCCACCTCACGGTCCTGTTATCCCTGGAGGGATCATCCTCGTCCCTTCCTATGATAGGGAGGCAGGAATCGTTAAGTCAACTGATGTGGTTTGATGTTCAAGGGGTACGGAAGAACTTTCATATGACTTCCACCTCACTAGCATGTTGAAGGGAAAAGGATTCTTTGATGGACTCTGTGAGCCAGTGAACCCAGGCGGCATAGCTACCTACGGATATGTAGTTCTTCTGGATGGGAGAAACTTAGAAGGTTATGGGCTGGCAAGTCCGCCGTGGTCCCCAAACTCCACAAATAACGTGGCGGAATATACAGGATTGATCTGCCTTCTAAGGAGAATGTTACAGGAGCGTGTTGATGAGGCTGAAGTGATGGGCGACAGTCAATTGGTGGTAAGACAAATAAACGGTGAATATAAGGTAAAGTCTGAAAAAATAATACCTCTCTTCAACGTGGCGAAGGAATTATTGTCTAGGTTCAGAAGAGTGGAGGTGAAATGGATACCAAGGGAGGAGAACAGCTATGCGGACCTAATGACAAGAAAGGCCTACGAACTAGCCAAAAGAGGAGAATTGGATAAGGTAGGTTGCTAGGAGGCACCGGTTACCAATAGTTCAGCTCTAGCTGGATCGTATGTCCAATCTGCCGCAAGTTTACCGGTTGACTTATAATAGTTGGCGAGCCTCCTGATCTTTGATTCTATCTCCTCCAATCCTCTCTTAGCTGCCTTATCCCTAGGATAATTGAACATATGCTTCCTGACCCTAACTGCTCTCCTTATGAGGTTGAAAAGGTCCTCTGGTATCTCAGGCGCCAACCCTTTTTCTTCAAGTATCTTAGTGAGTTTTTTATTAGCAACCCTCCTAACCAGAGGGATACCGTACTGATCTCTAAGGATCAGACCTATCATAGAGGGACCATAACCTCTCTTACTAAGCTCCTCCACAAGCACCCCAACCTCTTCCTCAGTGAACCTAACCCACTTCGGTGATCCTGCCCTCACAGGTCTGGTGGAATGGGATGAGCCCTTGGGTCTCTTCTTATTCATTGCAACCACTCCTTAGATACGTCTAATAAAATTAACCTAACTCACCTATTGATTGTAGGACCAATGGAGGGTTCTACTCCTCCCTTTAACTTCTCCCTTAATACGGAAGTGCCAGCCACCATAGATTTCAACTTCTCCAAGGCCACTTTCCTAGGACGAAGCTTAAGTCCACAGTCTGGGTTAACCCAGAATTTATCTGGACTTAAATAGTCAAGGTAACGGATTACCCTATTTAGATCCTTGGCCACTTCCTCCTTTGTCTCAACCCGGTTAGTGTGAACGTCTATCACTCCTATTCCTATTTCTTTCTCAACCTTGTACCTCTTCAGTAATTTAATTGGCTCATACTCATAGTTCTTGAGGGCTAGGTTAACCTGATCTACTTGGATCTCATTCAGATGAGGGAAAATTACTGAATAATCACCATAACAAACATGAAGCACCACCTTCACATTTATCCCTTTAATTGATTCATTGACAACATCTACCGCCCACTTCACTTCCTCCCTGTGAGTGTGAATGGCTGGTTCATCCACCTGTATGATCTTGGCCCCCGATTCCACTAGAGCCTTCATTTCCGAATTCATGGCCTTCGCCAGATCGTGGGCCAGTTCCTCCTTAGACTTATAGTACTCATTATAAGACCAGTCAGCCATGGTGTAAGGTCCAGTTATTGTCACCTTTAGATAGGGCGAATAAGATATGGAGCTGGCGTACCTAAACTCATCTACAAGCATTGGCTCTCCGTGTCTCACTTTACTAACTACTGATGGCTTACGATAATAGTTCGGCCCCCATACTCTAACGGGGCCGTAGAACATGAAACCTCCTAACCTCTCCGCGAAGAATTCTACCATTTCGTCCCTTCGCATTTCACCGTCTGTTGGCACATCCACCCCTGCCACTTGATGATCCCTGAGAACCACTTGAACCGAATCATTGAGAGCCTCGGAGAGATCCTCATCGTTAAACCTTCCTAAGGACCTGAGCCTAATTACCTCCCTTAACCATTTGGGCCTTGGATAACTTCCAATAACAGTTGTTGGCAGTGGAGGCAACCCGTTATTCAAGCCTTCTTCACCTTCCCTAGTAGTCTGACCTTCCTAGAGGCAACTATCTCTGGAATAAAATCAGTAAATGAGTTAAAACCCACTATGACATCAGAGGCACCCTTGGCACTAAATCTCGAAGCCATCCTTTTAATAGAGGAAACTCTCTCCATCTTAGTAGTTCTGGAGTCCAACACCCCTAAATAGACTCTTCTTTCTTTAACGAAGGGATAGATCTGCCTCATCTTATTTCTACCCTCGATCATATCTAAGCCGAACACGTCCACAGGGAGATCGAAGAATTGTTTAAGAGAAGAGGAGTCGAGGAAGAAGTAAGTTATCAGATGCTTTTCTTTAGTAACGCCACCCACCAGGCTCTGGTATATTTCGGAGACCCTTGACCTGAGCTTCTGGTCGGCCCTCCTATCAAATATGGAAGGATCCTGAATCTCGAAGGCATCCACTACCTCCTGAACGTTCAGCATTGACCTATTCAAGGCCTTGGAGTAAGCGAAGGCCACCTCTACCCTATCATTATAGTAAGAATCTTGAGACAAAGAGGCAAAAGATATGGGACCCAAAAGGGACGACTTGAGTTTAGCCCCCTCGGCATGATTTTTGTCGAACTGGCTCCTGAAAAGCCTAGTTAGGGTAAGGTACTCCTGATCCCTGGTCTCCAACTGACCTTTCAATACGGGCGCTCTATAGTAGAAGTTATTCTCATAGAACCTCATGAGGCCGTTCCTTTCATGGCATGTCACTTGACTGCACGCCATATCGACAATGTCGTCCCAAAGGAAGTTCCCTCCCGTAACGTAATCAATTGCGGCCTCCTTGGCCAGGCCTAGAAGTCTAGATGAGATCCTCGATATCTCAGCCATTAGTTTATCCTCTGGGAACTTGCCACCCCTAAACTGCTGCACGTGTTTGGAGAGCAGCCGAGGTCTTGGAAAGCTCCCCAGGAGCGCGGTCTTCATTGTAGGTCATGAGAGCCTCGGCGCCAATAAATATGTTACGTTGGCCCCCTCCATGGTAAAGTCAAGGAGAAGAGGCTTATTCTCTGAGAACTGTAATCTGACTTCCTTTGATACCTTACTTAATCCGGTGACGACCATAAGGTATTCCATGGCATAGGAGGATGATGATTTATTGTTCACTTCGATCTCCCTAAGTCCTCCAAGCTCCTTGCTTATTTCCACCTCCAACTTCTGGTCCTCTCCTGCGGCCAGTTTTAAGGAAGATTCGTCTGCGGACAACGTCACCGTATCCCCTACCTCAGACACCTGATCTAATGCCCTAGAGAATGACTCCGAATCCACAAGGGCCTTGACGTCGAACTTGAGGTTAAGTTGAGGAACGGTGGGTGAAGTTATCAATAAGTTCCTAAATGAGAATACCCTATGCACCTTTCCCTGTATCCTGAGTATAACAGTAGACCCTGATTCCCAGGAAATCTCTAGAGGTTCGCCCTTAGTAGCGAATCTCAATACTTTGCTCAAAAATGAAGTATTGAAACCGAAGCTAAATTCTTGGTCCACCTCGTATTTAGAGAAGAACATGGTACCTAGCTTCAGGGTTATGAGGGATATATGAGCAGGATCCATGGCAACTAACTCAGCTCCTGACGGAGTAAATCGAAGACTAGCCTCATCAACTAAGGAAGCAACGGATTGAATCAGTGACCTGAAGCTCGTGGCGTCGGGAAATACCAGTTTCACGCATCGACTCTTGGTCTAAGGCATTAAAACCTAGTGGTCCTATCAGCATCCTTTCTGACGTGACGGGTCCTACTACATTAACTCCACAAAAACTAAAGAACTGATTTAAGATAACTCCTATGGTCTCTGATGCAATTACCCAGGGCAATTTTAGCCGCAGATAGAAGCGGAGCGGGAAAGACAACAGTCACAGCAGCCGTTTTGAAAAGGCTTACTAAAAAGTATAAGGTTAGGGGATTCAAGGCTGGCCCAGATTATATTGACCCAGGATATCATAGACTTGCCACGGGTGTCCCGTCCGTTAACCTAGATTTATGGCTCATGGGCGAGAATGGCGTAATTGAGAGCCTAGCGAATTATGGCAAGGGATTCGACTTCGGTGTAATCGAGGGGGTGATGGGTCTCTATGACGGCGCGGGAGAAAGGTTTAGTACTTATGAGCTCTCTAGGATAACAGAGACGCCCATCATCTTAATATTAGATGTGAGCGGTATGTCTACCACCGCAGGAGCCGTAGTTAAAGGGTTGATAGATTACAGGGGAGCCAAGATTAAAGGCGTCATTTTCAACAAGGTTGGTTCAGAGAGGCATTATTTAGAGTGTTTAAACTCCCTTCCAAAAGGAGTAAGATCCTTGGGTTACATACCCAGGAACGATAGACTAAAAGTGAAGGAGAGACATCTCGGGCTGACCACAGTGGAAGATAATCGTGAGGCCCAGGAAGTCATAAGGATCGCCGAAGAGTCAATGGTGCTCGATGTGGAGGAATTGATGTCACTAGGAGAGGATTCTGGAGAATTACCTGAGCCTGAACAGACAGATGAACCTGGACATGTGGAAGGATTGAAGAGTGAAGTGGCCGCAATAGCATATGATTCGGCCTTCAGCTTCTACTACGTTCAGAACATTGACTCCATAGGACGTAAGTACAAATTGAAGTTCTTCAGCCCCCTTAACGACGAGACGGAAGAAGGTGTTGACTTCATATACCTTGGAGGAGGATATCCTGAGCTCCATCTGGAGGAATTGGAGAGGGCCTCAAGAACCAGAGAGTGGATAATGAAGAGCGTGGAAGATGGAGTTAAAGTATTAGGGGAGTGTGGAGGGCTAATGTTCTTGGGGAGGAGTATGAGCAGGGACGGTAGAAACTATAGAATGGTTGGCGCGTTGGATCTAGATGTGGAGACTAGGGGTAGGCTGACAATAGGCTACACCGAACTGGAATCGCTCTCCGATAACCTTGTTGCTGAAAGTGGCAGATTGGCTAGAGGGCATGAGTTCCACGTTTCTAAGGTCATTAACTACGAAGGTAAGCCCGTTTTCAGAAACAGAATAGGTAAAGGTCTAGGAGATGGCTATGACGGCTTGATGACTCAGAACGCACTAGGTACTTACAGTCACTTTAATTTCGTAAGGAAGCCTAAGTTCCTCTCTTGAGACTTATCTTCTTTACCCTCTCCAACAATTCCTTAACTCTATTAACATCATTGGAATAGAGCCTCACCGTATATGGAACTGATTTCTTTGAGGCCTCTGATGGGATTATCTCAACATACTTGTTCTGCGGATCCACTCTTATTTCAGCGTTAGCAAGATGTGAGCCGTGTATGGTTACGGCTGGGAAGCCGTTTCCCACCACTCCTTTCTCAGTTATTTTATAACTATTTGGCGCAACCTTGTTTACATTACCCATCCTAAAGACCCTCCTTGACATAATGAAACTTATGCCGAACAGTGCTTCGAAGTATATCACATAAACTACGAACCTATAGATGTCATTAGCCTTGAAGGCAGGAGAATTTATCACTTTAATGAGAACATCGTCGTAGACAAGGATTACAGCTATCGTATAGACCAGAAGGAATAGCATATACTTCAACATTTTGGAGGATTGAGAGGTTAACTCCTTCACGTATTCCTTATCATTCATTATGAGATCCTGAACGTTCTTCTCCTCATGCAGGCTCCTAGACGTCATAACTTCCTTCATCAATCCCCTATCCTTTATCATGGGATTCGTCCTGTACGTGAATACACCGATGAACGCGAAAGTTCCCACTAGGTAAAGTATGTAGAAGAGAAAGAAGTATTTGGGGAGAAAGCTGTTGGCAATGGCGAGAACAAGTAGGAGGGTTTGTGACACAGCCAAGTACTTTGGACTGTAAGGATTTGGATACGAAGACATGAGCCGACTCAAAGGTTATAATATGTTAGGGGGTTATTAAGGTTTGGATGAGCTTTTCCCTACTGGTCCTTACATTTCTGGTGCTACCAACGGTGGTCTTTGCTCCTCACATTCTACAGGTAAATTTGGGAGGTGAGACACTTACGTTACAATACAATGGAACATTCAGCAACTATGAAGTAACCACGGAAACATTTAACCTTAGTTCATATAGGGTTTCAGCGGTTTGGGTGATTCTTTACAATGGTAGTCCTCCGGAAACTAAAGAGTATCTGGCGGCTAATGGCCTAGAACTAAACGTTTCTGGAAATGTTTTAACCGTACCACTTTATGAGGTTAAGCCCAATTCATCCTCTCTCTTTCAACTCAACCAATACGATGTAGGACTCTTTGTTTTCGTCAATACGACAAACGTACACACGGTGCCTTCCCCGACCACTGAAGTTACTCATGGGTCTAGTTTGAATTACATTTGGATATATGGAAGTCTAGGTTACCTATTTTTTACCGTACTTAAAACCTTACGCAGAAATAAGTAACTACTCTTAAATATGTCACCTGTTTATATGGGACTATGCTTAGTAAGAACAAACTTAGGGAAGAACTGAGAAGCGGCCTACCAGTTCTCGTTTATGACTTTAAGGGCAGAGAGGAGGAGGTAGACATGATGTTTTATGCAGGTGCCGTAACTACCAAGAGTATAACCACATTAAGGCGAGAGGCAGGTGGACTGATATGCTATGTCACCGGGGAAAGGGAGGGGAAAGCCCTAGGCCTTCCCTTCATTACAGAATTGCTGAGGGAGGTGGGACTGGGAGAGCTGGTGAAGAGGCCTATCTACGGCGATGAACCTGCGTTCTCCCTGTGGGTAAACCACATAGAGACCAGAACAGGAATAAGCGACAGGGATAGGGCGACGACCATAAGGGGTCTGCATGAGGTGGTAAAAATGATAGAAAAAGATGAGGAGGAGGCGAAGAGTTACTTTAAGAGAAGCTTTATGTCACCTGGACATGTACCCATCCTCATATCTAGGGGGATAGGAAGAAGGAGAGGGCACACTGAGCTGGCAGTGGTCTTGGCCGAAGCCCTGGGACTGGAGAGAAGTATGGTAATTGCCGAGATGTTAGGGGAAGGAGATAGCTTAAGTAAGGAAAAAGCCAAGGTTTTGGCTGAAAACTGGGGATTTGCCTTCATAGAGGGAGAGGAAATTCTGAGTGAGCTAGCATGAGGAAGTACGGGGTAGCCGATACGACCTTTTCAAGGGTAGATATGGGAAAGGAAGCAGTAAATGCGATAATGAAGGAGGATCCTGAGGCGAAGGTAATTCGATATACTGTGCCTGGGATAAAGGACCTTCCAGCGGCAGCCAAGAGGCTCATAGATGCCGGATGCGACGGCGTCATAACCTTGGGGTGGGTGGGAAAGACCCAACTGGACAAGTATAGCTATGTGGCGGCGAGCGTAGGATTAATATTGGTGCAGATCATGAGCTCAAAACACGTGATGGACGTGACCATACATGAGGATGAAAGTAGTGAAGATAGATTGTACGAGATCGCCCTCGATAGAGCCAGGAAACATGCAAGGAATTTGGTGAGATTAGTTAGGGACGGTCCCAACGCACTTACGCCGATGGCGGGAAAGGGATTGAGACAGGGGTATGGAGATGCAGGACCTCTCGATTAAATTGGGAATAGTAGTAGCGGAGTTCAACTACGACGTGACATACCTAATGTTACAACGGGCACTAGCTCACGCCAAGTTCTTAGGTGTACAGGTAAAGGTTGTATTTAAAGTACCAGGAAGTTTTGAGATACCACTGGCTGTCTCAAAGTTAGTGAAAATGAATGAGATTGATGCAGTAGCAACGCTTGGCGCTGTGATTAAAGGTGAGACAAAACACGATGAATCAGTCGCAGCTCAAGTATTCAGAAAGATCATGGACATATCCCTGGAGTCGGGGAAGCCAGTGACCATAGGGATAATCGGACCTGGAGCCTCTCATGAACAAGCGGTAGATAGAATAGAGGAATACGCTGTAAGGGCGGTAGAGTCTGCCGTTAAGATGGCAAAAAGGCTGAAGGGTCTAGGTGAACTTGGGGAGGGGACAGTGACAATAGAATGAAGGTAATGGCTGTAAGGCTTTCAAACTACAGGGAATGGACCGAGTTATTGGGCAATGATAGGGAATGGAGAATACAGGAGGCACAATTTAAACTTGCCCTCACGTTGTCCGAGGCGGCAATGCGGGAGGGAACTTTACCTTTCATCGGCACATTCGATAAGTTTTTACTTCCGGTGGACGGTGTAAAAGAAGCTGGAGTAAAACGTATCTTCAACGCCATATTAAGACATTCCCCGGTGCTACCAGCTGGCTGTGTAAGGGGTGGGAGGACGCCTATGGATGCACAAAAGGCTGCCTCCACCTGTGCAGATTCCTTAGATCCCGGTAGGTTGGATATAGAAAAAGTAAACGATGACACTATATGGTTAGCTCACTTTGACGTTAACGGCTTTACAGTTGAGAAATGGTCATTTCATGAGAGGACATTGTGGATACAAGAGATGTTCCTTGACCTCACCAAGAGCATAGTTAGGTTAGGTGGGATCTCCCAATACCTGGGAGGAGATAATATGATCGCCATGATAGACCCGGCCCAACTGAAGGAAGTACCAAAAATAGTTGAGGAGTTCTATGGAAAACTGAAAGTAGGAATAGGCGCTGGTGTTAACGCAAGGGAAGCCTCTTCCAGGGCTACTCAGGCCCTCACTAAGCTCAGAGAAAGACGTGATGGAAACTGGCTAGTCATAGAATCCTAAACTTGGGTTCCATAATAATCGGAGACGATTTAGAACTAGTCGATAATGTTCATGTCGAGATAGACGAAAATGGAAAAATAGATCATATAGGGAAGGGATTTTTGGATGGAGCCAAGGAGCTCAGAGGGGGGATAGCGCTTCCTCCGCTGGTGAACTATCATGCTCACACCGCAGACTTCGTGTCTCCAGAATATGGCGGCGACAGACCGATAAGGGAAGTTGTGGGAGACCCCTTTAGTATAAAATATAAAGTATTTAAGGAATATAATGTAGAGAAAGGAATCTATAAGTTCCTCAAGTTCTCCGAGGAAACAGGAGTAGGGGCTGTGATTGACTTCAGAGAAGAGGGGGTTGATGGAATATTAAAAGGAATTGGCATCAAGGGAAAAACCACAGTTAAACACATAATGCTAGGCAGAACCGACAATAGAAGACCAAGTGCAGATGAACTAAAGGAGCTGGCGGAACTCAGCGACGGAATAGGTGTTCCTAGCGCCAACTATTACGAAGAAGATACGTTGAAGACCATTAGATCGATTTTCAACAGTAAGTTGAGGTCGGTTCATATATCGGAGACATTGAGACAGAGCCTACGAAATGATCTTGAATACGTCATGAAGAACCTGGATCCGTCTTTCATCGTCCACGGAACAAACCTCTCTGAAAAAGAACTGGAGGAACTGGCCAAATCCCAAATCCCTTTGGTAATGTGTCCACGTAGTAATTTATGGTTCTCAGTGGGGGTACCCAAGGTTGCCAGCGCAATAAGGCTAGGGGTCAAACTACTGTTCGGGACAGATAATGGAGGAATTATTTCTCCAAATATGTGGAGGGAGATGGAAGTTGCCGCGCTTATAGCCAGGGCTCAGGATCCCTCTATGAATGATGGTAAAGCCATACTCAAGGCTGCGTCCGTAAACGGCTACGGACTTGTAAGGCTCCATCCAATAGAGGAAGGTAGCTTAGCTGATTTCATGATAATTGACGGCGAGTTTAACGGCATAAGTAGAGCTATAAATAAGTATATGGCCATAGTGAAGAGAACCGATAAAATCCTCCATAGAGTCATTGGGGAGAAGTTTCTGTCGTTCTAGAGAGCCAATCCACATCTGGATCAAAAGGAGGTTTTCGAGTAAACTCATCGTCCCTGTTGACTGTTCAACCATCACGATAAGCCATTGGATGGTGGAATCAGAGAGGTCTTAGGGATTACTCCCCTTGGATGCTACAGAGTTGACCTCCTCAGGAAATGCGAGGAAAACTAGCTCCCCGCTCCCAGAAGGTTGACGAGATTGACCCCTGCTCATATGATTGACTGGGTAGGGGGTACCTCACCCCTCTCATAGGTCTTACCATGGTGAGTAATCCTTACCTGGTCAGCGATTATGGTGAAAAGAGTATTTGAGAGCTAGTTTTAGCTTATTAGGGGTCTAAGAAGGCGGAAGACCCCTTCCGTGAGGATGGATAGCCCCCTCATAAGTAGGCAAATATGAAAAATCGAGACAGACCTAAGCTGTAAGAGCTGGGTCGTACCCATGGGACAGGAGTTCAAGCCTATGGACACGAAACCCTCCGTAACTCCTCTTCACAGGACATGAGAGAACGGTTCCGTGGAATTTCCTCTACGGGTGAAGGATTGAGGTTTGTGGAAGAAGCAGGAAATCCCCACGTGACATGATGTCCTGTCGTGAGGGCAGGTTAGTTCGCGTTCTCTTCCGATACCATCACCAACGAATATTTTATTGTGAAATTTTATTTACATCGCCATGGTCTTGGTGTTATCTGGGAGAGCGTTCGACGGTAGGTCTTTCGTGGAACATTTGGAGGTTGCCATAAGAGGTGACAGGATCGAAAGAGTTGGGCAGTCCCTAGATGGGGACCACCTACCTGGAAGTTACGTTATATTGCCGGGACTCATTGATGCACATGTCCACTTCTTTGGGGTAGAAGAAGATAACGTCCTGCAGTGGAATGTGGTGTCGGACTCTTTAGCAACTGCCAGAAGTGCCGGAGATGCCCTAAGGTTACTCTCAGCCGGCTTCACCGCCGTAAGGGATTTGGGAAGTAAATGTGCTCTAGCTCTGGCAACAGCAATAGAAGAGGGAAGAACGTTAGGTCCTAGAATAATTGCCTCAGGTTTCTCGTTAGCTGAGACCGGAGGAAACGATGATCCGCGGGAGTTACCTCTGGAGATGGCAAGGTCACTGTCCTATTCGTTTTACTGTGATTCCCCTTGGGAGTGTAGGAGAGCTGTGAGATTGTGTGTGAGACAGGGGGCCGGGGTCATAAAGGTCTACGCCTCTGGCGCCTTTTCTGGGTCTGGAAAAGTCAAGCCAGCGTTCACACTGGACGAGTTGAGATCTATTGTTGACGAGTCCCATAGGGCTGGACTAAAGGTGGCCATGCATGCGTACGGAGAGGAGGCAATCGGGAACTCAATCGATGCTGGTGCTGACAGCATAGAACATGGGCTAGGACTAACTGAATCCTTGGCTAAGGAGATGAAGACTAAGGGTGTATACTACGTTCCTACGCTTGCCACTTACGAGATAGGATTGAGGACCAGAAGGATGCCTGATGAGGTGAGGAAGGCCAGGGAGGAACTCATCAAGAGGCACATGGAGACAGATGTGCAGATCGCCAGAGACAACGGGGTTCTCATAGTTGCCGGCACCGATTACGTGGGCTCCATAGCCAGGAGGCACGGGTTAAATTATAGGGAGGCCGTCCTTCTTTCCAAGTTCCTTGGCCTCCAGGGTGCCTTACGATCCATCACTTCCACGGCAGCGGAATGTCTTGGATTGAAGGCAGGTGTTCTGGAGTCAGGGTACTACGCAGATCTGGCCCTCTTCAAAGAAGTGAACGAGGTAGAGGACCTCAGACCAGAGAACTTGGAATATGTTGTTACTAGGGGAAGAGTGTTCAGGGCCACGGAGTTGAGACAGCTATCCCTTTGGGCACCTTAAGCTCTTCTTTTTAGGGAGCAACGAAAATGTTTGGTATGAATAGATTAAGGGACGCAGCTAGCGCTTACCTCAGGGAAAGTGCCTCTCAACCCGTGGACTGGTACCAATGGTCTGATGAGGCCTTCCAGAAGGCTAAGGAAGAGGATAAACCACTCTTGGTAGATGTGGGGGCCGCGTGGTGCCATTGGTGCCACGTTATGGACGAACAGAATTACTCCGATCCTCAGGTAGCCGAGATCCTTAACAAATACTTCGTACCAGTGAAGGTGGATAGGGACGAAATGCCCGAGGTTGATCGAAGACTGCAGAAGGCTGTATCGGCAATGACTGGGGAGGGGGGATGGCCTCTAACCGCCTTTCTTACCCCAGACAGGAAAGTGTTCTTTGGGGGAACCTATTTTCCTCCAGAGGACATGTATGGAAAGGTCGGCTTCAAGAGATTATTATTGGAAATTATTAGGGTATGGAGAGAGGAGAGAGACAAACTAAACACCGCGGCTAACACTGTCGTCAAGTTCCTGGAGGAAAGTAAACAAACCGAAGAGTTAGACCTCTCAGAGGAGGTCCTTGAACAGGCCACCAACTATATTGTCTCTAACTATGATATGGAGGAGGGAGGATTAGGCACTGGGATGAAGTTTCCCCATCCAACAGTTGATCAACTACTTTTGGCCCGATGGTTCAGAACCAAGGACAATGCCTATCGCAAGTTAGTGACCTTCACCCTAAGGAAAATGTTCTTTGGAGGAGTGTTCGATCAGGTGGGGGGCGGTTTCCATAGGTACGCGGTGGATAGGGAGTGGAGCGTACCCCACTTCGAGAAGTTGGCAGTGGACAATGGAGAACTCCTTATGGATTATTTCACGGCCTATTTAGAGACCCAGGATCCTGAGATGTTGGACTGCCTCAGGATGACCTCAGATTTCATACTTAGGGACCTAAAAGTGGCGGAGGGCTTTGCCAGTAGCATTGATGCTGATAGTGAGGGAATGGAGGGCAAGTACTACACATGGACTGAAGAGGAAGTGAGGGAGGCGTTAGGTAATGACGCTGAAGTAGCGATGTGGCTATTCTCCCTGAAAACTTCACCTGAGGTTGAGGGCAGAAAGGTTCTCAGGAGGGCAGCGGATACAGTTGAATTGGCCAAGAGAATGGGTGTCTCCGTCCAGGAAGCTAGCGGAAAACTCTCTTCCATTAGGGCAAGAATGCTTCAATACAGGGATCAGAGGAGGAGAAGACCTTTCAGGGATGAGAACGTATATACGTATCATAACTCCAGGGTAGCCGAGGCCCTCCTTTTGTCCAGCCCCCTTCTGGGTAAAGGTGAGAAGGAAGCCCTTCAAGTGGCGTCTAAGCTAAATGTGGTAGGGAGGAGGCTAGGAGGAGGCGGTGAGGGTATATTGGAGGACTTTGCCTCAAGTGCTTCATGTCTATTGACTGCCTATGAACTGACTGGGAATCCATCCTATCTGAGTTCAACCCTTAATGTATGGGAAGGAGTATATTCCTTCAAGTCTCCCCAAGGATTCAGGGATTCAAAGAGGACGGACGAAGTAACCATGGCCGATACTCCCAATGAGTCACCTAACTCCATTGCTCTGAGGGTCTGGATAAAGTTGTCGCAAGGTGGTAAAGTTGATATGGATCCCTCCATAGGGAGGGTAATTTCCTCCCAGATATTGACTAATCCTCCCTTTTACGCGGGTGTCGCGATCTCCGCCGATTCGCTCCTCAAAGGAGCGGCCCACGTGGTGATAATTGATGAAGGTGATGGGAAAGCTAATTCTCTGCACAAGGCTGCCCTTCTATCTTACTATCCCCTTAAATTCGTGGAGAGAGTAACTGACGATAGAAAGGACGAATTACCACCTACCATTAGATCCATGCTATCCCACGGCTCAGGGTCTAGGGTTTACGTCTGTGTGGGAAACACCTGTAGGCTACCTGTAAACGAACCAGAGAAGGTGGCCGGTCTCCTAAACGCGAGGTAGCTTCTATTCCTGGATATGGGAACTACAGCGTATACGGATTCCCGTTTTCTCTTTTTTCATCCTACGATTTATGATTCATTAATTGGGCGAGAGGCCCGTGAGCCATCGTCTGCTGTCCAAGCTAAAAGGTCAAACAATATTTTCTACGGCAACTAATTCAGATCTATGAGAAGCTTCTTCGTCTCTCACGGCTCTCCCACCATACTGGTGGAGAATGTGAAGTGGAAGGACTTCCTGTCACAATTGGGTGAGAGAATACGTAATGAGATGCAGCCGGAGGTCACGATAGTACTTAGTCCTCACTTCGTTTCGTGGGATGGGTTCCACCTGGTTGAGACCCAGCGATCGTTGAATTGTATACAGGATTATTACGGCTTCCCCCAGGAACTCTATAGATTCTGCTACTCCGCTGAAAACGATCTGGATCTCGCCACTTCCATATTGAGGTTAGCAAAGGAGAGTGGGTTACCGGTCAAGGAAGACTCCTCATGGGGACTGGATCATGGAGCGTGGATACCACTGATGTATATGTTCCCTGATGGAATTAGGGCAGTAGCAATATCCATAACACCTGGAACTGTTGAGGAACACATCAAACTAGGTGAGGTAATATCCAAGGCATCTGAAGGACGTAGAGCAATACTGTTAGCCACAGGTTCTCCCACCCATAGATTGGACCTTATGTACTTCAACGTTAAGCCTCATCGATCTAAATTTGATAGTCTTCTCATTAAATTATTGGAGGATGGGGATATGCAGTCTATTCTCTCCTTGGAGTCCACTCCAGAATGGAAAGCCGCACAACCTGAGGGCATGTTGAGGACACTATATACTGCCATTGGCGCCTCCAATACTGGCAAGGCCAGGGTTCTTGCCTATGACGTCCCTTGGCCTGGTGTGAGTATGCTGGCGGCGGAGTTCGAAGACTGAACTTTTCTGGAACGCATTAACGAAACGATCATTCTATTTAGTCTTACAGCATCGGTCTCCAAAATTCCCGCGCACTTCACCATACTTACACTGGGATCGCTCTCTATTACCTTCATAACCCTATCCAGCTTCCTGGGAACCCATTCCCTCTCACCTGAGCTTATCTCCCGTTTAAATGATGACCAGGCATCTCGCCTTTTCATATTAAATTACTGGGCTCCAGATCTCCTAAAAGCAAGGCCCCATAACATTAGTTGCTAAGGAGAGCCCACTATCAGGGAGGTCCCCTTGGTGGCTATCTAAAGTTGTCAATACTATCAGTGGTAGATTTTAGCAAGGACCATAACCGCATCAACTAACGTTTATAAAGTTTAAATAGTTTTGAGAGTTCAATGAAGACTTCCATTAAGGTAGTTCTTGGCAACGAGGCCATAGCTACAGGTGCGTTAGCTGCGGGAGTAAGCGTTGCTGCGGCCTATCCAGGTACGCCATCCACTGAGATCCTTGAGTCCATAGCCAAATATGGAAAAGGGGTCTATACCGAGTGGAGTTCAAATGAGAAGGTTGCCTTCGAAACGGCATATGGTGCGGCCATGGTTGGTGCTAGGGCCATGGCCTCCATGAAACATGTTGGAGTTAACGTCGCTTCTGATTCAGTCTCCAGCTCATCATATACTGGGGTTGAGGGCTCCTTAGTCCTTGTTTCCGCCGACGATCCCTCCATGTGGTCCTCTCAGAACGAGCAGGACAACAGATACTTTGGATTACAGTACCTTATACCAGTTGTGGAACCATATGATCCCCAGAGTGCTCACCTTCTTACCCTTAGGTCCTTTCAGCTGAGCGACTCCCTCAAACACCCAGTTATGCTCAGGACTAACACTAGGGTAAGTCATGTAAGAGCGCCTGTGGAAATCCTCCCTCCCGCGGAACCGGTGAAGGGGAAATTGATGAAGGACCCACACAGGTACGTTTTGGCGCCAGAGAACGCCAGGAGGGATAGAAAGGAGCAGCTCAAGAGGTGGGAGAGGGCTAAGAGCATGGTGGAGGAGCTCAATGAAATTGAGGGAGAGGGAAGAACTTTGGTCATCGCGTCTGGCATTGGATATCCCTATGTGAAGGAGGCCTTGGAGGACTTACATCTGAGGGCAGCTATACTCAAGCTCTCAACCCCTGTTCCTATCCCAAGGAGACTGATACTTAAGGCCCTGGAGTCGGCTGACGTTGTGGCCTTGGTGGAGGAGCTTGATCCCGTGGTGGAGATGCAGTTGAAATCCATAATGTTCGAAGAAGACGTAAGGGTTAAGTTCTTTGGAAAGGATTTACTTGGTAGAGAGGGAGAGTTAACTCTAGATAGGACGAGGAGGTTCTTAGGTAAAGTGTTCAACGTAGACGTTCCTGAGGTCCCAAGTTTAGAGGTGGCCGTCCCTCCAAGGCCTCCAGCTATGTGTAGTGGTTGCCCACACAGGTCTTCGTTCATTGATCTGAAGAAGGGTCTAACCTCAGCCGGGCTGGGGAAGTCCTTCATTTCTGGCGATATAGGATGCTATACTTTGGGGGTTCTCCCGCCCTTTGATTCGATGGACAGCGGAACTGACATGGGATCTAGCCTAGGTTTAGCCAACGGAGTTTATAGGGCAACTGGAGAGGTGGATGTGGCTGTCATAGGGGACTCAACCTTCTTTCACTCGGGGCTTTCTGCCCTGGCGAACGCAGTTTATAACAATCTTCCAGTCATGGTGGTGGTATTGGACAACAGATCCACTGCAATGACTGGACAACAGCCAAGTCCCTCCAAGGAAATAGACATTGCAGGGGTCGCCAGGTCGCTGGGAGTGGAGTATGTGAAGGTAATAGATCCATTCGACACCTCCAACTCCGTCAAGGTCTTCACGGAGGCAGCAAAGTGGGTGAAGACCAACAACAAACCTGCCGTTGTGGTGGCTAAAAGGGCGTGCGCCTTGGACGCCATGGATAACGTGGAAGGCAAACCACCTGTTGCCTTGGTGGAATTAACCAAATGTACGGGCTGCTCCATATGTTACGACTTCTTCACATGTCCAGCTATTATTCCAAGAGAAGACAAGAAGGCACTCATAGATCCGGACGAGTGTATAGGTTGTGGAGCCTGTGTTCCAGTATGTCCATTCAAGGCTATCCGCATAGAGGGAGATGAGCCTATGGGGTGGAGGGAAGCTTGGTTAGGGTGAACCTATTACTTGCAGGGGTGGGAGGTCAGGGGCTAATTACCATGGGTAAGATCATAGCTGAAGCGTGCAGTCTCTCCAACACTAGAGTCCTGGTGGCCGAAACCCATGGTCTAGCACAGAGGGGAGGAGCGGTGAACGTCCATGTAAGGATTGGAGATGTAATGGCACCTCTCATCCCTCTAGGTGAGGCCAATTACTTGGTGGCATTGGAGGCTATGGAAGCCCTCAGAAACATTAATTATTGCAATAAAGAGACAAATATTGTTCTTAATAGGGAGGTAGTTAGACCGGTGGTGCCTAAGGTAAAAATGTTGAGTATTAAGGACGTGAGTGATACCTTAGCCGGATATAGGACATTCACCGTCGACGCTTCTAAGATGGCCCATGAAGCGGGGAACCCAAGGGCCGCCAACGTTGTTATGATTGGCTTCCTCTATGGTCTAGGGGCCTTCAGGGATCTGGTGGATAGGGGGTCATTTCTAAAGGCTGTGAGAAGTGAAACCAATGTTAGAGCTTTCGAGGCCGGAGAGGGAATAGCCATGGCCTCAAGGCTGACTGCTTCCCTCTAATTATCCTTACGATGATTTGGTGGGTGGACCCCACCATGAAAGAGGGGATAGGTTACCTGAGGACTTTCAACTCGATGTCATATCAACCGAAGTCCAGGAAAAGGGCGTTACAAAAGACTGAAAGCCTCGCCCCTTCTAGGGGCGGGGGAAAATTTTTTAAACTTAAACAACTATTTCTCTTTAAGATGTCTTCCTCTGGTCAACTCTCAGGGCATGAGGAGCGGGAGCCGATTTCTCCCGCAATACCAGAGGAGGGCGTCTACGAAGTTAAATATGAAAATAAGAGGACAAATGTAGTCAGACTTCTCCCAAACGGTTTTCAAGAGAGGAAGTTAAGGAAGTTAGCCGACGCCTCTGCCAGACTATTTAACGAAGTTAACTATGAGAGGAGGCAACAGTTCTTCCAACAACATCAAGTGGACTTTCAAGGTACATCTCAGAAGTACTACGAGAAGTATAAGGGTATACTAGGTTCTGCTAATGCACAGCAAGTACTCAACAAGAACAACGAGGCATGGTCGTCGTTCTTTTCACTCCTCAATCTAAAGAAAAAAGGAAAACCACCGCATATGAACCACGTTTCACCACCGCGTTATTGGAAGAAGGAGAAGAAGAGGAAGTTACTCCTAGTTATCAGACAGGATAGATACGAGGTAGATGAGAAGAACCACAAGCTCGTCCTCAG
>Ga0081474_109991_pt1 | contig 31713 bp, 17 predicted proteins | sample OneHunmetagenome_2_FD_70978 | JGI IMG/M metagenome (GOLD analysis project Ga0081474, IMG submission 70978) | Ferrous microbial mat communities from One Hundred Spring Plain, Yellowstone National Park, USA v2 (version 2) | ecosystem: Environmental > Aquatic > Non-marine Saline and Alkaline >... | reverse complement strand
CGTGGCAGAGCAGTGGATGCTTTCGCCTTACGAGCTTACGGAGTTAAGGGATTTGGGATACCTCAAAGAAACGCCAAGCGGGTACGTTTTGAGAGAGTGGATCAAAAAGTACTTGGAAAAAATCGGAAAGATCTGACTATTCTAAAATCATATTTATTTAAAACGATCTTTATTAATTAAGAGTACATTTAAAGTAATATTTTTAATATTAACATTTTAATAAGTAGAGAACGTCCTTTTGCTCAAATGATATTTGAATAAATGTTTTTTTTACTTGGCAATAATATCCACTCACTTTTAATCTAGTTATCATCTCTCTAAGCGAATTCTTTTGCCTTATTATATAACACATTTTATGTGATTTGGATTCTACCTAACTTGTTCTGATATTGGCCGGATAAGCGTTAACTCGAAACGGAATCTTTTTGATTAATGACGTTAAGCGTGGTTTGTAGCGTTCACTCGTTCGCAAAACTCTTGTCTTCAGACAATCTCTTGCTCTAAAGAGTTTCATTTTGATTTAAGCAGTTTCAAATATGTCAAGCACCTTTGTTAGGTTGGTGCACTCAGCATCAAAAGGCCTCTATGCTATAGCACTCATCCAATGTCTCTGCAATCAACACGACGACGAGTGTTTTCAGGAGGAACTCTGTATAGAATCATATCACTTAAGATGCGCCTACTTGACTATTTCCTAACTATGATCACTTTTACGCTCATGATTTGGTTTTTCAACAAGGAATAGTGAAGCAATCCGTGCCTTAACCTCCGAGGTTCTTATCCATTCAATATCAACTTGTTCTGTACACATGGTTTATATTATCGCTAACCTGGACGTTATTGTGATTTAAGGATTATTTTTTCTACATATCTCATTGATAAAAGTAATTAAATTGGAATTTGTGAAAACATATTCATATGATGCTGAATAACAGTATTTTAAATTTTTAATTAGATCTATCGATGATTTATCTTTTTTACATAACAAGACTAAAGACGCATTAATTTGAGCTTCTTGGTTTAATATTTCCAATATTTCTTTTGAAATGTTTTTATAATGTTCAATCTTTTTGTTAATGTAATCTTGCTCTTCCGTTCTAGTGAATTCAATAAGCATGAAAAAGGGAACAAGTTTTCCATCTTTGTAGTAAAATCCTATTAAGAAAAAGTCTATTTCAGACTTATTGTATTGATATTCGTTGTTTTTAATATTAATAGAAATTTCTGTTACGTTAGGAATTGGTATATAAAAAGATAATATTGAATTAAACATAAAAATAAGTTCTAATAGATGATTATTAATAATGCTCTTTATTTGTTCGATTGTACTACCACGAGTTCTTTCGATGCTTATTATTAATTCTAAAACGTTTTTAAGAGTATATTTTATCTCATTCCTTATTTCTTTATCAAAAGCTCCTAACTTATTTAAATATTCATTATCTTTTATTTCGCTTCTTTTTTCCATAAAATTTTCTAATGATCTTTTTAAATATCTATCAAGAATCTCCAATAGTTCTTTATCAAAGTTTTCAGAATAAAATTTTGAGCAATATTCATCTATGGTTTCCCTATCAATATTTTTAAGGTGCTCGTAAACTGCATTAATTATCCAGTCTTTCGTAAAAGCATTGTTAAATCGATTTAATAGTTCAACAAATTTTGGATTTTTTAGTAATTCAGCTATTATTCTTGAAAAAGGTATGCTCATACGTTGTTTAGGATTTGAGACAATTGTAATAAAACTTTCACGGATATTTGAAATTATATCTTGAGAATCACTTATTTTAACAAAAATATCTTGGATTAGTTTATCATAATCACAATTTCTACTAAATATAAGATTAATAAAAAGTATTAGGTTAAGTGGATTTTTATCTTCAATTATTTCAGTAATATTATCAAAGAGTATACTTGCAAACCAAAAAATATCATCTTGTAGACTTCTGTATAGGTTTTTGAAAAAACTAGGAAGATTTTCATCCTGTATTTTATAAAGTTCTGGTTCTATTGAATTTTCAATAATTCGTGATAATATTTGATCAAGATTTGCTATAAAATTATAATTATCTTGTTTATTTAATTCTTCAATTTTGATATAGAAATCTAAACTAGGTAAGAAAGAATTAAACTTTTTCGAGAAATATGTGTAAATCTTTTTTAGAGATTTTGAATCTTCATTTTCTTCAAGATCCTCATATCTTTTTTTCCAAATTTTTGAAATTAAAGCTAAAAACACGATCAGTATTTTAATCTTTGTTACTTTTAGCAAGTATTGCTCATAAATGTCCATAGTATCATTATTCCGAAAGAAATTTATAATTCTTTTGATAAGTATATGCATGGCCAGTAGTGTTAAAACATCTCAAAGCGAAAGCCAAAATATAGACAAATCAACATTAAATAAGCTAGCTCGAATAGCCGCTAAAGCAAGAGTAAGTAGACTAGACAAGTCACAAGTGAATAATCTTTTGGAAATGCTTTATTCTACTAACAACCCAGAGCTTTTGCTTATATATTTAGCTAGACAAGCAGGAAGAAACGAAATTGATAAAGATGTTGCTAGAGAATTGTATGAAATATTAAACAATAAAAACTTAAACGAAGCAGTGCAAATCTTAGGAATATTTAAATGGCTTTTTGAAGCTGGAGAAAGAACTAGGGATTTCGATCAATTTTTAAGACAAACTGCAAACCAAAATCAGCTTTTGGAGGAATACATAAAGTTTGTGTTAAGGGGTCGCTAGTGAAAATGAAGGAACTGTATAAAATAATTGGTGCTGATCATCAATTTTTAGACAGTTTGATTTTGTACAAAGGAGTGTTTGTTAACGAATCACCTCTAAGGATTGGAGCTGGTAGAGGTGCCAAACTTGGACAAGTCGATTTACCCGTTTTAAAAGACGCTAAAGAGCGACCATACATACCTGGCTCAAGCCTTAAAGGAGTTATGCGGTCGACTGTTGAAATTATGCTCAGAAGTGAAAACAAGGTTGTATGTGATGTTATGATGGATAAAACATGCGCCTTTAAAGTGAGCTTTGGAGTTGGCTTAATTGAGCAGTATTCAACTGAGGAAAATTTACAAAAAGAAAAAATTGAGTCTTTAGGGAAAAGACTAGCGTATAGATTTGGGTCAAACAAAGATATTACAACTTTGATAAACAAAATCAACGAAGCTAAAAAAGAGCTTGATCGTTTAAAAGAAGTTTTTAAAGAGGAATTGTCCCCATGTCTAGCTTGTAAGCTTTTTGGCAATCAAGCGCTTTCTTCGCATGTCGTTGTTTATAACGCGTATTCTGAAGAAACGGTAAATACTTCAACCATAACACGTGTCGCAATCGATAGATTCACTAATGCTTCTTTGGGTAAGGCGCTTTTTATAGCTGAGTTTATTCCGCCTTATTACAGTTGGAATTTTTCCTTAAGAACTTATAATTTAGAAGGTGAGAGTTTACAGCTTTTTAACAGGCTACTTGAGTTAATGAGAAATCAAGGAATTCATGTAGGTAGCATGCAAAGTGCGGGTTTCGGTCTGATTAAAATCAAGAGTTTAGAGCAAAAAGAAGTTGTTTATAAAGGAGGGATGTTAGGTGAGTGAACAAAAAACCGTTAAAATAGATCAAATGCAGTGGATTTCTCACCTAAAAAATCTCAGAACAATTGAAATTAAAGGCGAAATTGAAAATGTATCACCACTAAGAATAGGATCAGGAAAAGCGCAAGTCTTGGAATCAATCGCCGATTTAACCGTATTCAAAATTTATGATCCGCAAAAAAGAGTTCATACGCCAGTAATTCCAGGCTCTTCTTTAAAAGGGGTGCTAAGGTCACAGGTTGTCGCGAACCTGAGAACTTATGGTATTCAAAATATTTGTGACGGTTTACCCAGAGCTACGTGTTTAGAAGGTAATGAATTCACGCGTTATGAAGGCGATTCTGGAGAAAAGTACCATAACATTTTAAGTGGATATATCAAAGTGTGTTTGGCATGCTTAATTTTTGGCTCTCCTGGTTTTTCTTCCCATTTGATAGTAAATGACGGATATTCTTTGAATGAAAGCAAATTGGCAACAAGAACCATGGTTGCGATCGATAGAAAAAGCGGAAGTGCAAAACAAAAGTCGCTTTATACCGTTGAATACATCGAACCTGGTGCAAAATTCGCATTCGATTTAATTGCATTTAATCTTCCTAATTACACAATTGGGCTCATTTCAGATGTCTTACTAAAAATTCATAAGGGTATTGTTTCTCTGGGTAGCCTTAAAACAAAGGGCTTTGGACAGATGAAATTTAATAAAGTTGAGATATATGTCAATGGAAAACCAGAAACGCAGATTGCTTCACTAGACCCGTTTGACACTTTAGTCACAATTGAAGATTCAAGCGTTGAAAAGAAACTTTTGTCTTTCGTAAATGCTTGGGAAAAAGCAAAAGAAAAAATATCAGAAGTGGCAAACAGGGGATGGAATTGGATGTTACCGTAATTCGAAAACCATTCACACCGCGTGACACGCTCGGAAAATATGCGGGCATACTAACATATCAGCTCACTATATTAAAAAGCGTTCACGTGGGAAAATCTGAATATTCTTTGTTTCAAACCCAAGAGATGCTAGAGCTAAAAGATAAAGCCCACGAAGGTTTTGAGGCGCTGCTTGCAAGTGAAATTACCAAAAAATCTCAGTTCTCTAAAATAACGGGGTTTGTAGAAGTAAACGAAAAGCCTTGTATACCTGGTTCTACGATGAAAGGTTTGATCAGGTCAAGACTTGAATTGTTATCAACGCCGATTAACTATTCTGTTAACGCTTGTTTTTCGCAGGTCTCCTTTTCTCAAACGGTTTCAAGGTGTCACCAAGCAATTTGGTCGAATTCGATTAAAGACGAAAGAGGTTTTCCATGTGATAGAAATCAAAACGACAACGTTTGCGCGGTTTGTGATCTTTTTGGAGCGCCTGGATTGTCGTCACGCGTCACTTTTTCAGATTTACTTGGAAATCCATCTGACGTCGAAATAAAGACTTTAAATGACAAAACGGCACTTGAAGTGTTCAAAGCTAATACCGTTTTGAGCGGAAAAATAATTTTTAAATCATTAAAAACACTTTCTGAACTTGGTTTGATATTGATTGGCCTCGGTGTTTGTTGCAAAAAAGACGGAAAGATTACTTCCGTACGAGTTTTGATTGGAAGACACAAATATTCGAACCTTGATATGGGGGAGGCGAAAATAACTCTTTCTGGGATTGAATGGTTCAAAAAACCTAGTGAATGGAATCCTGATTTACACCAATTAATGAATCAAGCTGTAGAAGATTGTAAAAAGGATTATCCGGATATAGCGAACAATGCGTGTTTTTCTGAGGCAGAAAGGAGGGAACAACTTTGCCACTAGGAGTGTTTTATCATAAAGATTTGTCTTCGGAGATCTACAGAAAAAGCGAACAAGAGTTATTGGAACTAGCGAAAAAGTACTACATAGCACTAATATTTAAAAAAGAAAACAATAAACTGTATGTCGACGTTTATAGGGAAAGCGCTTTTGAAAAAAAGACCGAAATCGAGGATTTTTTGATATACTTTTCCGATTCTTCCGATGAATTGAAGCCAATTCAAACACGTGACAACGATTTTCTAATTAATATAAGCAAGGTGGTTTAGATGAAAAAAATACACGTCACTTGTGTCACACCCGTATATGTACGCGGAGAATTTAAGGACGATATAGAAATAGATACACCTGAATTAGAGGCTCTTTCTAACGAGTTACAAAACCTCTTAAAAAACGTAGTTGAAGCTGTAAAAAGGGTTAAAGACTCAGATTCATCAAAAAATTTAGAGCTGTTCAACGATCTCGTCGTAGCCGCATTAAAGCGTTCGCTGATTTTGCCATTAGCTCCGACTTTACAAAATTCAAAAAGGATTGCGCCTTGGATAGGTGACCTGTTTTATCTATGGCTTTTCGAGAAATACTATAAAAGAACTGGTGTATCCGAAGTCCTGACTAACAAACCTTTGATTAGTATAAAATGGGACGAAGATTTTAAAGAATATTGGGAAAAGTTGGTTAGCTATCTACAACTAGAAAAAATCTTCTTTCCACAAAAGGAGCGGGCGTTAGACTTGTTAAAGCTACCCGCAGATTCACGTCCAGGCTTAAGTTCAGCAAGACTTATTCCACACTTATTAGCCGTATCAGCTATAGCCACATCTAAATACATAGCCCAAAAGCAAGGAAGATTAAACGGTAAAGATTTTCTAAACTTACAAATTTTAAGGGCTGCCGCAATATTACACGATTTAGGAAAACCCCGTGCATGGTGTGAAACTCTTAAAAGTCAAAAATATGTCTCTCACGCGACTTACGGTGCTATGTTTATCGACTCCCTAAATTTAGAAGATTTGTTGGGCCAACAAATAAGCCAAGCAATTAAGGAACTAGTAGAAAACCATCACTTGCCTGATAAACTTCCCGATAATTTACGCGAGCTTGGTAAAATTTTACAAGAAGCTGATCACAAAGCTTCGGAAATAGATAGGCTAAGTGATTTGCTGTCAAAAGATACAAAGCTTACTTCTGTTATAAATATTGATCTAAACTCTCTTTATAAAACCACGGGCGTAGAGACTTGGAATAAGTGGCTAAGTTTAGACGATAGTGCACTCACCACTCTTTCAAAAACCGCGGCAGAGGTTTTAAGAAAACCAAATGTTCAACTGGCCGATGATAAGTTAAGCTATATCGAAGACGTGAGCTTGCTTGGAATCGATATAATGTCCATCCAAAAATTCATAGCAAAGGAGGAGATTAGAGGAATGATAGCTGGTAGCGCTCTTATCGACGCTGTTACTTTTTATGCGATTCCAAAAACGATCATGGAGACATTTGGGTTTGTTGGTTCTGACACCATAAATTTACCTCCAGAAGCGATTGTTTACGCAGGCGGAGGCTCCGTGTTTGCCATTGTTCCTGAGCTAGCAAACATGAATACACTTTTACAAAGAATTGAGCAGAAAATAGAGCGAGAATTGGGTGGTATTAAGCTCAAGCTGGCAAAAGCTGTTACCAAACTTGCTACAAATTGGGGCGAATCTATGCGACGTTTGTCAGTAAAGTTAAACGCGTTTAAGCTTTTAACATTTAACGAAGAATCTCAAACGAAACAGGACACCATAAAAATTGTGCCTTTAATCGGTTACGAAAAGCTGTGCGAGTTATGTCGTAGGAGACACGTAAATACCACTTATGGAAATGATTTTCTCTGTGATGAATGCAAAGCAGTAGTAAACTTTGGCGATAACATGTACATTTATTATCGATTGAGTGTTTTAAGGGATGCTGGTTATAAAACCCCACAAGATGTGGAAAAATTAAAGCAGAGACTACTTGAATGGCTCAGTGGCGCACAAGACTGGGAAAACGAAGCTTGGGACATTGCGGTCATTAAAGCCGATGGTAACATGATGGGCACTTATATGGCGCAGGCTTTTTCCATTTCGGAGGCGTTCACAAGAAGCATATTGATTGACTATGCGCTTAAAATGGGAATTTATAGGGCGTTTAACAATATACATGAATCATTTCTACAATCTCGTAAAAACTTGTCAAGTAAACAATCGGCTAAAGAAGAAGCAGACGAGGCATTGCAAAGATTGTATTTTGGAATACTTTATGCAGGTGGAGACGACCTACTTGCGATAATACCGAGCTATCTTTCGTTACACTTTGCGATTTCGTTGGCAACGGCGTTTTGGGAAATTCTCGGTGGACAAAAGCAACTTTCTATCGCAATTGCCGCTGGCAAGCCCAAACAAAACATCTGGAACATTATTGAAACCTCAAATCACTTAGAAGATCTTTGTAAAAAAGAATTCAGAAAGTCGCTGTTTAAAAAGAAAGGCAGTTTAGCTGGTTTAATTTCTGTTTTTCATAGTGAAAATCAGCTTCTTGAAGCGCTAGTAGACCATTCTTTTGAAACTCATGTAAAATACACCAATCAGCCGTTTATTATCGAAATTGAAAAAGATAGGCTTCCTAAAAGGGAGCTAAACGATCTATCGCTTCTACTTTCTGTGTTTACTGAAAATTCAATTTCTACAAAAGCAGAGCTTGAAAGGTTTCCCGTGGAAAGTAACGCGAAAAATGTCCTCGATGTGTTGCATGAAATATATACTGCTCAAAAATCTTTTTCAATGGTTGGTGATGATGCTCTTGTGATATACATCGCAAGACAAAGTGAAAGTGGTGGTTCTCAAGAAAAAAGCGATATTTATGGTAAATTTGGTGAGTTAGTAAAAAAGACTATAGAACAATGGAGTAAACCGTTATCCACGAATGAGCAAAGAAAATTGCTCCCAATTTTTGATGAATATCTGATCGCAAAGATTTTAGAAGGTGGTAGATAACTATGAAGATCAAATTCGAGTATCAAATAATTCTGAAAACTAGTGGGATGTGGGGAAGTGGGTTTAGAACTTTCGAAGCAAACTCCTTAACTGCATGGAGTATTGTCGACCAACCAAAAAACGATAAAAGCGTAGCAGAAAAAATAAAGGTTCCGTGTATTCCTGCTACATATATTAAAGGTCTATTAAGAAAAAGTATGGAAAGTATAGAATGGTTATTAAAAAAGGCTAATGTGATCGATCAACTTCCTGGTAAAAAAATAACAGATGAAATTTTAGGGATGAGAGGTGACCCATTGCCTTCAAAAGTTGTGATAACAAAGGCTATAGCTTGTGACAACCAACTGTTCGAAAAATATGAATCAAAAACTTTTCTAGAACCGCATGTTAGGATATCCGATAGTAGGCTTGCGGCTGGTGAAGGTACGTTGTTTAGGGAATTACGAATTAAGCCAAATACCAAATTTTATGGGGAAATAGTCGCTTATCCACCCGATGGTCGTGAATCCAGTTGGATTTACGCCATTCTTTTATCACTTCTTAATTTTAATAATATGGATATCGGTAAAAGTCAAACGTTTGGTATAGTCAAAGTGACAAAGTATGAAGGAGTACCCCAAAATATTGAACAAAAAATTAAGGAGCTGATTAATCTATGAATAACATAATTTTGAAATACACGATAGAGTTACTTTCTCCAACAATAATTTCAAGTGATGAACATCAAAAAGGTATGCTTTACAAAAGTGGGTCTCAAATAATTCCTGGTTCCATGGTTAAAGGGGCGATTATGTCACAATTGTACTTGGAAAAACAAATTGGCCTAGACAAAATAAATGTCGAAAGAGAAAATGGGAGCATCAGAATAACCCCAGCGGTTTATTCAACGGACAAAAGACATTCTCTTTATAAGGAAATCAAAATAGCACATGCTTTGACGTATTATTTTAAAAAGAGCAAAGAAGTAAAAAGCTACCCCCTAAATCATTTGTTAAATGCAACGAGTTTTATTGACGAACTTGAACGTATTTTGTACGAATCTAATAAAAAACTGGATCAAGAAGCATTGAAACTAAGTGAAGAGTATGAAATGTGGCTTAGTTCTGAAACAAAGCCCGCTCAAGGAAAAGTGATCGAAAAAAGGGAAAACAGTTGGGTGATCATCGATGCTAAACGCGATGTTTATTTGGAAAACGAGATACATTCTAATAGAAAGGCGGCAAAACCAGGTAAGCTTTATGCGTATGAGACCATTCGACAAGGAGAAGTTTTTACAGGCTATGTGTCGATTCCTGAAAACTTTAGAGACATTTTTAGGAATGAATTAAGTGTGAGAATTGGACGAGGGATAGGTAGAGGGTTCGGGCATGCTAGAATAACGTTCGAAGAGTTAAAGATTCAAGAGAAACAATTGACACAAAAGAGAATCCCGTTTGTTGTAATAGCGCCCACTTTTAAACTAGACCCGTTACCAAGACCTCTGAGAGCAGGCGATAAAGTCGGAGATATAAAAATAGTATGCGTAATTACTCGAATTGGAGAGGAAGTATACCGTGGTTGGTCATACTTTACAAAGTCTCCGAAGTTGCCTATTAGAGCGAACGCGCTTGGTACTATTTTTATTGGCGAAACAGAAACCACAAAGCTGGAAAATTATGCATACATGGGTTTTGATTACTATGGTTCTTCGGGATTTAATATTATTGCACCGTTAATCGAAGGTGAATAAAATGGATTTTGATGAATATTTTAAAAACTACTTTGAATTGATTGATTCCAAACTTAAAACAAGGATTTTATTGCAACTTTATTTCAAGCCATTTGGCTATTCACCTTTAAGCATATCAAGTGGAGAAAAAGGAACACAGTTTATTGAAGTGTTTAAAATAGACGGACAAGCGTATGTTCCACCAAGTAGCATCAAGGGAAGTTTAAGGAGAATTTTCGAAATTGTTGCTAAAGCGATGCTAAAGGATATGAGAACGCTTGAAAAACTTATGTTAGAGGCGCATAAAGAAACTGAGAATCAAGGAATTACTCATTATTCTGTTGAGACAAAGAAAATTGTGGAAGATATAATTAATCAAATTCGTAATAAAAAGAGAACTGAAATTTTCGATATAATTCCAGAAGATGTGCTAAAAAAAGACATGCTCGACATAAAGGTCACAAAAGAACTTGAACCATTACTCACACCTTTTTGTCCTATCTGTAGAATGATGGGGGGTCCAGGCTTAAAGGGCAAATTAAAAATTCTTAATGCAGAAGTAAAAGGACAAACAAGTTTTTCAACGCATGTTTCAATAAATAGGGCATCAAAAACTTATAAAGAAGGTTATCTATATAGTAGAGAAAAAATAGAAATAGAATATTTATATACAGAAATAGTAATAGAAAATCTTTTAGAAAGCGAAAAAGGTCTCGTAAAAAGTGTGCTAAGCCATTTAATGAAAGTTGGCATGGAAGTTGGCGGAGCAAAGAGTATCGGTTGTGGTGCACTAATACTTGATTCGCAAAAATCTAAGAGTTTTCATGTTAATTATGATACGCTTTCACAAGAGCAACTATTAAAAGCGATTGTTAACCCAAGAGTGATAAATCCAATTTCGATTGAGCAACTGATTAATGAACTTTAAAAAATTTAAACCTATTAATAAAAACAGTAACCTTTGCCTGTGTTATTATCTTCAATCTAACATAGGAAATAAAAATTAAAAATCGCTTGTTTATATTAACTCATTTAAACAAACCTAATTTTAGTCAATTAAAGGTTAAGTAATATCATAATTACTAATATAAAATACGACATACCATGTTTTTGTGAAGCTATTAGTGTGTAATAAGTTGCAAAAGCGGATAACATGCATCATTCATAAACATTTTATGGTTGAATTCTGGATGTGCATTAATGTATATTTTGCAGTAAAAATTTAATCATTAGCAATATTGTTCTACTATACTATTTTCTGAAGTTTAAAATATTCCAAGTCTCCGGTATGCCTAGATAAGCAATTCATACTAATTATCTCCACTGTGTGTATCAGTACATGAACAACTCTAGGACGTCTACGCAGAGTGTTTTTGGCCATCTTAGTAAAACCTCCTCGCTTAAGGAAGACTGAACTACTCAATCCGAGGGCGTACATGGTTTTTAATCTTGGACAATAGTTCACGGTAATACTGTCGTGCTTATTGAGAATAACTGAATTGCTGAGACACTTATTTTTAACCTTCGAACAAAGCGCGTTTTATGTGATTCATATAAGACGCCGAATCAAATTGGTTGCTTTGTATTAACATCTACCACGAGCCAAACATACGTCTAGCACGCATTTCACAAGGAGTCAACCTCTATTGTTGCTTGTATGGCTCCGTCAAAAATTTCTCCTAAACCAAGTCCATTCCTTACGAATTTAGAGAACGATTCAGAGGGTTGTGTACAGAAGCTTGAGATTTATGCTCGAAAAACGTTGAGTGTAACCACAACTACTTTAAGCTCAAGCCTCCTTATGTTTCTTGCAATTAAATTTCTCTAAACTGAATGTGGTTATTTCCACACTCAGCAATTAAAACGTGAAGCCTACCACATTTAAGCCTTTATTGAACACTACCTTTCGTAGTGAATAAAAAGATTCATTCAACTAATAGCCATGAAAATTTCACTGACCTAGATGTGGGTATCAGACTTTCACTTACGCGGCATCCTCTTGCATTAAGGTGATTAAGATCTCCCTCAAACTCTTGGCTAACCGCGATAGCAAAGTGGTCATTATCCATCTTTAGTAATAGGCCTAGCTCGTAGACGATAGCTAACATAACCCAAAACCCTATCTGTTTTAAGGATACATGGTAATCTCATAAGCTTTCGTGTAAGAATAGGTAAAAACTTTCAATTCCTCATTAAAGGATACTTCTTTTCGCAGATTTCTGTGGATGTGTTGATTGGGGCTTTCAATTCCTCATTAAAGGATACCGATTAATTTGCTGAAGGCTCCGACTACGCTGGTGGGCTTTCAATTCCTCATTAAAGGATACGGACAAGGCTTCTCCCAAGCAAAACACCCATTACAACTTTCAATTCCTCATTAAAGGATACCTAATTTGTTGGTCACAACTAGGGCGATTAATGCTATTCCTTTCAATTCCTCATTAAAGGATACTTATGAAGGATTTTGAGAAGCAGAATAAGCCTCAGGCTTCTTTCAATTCCTCATTAAAGGATACCAACCACAGGAAAAACAGCTTTCGCCCATTGAGATTCCTTTCAATTCCTCATTAAAGGATACAAGCCTATTAACGTTTTTTATCACCTCTCTTCAAACTTTCAATTCCTCATTAAAGGATACCCAACCATTCCGCTGTTTTGGAAAACTACGTTTATCTGACTTTCAATTCCTCATTAAAGGATACCTGAGATGATTGTAAATAGTGCTGAACAAGATGGGGAGCTTTCAATTCCTCATTAAAGGATACCCCCTGAAGAGAACGACCTTATTCTCATTCGCCCCATAGGCTTTCAATTCCTCATTAAAGGATACTTGTTTGTCAGCCCGCAACGTTTTGAACGGATTACTTTCAATTCCTCATTAAAGGATACGCGTGCCCCGGATATTTGAGTATTCAATGGTGATGCTTTCAATTTCTCATTAAAGGATACGATATAATCACTGAGGAAGACGCTCAGAGTTTTCACTTTCAATTCCTCATTAAAGGATACTACAGGCTTTTAAAATACTTCATTTTCTGATGCACTTTCAATTCCTCATTAAAGGATACCTGACGCTTTTCTTAATAATTCGCCCGTAAAATCATATCTTTCAATTCCTCATTAAAGGATACTTGACGTTTGTCGTTGCGTCGTCATGATGAAGCGACTTTCAATTCCTCATTAAAGGATACAACAGGTGTACTTTAAAGTCTGGGCTCATGCCACTACTAACTTTCAATTCCTCATTAAAGGATACCCACGGAACAATTGATCTAGCATTTGAACACATGGACTTTCAATTCCTCATTAAAGGATACTGGGGAGCCAAAATCGCGGGTTGGTGTAAAAATAAACTTTCAATTCCTCATTAAAGGATACCTGCGCCAAGCGCTTGCGCTGGAAGGCTTCACACCCTTTCAATTCCTCATTAAAGGATACATGGTAGAACAACCAAAACGGCGACCTCTTACTGGATCTTTCAATTCCTCATTAAAGGATACTCTTCACTCATGCTACTCACTCTCGTAGAATTGTGATACTTTCAATTCCTCATTAAAGGATACCTGTCGTTACCAATGAAGTCGTTCTTATAGTAGACTTTCAATTCCTCATTAAAGGATACCTTATCAACCTGAGTCGCCGTTTGACCCTTACAGACTTTCAATTCCTCATTAAAGGATACAGAAAATGGAGCACTCGGTGGTAATCCATCTTTAATCTTTCAATTCCTCATTAAAGGATACCAGCATCAGCTTCCATTGCTGTGGTAGCCTCAGAGAGCAACTTTCAATTCCTCATTAAAGGATACACTACGAAAAAACAAAGAGGGTTCTGGTGGAGAAGATTAACTTTCAATTCCTCATTAAAGGATACGGAAGCTTTGCCTAACGGGGTTCGCCTGTGGCTCACCTCTTTCAATTCCTCATTAAAGGATACCCTTTACCCATGGATACCTTCTCCTAATCCGCGTAAGTAACTTTCAATTCCTCATTAAAGGATACTTGTAATCTGTTATAATTGTATCAAAAAGATTAGCGTAACTTTCAATTCCTCATTAAAGGATACAATAAAAAATCAAGCGTTGATTCGGCTTTGGCGTTCTACCTTTCAATTCCTCATTAAAGGATACCAGCTCACGCCTGAGGAAGAGGAGCTCCTAGAAGAGGTCCTTTCAATTCCTCATTAAAGGATACCGAACATATCTTTCTTTACTACCTATGTTTTCCAAAAGGCTTTCAATTCCTCATTAAAGGATACGAAAAAGGAAAATGTATTTATTACAGACGCTACCGTAGCGTCGAAATAGTCTTTCAATTCCTCATTAAAGGATACGAAAAAGGAAAATGTATTTATTACAGACGCTACCGTAGCGTCGAAATAGTCTTTCAATTCCTCATTAAAGGATACCAGAGCCCCCAGCGGCCAAAGGTGAAAAAAACATGTCAGTCTTTCAATTCCTCATTAAAGGATACCTGAGCTGGTGTTAATTCGTCGTGAAGCAGAATTTGAACTTTCAATTCCTCATTAAAGGATACATGTATTTTCGTTTGTTGGTGGTCTTATGTCCTTGAACTTTCAATTCCTCATTAAAGGATACCAAACATACAAGTTATAGATACTATTACGTATGGTTTACCCTTTCAATTCCTCATTAAAGGATACGGGTAAACCCCTTGTGGATAGGGAGGCATAAGGGTCTTTCAATTCCTCATTAAAGGATACCATAACGTACAGATACGTCAGAGAAATCACAGGTAACTTTCAATTCCTCATTAAAGGATACTGATGTTCTGTTCAAGCACAGCTATGAACTGCTGTTGAATTTGGACTTTCAATTCCTCATTAAAGGATACAACTGCAACAGAAGGAGAGGGAGTTACTCGACAAAATCACCTTTCAATTCCTCATTAAAGGATACGCAACTGTGCCTTTGGCACAGGCTAAGCGCGCCTACCAGTCTTTCAATTCCTCATTAAAGGATACAGTCTAATGGCATTATTCCGAGAAAAACCCAATCGCTCTTCTTTCAATTCCTCATTAAAGGATACACACATGGTGTTTCGGGTTAAGCGATGTTATGTGTTCGTCTTTCAATTCCTCATTAAAGGATACCTAAAAAAGTGAATGAAATAGCGAATAAACTATTGAGCTTTCAATTCCTCATTAAAGGATACCTAAGCTTTAATGCCCAATTAATTATAAGGCTCATAGCTTTCAATTCCTCATTAAAGGATACAGTGATGGTTGTTGAAGAGGATCTCAAGGGAAGGTTCTGCTTTCAATTCCTCATTAAAGGATACTCTATACTAGACGCGGCTGAGCAAGCGGGTATACCAAACTTTCAATTCCTCATTAAAGGATACTGGCAACCCTCCTTAGGGCGATCATCGTGAAATATGACTTTCAATTCCTCATTAAAGGATACTCATGCACCTATTTCGATGCATCCATAGATGAGTACTTTCAATTCCTCATTAAAGGATACGTCAGCTCCTTAAAGCCGCGATTATTCGCGGTTTCCTTTCAATTCCTCATTAAAGGATACCACAAGCACAATAGCGAATAGCTCTAATAACTCACACTTTCAATTCCTCATTAAAGGATACTTTTTTAAATAAGATGCGAAATACAAGTTTGATGGGTTACTTTCAATTCCTCATTAAAGGATACCAAACATTAACCCGAGTGGCGGATTCGGGCAACAAGTCGGCTTTCAATTCCTCATTAAAGGATACGCTCAGCACTCAAATTAAGGATTGGGGGAAGGAAGCTTTCAATTCCTCATTAAAGGATACTTGTACTTACTGCACATAAACTTCACGTCTATTGTTCTTTCAATTCCTCATTAAAGGATACTTCGAGGAGCTTAACGCACTATCGCCTAACATGCAGACTTTCAATTCCTCATTAAAGGATACACGTTCCAGAGTTGACCTGTTCTTCCGTTTCTTCGATCTTTCAATTCCTCATTAAAGGATACTAAAATACGTATCGCGCACCTAACCACTGAGAAATTCTTTCAATTCCTCATTAAAGGATACTGGAAGAAGGGTAAGGGGTACATAACCCCTATCGTTGCTTTCAATTCCTCATTAAAGGATACTAGAGGAATGTTGAGGACGGTAACTGAGGAAGAGAAGAGAACTTTCAATTCCTCATTAAAGGATACCGATCGACAACGCAAACGTTGCAATCAACGTGTTGTACTTTCAATTCCTCATTAAAGGATACTATAGTCACGGTCCACAGTCCAGCCGCACTCTGGACCTTTCAATTCCTCATTAAAGGATACAAAGGTTCACCCTGAAAGATATGTACCCAACGCACCAGCCTTTCAATTCCTCATTAAAGGATACGACGTACGGTTTGGGTTGCCAACCCCTAGTACAATTAACTTTCAATTCCTCATTAAAGGATACTGGTTAATTTCCGCATTGACGGCATCCTCTACGTAGGTACAATTAACTTTCAATTCCTCATTAAAGGATACACGGAGGAGTGTGGGAAACACTGGGTTCGCTTGAGGAAAACTTTCAATTCCTCATTAAAGGATACTAGTAACCTTTGATGATCAAGTGTACGCATATATCAATTCTTTCAATTCCTCATTAAAGGATACCCGAAACTCAACCACAGATTTTCTTTTTGGCTAAGCGGCTTTCAATTCCTCATTAAAGGATACAGGGTTCAGGGAGGAGGGAAGTGAGTATGAGAACCACTTTCAATTCCTCATTAAAGGATACGTGTGAACAACACTCACCACGTCGAAGCCTAACGCCTTTCAATTCCTCATTAAAGGATACCTTCCCGCGTGTGAGTGTCCTTGCCACGACGGCGGCTTTCAATTCCTCATTAAAGGATACCGAAAGAACGCGCATCGATACACATATGCAACATTAAGCTTTCAATTCCTCATTAAAGGATACCGGGTGCACGTCTCAGACGTGTACTCATTTCAGCCACTTTCAATTCCTCATTAAAGGATACGGCAATCCGCCCCGCGTGGGGGGGTGAGTAGAAAACTTTCAATTCCTCATTAAAGGATACGGGGGTGAGTAGAAAATGATGACGCAAAAGTGGTTCTTTCAATTCCTCATTAAAGGATACTCACCACCGATGGGTGGAAAACGGTGAAGATGAGGGGCTTTCAATTCCTCATTAAAGGATACCGCGCGAAAAGCGCGCGTGTGATGTGTTTTCGCGTGTGCTTTCAATTCCTCATTAAAGGATACCAGCAAGTGCGGGGTCTACCGTAGCGAGTGCTACGCTTTCAATTCCTCATTAAAGGATACGGGTCCAAATCAGGCACCTCTATCCACGTTTGTGACTTTCAATTCCTCATTAAAGGATACCAATTCAGGTATCTAACTGATGGGCAATTAAAACAAACTTTCAATTCCTCATTAAAGGATACCCTGACCCTGAGGAATTTGAACAACCTCAGGGTAACTTTCAATTCCTCATTAAAGGATACAGGTAGACTACAAATGGGTACTTTACAGGTTTGACTTTCAATTCCTCATTAAAGGATACCGTAGAGCAGAGAGGTGTGCTGTTTGCCAAGTAAACACTTTCAATTCCTCATTAAAGGATACGAAGTTTCAAAGTGACGTCCAGAACAAACTGACAACTTTCAATTCCTCATTAAAGGATACTTAACGAGTACGTCTTTGATGACGTTTTGCAGTGGGTACTTTCAATTCCTCATTAAAGGATACTACCTTTTAGACCATCACCCTCCGTACGAAAAATACTTTCAATTCCTCATTAAAGGATACAGTGAAAATCAGTCAAGTAGTCAAGCCGATGACTCAGCTTTCAATTCCTCATTAAAGGATACCCCCATGCAAAGGAAGCATGGCCATACCTGTATCTTTCAATTCCTCATTAAAGGATACCATCCCGAAGGATATATACACTTGAGGAAACACTCGACTTTCAATTCCTCATTAAAGGATACGGAGAACGAGCTAACCCTTGTTCGTCCGGTCGGGAGCTTTCAATTCCTCATTAAAGGATACGTGCTGGTATCTTGTGTAATTTCACATGCTCTTTAACTTTCAATTCCTCATTAAAGGATACTTCAAAGAAATAGCTTCTAGATACAATTACATAAACTACTTTCAATTCCTCATTAAAGGATACCGAAGCCATGCCAAGTTCTCCGAGTCTTTCGCGCAGTTTCTTTCAATTCCTCATTAAAGGATACCGACTTCGATTTTACTACCCATGCCTTCCAAGTTCTCAACTTTCAATTCCTCATTAAAGGATACAAACCAACGCACCTGCCTCGTACCCAGTGTCACTGCTTTCAATTCCTCATTAAAGGATACCGGGAAATTTACCCGTCAAATCAGTGATCGTTATTGTCTTTCAATTCCTCATTAAAGGATACTGGAAGGAATTCAGGGTGAGGAGATTGCTTATAACCTTGTCTTTCAATTCCTCATTAAAGGATACAAGAAACAAGCGTTCCAGAGGCTTGAGCGTACGTATACATTCTTTCAATTCCTCATTAAAGGATACTTGTTGGTGTTCCGAAGTAAAGTATTCCAACCTGACCACTTTCAATTCCTCATTAAAGGATACCAGTATCAGTTGCTAATCTTCTTAAATCATTCGGTTTCTCCTTTCAATTCCTCATTAAAGGATACGGTGGCAAAGAAACTAAACAGGGACGCTATACTTATCTTTCAATTCCTCATTAAAGGATACCTACGAAGCGACCGCCTGAACCAAGGTTTTGCACACCTTTCAATTCCTCATTAAAGGATACCAGGAGGCGATTTAGCGAAAGAAATAGCTCTCTCCGTCTTTCAATTCCTCATTAAAGGATACAAGGAGAAAGCGGTTTAGTGCTTAAGTTCGAGCATCCACTTTCAATTCCTCATTAAAGGATACCCAGAAAACTTGTGGGCTACCACGCTCTTCAAAGTTTTCTTTCAATTCCTCATTAAAGGATACCAGGTACTTCGCCTTCATTCAGTGTGGATGGGTGGGTCTTTCAATTCCTCATTAAAGGATACTGGTTAATCTCTATGAGGGTAGCTCAATGGGGGAATTAGCTTTCAATTCCTCATTAAAGGATACTTGAGAACTTCGCGTCCCATACGCTCTATTTCTTTCGCTTTCAATTCCTCATTAAAGGATACCAATAGTAAATTCTCTTTGTGTTTTCTTTAGGAATTGTACTTTCAATTCCTCATTAAAGGATACAAGAGTTTGTCCACACCCGGAAACTATCCCGCTCGTCACTTTCAATTCCTCATTAAAGGATACCCGCCGATACCTGTGCCAGCAAACAGTGCTGTTACCCTCTTTCAATTCCTCATTAAAGGATACCAATAAGGACAAGCCATGCTCACTCACCTATTTTTCTGCTTTCAATTCCTCATTAAAGGATACCAAACGTAACAAACGTAAAGACTGCGAATCCTGCCTTTAGTCTTTCAATTCCTCATTAAAGGATACCCACTCTGTGATTGATAACCATTCGCCGAAGCAACATAGTCTTTCAATTCCTCATTAAAGGATACTTTTCTTTATTTGAGTAAACTTTTTGAGAAAGGTAGCTTTCAATTCCTCATTAAAGGATACAGTAAGAGGTGAGTGAAATGAGCGTGACACAAAAGTTCATCTTTCAATTCCTCATTAAAGGATACTACGCGCGTAACAGGGTAACCTTCCTTCAGCTCTCAGACTTTCAATTCCTCATTAAAGGATACTGCTTCCACTAATCGGCTTAGGTGTTGGTGCTGGTCTTTCAATTCCTCATTAAAGGATACATGGACAGAACGACTTTTTAGAGAAGTAACTGTAAACTTTCAATTCCTCATTAAAGGATACCGCAGTACGCAAACACAGCAAACCCTGTTTTCAAATTCACTTTCAATTCCTCATTAAAGGATACCCGCTCCAGCGGGTGAGTGAAATGCAAGGAAAGTTTCTCTTTCAATTCCTCATTAAAGGATACATACACGCACATGTGCAACAATCACACGCACCCCAATCTTTCAATTCCTCATTAAAGGATACAAAAACGATGTGATTTGCACAAAATCTTTTGGTTACTACTTTCAATTCCTCATTAAAGGATACAGCGAAAGTGTTCCCGAAACTGTCGCTTGTTGCGACTTTCAATTCCTCATTAAAGGATACTGGTCGAGCTCGTAAACATGATTACGCCACAACGTGTCGTCTTTCAATTCCTCATTAAAGGATACCGTGTTACAGAGTGAAGCGGGGGAGGAATACTATAACTTTCAATTCCTCATTAAAGGATACATACACCAAATCCATTCAGAGAGTTACTTGAAGACAACTTTCAATTCCTCATTAAAGGATACAGGAAGTGAGGGTAATGAGTGAAGAAGAAGAAATGTCAACTTTCAATTCCTCATTAAAGGATACCAGATCAACGAACTCAAAAGAATCTTCAAGGAAGACGTCTTTCAATTCCTCATTAAAGGATACCAAAAACATGGACAGACGCCCAGTTATAGGATTCTTTACCTTTCAATTCCTCATTAAAGGATACATCTTTGGTGAATTTGGTTGTCGCGTGGAAATCAACTTTCAATTCCTCATTAAAGGATACCAATCCGAGGACTTTCACGGTGGCGAGGAGTCCACCTTTCAATTCCTCATTAAAGGATACCAACCCGACTGATACTACTAGTAGGTCGCCTTTAGCTTTCAATTCCTCATTAAAGGATACATGAAATTAGTGGTGAAGAAGAAGACATTAAAACAAAAGCTTTCAATTCCTCATTAAAGGATACGTGAGTACTCCACGAACTTCACTTCGCGCGGTTTCATCTTTCAATTCCTCATTAAAGGATACAGAGAAAAGAGTTCTACGGCACGCCGCACCCTGTCGACTTTCAATTCCTCATTAAAGGATACTCGAGCGCGTGAAAAATGCGGTAGAAGAAAACATAAAGACTTTCAATTCCTCATTAAAGGATACTTGAGGTTTCATATAGCTATGCTTTCTTTTTAGCTCTTTCAATTCCTCATTAAAGGATACTGGAGACCCTTGCGCAACGCTTCGAGGCGTTGTTCACTTGCTTTCAATTCCTCATTAAAGGATACGGTGAAGGCGCAAATAGTCGAATACGTTATGGAAGGCTTTCAATTCCTCATTAAAGGATACCAGACTTCTGAGGGTGAACTTGCAAGATGAGTTATACTGGCTTTCAATTCCTCATTAAAGGATACAGTGTGTTTAACGCGCTACAAACTGGTTTTCTAGATATCTTTCAATTCCTCATTAAAGGATACTCTTGTAAACCAAGCGCATGATGAACTTGTTCGCGCTTTCAATTCCTCATTAAAGGATACCGGTGTTACGAGGATAATGGAAACTGCAAGACCGCTTTCAATTCCTCATTAAAGGATACAGGGTTGAGGAAAACAGACCTAAAACGAACCACAAAACCTTTCAATTCCTCATTAAAGGATACACCCGATGAGTTTGTTGTTGGTAGCTATAAGGCAAGCTTTCAATTCCTCATTAAAGGATACCCCAAACATCCAATTATTGCGGTTTCAAAATTTGTTAGCTTTCAATTCCTCATTAAAGGATACAAGTGAAGGAAGAGTTCACGAACCAAACAATGACGAAAGACTTTCAATTCCTCATTAAAGGATACTATCTCATGGACTTTGTATTGAGCTGAGCTAAAACTACTTTCAATTCCTCATTAAAGGATACCATAGCGGTTATCATTTGAACTGTCTGCTACAATTATCTTTCAATTCCTCATTAAAGGATACGACCTAATAGACCGCTTTGGTAGAGTATTGAAAACAGCTTTCAATTCCTCATTAAAGGATACAGAGGGGAGGTTCTGGGACAAAGTTTTTGTCCCAGAACTTCTTTCAATTCCTCATTAAAGGATACATTTTTTGTTAATGAAATCGTAACCCAACACGGCTTCGCCTTTCAATTCCTCATTAAAGGATACAGGGGTTGAATACTCAATATACTTCTCAGCACCAGCATCACTTTCAATTCCTCATTAAAGGATACTTTATGACACTAGACGCTAGCACTACAAAATATTATTCTCCTTTCAATTCCTCATTAAAGGATACCGTGATAAAGTCCGTGAAGGTCAGCGTTCATCACCCTTTCAATTCCTCATTAAAGGATACTGTTGCCTATGAACCTGGTGCTTCAAAGAAGCTTAGCTTTCAATTCCTCATTAAAGGATACTCCGAATTGCGCCAAAAGAAAGTCTGGCACGGCAATCTTTCAATTCCTCATTAAAGGATACCCGTCATAGGCGGCGTGCTTGCTTACAGCATATTGACTTTCAATTCCTCATTAAAGGATACCCATATTGGTACATCCTCCTCAAGATACGTGTCAAGCTTTCAATTCCTCATTAAAGGATACCAGGAGCATCACGCTTTGGGAGAAGTTTGATTACAGATACCTTTCAATTCCTCATTAAAGGATACAAGGAAGTAGCCTTTGAACTTACCATCGCGTGGTATTCTTTCAATTCCTCATTAAAGGATACCAATGGGAAGGTTGAGCAAACTTTTATCACAATTCCACTTTCAATTCCTCATTAAAGGATACAATTTCTATTTGAATTACAGGTGGACTTTCGGTGAACGTCTTTCAATTCCTCATTAAAGGATACCACAGCTCGACGCTAACTCATACACCGTCGAGTTGGCTTTCAATTCCTCATTAAAGGATACCAAGAACAACGAGATGTTCGGCTGGCGTTAGTTCATCCTCTTTCAATTCCTCATTAAAGGATACCACTAAGCCAGTTAGACAGTCCACCAAGGAGCTTTATTGAATTTCAATTCCTCATTAAAGGATACCGGTAGCAGTCCACACAAGCACATCTGTTAGGCTTGTGTCTTTCAATTCCTCATTAAAGGATACTTGAGCCGCAATTGTTATCATTTTTCTCTTAATTATACAAAGCGTGACTTTCAATTCCTCATTAAAGGATACTGAGTGTTGCGGCGAATATCGCCTACGCCTTTAACTCTTTCAATTCCTCATTAAAGGATACCGAGCGCTAGATGCGGTTGATTGGCTAGCGCTCGAACACTTTCAATTCCTCATTAAAGGATACGTAACAAATAGATTTTATACACGGTATTCACCAAATTGCTTTCAATTCCTCATTAAAGGATACTTAAATATTGGTTTGTGTTTTTTGGTTTTGGTGTTTTGGCACTTTCAATTCCTCATTAAAGGATACAAGACATGAAAGGTAGGTTTTGGGACAAGATTTTTGTCCTTCTTTCAATTCCTCATTAAAGGATACCTTGATGCTAATGGCAACTTAAAAGTTGATATTGAAAGCTTTCAATTCCTCATTAAAGGATACTGGATTGGGGTAAACGGTGTGTAGAAAGTGAGAGCTACTTTCAATTCCTCATTAAAGGATACCCCGTATCACATTATCGGAATCGTTAAGCTTGAGTGCTTTCAATTCCTCATTAAAGGATACATAGTTTTTTAGTAATTTTAGGAATGTTTTGGATATCTTTCAATTCCTCATTAAAGGATACAAGCTTCGGGTATGCTCATACCTTTCTTTTTGTGGCTTTCAATTCCTCATTAAAGGATACTTTCTGTGCAATTCATAGGAAACCCCTTAACTCTTCCAACTTTCAATTCCTCATTAAAGGATACCAGTTGAATACTGAACTTGAGCGTTTGAAGTCTGTTGTGTCCTTTCAATTCCTCATTAAAGGATACAGGTTACTAGTGCAGAAGTGAAAGTCGTATGCTTGTTTACTTTCAATTCCTCATTAAAGGATACTACAAAATATTACTCGCAAAAAGATGCCCATGAGACTTTCAATTCCTCATTAAAGGATACCGACTATCCCTCTAATTCGGGCGGTTGGATTCAATTAGACTTTCAATTCCTCATTAAAGGATACCCGCACTTGCTACATTTTTCGGTTTCTGTGCAATTCATACTTTCAATTCCTCATTAAAGGATACGAGATTGTTGTGAGTGGCACTGTATATCTTGCTATTCTCACTTTCAATTCCTCATTAAAGGATACTAGTTTATGGCTTCATTGCGATTCAAGCTGATTCATTAGACTTTCAATTCCTCATTAAAGGATACCGGGGTTGTTCTAAATGTTTTTTCAAGGTTTTGTCTTTCAATTCCTCATTAAAGGATACCGTTTAGAACTTAGTAAAGTAAGCGCGGAACAAGCAATTCTTTCAATTCCTCATTAAAGGATACAGCTAACTCTGCGGGGATCTTAAAGCCAAATAAATTGCTTTCAATTCCTCATTAAAGGATACACGTTTGATTGCCATTTTCCTTTCGACACCTTTACTTTCAATTCCTCATTAAAGGATACGCATGATTCCCGTTAAGTGGCGCTTCGAAGGTTTGCCTTTCAATTCCTCATTAAAGGATACAAGTGACGTTATTACTAGCGATGATTATGAGAGTTTCGACTTTCAATTCCTCATTAAAGGATACTGTACCATCGTTTAGCCATGGGTATTGCTTTCTCACTTTCAATTCCTCATTAAAGGATACGCGTGAAGTGAAAAAGTATTTTGCGGTTCGAAAACTGCTTTCAATTCCTCATTAAAGGATACTTAAGATCCCCGCAGAGTTAGCTCAGCTCCTCATTTCGCTTTCAATTCCTCATTAAAGGATACAAAATGGTGAAAAGAAGAGCTAGGCAACGTCATGAACTTTCAATTCCTCATTAAAGGATACAGGATACCCAGATATGAGGCTGATGAACTTGTGCGAAAAGCCTTTCAATTCCTCATTAAAGGATACTATGCTCAAACGTGACTATAACACGGTTAAAGCACAGGCCTTTCAATTCCTCATTAAAGGATACTGGGCAAGTTCTGCGGGGATTTTAAAGCCAAACAAATCTTTCAATTCCTCATTAAAGGATACTTAAGGGTAGTTAGACACAACGAACAGCCGAAACACATCTTTCAATTCCTCATTAAAGGATACTCCTGTGGAACCATTTGTATTTTATTACCACATTTTCTTTCAATTCCTCATTAAAGGATACAGTATTGAATTAGAGAAAGTTTTCGATAATCCGAAACGTGCTTTCAATTCCTCATTAAAGGATACTGAACAAGCAATTCGTGTAATAGCGATTTTCTTATCTTTCAATTCCTCATTAAAGGATACGGGAAAAAAGAGCCACCCGTAATAAGAAGAGTGAACACTCTTTCAATTCCTCATTAAAGGATACGGGGCTACTAAAGCCGTGCCCCTACCACTCGCATTTAGCTTTCAATTCCTCATTAAAGGATACGTGTCAGCCGTTGATAGGGGAGAAGATGGCGCTTGCAACGGCTTTCAATTCCTCATTAAAGGATACTTGGTGTAATGTATGGCTAGAAAGCCTACATTTATCTTTCAATTCCTCATTAAAGGATACAGCGTGCCCCAAATCGACCCCGTTTTTTCGCATAAAGCTTTCAATTCCTCATTAAAGGATACCTGGAAAAAGAAATCACTGCCGCGATTGATGAATACTTACACTTTCAATTCCTCATTAAAGGATACCAATTTCGCCGGTAGTCGCTGTTAGCAACAGGATAACTGACTTTCAATTCCTCATTAAAGGATACCGGTGCTGGTAGGCTCATAGTCACAACCACTTTTCTTTCAATTCCTCATTAAAGGATACCAAATCTTCTTGTGACGACTCGTGCCATAAATGCTATTCCTTTCAATTCCTCATTAAAGGATACTAGCGCATGAGCGAGAACAAAGTTTTATTCAGTGTTCTCCCTTCAATTCCTCATTAAAGGATACCGACTAATACCGCTTTCCTCCCCAAGTTTTAATATTACTTTCAATTCCTCATTAAAGGATACAAATATTAGCGAAGGCTAAGTTCTTTAGCCAAATAAGCGTCTTTCAATTCCTCATTAAAGGATACCAGTGGTCGCCATTCCTAATACAATAAGTGAAAAAACACTTTCAATTCCTCATTAAAGGATACTTCAGCGTTAATTGCCTAATCTTCTCGTCAATTTCTAGCTTTCAATTCCTCATTAAAGGATACATTAGGGTATGGACAAACAAACTTCCGCGTGGCGTTCTTTCAATTCCTCATTAAAGGATACCAAATGGTGTAGGAGGCACCTTCGGAATCGGTAGTTCACTTTCAATTCCTCATTAAAGGATACCGATGCGAACGGGTATTATCCCAACCCGTTCAAGGTACTAACTTTCAATTCCTCATTAAAGGATACATTTCTACTTGTCCCACGTAATCCGCGCTTGTTACATCTTTCAATTCCTCATTAAAGGATACCAAAATCGTCCCTCTTTCCTCTCTCATTCCATGGGAGACTTTCAATTCCTCATTAAAGGATACCAGCCGTCATTCAGTTCCATGGCGGTTCAACGAGAAACTTTCAATTCCTCATTAAAGGATACGAGAAACTGAATACCACCTCCTAGCTGTGCAAAATTCACCTTTCAATTCCTCATTAAAGGATACCGCCTGCTGTTACGGGTTTTGTTGTTGAATACTGAAATGCCTTTCAATTCCTCATTAAAGGATACCGGAAATAACAGGTTTTTCCATATCTGGAAAGCTCAGAACCTTTCAATTCCTCATTAAAGGATACCATGAGGTGAACAACTCGATGTTATACCGTTGGGTTCTGCTTTCAATTCCTCATTAAAGGATACCCAAATTCGAGGAGGATCCGACAAAACCCTACTACTGGTCCTTTCAATTCCTCATTAAAGGATACCCAAGCGGGGATTCCAAAGGTATAAATACGCACGCAATATTCTTTCAATTCCTCATTAAAGGATACAAACCAGAAGTGGCCACCAATACGTTGATTTGTTCTTTCAATTCCTCATTAAAGGATACCAAGCTTAGAAGTAGCTTTTAGCCGCTAGCTGGTTTGGTGACTTTCAATTCCTCATTAAAGGATACCTCTGTCCGAGAGCTGGGAAAAGCGGGGTGCACAAACTTTCAATTCCTCATTAAAGGATACTTGCGACACAAGGGCATTTGCAAGTGTTCAGACTAAATTACTTTCAATTCCTCATTAAAGGATACGGTGTTGTCGATGCAAACGGTAACCTCTTAATCACAACCTTTCAATTCCTCATTAAAGGATACGAAGACTTCTTGAAAGAAGTAACACGGCGTGGGTGCTTTCAATTCCTCATTAAAGGATACGTCATCGCCTAGTGCTATTATGAACGCTCCTAGCTTCTTTCAATTCCTCATTAAAGGATACGGGGGTAAACTAAGGTACATAGTTTTCGCCCCTTCCAACTTTCAATTCCTCATTAAAGGATACCAAAAGTGAAGCCTGTTCAAGAAGAACAGATACAGAGCTTTCAATTCCTCATTAAAGGATACAGAAGAGGAAAAGAAGAGGAAGAGGAATTAGAACAAAACTTTCAATTCCTCATTAAAGGATACCATTGGTTTTAGTAGGTTGAACACACCAGCTCTAAGCACTTTCAATTCCTCATTAAAGGATACCGTTTAAGAATTAAAAACTGGACAAAATCGCCGTATCTTTCAATTCCTCATTAAAGGATACCAATTGACTATTTAGTTCGCAACTATAATGTAAAACCAGACTTTCAATTCCTCATTAAAGGATACCGTGCTTAACTTGCTCAGCGCCTTGCCTAGTCAGTCTTTCAATTCCTCATTAAAGGATACCGTAGTCAAGGTAACCCCCCATAGGGGTCCTGATGCCTTTCAATTCCTCATTAAAGGATACCTTTTCGCCGAATACGTGCGCGGGTCAATAACAAACTTTCAATTCCTCATTAAAGGATACTCGACCTAGAGACAGCAACACGTGACTTTGACGGTTTCAACTTTCAATTCCTCATTAAAGGATACGTGCTGGCACCCGTGGCTCGACACCGACAATTACACAGTCTTTCAATTCCTCATTAAAGGATACAGAGGTGAGCAAAATGAGTAAACAAAAACGTCTTTTACCCTTTCAATTCCTCATTAAAGGATACGGGTATGGGGTTGGATGGGCGGGGCTTCATAGGTTTCTTTCAATTCCTCATTAAAGGATACGCTTACAAAAATCGCAAAGCGTAAACGCTTTGTGGCTTTCAATTCCTCATTAAAGGATACAAGCACGTGGCTTTAAGGGAGCTGAGGAAGGAAAAAAGCTTTCAATTCCTCATTAAAGGATACACGAAAATATGTAAGATATAAGCAAAAAATTGAAGATCTTTCAATTCCTCATTAAAGGATACCTGTACGAGGGAAGCGCTGACTTATCCTACACAGGATGCTTTCAATTCCTCATTAAAGGATACCACACACCGCTTGGGACTCGGACGGTGTGTGCTGGTGTCTTTCAATTCCTCATTAAAGGATACCAAACCGTAAAACGTTTTAGGCACGCCTTCAAGAACGTTTGCTTTCAATTCCTCATTAAAGGATACGCAACCCGAAAAGCATAAAAAGCGGAAAGTAAAAGTCTTTCAATTCCTCATTAAAGGATACATGCATGAATGAGTATGAGTCCACCCTGAACACTTATCTCTTTCAATTCCTCATTAAAGGATACAAGAATATGAAAACACTATTTATGACATCATAGACGGCAACTTTCAATTCCTCATTAAAGGATACAATGGGTAAGACAAACACTCAGAACATTGTGGATATCTTTCAATTCCTCATTAAAGGATACAGGAGTTTGAGTTGTGTAAGAGCTATGTTTCTGAGGTATACTTTCAATTCCTCATTAAAGGATACTGGAGGCTGTCGAGGATGAGTAACTTAGAAAAGATAAGTGCTTTCAATTCCTCATTAAAGGATACCAAGGCCGATTTCCCAGATAGGTCTCAAAGGGAAGGGCTTGCCTTTCAATTCCTCATTAAAGGATACCTAGGTTGGGCGAGCCTGCACGTATGTCCCTGTCAGTCTTTCAATTCCTCATTAAAGGATACATTGGTGGAAAGTGAATTGGTGGAAAACGGAATGGTCTTTCAATTCCTCATTAAAGGATACAAATCACCTAGAATTCATAATAAGCGATAAGTATTGCTCTTTCAATTCCTCATTAAAGGATACATACCTACACCTTGAACGCTCATACTTTGAATTAAACTTTCAATTCCTCATTAAAGGATACCCACCACAGTTGCTTTCAAGGTTCCCAGTCAGGTTATACATCTTTCAATTCCTCATTAAAGGATACCGAATAAACTATTGAGTGAACTGGTTACCATAATGATCTTTCAATTCCTCATTAAAGGATACACCTGCGTACGCAGTTATGGCGTCGTCAAAGTTATCTTTCAATTCCTCATTAAAGGATACTTACAAAAGCCTTCGAAGTCGACGTGTTGAAAGTTCCTCTTTCAATTCCTCATTAAAGGATACGCAACAAAGGGTAGCGCGCTCAAAAGCCCCACCTCTACACTTTCAATTCCTCATTAAAGGATACTCGTGGATAAGAGATGGGGCGATTCACATACCGAGGTCCACTTTCAATTCCTCATTAAAGGATACCGAACAACTATAATCGAATTGTGGTGGGTTTGTATCTTTCAATTCCTCATTAAAGGATACTTAGCTCGGTTGCCCGAGGGCAAAATACTTAGCGTGGACGCTTTCAATTCCTCATTAAAGGATACAGTCTTCAGTAGGGTTACCCACACCGGTTTTGATTACTTTCAATTCCTCATTAAAGGATACAACGTAACCGCCATCAGGAAGCACCACACAGCTGTTCTTTCAATTCCTCATTAAAGGATACCGGCGCCCCGCTCACACACGGCCACCACGGGCCGGTCCTTTCAATTCCTCATTAAAGGATACTAAACAAAGTTTGCTTAGTGATAAAATAGCGCTTTTTTATGAAGATGACTTTGTTATTGAACTAAGTGAAGGCGAAATAAACAAGTTAGCACGGGTTCTTTTTGTTTTATTAAATCAACAAAATAAGCGCTCAAGAACATTTATGTATAAAAGCGCTAAAGTCGTGGTGAAATTTATTGTTAAAAATTTGCAAAGAGCCTAATGAAGAAATTTTAAGAAATATATCAAGTGGTTTATACCGTATAAAAATTGTTAGAATAGCGAGAAGCAAAAAAACGGGTAAATTTGTAAGTTTTAGAAAAATTAAGAGAAAAAGCGCTTATACTATAACTGAAACAAATCAAGTGCGTGATAGAAAAGGTAGAATTGTAACGAATAACATTTGCTTATACGTGCAGATAGTCCACGCAAAACACATAGAGTATGATGCCGAAAAACAACCACAACATAGAAGCATTCATGGTGAAGTCAATATTCGTGGTTATGTTAGAATTGACCAGATTGATTATTCTGACCCTAATAAGCCTGTTTTAAACAAAAAAGTGGAAAATAATTTGAATGAAATTATGTTGAAAAAAATGTATGAACAACCAGATTTTGAATGGTTAGAAGGGGTTGTAACATGGGATATCATAGGCACAGAAGTAACGAATAGATTTTATACAAGGTATTCATCAAACTGGGAACTTGAGGCATGGTATTCGCATGGTGAAGTTTATCCTTCATATGGTAGAGCGCAATATAAAATTCGCGAAATAGTGGTGATAAGTGAAAATGAGCTTTATTAATTTAAAAAATGATTTTTATGTTGATGAAATTGGCGTAGATATTGACACCAAAAATGAGTTAATAAATTTGTTTGTGCAAATTAATGCAAAAAACTTAGGAAAAGTGCATTTTTATGAAACTCAAAAAGGGTATCACTACCGCATAAAGCTCAAACAAAAAATTAGTGTAAAAGATGCTTTCAAACTTAGACAATATTTAAGGGATGACGAATGGCGAATGAAAATTGACGAATTGCGCATTAATTCTGGTTTAACGATATTTGACGTTCTTTTTACACAAAAGCGTAAAATAAAGCATTAGTTTGTCAAGGGCTTAAATATTGGGTATTTAAACTTTTTGCGAAATATTTATATACACCAACAAAACCAAACATAGATGAAGAAAAAAAAGTGTCAAGGGGATTTCTTTACAAAAATAGCTTAGCTATATAATAAAGTCAAGGGCAAAAAATTGACTTTTTTTGAGCTTATAAAGGGTTTAAATATCTTTTTAAAAGCTTTTTGCAAAAGATTTAAATAGCCAACAAAACCAAAAACCAAAAGTTGATGAAGAAAAACAAGTGTCCAAAAAGTGACACCACTTCATTTGCATAGCTTAGCTATATAGTATATTATTAGCTCTTCATGGACTTTTTTTCCAATAAACGGAAAAATTGGCGTTTTGGCAAAATTTGGCAAAAATGGGTTGGCAAACGGTTTTTGCTTATAAACCCAAATGAAGCAATGTGATAACGCTTTTATACTTGTTTCTACTTGATAAGCGTATGACTCAACAACAAGTAGAAGAGGTAAAACCTACAAAAAGCGAAAGTGTTAATGAAGACTATCTAAAGGGTTATAGAGCTGGATGGAAAAAAGGGTATGAAAGAGGATTAAAAAAAGCAAAGAAAAACAGTTTGGAAATAGAAGTTCAAAAAGAAAACCCAATTAAGAAAGAGGAACAACCGAAAAAAGAGGAACAACCCAAAG
>Ga0081474_122870_pt1 | contig 31760 bp, 31 predicted proteins | sample OneHunmetagenome_2_FD_70978 | JGI IMG/M metagenome (GOLD analysis project Ga0081474, IMG submission 70978) | Ferrous microbial mat communities from One Hundred Spring Plain, Yellowstone National Park, USA v2 (version 2) | ecosystem: Environmental > Aquatic > Non-marine Saline and Alkaline >... | reverse complement strand
ACCCTCCCATCCACACTTTTATCACTCCCCAAACCTCGTGAGCAGTGCCCGTCATCAGTTAGGGGGATCATCAATAAAAACTATTTGTAATACTATACAAACATTACTTAATCAAAACGATAATTAGAAGTGATTAAAAATAACGAGTAGTTACGTAGAAGCGTTACAGTCTGGCTTTGTCACTTATGAAAAATTGAAGAGTAGAGCGGGTCACGTAAAGTAGTTATTAGGCATAACCAGTAACCACTTGGTGTAGCACTCTTTCAACATATACTCTAAAATATAATATTACATGTTTAGATGTCTCGCTAAGAATTTCATAATATAAATGGATAGTTACTGAATTAGTACAAACTATATGCAAAATCAAATAAGTATAAGTCCAAATAAGTGAGAATAATTGAATAATTTTCCCAGCTCAACGTAAAAATCAACTAACACTGTAACTACTACTGGAATTTTTGAGATGAAAACAGTAGCGATTAGCTTAGCTGTTTCAGCCAGTACAACAAGTTCGCAGAAGTCAGTATTCCTATCGAGGAAGAATTAAATTTTAATAATAGGATATAAGTTCATTCCCTCTTATTTGAAGGAATTGCAAGATAACGTATTAAGCTTAGAAATTTAGGCTACGTAGAGATTAAAGAAGAGGTTGTAAGGATTTTATTTCTGGTGCAATTATAAGATTTAGGAGAACCTACAAAATTTCGGATAAAGTTGAATTTGACGTCAATTTTTAGATAAAAATTCTGTTGAATTTGTTGCTGGCGATCTTAAAATCACATTTGATGATTTGCTTAGCTAACTTGATAAAATATCCATACTATATCATAAATTCCGTAATAAAAGATAAGATTTTCGAGAGATGAGAGAAATAAGTTTTTGTAAAGATAAGATTTCATGTTCAATGAGTACTCGAAAGTTTTCCTCTTCCTCTTTCATTAATTTCACGAGTGTTAAAGTTTTCATTCAATTTTTTATGCAAACTTCCCCCCTTGAGATCATGTCTCCATAAGATATTCGTAATGCTGATAGTACTTCCATAAGCTTAAGGCTCACTAGGTTAGTAGATGTTTCTACTATTGAGAGCTAATGAGGAGGGAATGCTCGCATTCTAAGAGTACGAGAAGTCAGCTATTAACATTACCTATCTGAGTTACCTTATGGTTTAATGATATTAAAGCGAAAAATAGTAGGTTATCAAAAAATTTCCTAAAATAATCATGTTTACTTATGGCATTCCAAACCTCTTTTACTTCCGCGTTATCCTCTACTATGATTCCGTGAGCTATTTTTGAAGATATGTCATAAAGTTTTCTAAATGCTGTAAATATTTCATCAAAGTATTTGTTAATCTCAAAATTTTTATTCAAGTTTTTTAAAAGGGCTTCACTTTCTTTTAATAAATCTCTGGTTCCTCTTTCCCATGCTGAATGCCTTAAGTCTCCACACAACTTTATTACACTTTCAGAATTGGTTTTACAGCAAAAGCATATGAAGGTATTGTTCTTTTTGCACGTAATACTGCAGTACTCACTTTCTACCTTATGGACTAAATTATTAACATTTATTGATTCCTCATAAATTCCTCTAAATAATAACAAAATCGGAGATATTTCTCTCTTTATCTCAGCTATTACATTTGATTTAACTATTAGTTCTTCTATATTCTCCTTCTTTTCCAAAATATTTCTTACATCAGGGACTTCTATTATTCCAATAAGTTTTTCCACGAATTTTGTATAACGGGAAAGTTGTTTAATTGTATTAGGTTTTTTCCTTTTAATATCGTTTAGGTCTTCCATTAGTTTTTTTACTTTATCCAGGATTAAATTCCTATCAAATTCCAATAAATCTATAATTTCGTACATACTTTTGAGGTTTTTGTCTAAATCACTGAAGCTCTGCAATTTTTATCCCTAATTTTATGGAATCTTTAATGTTTTCTTCAGATATTTCGCTACCGTAGTCAAATAGCCTAACAAAATAACCTTCTCCTATTTGGGTTAACCAAGACCCTGAATACTCTCCTTTGCAGAATTGTTCGTTCAGTGTTATACGATTTAACGGGACCATGTTACGTATAATTTTATGAGGCCTAAGAGATTTCTCAAACATGCCTTTTATTTTGCCAAGTGAAAACAGTTCTACTAGTTTGCCGAAGACGGTCTCATTGGTGTTTAATAAGGTATTACTGTAACAGACTTGTGAAATGTCCAAAAATCCCAGATATTTAGTTGGAATCTTAATAGTTAAAATAGTGGGAAATGACAATGAAGGATTAAGGATATCAATAGGTATGTAAGCATTTGAAATTATGTCCCTATAACAGACTTCCTCTTCAGTTATTTTCTTAAAGCCAATTTTTTCCTTTATAAAATTAGATCCTAAAAGCCAAATTTTTTCCTTTATCCTAGTCTCATCTACTTTCATCTTTTCACATCTTATTCTGTAGAAGAAGGGAACATCTCCCAACCAAATTACAGTCCCTCCTCTTTTAAGAAAACCGTATAACCTATTATTTTCAGAGGAAAGGTTCTCAAACTCGGCGTTAAATGCACTATATGGCATTACATCCTGAAAGAATAAAAGCAAGTCCTTCCTACCGTGTTCTTCTAGCCAATTTCCTACCTCGTGATAACCTAGTATTTTAACGCTCGACTTTACCTCCTCGAGTACGCTTTGTATTTTATTATCTACTGCCTTAAGGAATTCCATTCCAACATCTTTACGCCTATAATCGTAATAAATGCCTATTTCCACTAGATAAAGTTAGTTATGGCATAAATAAACTTTATCTTAACGAGCTTAAGAGCGATAATAAGAAGTTATTACCCTACTTTTTACGTCTTAATCATGGATAGTTACAACGTGAGGGTTAAGGAGTTGAAAGCTCGCTAAGGGGATAGTCCATCATTTTTAATGGCTGGAGGGATCAGATCTGCGGTTTAGATAAAGATCACATATCTAAACCCCCTCCTAGGAAGAACGCTTCTACTAGGCGTGGCCATCCTGCTAGGCTGTAAGGGAGTTCAAGAAATTGGGTTATAATCGTTGGAGGGAGGAGAAGGGTTATGGTATTAGGTGGAGGATTGAGTCCTTATTCTCTGCCGTGAAGCGTACTTTTGGGGAATCTGTTAGGGCTACAAGTTTTTTAGGACAAGTGGTTGAGGCTAAGCTCAAGTTCTGGGCTTATGCATGGATGGTCCACTTGGCTAATTCTTTAGTTGGTAGAGCTCCGGGTATTAGGGTGTGAGCTTGCGAATAACGTTGAAATAAATATTAATTACTGAAAAATTCTCAGTGCATCATATCATGCTTATGAAATAAATTGAAGAGATCAACAAAGCATAACTAATAAAATTTAAAAATAAAGATTTTAGAACATTTTAAGTAATTTTACGCATATATCATAGATAGTCTAGCATTAGCAAATACTGAAATTAAACTTAATATCATTATTAACATTGCTAAGGGTCCACTTAATATACCTAAAATAGCTAACGGTATTCCTATTGCATTATAAGATAATGCTATTATAACATTTAATGCCGGAGCTTTGGCTAGTCTATTCCTCTTTTTAAGCATTAAAAGTAGCGAGCTAAAATTATTACCTACTAATATAATGTCCGCTACATTTTTAGATATATCTACAGCATTACCCATGGCAACTGATATATCAGAGAATGCTAAGGCTCCACCATCATTAATCCCATCTCCAATCATCATGATATTTCCGTTTAATTTCTCTCTAATAGCCTTAACAATTTTTACTTTATCCTCTGGTGATAAATTTCCATAAAACTCCTTTATGCCAATACTCTCTGCAATTATTTTAACTATGTTCTCCTTATCTCCACTAAGCATTATTGGATTTATTCCGAGCTTTCTAATTTCTTTTACAAATTCTTCAGCATCACTTCTAAGAACGTCTTTAATTATAAATCCCCCTACCAGTCTTCCGTTAACGCAAATTACTATATTTATATCTTCATTATTTACATCACAATTCGCAGCTTCTCTCCTTCCTATAAATACCTTATTCCCTTCTATCTCTCCCATAACTCCTTTTCCGATTATTTCCCTGAAATTTTTAACTTCTAAAAATCTAATACCTTTTTTCTCAGAATATTGTATTATTGCTTTTGCGATGGGATGTGAAGAAAATCTCTCAATAGAAGCTGCATAAGTTAAAGCTTTAATATCACCATAAAACTCCTTTACTATTGGTAAACCATAAGTTAAAGTTCCGGTCTTATCTAAAATTATAGCCTTTATGTTACTAAATTTTTCTAAAATATTAATATTTTTTATGAGAATTCCTAAATTTATATATTTTTCATATAATGAAAGGTCTACTGAAGGATAAGAGAAGCCTATTGCACAAGGATAGCCTATTACCATAACTAATAATGCGTTTATAATTCCATATACCCAATGGCCTACAATTAGCCAACCAAGAAATGTTAAGAAAGAAATCGTTAAAACAAATGGAACCCATATTCTATCTACAACCTTATCGAAAAATGTCATCATTCTGGATTTTCCTTGTTTAGCTTCATTTACTAATCCAAGGATTCTTGTTAAATAACTAGTTGAATAGTCATTAGTTATCCTAATTGTTAAATACCCATTGTCGTTAGTAGAGCCTCCTATTACAGTATCTCCAACTTTCTTAATTACTGGCTCAGACTCTCCAGTTATTATAGCCTCAGATACTTCACTCTCTCCATCTATTACCACTCCGTCTAACGGTATTTTCTCGCCAGGCTTAACGATAACCACATCTCCTTTTTTTAATTGAGTTATAGGAACGTCTCTACCATCAATTAAATGTGCAATTGGAGGTCTAAGTTCTACAATTTTTGATAAAGCTTTTTCTGCTTTATATCGTAATATAGCGCCCATCCACCCTGAAGTTAGATGTAAAGAAGTAAGCAAAGCAGAAATGAAAAGGAATGTCCTAAGATTAGGATTTAGAATGCCAATGAGACCTAAAATATACGCGGAAATTCCCGCTACTCCATATAAAACATGCTCGTTTAAGATTCCCTTTTTTAATGCATTTAAAGCTCCTTCATGAATAGGTAACGCAATGTAAAACAAACTAAACGTTACAATTAGTATGTTAACATAAAATATGTAATAGGGTAATGTGTATACATTTATCATCATAGGCAAAGTTAATAGAAATGAAATTATTGTTAAGAGCCAGCTTATTAGAGCTCTTCTCTTAGAATCTTTCAATACTGCTGATGAATCAAGAGTTTTATCAAAAACATAATAACCTAATCTCTCTATTTCTTTTTTTAATAGTTCTAGACTAACTAAGGATTTATCATATTTAATTATAACCTCTCCTGATTCTAGAAAAACTCTTGCAGATTCCACACCGTTAACTTTACTTAATCCTTTCTCTATTGTTGAAGCACAAAAACTACAAGCCATGCCCCCTACATAAAACCTTTCTATTCTTAACTCTTTATTCTGAGTTGTCATATGTGTTAAGATAGTTACAAAAATATATAAACTATAAAGTTTATAGTTAGTAATATGGTAAAGTCTAATAAAGCTACTAAGCAAATATGTCCACTAGTCGATACTATAAACGTTATTTCAAGAAAATGGTTTCTTCTAACACTAAATATAATAGGAGTTGAAGAAAAGATTGGCTTTAACGGTATATTAAATAGAATTGACGGGATTAGTCCTAAGGCTTTATCTGATGTATTGAAACAAATGGAAAGTATGGGATTAGTTAAAAAAGTCATAATTAATTCGTCTCCACCTAGAGTTGAATATTCTTTAACAACTGAAGGCAAAAGATTAAGAAAGGCAGTAATTCCCTTACTTAAATGGGCAGCAGATTATACTGGTCACTACGATTGTCCTATACTTAACTCCAATAAAGTAAGTAAAGGATAATCAAGCTAAATATTTATATAAATAATGGAGAATAATAATAGTATGAGAAAATTAGTAGTTCAAATTAAAGGTATGGAATGTGAAGGATGTGTAATAAACGTAACTAATAGGTTAAAGAAGATTAAGGGTATATTAAATATAAACATTAATCTTAATGAGGGCTTAGCATATTTAGATGTAAATGATAAATCTGATTTAAGTAAAATAGAAAAGGAAATAAGAGAAAAAATCAATAGTGCAGGTTATCTAGTCGGAGAAATAAGAGAACTATGATAGCTTCATTATAATTTAATAATAAAAAAGATAAGAAATTAGATTTTAACTTTTTTCCATATTCCTCCTTCTTCTACCCAGTTATACCTTGGTATACCTTGTTCCTTATGTATAGAAATTTCAGTAACTTTCAACTGATCGTGCATACTCTCTACGAAGAAATCCAAATCATATAATTTACCTTCTGATGATATAAAATCTGCACATGCAAAATATTTGTTTTCAGAAACTTTTGATAATCTATCTTTATGTACTCTTTGTAATTTAAGAGCCAATGGCTTATTAGTTGCCGTATCATAAATTAGAAAATATCCGCCTTTTAGCTCAGAATCCATTTTTACAAAGTCCTCTATTGTTTTTGCTAAATCATCTAAACTGATCTCTTTACCTGGATGTTCTTTTGTCGGATGTTCTTTACCAGGATGTTCCCTACCTGGATGTTCAGGATGTTCTGGCATATTAAAGACTATGTTTTTATGCATCTATAAACATTTTTCACTATCTATAGTTAATGATTCTTTAGTAAGCGTAAGAAAAAGTCCTACATTTTTTTCGAGAATTTATATTGTATTATTTACTGTTATAAAAATTCCTTTGCGTAATCATTGATCCTCATTTAAGGGATTTTAATAAAATGTTAGGGAGTTTTGAGAGGTAATTTTAGAGTAACTTAATTAACAAAGGGTAAGATAGTGAATTAGAATTTAGCTTATATATATAAATATACAATGAATTTTTATACACCTTTAAGTATAGAAATATAGTGATAAAAATGTGTGAATGCTGTAAGCGAAGTTCCGAAGTAGAGAATAACGCAGAAATTACAAAAAATTCACTATTATTAAAGAAATATATTAAAGGTGAGGAAAAATGAAAATAAATCCACTTATCCTAATATTATTGGGAATTGTTTTACCATTAATAGTATTACTAGGACTAGGAATGACACCTCTCATAGCACATTCACTATCGTCTATATCCCATACAATATCATCAACTACATATAATCAGTGGAACTGTAATTGTAATGATATGCAGAATATGATGCAGAATTGTATGTAATTGTTGCTGTTAAAGCTTTTTATAGACATATAATATAATTTTTTAATAAATTAATTCAGCTTTTATTAAAATTAACATTAAACTTGTTTTTAATTTATTGATTAATCCATAACAATATTACTTGACGTTATTGTAGTAGATGTTATTGGTTATACATTATATTAAGTTATTTTTGGGATATTTATATTCCATTGATAAGCGTTCAATTACTTTTAGACCCTTCCGATTTTCTTAGATGTTAAATACTAATTAATGGAAAAAGAATAGAAATACACTTTATATTAAGTATGTAAATTAAATTCACTCTAAATTTTTGAAAAAATATGCTAGCTGTTAGCATACTGAAATAGCTTGTTTGAAATCTTCTATTAAATCATCTATATCCTCTATTCCTACTGATACTCTTATTAAACCTTCTGGTATTCCCATTCTTTTTAGCTCTTCACTTGTTAGCGAAGCATGACTAGTCTCTCTAGGAAGTGTAATAGTAGGTATTATCATATTGATTATGGGAGAAATCGTAGCCTCTATAGGAAAATACGGTTGGAGTTTTGTATTTGTAACTGGTATTATATCGATACTCTCAACGATTGTAACATTCGTGGCTTTAGCCCTAATAAGTCCTTCACAGTTCTCTAGTGCATTATCATCTTTTACTGGAGTAAACAATGCATATGACGAAGTAATATCAACCACTACTTCAAATGGCTTAAGTTTCGTATCACCATTTTACGGAGCCTTACTAGCAATTCCAGTAGTATGGTATTATTATGTATGGTATAATTTACCAGCATCTTGGGGTGGAGAGATGAAGAAAGTAAAGTATAATTCACTACTAGGTATAGTGGTTGCAGTACTATTCATAGGAGTCTACTATATTCTATTTACCTCCCTTAATCTCCACGCCTTTGGTGAGAGATTTTTAACATCTTGGTCATACATTTCCGCAAATTCGTTAAATAGTACAGTTTATAATGATTTAAGTACCATGGGTACGTTCACTCCCTTTTTCGCCTTATTAGTAAACCACAACGTATTCTTATACATTATAATGTGGATAGCATTTTGGCTACCCAATTTCTATAGCAATCCTCCCTTAGTTGTTTCCCTAACTAGATATCTCTTTGCATGGGCGTTTGATAGGATAATGCCAGAGAAATTGGCTGATATAAATGAAAGGTTTCATATACCATTAATCTCTACAATAATTACTGTAATTGTTGGTTTAATAGGAGTACTACTTTACGCATATGTGTCGTCAATATCAATCGTAGATGTAACAGTGATATTCGAAATAAGCTATGGAATTTTCGCCTTAACTACTGCGTTATCACCTTTCATAAAGAGGAACTTCTTCAACAGAGCTGTCCCTATTAAAAATATAGGTGGCATTCCCATAGTATCTCTGATAGGGTTTCCAGTATTTGGATTCCTTCTTTACGCGTTATATCAAACTTGGGGAAATCCAGTGTTACTACCAATAAACTTTCCTACAATACTTTCATTAGTAATAATATATGCAAGCGGAATTATGATTTATGTAACATCATACATCATTAATAAGGAGAGAGGAATTCAGATGAACTTGATTTTTGAGGAAATACCACCAGAATAAGTTAACTCTTTTCTTTTATTCTTTCATCTTCTTTTTAGATATTTAATTTTAAATATGAGTTAATGCGAGTTTAACACTTGTGGGACTATTCAAAAGGAATAATCCAGATTCAAATAAGATAGGGGGCCTTAAGATACTGTTTACTAGTGACCTTCACGGTTCCGAAACCGCTTTTAGAAAATTCCTTAACGCTGCTTTAATGACGAAAGCTGATACGTTAATTATAGGAGGAGACCTAGCCGGTAAATCACTAGTTCCAATAATAGATATTGGAGATGGTAAGTTTAAGGTAGAAGATAAGACTGTGGGAAAAGAGGGTTTGGATGAAATTATTAAGAAATATAAATCTTCTGGAGTTTATTACACAATAGTTGATCAAAAGGGCCTTACAGAACTGAATGAGAATCGAAAAGCATTAGATGATGAATTTAGGAGGGTAATACTAGAGAGATTAGAAGAATGGGATAGGATAGCCCAAGAAAAATTGAAAGGAACTAATCTAAAAATCTACACTAACTTAGGCAATGACGATCCCCTATACATGTTTGATGTTATAGGAAAGAGCGAAAGAATGGTGAAATGTGAAGGAGAAATTGTGAATATAAATGGATACGAGATGATCACTTTCGGCTATGTCAATCCCACACCTTGGAACACTCCAAGGGAAATGACCGAAGATGAGATCTACTCTAACCTAAAGCAAATGATAGAGAAAGTTGAGAATCCTGCAAAGGCAATTTTCAACTTACATGCCCCACCATATGGTACAAATTTAGATAATGCCCCCTTATTAGATAAAACGTTAAAGCCTGTGGTAAAAAACGGTGAAATAGTGATGACACACGTAGGCTCTACTTCAATAAGGAAATTGGAGGAGGAATTTCAACCTTTATTGGGTATTCATGGACATATTCATGAATCAAGGGCATTTGACAAGATAAATAAGACTATTATTATTAATCCAGGCAGTGAGTATAATTTGGGAATGCTGCATGCTACTTATATAATTTTGGAAGACAATAAGGTGAAAACGCATCAATTTGTTATAGGGTAATTATATAACAAACAGCAAGAATATTATTTTATAGAAATAGTCTAAATGTCTTTTAACCGTGAAATTCCTTATCGGCCTCCTTTAATATATCATCTATAGCGTTTACGCCCTCATCTACTTCCTCTTTATTTATTATTAATGGAGGAGAGATTATGAACCATGAGGGACCATTATAAACGTAAATATTCCTCTCCGTTAATAGTTTTCTAGCTAAGATATCGACGAGCGTGGATTTACCTTCAAACTTATCCTCATACCCTCCAAATGGAGAATTATTCTTATCCTTTACCAACTCAATTGCCCAGAATAACCCGACACCTCTCACGTCACCAATACTTCTATGCCTCTCCTTCAATTCTTGAAGTCTTTTACCCAAATAGTTCCCCATTATTTTCACATGGGAGAGAATGTTAAGCCTTTCATACTCCTCTATTACTGCAGGAATGGCAGACAATGAAACTGGATGAGCCTCAAAAGTATGTCCATGAGCGAAAACTTCATCTTCAAAGAACTCTCCTATCTCTTTACTTACACCAGTAATTCCTATTGGAACATAAGATGCGGAAGCGCCTTTAGCAGTAGTCAATATATCTGGCTCGATATTCCATAAGTTTACGGCAAACCATTCCCCTACTCTTCCCCAACCAGTCATAACTTCATCAGCAATAAATAAAACGTCATTCTCCTTAGCTATTTTCCTCATTAAAGGCATATATTCTTTAGGAGGCACAATAACACCGTTAGAACCAGTTATTGGCTCAACGATCATTGCTATAACGTTCTTTTCTTGTCTAATAACGTAATCCACGTAATTCGCACACGCTATTCCACAGTCAGGATATTTCAACTTAAGTGGACATCTAAAGCAATATGGTTCTGGTATTCTCACAACTCCGGACATAGTATTAGGTTCTACAAACCACCTCCTATAATCTCCAGTAAGAGATATTGATCCTTCGGTGGATCCATGATATGACCTATACCTAGCTAAAACCTTATATTTAGGCTTCTTGTAAAGTCTAGCTATTTTTATTGCTGCTTCGTTAGCTTCAGTACCAGAAGTAGAATAGAAAAACTTACTAATGTTTCTAGGCATAACCTTAAGTAAAGCCATCGTCGCCTTAGCCCTAACATCTGCACCGAAAGAGGGATTAATATATTGTAACTTATCCAGTTGTTCTTTTATACTACTTATAATCCTTTCATTTCCATAACCCAAATTTACGTTAACGAATTGTGAGGAAAAGTCTAAGTATTTCTTTCCCTCTACATCATAAAAATAAACCCCTCTTGCACTTGACACAATTATGGGATCCCAGCCCTTTTGTTTACTCCATGTTTTAAAAGTGTGTTCCTTAATAATCTTCTTATCTTCTGCATCTCCCATATTTTATTATCTTATAAAACGCATTATAAACTTTTTACATATATAGTTAAAATTAGTACAGAACTATATATCTCTAACATCATTACCGATCTAGAAGTTCCACAACTTTTTCAAGAACTCTTAGCCCATTTAACATATCCTCATTTGAAGAAAACTCTTCCTTTGCATGGCTAATACCTAAATGAGATGGAATAAATATCATTCCAACTTTAGAGATCTTCGTCATATATTGAGCATCATGCCCAGCCCAACTGTACATAAACTTATATCTCATACCCAACTCTCTACAAGCTCTTTCTACAATACTAATAACTTCTTCGGAGAAACTTACAGGATTTGCTGTCCACAAATGCCTATATTCAACTTCTAATCTCTCGTCATCAGCAATTCTCTTGGCAATCTCCACTAATTCATTTATAGCTTGATCTATCTTATTCCTCTCAATGCTTCTAACGTCAATAGTAAGCCTAACTTCTCTAGGTATAGCGTTATATATATTTGGTTTAACGTTAAGTATACCTACAGTTGCCCTAAGGTTTTCCTGTCTCTTTGCGTAATCCCTAATGCTGGTTACGAATTTGGAAGCTCCAACTAAGGCATCTCTTCTCCTATCCATTGGTGTAGGTCCCGCTTGACTAGATTGCCCCTTAAATGTTATCTCATATACACTTAAACCAGCAATCCCTAAAGGTATTCCAATTTGATATCCTTCCTCCTCCAAAACTGGACCTTGTTCTATGTGAAGCTCTAAATAGTACCTAGGCTTTCTATACATTAATCTATTACTCTCATCTCCCATAAATCCCGAAGTCCTTAATGCTTCCTCAAAACTCATATTATCCTTATCTCTCCTTGAGTAAACATAATCTTTATCGAAAACTCCAGTGGATAATCCCGATCCCAGAAGTGAGGGCTGAAATCTGGCACCCTCTTCATTTGTAAAATCTATAAGTGTAATGGAATGGTTAGATATTCCTCTTTCTTTAGCACTTCGTAATACTTCAAGCCCAGCTATAACACCATAAAAACCATCATATTTCCCACCATAAGGCACAGAATCCATGTGTGATCCAATCGCAATGGTATCGTCCAATTTACCCCCTAATTCTCCAATTATATTTCCGGCATCATCGACCTTTATGTCAACACCTATACTCGATAGAATTTTTATTAGTTCCTCTCTTACTTTTATATCATATTCATTTAAAGCAAGTCTCATTACCCCATCTATAGTCCAACCTATATCGGTTAATGAATGAAAAGTTGTCAAGAACCTTTCTGGATCCATTAAATAATATATTAACTATAGGTTAAAAATTCTTCACGATGTTATTTAGAGATGTTTAACAAAACTTTGTTTTCCTTTAAGATAATTAATCCCTTCTTCTCTAAGGTCTCCAAATAATCAGCATACTTAGAACCCAGCGTTCTCTTTATTTCATCTATTGTAGTTTCGCCTCCTGCATTAATAACAAACCTAATGATTTCTGTTTCTACCTCTTTTCCCTCATTTCTTATTTCCATTCTCTGCTTATATTCTTGATATGATTGCCTATCTAGTTTTCTATAAATTCTTATATGCATTTGATACATAGTTATAATCCTATACGCTATATCCAAAGCTTCTTGATCACTTAGCCTTATCCTCTTTTCTCCTAGGTCATCCCCAACTACTATAAAGAATGCTCCTTCATTTATCTTTCCCTCTCTAATGGTAGGCGGACTTTCCCCAATTCTTATATAAATTTTCTTACCGTCCTTAACGTGAAATTTTCTAGCTATATCTGGCATTTATATAGATACTGGTTGTGGAAGTTATAAATTAATCTAGCATATATAATTCACATTACCTTGAGAAATATACTGTTAAATACAATTTCTATTATAAAATTATTTTTTAATTATTATAAGAAAATAATGATGTATAATAAAAAAGATAATTTTAGTGGAACTACGAATAAAGAGGTACTAGTGTTGTTAAATGGATATATCCCACTTTTTGAGAAAATATAAATAAATCTATCATTGGTTAAAGTGTTGGATAAGGGTTGATTCGATTTGATGTACTATTAATCCACAAGAATGTGAAAATAAATTTTAAAGTTAAGTATACATTGTAAATTTAAACTATTTACTAGTATACAGTCCTTTTTAACAAACTTGTAAACGTAATAGTTTATATATATCTAATTATATTCTCTCTCCTTATGAAAGGAAATCTAAGATGGAAGATCGTTCTGATTGTATTTGCGTTAATTATAATAGACTACATAGATAGGGGACTAATAAATACTGCACTACCAGTACTAAAAAGTGAATTTCACATAAGTTCTTTTGAAGCTGGAATAATTGGAGATGGCTTCACTTTTGGATATCTTATAACGAATCCATTAGCTGGCTATTTTTTGGACAAATAAGGATCTAAAAGGGTTTTTAGTCAATTTGCAATCTTTTGGGGGGCTGTGCAAGCTATTAATGTATTCGCTTTCTCGACTCTTTATTTTATAGCAACGAGAGTATTGCTGGGTATTGGCGAAGCAGTAGGTTTCCCCGGAGTTACAAAGATAACCGCAAATTGGTTAAGAAAAGATGAAAAGGCTAGAGGTGGTACCATCTCAGATTCTGGAGTAAATTTAGGGATAGTTTTCGGTTCTTTATTTATGTTAGGATTGTTTGCAATAATTCCTAATCAAGATTTAGCTTGGAGGTTAGGATTTTTGATTAGTGGCCTTTTGGCTATTATTCTCGCCATCATATTAGGTCGTCTCTTGTATGATTTACTAGAGCAACATCCAAAAATTTCTAAAGAAGAATTAGACTACATTTTATCAGGTAGGGAAAACGTTAGTATGAAAACTAAGCTGTCATTGTCGTATTGGTTAAGAAGTAAAAATTACTGAGGTTATATGCAAGGTTTAGGAGCACAGGCCGGAATATTCTTCGGTCTATTTACTTGGTTACCTTTATATCTCTTTTATGCTAGACATCTTTCCCTAGCGTTTACATTAGAATACACTGCGTTAATTTGGAGTTTTGGCTTCATAGGAGAATTAGTAGGAGGTTATGTGGTTGACAAATTAATTAAGAGAAATCCTAATTTAGGCTTCAAAGTAGGGTTTGCGATTAGCTCTTTGTCTGTAACTATAGGTCCTGCAGCTGCTACTCTAGTTTCCTCACCCATAGAGGCAGTTGAAATATTAATGGTAACTTTCTTCTTCCTAAGATGGCCAAATATTCAGTGGGCTGCACCATCCTTTCTAGTTCAGCCTGAATTAGCTGGTCAGTTTGGCAGTCATATTGGTTTTTGGGAAACTTTATGGGGAATAGTAGTGCCAATAGTGTTTGGTGCTACTGTGGAAGCTACCAAAGAATATCTTTTAGGCATGGAAATTTTAATCGGGATAGGTCTTATATACTTCATCGGAACAGTATTAGTAACCACCTATAGGCAAATAAAGGTGAACTAAGACTGTGGAAGGTATTTTTTCTTAATAGAAATTTCATCAAAGAAAGTGTTAAGGATGAACTTCCTAATTCGTATGAAATAAAGGTTTTCCCTAAATACGTAGGAATATGTGGTACTGATAAGAATATCTATTTAGGTAAAAAGCCGGTTAAGGAACCGTTGGTCTTAGGACACGAAATATCAGGGATAACGGAAAAAGGGGAAAAAGTAGTTGTCTTTCCAAATTATTGGTGCGGTCATTGTAATAATTGTAGAAGGGGATTTCATAACAGCTGTAAGAATAAAATCTCAATTGGAGTTAATGTTGATGGCGGAATGGCAGAATATATTAACGTACCTAAAGATTTTGTGTTTATAATACCTGATGACTTAAATTTGGAATTAGGGGCTTTAATAGAACCCACGGCTGTTGCTGTCGCCGCAGTGAATAAGATAGACAAAGAGATAGGGAAAGTAGTAATACTAGGGGGCGGCAGTACTGGAACTCTAATATCGATAGTAGCTCAAATAAAAGAATTAGAAGCATTTATTATAGAGAAGGATAGAAGAAAAGAGGAAATCCTTAAAGAGAAAGGGTTTAAAGTAACTAGTGAATTTGAGTTTAATGATAGAATTGCAGTTATAGATACCATAAATAACCAAGAGAGTATATCAGTAGCTCAGACGATTCTTAAAAACTCAGTAGCTAGATCTGAGCTAATAATTACTGGGTTAGACGAGGAACAGATTAGCTTAAATAGAGATATTATAGTTAGAAATGAGGTAATAATTAAAGGTTCAATTATATATAATAGAGATGACTTTTTAAATTCTATAAAACTTGTTAGTGGAAATAGAGAAAAATTCAATAAAATAGTAGACAAGGTATGTTCAATAGATAGTATTAATGAATGTTTCAGAAAATGTGTAATAGAACAACCTAACATAAAAGTCCTCGTAAAAATGGATCCTATTTAGTGACACTCTCTTTAGTTTTCCCACTCATAAAAGAGAATATCATAGCAATTACTATTATTATCGAAGATATGAGAAAAGCAAAATGTAAGCCATTTACAAATGTTGCACTAACGTCTCCATTTAACGTGGTAGTCCCTATAAATATCTCAAAAGCAACATTCCTTGGTATACTTAAAGTTGCAACTACTATGCTTAAAACATAGCTTAGAATAGTACCTATGTTACCTAACGTTCTAGATAGCCCAGAAACTGAACCATAATATTCTTTAGGTGCATAAAACATTATGGCAGTAGAATTGGATGGCCAGAACATAGCAGAACCTATACCAGTGATTGCACTTATTCCTACAATTAAGTAATAATTCGTAATAGGTGTTAGCAAGAAGAAGTAGAGAATCAAGGTTATAAAAATGAATATTAAACCTATGCCGGCAACTACGCCTGGCTTTCCCCTATCCGCAACTTTTCCCATAAATGGAGCCAGAATGCTAGCAATAACATAACTTGGAGTTAACAATAACGAGCTATCTAATGGACTAAGTCCTCTAACGCCTTGAAGATACATTATAAGTAAGAAGCTCAAGGAAAGTCCACCTATACCTTGGAGAAAATTAGCTAAGATTGAGTATGCCAAGAGTCTAATTTTGAATACTTTCAAGTTTATTATAGGATATCTACTCCTAATTTCATTCAAGAGGAAAAATGGTATTAACACTATACCTAAAATTAGCTCTATAACGCTATCTGTAGAAATTCCAGATGCAGCTATAAACATCAATGATAGCGAGATTAAACCTAATGAGATGCCTAACAGAATAGCCCCATGGATATCTAGTTTCGTATTAATCTTACTAATATCTTTAATATTCATCATTCCTAAAATTACAGCAGCTATTCCGATTGGTACATTGATGTAAAATATGTATTGCCACCCTAAGAAAGTAGTCAAAACTCCACCTAAAATAATACCCACTAACGCTCCTATATTCCAACCTAAACTAGTTATTCCATAAGCCTTACCTCTTCTATCAGGTGGAAAAACATCAGCTACTATGGATGAACTATTAGCCACTAGCATTGCTCCCCCGATAGCTTGTATAATTCTAAATATTATCAGCATATCTATATTAGCTGAAATACCACATAAGGCTGAGGCTGCTGTAAATATTACAAATCCTAGATTGTAGATCTTTCCTTTTCCAAATAAATCACCTATCCTACCAGCTTGTGTTGATAAAACTGAAATAACTATCATGTAAGCTAAAAGTACCCATATTGACGATAACAAGTCGGTATGTAAGCTTGACGTAATAGTAGGTAGTGCCAATAATACTATCGTGGTATCAACTGCAGCCATTAGAGATCCTAGAGTTAATACAAATAAGATAGAGTTAGTATTCATCGCGTCTAAACTGATACGTGGGATCTTAAAAAGTTTGCTTAATAAACGGTAAACCTAATAATTGTTAACGAATTGATAAATTATCATGCTCCCTTAATACCACCAGAGTATAAACCCCTTAACATGTAGTCTTGCGCCACGTATGATACTATTATGACTGGTAGTGATGCTACTAAAGCTGATGAGGCTAATAAGGCCCAATTAACTGACCCTTGACTTATGGCATTTAGAGCAAAAATTGTTGCAGTCTCACTTCCAGTTGGTGGAAAGTTCATCTGATAGGGAGTCTCACTTAGAACTAAAGGATAGAATAAAAGGTGCCAAGCAAATGTAAATGAGATTACGAATGTCGCAATTAGAAATGGTCTTGAGAGTGGCAATATCAATCTTAGTATCTTGTTCTTCATACCGTCTATTTCAGAGGCCTCCTCATACACTTTTGGAAAATCTATGTAAAAGTTAAACATAGTCCAAAAGGCAAATGAGACTGTAAATATCGCTGAAGGCAATGCTAATCCTATCCAGCTGTTTATTAAATGTAAGTCAGAAGTCATTAAATATACTGGAATAATGTATGAGGTAGATGGTAACGCATAGAGGTAAATTGATAATAATAGTAACCAGAACCAGAACTTTCTGGCACCCTCGTATGCTCCCAGACTAGATAACAATATTGTAAGGATACCTACGATCAATGATACTATAACTGAAGATATAATGTATGGAACAGATGACTCTAATGATGAAATTACGTATGAGAGCGTAAACTCCTTTGGGATTAAAACGGGAGGTTTTAAAAAGTCTAAGGTATTTGGTCTAGTAGCTACTAATACCATCCAATATACTGGAAAGTCTAAGAATATTATGATAATTGAAGACACTACTAACATTAACACTCTGAATACTTTGTCAGGAATTTTTACTGCTGGAAGAGAAAATCTGAAACCCTTACTTTTCACCAGTAATACAACGCCGATTGCTGGTATTGAGGCTATTAACGCTAAAATCGACGCGAAAAGCGCCCCACCAGAGAAGTTATCGTATTGAAACATCATGAAGTATACAATTAATGGTAATGTTGTTTTAGAAAAACCTGGACCTCCTTGAGTCATAACATAAGGTAAGTCAAAGTTACCCATGGAAAGGACAAAGGTTATCAAAAACGCTAGTAAAATTCCCTTTAATGAATACGGAAAGGCTATTTTAAAGTAATATTGAGATAATGTTAAACCATCTATTTGAGAAGACTCTTTTATCTCCTTAGGAATACTCCTCAAGGATGCCAAAATTAAAAGGAAAGCTAAAGGAACAGAACTCCACGCACTTACTAAACTTACTGCAAATAATGCACTTTTAGAAAAGTATAATGGATCATAATTTATACCCAACAAGTATGTAAACCATCCATAACCTCCGTAAAAACTTATAACCCATATCAAAGCTGATGCCGTAAATGGTATTGTAAACGATAGTAATATTAGAAGAATTAGTAACTTTTTAGGATACATGTCAACAGTGATGGCTATAATATACCCTAATAATGTTGACACTACTGCAATAAATAATGAAAAGAAAAACGTATTATATATTATTTCTAGTGGAGGAGCAATGCTAAAGGAAGACTTTATCGCACTAGATAAATTAACTCCAACAATAACAAAGGTTAGAATTAGTGGTATTATGCCAAAAATTATAATATATACTAGGTAAGGGATGGAATACTTAACCATTACCAAACACCTTACCTTAATAATTAATGAAATCAAATTTAACCCTAGAGCCTTCCTTGATCCTTTCCTTAGTCATTGCCTTAACTTCGTTATCAATAAAATCTATGTAAATTAAATAATATGAACCCCAAAATTCGCAATTACTTACAACTCCTTCATACTTACCATCATTCCTTATAGTAACGTCGTCTGGTCTAACGCCAATTATCTTACCATCAATTTTAGCAAAACTCATTGGAGGATACCAATCAAAGACGCAACATCTTCACTTGATGGATTATTGTAGATCTCTTCGGGAATCCCCACTTGTAGTAGTCTACCCTTGTCAACTACACCAATTCTATCCGCAATTGCTAAAGCCTCATTTGAATCATGTGTAACGTATACCGTAGTAATGTTGAATTCCTTTTGAACTTTCTTGATCAATTTCCTTGCCGAATACCTCAGCTGCACATCGAGATTAGATAAAGGTTCGTCCATCAGTAGTACCTTAGGTCTTCTTACTAATGCTTTAGCTATAGCGACTCTCTGTTGCTGTCCTCCAGAGAGTTGAACTGGATATTTATCCATTAAATGGTATATTTCGAGTTCCTTGGAAATTTCCATAATTCTCTCCTCCTTATCTTTCTTGTCGATTCTTGAATTTTCCAATGCAATCATCAAGTTCTCAAAAACCTTTTTATTCGGGTATAACGCATAATTTTGAAAAACCATTCCAATATCTCTTTTCGAGGGTGGTAAATCAGTAACGTCCATGCTGCCAATAAATATTTTTCCACTACTAACTCTCTCTAAACCAGCAATTAGCCTTAACAAGGTGGTTTTACCAGAACCTGACTTGCCTAAAATTACGAAAAACTCCCCTTTCTCAACATTAAGGCTAATATTATCTATGACCTTAAAACTCCCAAAAAACTTTGTAACCTCCTTTAGCGTAATCACGAACTATCAATAAGATATAAAAATAAAAAGTATTAACTTTTGTTATGAAGAAAGTGCCTTGATCCACGCGTTTGCTGCTTGTTGTAATACATACATAGCATATATCTCATTATATTGAGATGCTGTTAAGAACTGAAACGCCTCATTATTGAAGCTTGGAATTAACGACGGATACGTTTGTGGAACATTTGGAGGGTTCGCTGTCGCATTTAACGCTGATAAATAAGTCTCTTGTAACCACTCCCTTTGATAGGATGGCAATGAGGAGTTGCTTACTAATGAGAGAAAAGCTTGTTTAGAAATCGGGGACTTACCGTATTTTAAGAACGCACTCTCTTGTATTTTAGGAGATACTAAAAATTGCAAAAACTCTAGAGCTAATTGAGGATGTGCTGAGTACTTACTAATGCCTAAAAAGTCAGTACCAGTTTCTGCATATCCCCCAAGCAAGGGTGCTAATAGTACATCTTTAGAATTGTTAATATAACTCAACTGGGAAGTAAATAGAAACGCACCTGCTCCTTGAGAGAAGAATTCTGGAAGATTATCATATGATATTTGAATTTGTGATGGGCTGGGTTCATAACTAACCAATTCCCTATAGGTGATTAGAGCTTGAACGCCAGAGGTTGAATCAAACGATGGTAGAGGATAGTTAAAGCCTGGCAATATTTTCCCTTCAAACATTATGTTATAGTTAGGTAAACCAGCTAGATTACCCATATTTAATGAGCTATTCCTAAAGTAGTACCAGCCATATACTGCAGGGAATGCGTCGATAATCCCATGTGCAACATGGTCGTCAATTATGAAACCGTATTTTGTAATATGGTGTGACATTAGAAATTGATCAACATCTAAAACTACAGTCCAATTCTCGTACGTAATAGGTGAAAAGTTCATGTGATATTCTTGCTCAAATTCTTGTGCTAAGGTCTGATTATCAAATATTGTGGCATTGTATGCCATTAAATAAACAGCAGTCTCGTACGCAATACCTATTATTTCAGTTTTATTTGTAGATGCATTATAGTATAATCCTCCGAAATCTTCTTGAGGATATATTATATCAGAGAAATTAAAAACTGATTGATTTAAAGGCAACAAATATGGTGCAACATGTAAAGCAGAAGTCGAAGTGAAGCCTACAATATCATATTGGGAAGAATGAGCTTCAAGAGCTGTAAGTTCTTTCTGAATGTACTCACTAAATGGGTATTTGATAACTTCAACTTGAACGTTTGGATGAATTTGATGGAATATCACCAGCGTATTGGATAAGGTTCGCGAATTCTCCACTAAATGTAACTACTGTTAGTGTAACTGGTGCAGTTGTATTGGTAGCAATGGTCGGTGTAGTGGTCGTCGCAACAGAAGGATGACTACTTGAGGTGATGAAATACGCCGCAGCAGCTACTACAGCTATTACAATTATTATTATAATGGCTATTGCAAGAGTTGAAATAGCTTTCATGTTTATCAGATACAACTTCTACTTTAAAAAAATAACCCAAGTCAAAATCAGTACACTGAAGGTTTAATCATCAACTCATTTACTGGTGGTTTCCTCATTCCTATAATATCTTGATTTTAACTCATTATATAACTCTCTCGGAGTAGGAACCCTTCCCAACTTGTTAATTAAATCATTAATAATTTTGTTCATAATATCCTTTACTCGCTTCCCTGCTGGACAATATTCCGGTACTTTGAAATCTGGAACTCCTTTCCCATCATATGAATTAATTACTTCCTTTTGCTCATCTTCAGTTGCGAATGGATACGAGAGACATGCGTATGGCTTAATTTTGTGAATACTGCAGAGCCATCCCTTTTGAAATTGGCAAGGCCTTCGTAATAAAAATAAGTCATTCTCTATTTTTTCCAATTTCTTCAAATCATCTGTGTTCAACCTATTCCTTAACTCCTCGTAATCAAATCCATAAACTGGTACGGGATAACCAATTTGACAACATTTCCCTCCACACTCCTCACAGTCTTTTGAAGTATCTATAAATTTATTCATGGCGATCTGAAATATCAAAGAATACATACCATACTTTATTATAGATATACCCTCATATTTTTCTAGAAAGTCTAGTAATCTCTCAAAGCTTTTCAAATCACCTCTTAAACCTCTCTTCGTTATTAGATTAATCTGATCAGCGTTAATTTTCATATACGAAGAATGGAATTTGAAAAATAAATGGTTATCCTAATATTAATATAGAAATTGAAGACTTAAAGCTAGTGAACAAAAGAAAACGTTATTAAATAAGAGGAGCTAAAGAAGAATAGATGAGTGAAATATTAGAGCTAATAAATAAAGGGAAATACAGTGAGGCCTTAAAGAGAATTAAAGAAAAAATAGAGCAAAAGAAAGACGATCCAGAACTATATTATTTAATGGGGCTAGTATATTTTAAGGCTGGTAAGTATAAAAGGGCAATAGATAGCTTAAGTAAAGCGGTTAGGCTAAAGGGGGATGAGGCAAAATACCATTGTCTGTTAGGTTATTCACTATATGGTGAAGGATATGCCAATGGCGATGAAAAATTAATAAGAAGGGCCTTAAAGGAACTTCAACTTTCAGTAGAGATCGATAAGGATATACCTAATAAGGAGAAGGAATATCATTACTACATGGCTAATATCTTATATGAACTAGAAGATTATGAAAAAGCTTTAAAAGAGGTTAATGAGGCTTTAAAATTTGACAACTCTCCATTAGTTCATAAGTTAAAAGGTGATATTTTATTTCAATTGAAGAAATACAACGAAGCAATTGAGGAGTATAGGACTAACTTAAACGATGATAAAAACCTCTACGCAATAGCGTATACGTATTTTACGATAGGAAAGTATAAACAAGCCCTTGAGTACTACGATAGGGCAATAGGTGTAAATCCAGAAGATCCGTATCATTACGAAGGCAAAGCTAGAACATTAATCTTTATGGGAAAAATTAATGAGGCTTATGAGACCATAAAGAAAGCTATAGATATTGATCCAGATAACCCTTACATAAAACTAACAGAAATAGAAGTCCTAGCAGAGATTGATAAGAGAAGAGTGACAAAAGTTTTAACAGAATATTTAGAGGAGACGGAGGAATATAGAGAAGTTATTTGTGAAGAAAGTAAGGAGAGAAAATTTAAGGAAAAAACTAGAGAACTTATAGAGAAAATATTAGTTAAGTTTTGCTAGCTAAATCGAAAAACGCTCTCCAGAAGGGATCCTCTAATGGATGTTCAATCTTTACTCTACTTCCATCTTTCTTAACTAACTTTACATCTCCACTTTGGTCTACTATTTCTCCAATTATTTCAGCCTCAATTCCTTCTTTTATCAACGCTTCCCTCACATCTTTTCCCTTATCAGTAACTATGATCATAGTACCCTCACTTATGGATATCCATGGATCTATATTAACTAACCTAGTTACCTCTCTAACAGCACTATTAATGAAAAGTTTATCCTCATACACATTCATACCCTTACCACTTGCTCTTGCAACCTCTGTTAAAGCTCCAAAAACTCCTCCCTCTGTAGCGTCATGCATAAGATGAATACCAATTCTAGATGCTATTAAACCATCTTTCCAACAGCTCATTTTCCAATACATATTATAAGCTTCATTGAAGGTCTCCTTATCCAATCTTTGTTTAAAATACTCAGGGTAAAGATTGGTTAAGAGACCAGTGGCTTCTATCGCAGGGCCCTTTGTCATTATTACACTATCTCCGACTCTAACCTTAGATGGCATTCCAAGTTTTTCCTTCTCCCCTATTCCAAACATCGTGAATCCTCCAACCATTGGATAATCAGTACCTTCATAAACACCCGTATGACCACCAACTACCATTACTTCAATCTCCTTTAATGCTTCGTGAATGCCAATCCACATCTCCTCAAATTCATCATCCTTAATTTTAGGAGGTAAGTTTAGATCTATTACAGCATATTGAGGGGGAATACCAGAGGTCATTACATCGCTAGCTAGTATGTGTACTGCAAACCACGCTGCCTTCTTGAATCCGAATTGTGGTACTATGAAGACTGGATCAGTCTTTACGACTAAGACTCTACCATCTTGAAGATCTATTGCTGCAGTATCGACCCCATGCTGAGGACCAACTAGAACTTCTGTTCGCTTTTCCCCAAGGTGAGGGTAGATTACCTTGTTAAATAAATCCTCATTTATCTTTCCTAAATGCATTAGGTGAGAAAATGAATGCAACTTTAAAAAGGTTAAGTAAATCAAATCGTTTCCATAAGTAGCAATTGAATGAAAATTGAGAAATGCTAATAAATACAATAATATCCTTAAAAAGGTATATAATACTTCTATTATACTAACTTTACATCTGGTAACTAAGTTAACAGAAGTTAAGTTGATCATATAAGCTTTACTAAGTAAAGTAGTTTTCCGGAGGAAACAAATATGGATCCAACCCTAGCCTCAGTCGGTCTATTAATATTCAGAATACTATACGGAATCGCACTAATACCACACGGTGTAATTAAGGCTAATAAAAATGCTAATTCCCAATTTAAAGGATTCATAAAGCAGTTAGGAGTACCACCGATATTCGTAGATCTTTCAATGTTAGTTGAAATTTTAGGAGGACTTTTAATAATGATTGGAGCAATATCGCTAATAGTTTCAGCGGTATTAATTTTGTTCTTCCTAGGTACTATAGTAGTAAGCCATAGGATGAAAAAACCACTAGTTACTGGAATGAATCCTGGAGTAGATCTAGATATACTATTCCTAGCAGGGGCAATAATATTACTTCTATTAGGTCCAGGCGAGTTCGCCCTATTAGCTGGTCCACAAATTTAATTTTTTTAATCCTCTTGTAGAACCATAGCGTTAAAATTTTTCTATTTAATATAAACTGTGTTATGGAATTAATAAAGCTCTAGTTTAGATTTGCCTTTTATTTAGAAATTACTAATAAACATTAAAGTCGCAATCCTCCATTTGTTTAGATATCAACTGAATTTTCAATACTCTTCTAACATCTGATCATTAACGTATTTTAACACCTAAAGTGGTCCTCAGCAAATAACTTTACTAAGTCAATTTTTACATATATTTAAAAAACAATTCCAAAGTTAACTAGTCAAGGAATCTAAAACAGCTCTAGCTCCTTCCATAACACTTTTCTCCAAATCCTCCTTTGAAATCCAAACGCCACCTTTAGCCAAATTATCACTTACAACCAGAACAGTTGCACTCTTCCATCCCTTAATCTTACTTAACATAAACAGCGTCGCGCATTCCATCTCAACAGCTATATTACCCCTACTACTCCACCTCTTTACAAATTCCTCATCTTCAGCATAGAATGCATCACTACTAAATACGTTTCCTACATAATACTTCAAACCCTTTTTAGAGAAAGACGTTAATAACTTGTTAGTTAACTCAAAATCTGGAGTAGAGGCCACACATACATTGTCTCTCAAATATTGATAAAATAACCCTCCTTGGTTATAAGATGCCCCAGTCACTATTATATACTCTCCTAAGTTAATATAGGGGACTAATGCGCCAGTTGTGCCATATCTAATGAAAACCTTGGCTCCTAACATTGCTAACTCTTCTAAAACTATGGCTATAGAAGGACCTCCAATTCCATGAGTTGCTATACTTACAGTTTCACCATTATATTTACCGGTATAGACTAGGAATCCCCTATTTTCGTTAACTAGTCTAGGACTTTCTAACAATAACGACAACAATCTGACCCTACCCGGATCTCCTGCTATTAGAACCCTTTCCGCAACTTCTCCTTTTTTAGCCAAAATGTGAACTGGATTCATAATGAAAAATAACACTTAAGGATATAAAACTTACGAGATTTTAAACCTAAAATTGGGTAATCCTCTTACATTGGCTCTTGTTGTGAACGTTTTGCCAGCTAATGAATCTTGGCTCTTCCCAGCGGTGGTAATGAATAATTGATTTAACTCTGGAGTACCGAAAGTCACTGAGGTAACATAGGTTGCTGGAACTTTTATTTCAAGCAATTTCTTTCCGGTTTTAGGATTCCATCTACTAACCTTTCCTCCACCCCAATGGGCTACCCAAATATTCCCTTCCTCATCAACTGCCATTCCGTCGGGGTTTCCTGGTTCATTTCCAAAATCTACTGCAACTCTTCTATTGTAGATTTCTCCTTTATTCAGGTCGAAATCGAACACAAAAACCTTTCTGACTGGACTATCAATAAGGAACATTTGCTTATTATCTGGATCCCAACCTAAACCATTTGACACTGTGAGACCTTCTAGCATCTTAGTTACCTTATTACCATTAAACTTATAGAAACTTCCAGTTGGTTTCCTTTCGTTCATATTCATAGTCCCAGCCCAGTATCGTCCAAGCTTATCGCATTTACCATCGTTAAACCTATTCGATTCCATATCAGTTTCCACTTCAGCGACCTTTTTAATCTCTCCTCTTTCTAAATTTACTATATAAAATCCATGTCTAATTGTAGCAATAACCCTCTTATCATCGATAACACATAAGGATGAGACGAGATCCGGCATTTCATAGAATACCTCAGTACCAGTATTAAGATCGTTAACTAATATTCTCTTTCCCTCGATATCAACCCAAAAGAGCTTGTTTAAATCCTTATCGTAGACTGGACCTTCTCCTAAAACTGCCTTGTAATTACTTAAGGTAATTAGATTCGGCTCCATGCTTAGTATTTTAATATATACTAGCTTTTATCCTTTTTATCATCTAAGACGTTTGTAAGCGTAGCCTTCATATAATCTCTTTCATAAATCATTGTTTTTCCTCTTAGAGCTGAAACTATGGTAGCTAAAAACACCAAAGACGCTGCAACATAAAATGAAATTCGTAGAGCATTCATGAAGGGCGGTGCTATTACGTTAGGGAACCAGTGGGTTCCCGTTATGGTAGCTATTGTGGAAGCAGGAATTGTGTTAACTAGTGAAGTCGGTAACTGTGAAAGTACTGTTGAGACTGGGTTATAGCCTAGAAAACTAGCGAATATTGCGGCAGTTGGAGGTATTTTACTTAATATTGGCACAAGTTGAGGAGCCCCAGCCGCAGTTAGTGCACTAGTTAATACTGGTGGTAAGGAAATATATAAGGTATCAATAACTATAGTGAAGAATATACCAATACTTAAGGTACTACCGGTATTAGTTAACATTGCTCTTATCCCTGAGGCTGATCCTCTATGCTGTGGTGGTGAAGCATTCATTAAAGCTGTCATGTTAGGTGATACAAATAACCCATTTCCAATCCCTATGAAAAATATTATCAGAGCAAACTCTACATAATTGAAATTGTATGGCAATGTAGTTAGCATTAAAATTCCTATTCCCATAATTAAGAGTCCAATGGTTGCTAGGCTTCTAGCGCCATAACGATCTGCAAGTCTACCTGCTATTGATCCCATTATTCCAAATCCAGCCAATAGTGGAAGGAGATATACTCCAGCCCAGAAAGGTGTTACCTCATAACTATAGCCGTGTAAAGGTAACCATATGGCTTGAAGCAATAATACTAACATTAGTTGAAGACCTCCAAACGCTAACTGTGCTAAGATTATTGATATTGCAGAAGACGTAAATGCCCTAATTTTAAATAGTTCTATTCTAAACATAGGGTCTTTAACTCTACTCTCAAATATGAGGAAACCAATGAACATCCCAACACCTACTACAATACCAGATATTACAAATGGATTTGCCCAACCAGTCACTTGACTACCATATGGTAATATGCCATACGTTATTCCAAGCAATATTGATATAAGAGATACAGCGTATAATATATTTCCAACTACATCAATACTTTGATTTCTATTAGGCTTACTCAGCTGCTTTAATGATTTATATGACCAAATGGTTCCTAAAATGCCTATTGGAACACTCACTAAAAATACGTCACGCCAGTATATTGAAGCAAGAATTCCACCAATAATTATCCCAGAGACTCCACCAAATATTCCTATTACACCGTTTAACCCTAATGCAAATCCTCTCTCATTTGGTGGAAATGCCTCAGATAGTATTGCAGCACTATTAGCCATCAAAAATGATCCTCCTACACCTTGAAGTATCCTATAAATTATTAGTTGAATTGCTGCTATTCCTCCTTTACCAGGAGTTAGATATAGTAATAGTGACGCAATGGTAAAAATTAGGAATCCTAAATTATACATTCTTACCCTTCCAAAAATATCTGAAATCCTACCTACGTTTACTACTAAGATTGCTGATACTATACTATAACCAAATAGGATCCATAATAAGTATTGGAAAGAGTTAAATGGATTAATGTTAATTCCTCTAAATATTGCTGGTAATGCTATTAATACTACATTAGCGTTCATAAATCCCATGAATGCACCAAGACTTGTATTGGATAATGCAATCCACTTGTACTGAACCATATAGTTAAAGACTTAACTTTAATTTATTAAAACTTTTGCCCAATATCAATCATGCGTTTTTAAAAAATCATAAATTTATAATGATTTAACTACTGCTTACCACTTACGAGAATGTATAAAGTTGTAGATAATATTATGAGGATAATGTCTAGAACAAAAGCTATCAAAGCAGGTCCAGTGGTTACTGGTAATGGTCTACCTACAAGCGGTGCTGGAAGTACTCTAGTTAAAGTAAGGAGCAGATAATTTACCCACCAATATATTACTTCTAAGAGATATATAATTTTCAATGCAAAGAGTCTAAATGAGAGTATAAAGAGAATACCAGCAACAATGGCTAAGATCGAGTCGAAGGCGAAAAATGCCCTTAGACCAAAAGGTAAAAATCTTACATTATATAATGGCAGATGATCTGCAGCCCACGCAAAACTAATTATTCCTGCAACTACCCCTAAGGCTAATAAGGAAATTGAAATTTTTGGCATATGCTACTCTCTAATTCAATCTATATTAAGATTTTGCCCAAATCTTTAATTAGATTGAAAACGATATTTGGGAAAAGATTTAAATCGATGTAAAAGTGATGAGGAAACTTGTGAAAGAATGAAAATTAGCAAAATGGGTCTTATAATACTAGGAATTTCTATAATAATTCTGATAATTGGTGGAGCGTTTTTTGGAATGGCTGCAACATCACATGAGCCAATAACTACTACAAGCCATGTTACAACATACACATCTACTAGCATTTCATCAATTATATCATCTTCTACTACAACTACTACATCAGGTCCTAGTGGAGGATCATGGGGCTAAACAGAAAGCTACTCGTTTTTAGTTTTTCTTTTTCTTCCATAGGCGGACCTTTAGCACTAGTTGGACAATTCCTAGAAAACATAACTCCATTTGAGGTAGTCTTATCTCTTATAATATTTGCACCCATAACTTTCCTTATATACTATTTAATGAATAAATTCTGGGATAGAGGGGGACTTTACGATTATGTAGTCAAATTTACTCCTAAACTTTCTAATTACTTCTTGTACTTCTGGTTTTTTTCTTATTTCCTTTATTTGAGCTATACTGTGGATTATATAGTATATTATATACTAGATCTGAATGGATTAATATCTATACTATTGACAATTGGAATAGCAGGATCTATCTCAATAATAACCTTCCTAGATAGGGAGTTAGAATTCTTATTTGCCTCAATTATTCTACAAATTTTATTTATAATCCCAATAAATTGGCATCTTAAACTTGTAAACCCTTATGAACTAAGCATAACTAACATTCTCTCAACCTCTCTATTGTACATATGCATAACCCTTACACCATTTGTTGGAAACGGTAACAAAGAGGGAATTAATAGTATACTCCTAGCGTATTTAATAACTGGAGCGATAATGCTTTTAGACTCCTTTTTTAGCGTTCCTAAAATGATCTATCTTATTTCGTCACTTAGCACATTCTCGTTAATATTAGTGGAATTCTACTCGCTAAAAAGTGTTCTATCCAAATTTAGTAACAAGAGTAAAAGATATCTTATCTTGGCATTCGTAGGATTTACTCTGGCCAGCTTGATAAATCCCTACATGTACTATATTTACACAATCGTCCCATCCTTAACTGCACTTTACGTATCGTTAATAATCTTCTTCATTTCAACAACACTATCAATTAGAAATGAACTAAAGCTACTAGGCTTTACAAGTCTAGGATTACTCGCATATGGACTCTATTCTTCATTACAACTATCCTCATATTATTTACTTCTAGAACAAATTCTTACAATCATCATAATAGGCATAATTCCGCTAGTTAAGAATCGACTTTTTTATTAGTAGAAGTTGCTAACAGTTTCATATAGAGATAACCTCCCACAGTTTGCAACAGCCCTCCTATTTCCAATGGTAATGAGTATGAAACATCTAATAAGTAACCGCTAATAGCTGAGCTCATCTGAGATAGTCTTGTCGCCAATCCCTGAAAGCTTGAAGCAGTACCGAAATCTTCAGCAGAAACACCTCTAACATTGACTGCACTCCTATTTGGAGCTCCAACACCCGCATTAAGCCCCCTAGCAATGTATAATCCAGCTGCTAAAGGTAACCATGGTGAAAGAGCCATTGCAATTAAAAATACCCCATTCAATATCCTAGTTATTGAAGCAACCTTTAATGGATCAAACCTTATTTTATTTGAAAGCAGTGAACCAATTGCAGTTGTTAAGTAAGATATTGTAAAGATTAGCCCTATTTCAAAGGAGTTAGCATGAAAGGCTAGATTATACCATAATGGAAGTAGCGGGATAGCTATACCTAGTCCAAACCCAGTTATCGAGTTCGAAACTACGACTTTTGAAATGAATTTCATACTAGACTTCTTCATAACCTTAGAAGTCTTTTTAGGCCTCGTAACTTCTTTACAAAAAAGTAATGATATCGCCGAAGCTAAGAGTAATACAAATGATATGAAATATAGCATTCTATATCCATCAACGGAATTACTTATATAAGACCTTAACGAAAGAAGAATACTTCCTCCTATTCCAGATAATGACGAAGCTGACATCAAGAAACTTAATCTTCTTACCCTTTCCTTTTCATCATTCCAATTGCTGGCTACTAATGCAGTTAATCCTGGCGAAAATACTCCTCTTATACCGCCTGCAGCTCCTCCAACTCCCCCTATTATAAGAGCCGCAAAGATTAGTATTTGATTTATCGAAAGCGCGAGTAATATTGATGAAATTGAAGCTAATATTTCTACAAAGATTAGGACTTTTTTATAGCCAGTTCTGTCACCTATCATACCTAGGGCTAAGTTGAGGGCTGATGAGAATCCTATGGCTCCTAGAAATATTATTCCTATAATTTCTGGTTTAACACCGATCGCAGATAAATAAAGTGAAGAGGAGAGAGTTATATAAATTATCCCAACACTTCTTAAAACTCTTGACAATAAAAGAAAAGTATAGCCATAATCTTCTTGCAAAAAATCACCTAATAATAAGAGAATTTAGTAGTTTAACTGTTTTTCGTTTTATCTGCTATTAGTGCTTTAGAAAAATTTACCTCAAATACTCTATACTTCAGATATTTTCGTAGAGTCTCTTTATTGGCCTATTTATTATTAATATTTTTACATAAATTTAAAACTCTTTATCGACTTAAAGGCTCATGAACAGTATATATTATACGATGTTTTCACGAAATTGCTACCAGAAGACTAGTCGTCTACTTGTCTATTTCTTTTACTCTTGAAATACTTGGTTTAGTCATTCACTTGTTTTACGTGAATTCCTATATAGGTTTATTAGTCGGGGAGAGTAATACTCTCCTCGACTGGGGAAACATGGTCGACGTGAGTTCTGAAGCAAAGTCTTCGGCTACGGGCGTGACTAACCCCTACCGTCGGACTGAACATTGTGGTAAAATTCACGCATATAGGTGTGACAAAGAGGTAGGGGTAATAGGGATAGATGTATCAAA
>Ga0081474_116020_pt1 | contig 31956 bp, 31 predicted proteins | sample OneHunmetagenome_2_FD_70978 | JGI IMG/M metagenome (GOLD analysis project Ga0081474, IMG submission 70978) | Ferrous microbial mat communities from One Hundred Spring Plain, Yellowstone National Park, USA v2 (version 2) | ecosystem: Environmental > Aquatic > Non-marine Saline and Alkaline >... | reverse complement strand
GTCGTTTTCCAGATCCTTATATACAATGCTGACTTTCTTTACAGTATCTATAGTTGAGTTAATTTCAACTTTTTCGTTCTCTTTAAGTTCTCTATTTATAGAAATTTCGTCATGAAGCATTTTAGGTACTCTTTCTTGGTTATACGTAAGGGCAGATACTTCATAGGTCACTAGAATGAGCCTTAGTAATACTTTTTTAGGTGTAGTGTTTAGTATGATTATTTTGTTTGCGTCTTTCTTAACCGAAAAAACGTTCATTAATTTATTTTAATATAATGAGGTATTATAAGCCCGTCTATTTAAACAACTAAGTATAACTAGACTTAATTTGAGATAAATGGCTGGTGTAAACGATTTCATAAAGAACTGGAACGGCAAACAAGAACCCACGTTAGCTGAAAAGTTAAAAACTGCATTCAAGCCTCAACAACCACTACGTTACAAGCTTGTAATGGCTAACTATAGGCTTAAGACTACAATTAGCAGACTAGATGTTTACATCTCGAAACTGCAGGAAAGGGATAGGTCGTTATTTGAGAAAGTAGTAGAAGCTCAGATATCTAAAGATAATATGAGGGCTGCAATGTATGCTAACGAGATAGCTGAAATAAGGAAGATCACAAAACAGCTGTTAGCTACGCAAATAGCTCTGGAGCAAGTGCAGTTAAGGCTAGAGACCGTAACCGAGTTAGGTGATGTGTTTAATTCACTGATACCAGTTGTTGGTGTAATAAGGGAGTTAAGGTATGCTATGAAAGGAGTAATGCCAGAACTTTCTGTTGAGCTTGCTGATCTAGAAGAGGGATTACAAGAGATTGTAATAGAAGCCGGAGAGTTCAGCGGTACTGGAGTTGACTTCACTTCAACATCGCCTGAGGCGAGAAAGATTCTTGAGGAAGCCACTATGGTTGCTGAGCAAAGGATGAAGGAGAAGTTCCCATCTCTACCATCATTTGTTACATCTGTAGCACAGAAATCCAATGAAGACCACAAATGAAAAATTAAATTGGTAGTGAGATTTTTCAAGGGTCAATAACATTTTTTAATGTATAAGTAAATATTTTAATGGGGAATATTATGACTTCTTCCGTTATTGAGGGAGACCTTATCCTCGATCTTAAATCCATAAGGAAAGACATGTTTTCTGTAGCCGGAGGTAAAGGGGCTAATTTAGGTGAATTAATTGCTTTTGGTATAAGGGTACCACCTGGCTTTGTGATTACGTCAAATGCATATAAGTACTTTATAGAATATAATAAATTAAAGGAGAAGATTAAAGAAGTTCTGGAAAAAGAGTCAGATGAAGAGAGTGCGAGCGAAAAGATTAGGTCTTTGATCTTGTCGGCATTAGTGCCTAAGGACTTAGAGGAATCAATATACAAGGGTTATGACTCATTGTCTAAGATGGTGGGGAAAGAAGTCTTAGTTGCAGTTAGGTCATCAGCTACTGCTGAAGACATAGGGGAAGCTAGTTTTGCAGGACAACAAGACACGTATTTAAATGTTTCACGTTCAGAACTAATAGAAGCTGTAAAAAAAGTATGGGCAAGTTTATATGCAGCAAGGGCAATATCATATAGAAAAGCAAAGAGTATAGATCAATTAAATATATCTATGGCTGTAGTAGTACAAAAGATGGTTAATTCCAGATCTGCAGGTGTAATGTTTACTTTACATCCTTCTACTGGTGATAGGAACTATATTGTTATTGAGTCCAGTTGGGGACTCGGAGAATCTGTAGTAGGAGGAAAAGTTACTCCTGATGAAGTCGTAATTGAGAAGTCCAGTCTAAAGATAGTTGAGAGGAGACTTTCCCATAAAACCTCTAAGATAGTTTACGATCCGGTCGCCCGTAAGAATAAGACAGTGCAACTAACCGGTGAGGAAGCCGATACTATGTCCATAAACGACGAAGAAGCGATAGAGTTGGCCAAACTTGCATTAAAGATCGAGGAGCACTATGGGAGACCGATGGATATAGAATGGGCGATCGATTCAGACCTGAAGTTTCCTGATAATGTGTTTATAGTTCAAGCTAGGCCAGAGACCTATTGGAGTAATAAAGGTAAAGAAGAGCAGAAAGAAAAGAAGTCAAGCGGTTCTGGTAGAATACTCACTAAAGGAATACCGGCTAGCCCAGGCATTGCTGTAGGTAAAGCAAGAATTCTACTTGATCTTAAAGATGCAAAGAACTTCCAACAAGGTGAGATATTAGTTACTAAGATGACAGACCCTGATTGGGTTCCTATCATGAAGATGGCATCTGCAATAGTTACTGATGAAGGCGGAAGGACTAGTCATGCTGCAATAGTCTCCAGAGAGTTAGGTATTCCCGCTGTAGTAGGAACTGGTAACGCTACTAAAGTCATACAAGACGGGCAAGAAATAACTGTTGACGCAACTAGAGGAATTATTTATGAAGGTAAAGTGGTTCAAGAGGAGGGAGAGAAGTCTTCTGCTCAAACTGTTACTCCTCAAGCTTCTGTTTCAGGAATCTCACGTGAAGTACTATTAAGCCTATATCCAGTAACTGCCACTAAAATCTATATGAACTTAGGACAGCCTGATATAATAAACAAGTACTTAGATCTTCCGTTTGACGGTATAGGATTAATGAGGATCGAGTTCATAGTCAGTGAGTGGATTAAATATCATCCGCTTTACTTAATAAAGATAGGTAAACCTGAGGAGTTCGTGAACAAACTTGCTGAAGGAATATCAATGGTCGCTTCAGCAATTTATCCTAGACCGGTAGTAGTAAGGTTCTCTGATTTCAAGTCTAATGAGTATAAGAGCTTGCAAGGCGGAACCGAATTTGAGCCAGACGAGAGAAACCCAATGATAGGTTGGAGAGGAGTATCACGTTACATCAGTAAGCAATACGAGCCAGCGTTCAGGTTAGAGGTAAAGGCAATTCTAAAGGTTAGAGAGGAAATGGGACTAAGTAACGTTTGGGTCATGTTCCCGTTTGTCAGAACTACATGGGAGCTTAATAAAGCAATTAAAATTATGGAGGAAGAGGGGCTTAGGAGAAGTTCTGATTTCAAAGTTTGGATTATGGCTGAGGTTCCATCAGTAGTTGTTCTAGCAGATGAATTCTCTAAGATAGTCGACGGATTTAGTATTGGTAGTAATGACCTTGCACAACTCACGCTAGGAGTAGATAGAGACTCAGACCTACTTGCGAGAATGGGATATTATGATGAAAGAGATCCGGCAGTGCTCGAGTCTATAAGGAGGTTAATAAGGACTGCCCATAAGTATGGTAGGACAGTTTCAATATGTGGTCAGGCACCTAGTGTATATCCCGAAGTTGTAGAATTCCTCGTAAAGGAAGGGATAGATAGTATAAGTGTTAACCCAGACGCTGTGACCACTACTAGGCGTTGGGTAGCCTCTGTAGAGCAAAAAATACTGCTTCAAGGACTAAGAAATAATAATCAAGAAGATAAAGAATAATTTTTATCCTTAGTTCATTTTAAATAGATTTTCCCTTTTTCTTCTGGTTTAATATCGAGCCCCAACACTCTTTGCAATATCTCCTAGCTCCGTCAAAATATGCCGTACATGATTGGCATATTATTCTTCCGCAATTCTCGCACTTTCCTATTGACAAGTTCCTTCTACAAATTTGACAGAGGCTCATTTCACATACTTTGCATATGCCTTGAGTGATTACAAAATCTTCTAAACATACTTTTCTCCTACAAATTTTGCAAACAAAAAGTTGCGAATTTTCTTCACAAATTTCGCATTTCCAAAAATCTCTTAAACCATCTGTAAGCTTCTTCATCATCTTTCGCCTGGACAGGTGGATGTTTGAAGTAAAATGCTGATAATTCAATTAGAGGTCCGCTTATCTTCCTATCCAACGCTACCTTAACACCTCTTATCACGTCTACCAACACCGCAGCACAGTTAGATTTATCGTCAACTTCTAATGACGCTTCTATTTTTATTGGCATCCCAGCAAAGCCAGAGCCCTTAACGTAAATATAAGCTACTTTAGTATTTCCAAGGAAAGGAATATAGTCTGACGGACCAATCCTGATTTTACCTTCTTTCTCTAGATAATCGTTCTCTAAAGTGCTTGTTACTGCTTTGGTTTTGCTAACCCTTTTAGAATATAGTCTTTCTTCTGTTTTCATGTTTAGGAAGTCTGTGTTTCCTCCTACGTTAAGCTGGTAGGTTTCGTCTACCTTAACTCCCCTAAGTCTGAACAAAGATGTGAGTGTTCTGTGAAGAATCGTAGCACCTATCTGACCCTTAACATCATCACCAGCTATAGGAAGTCCCCTTTCTTTAAACATTCTGGGAAATTCGCCGGTAGGATCGCTTGCTATAAAAACGGGAATCGCGTTAATGAAGGCTACTCCTGCCTCTAACGCAGCCCTAGCATAAGTTCTGCTGGCTATCTCACTACCTACCGGTAACATATTTACAAGGATCTCTGCTTTACTATCCTTGAGTTCTTGCACTACATCCTCTATCTTTCCGTCCATTGCAGGGTTAAAAACGTCCATCATATGAGGAGCTACTCCGTCAAATGTGGGTCCTTTAGAAACTTTTACGCCTTTTTTGGGCATTTCGACAATTTTAGGGGTTATATTAGGTTTCTCGAAGATAGCTTCGCTTATATCCTTTCCTATTTTGTTTTTGGATATGTCGAATGCTGCGACTATCTCTATGTCAGTCACCTTATATCTTCCTATTAGTGGTGTAATTAACCCCTCGTAATAACTCTCTCCTTTCTGTTTATAATATTCTATTCCTTGTATAAGCATTGAGGCACAATTCCCTAGTCCAGCTATTGCTACTTTAATCATTGATTTTAAAATGAGAGAAGATGGATTAAAATATATTGTGATGATAGGGAGAAATCAGATAGGTGAAGAAGTGGAGCGACACTGAGGTTGAGATTATGTTAAAAAGAATGTATGTAAGGGTATACGGTATAGTTCAGGGGGTTGGTTTTCGGCGTTTCGTTCAAATTCATGCGGTAAGACTGGGGGTAAAAGGTTATGCTAAAAATCTTCCAGACGGAAGTGTAGAGATAGTAGGAGAGGGTCACGAAGAAGCTCTTCAGAAACTCTTAGACCAGATAAGACGAGGACCTCCTCTTGCAAAGGTAGAGAATGTGGACGTAAGGTTTGATGAGTATAAAGGTGAGTTCGACACGTTTGATACCTATTAAAATTTTTAAATGTGGTAAGCTTTTATTGTATAAGGTGTTTTTGTTGCACCAATGGTAAACACGGATTTGATTCCAAAGTACTGGTACAATATAGTTCCAGACCTACCCAAACCTTTACCTCCTCCAAGAGACCCTCCAGATGCTGAATTTTCAAGGATTGAGCTCCTTAAGAAAATATTGCCCAAAGAAGTATTAAGGCAACAGTTCACTATAGAGAGATTTATAAAGATCCCTGAGGAAGTGAGGGATAGATACGCGGCTATAGGTAGGCCTACACCCCTAATTAGAGCGAAGAGGTTAGAAGAATATTTAGGTACTCCTGCAAAGATCTACTTTAAATACGAGGGTGCAACCCCTACGGGGTCTCATAAGATAAACACAGCTATACCTCAAGCGTATTTTGCGTATGAAGAAGGAGTAGAGCATGTAGTAACAGAGACGGGTGCTGGACAGTGGGGGACGGCGGTAGCACTAGCTGCTTCGATGTATGATATGAAATCCACTATTTTCATGGTGAAAGTTAGTTATGAACAGAAACCAATGAGAAAGACGATAATGGAACTTTATGGTGGAAATGTTTATCCAAGTCCCACGGACTTAACTGAATTTGGAAGGAAAGTTCTTAAGGAAAATCCGAATCACCCAGGGTCTCTAGGTATAGCAATGAGTGAAGCTATAGAATATGCACTAACACACGGCTACAGATACCTAGTAGGAAGTGTTTTAGATGTAGTACTTCTTCATCAGTCGGTAATCGGTATGGAGGCTATAGCCCAATTAGAAGAGCTAGGCGAGGAACCGGACGTACTAATAGGATGTGTAGGTGGAGGAAGTAACTTCGGAGGATTTGTTTATCCCTTTATAGGTGCTAAGAAAGGAAAGAAGTATATTGCGGTAGGCGCAGCGGAAGTACCGAAGTTTAGCACTGGTAAGTACGAGTATGACTTTCCTGATTCCGCAGGTTTATTACCTCTGGTTAAGATGATAACCCTAGGCAAGGATTATGTTCCTCCCTCGATATATGCAGGAGGACTAAGATATCACGGTGTTGCTCCGTCTCTTAGCCTATTAGTGAGAGAAAAGATCATAGAGTGGAGGGAATACGGAGAGGAGGACATATTTGAGGCTGCTCAACTAGTCATGAAAACTCAAGGTATTGTACCTGCCCCAGAGACCTCCCATGCATTGAGAGCTGTAATCGATGAGGCATTAGAGGCGAAGAAGAAAAACGAGAAAAAGGTAATTGTTGTAAATTTCAGTGGTCACGGGTTATTAGATCTTGGTAATTATGAATCTATAAGAAAGAGAATAGGGAGCAAGAAATGAAGAGAATGTTAGTAACGTATATGACATTAGGATATCCAAATTTGGACTCGTTCTATGAGTTTGTAGAAAAAAGTGTATCATTAGGGACAGACATATTGGAGATAGGCGTACCACCAAAGTACGCTAAATACGATGGCCCCGTAATTAGAAAAAGTTATAAAGTAGTTACTGAATGGCTTAAGGACTACTATTCAGTCTTAGCGGAGGTCAGAAAAAGGGTTTCAGTACCTATTATTATATTAACGTATTTAGAAGATTATATAAATCAATTGGATCAATTTCTTGGCAAATTAAGAGAAATAGGGATAGATGGGATACTATTTCCAGATCTATTGATTGATTTCGTAGACGATTATTTGTCATATGTTAATATAATTAAGAAACATGGGTTAAAGGCTGTGTTATTTACAGCTCCATCAGTTCCCGATACTCTCATACAAGAGGCGTCAAAGATTTCCGATATATTTCTTTATTACGGTGTAAGACCCACTACTGGAGTTATTATTCCCGTAAGTGTTGACTCCCTGATTATACGTGTTAGGAATTTAGTTCAAAATAAGTTAGTTGTAGGGTTTGGTCTTAACGATCTTAACGACCTCAGAAAAGCATTAGCCGCGGGGGCTGACGGGGTAGCTATTGGTACCGCTTTTATCGAAGAAATTGAGAAGAACGGGATCAATAGTGCACTAGAACTAGTTAAAAAAATCAGGGGGATTTTAGATGAATACAGCTGAGTACTTGAAAAAACTTGTTTATGAGAAAAAGGATCTTTCAGAAAAAGAAGCTGAGGAAATAGCTAACGGTATAATGAGGGGAGAGATAAATGAGATTCAGAGTTCGGGAATTCTGGTAGCTTTAGCGTCTAAGGGAGAATCGGCAGAAGAGATTAGAGGGTTTGCAAGGGCTATGAGAAGTAATTCAATAAAAATAGACTTTCCCGATAGTTTGGACACAGCTGGTACTGGGGGGGACGGGTTAAACACCTTGAACGTAAGTACAGCTGCAGCTCTTGTACTTAGTCAGATTTTTCCTGTTACAAAACACGGTAATAGATCGGTGAGCAGTAAGTCGGGAAGTGCTGACGTCTTGGAAGAGCTGGGATATAACATATTTGTTAGTAAAGATAAGGCTATTGAGCTTTTGAGAAAGTGCAATTTTGTCTTTTTGTTTGCCCAACTCTATCATCCTGCAATGAAGAACGTTGCTAATGTAAGGAAGAATCTCGGGATACGTACAATATTTAATATCTTAGGTCCGCTTACCAATCCCGCTTCAGCTAAGTACCAGATGATTGGTGTGTTTTCCATAAAATACATTGATAGAATAGCAGAAGCGGTTCAACATCTTAATTACGAGAGGGTATTTTTGTATCACGGAGACCCCGGAATTGATGAAGTAAGTCCTCAAGGAGATACTCTGATATATGAAGTGAAAGGACAGAGTATGGAAAAGTATAAGGTAAACTATACGGATTTCGGCATTAAAGAACCAGTCTCGATAGGTAAATTAAGAGTCGAAAATGCTCACGATTCAGCTCTTAAGATCATTAGGGGATTGTTGGGACAGGACAAAAATGTCAGAATTTTCATAGGAATTAACGTTAGTGTCGGCCTTAAACTATTAAGGAAAGTTAACGACTTTAAAGACGGATATGAGTACGCTGAGCAGCTCATGAGCAGTTCTGTAGAACATATAAGAAAGATAATGGAGTTAAACGGAACTTCTCAAAAATTTGAGGCTTTGGTGAAGGAAGCTGATAAGGGTTAAGTTCTGCGGTATATCTAACGTTAAAGACGCTATGCTAGCTGAAAAATTAGGTGCGGACTTCATAGGTGTAGTAACTGATACTGTAAGTCCTAGGTATGTCAAAAATGAGTTCGTAAGAATAGTGAAAAGGTATGTTACGAAACCCGTAGTAACGGTAAAGGTTAAAGGAGAACTAGGTAAAATACTGGAAGAAGGGAAAGAAGCGGATTTTGTACAGATACATAGGGTTTTAACCGACGAAGAGTTACAGTATTTAAATTCCTTCAAAAGGAATATCATTTTATACGTGCCTGCATCTGGTAAATTCGAAACGTACTTTAGAAAAGTGATCTCATCTTCAAATTACATGGTCTTATTAGATAAAGATAATGAAAACAAGGTCGATTTGTATATTGCTAAAAAATGGATTAGTGAGTACTCTAAGGTCGGTATAGGAGGAGGTATAAAGCCCGAAAATGTTAGGGATTACCTCTCACTGAACCCTTACTGGATTGATATCTCCAGTGGGATTGAATTATACAAGGGAAAGAAAGACCCGAGTAAAATGTCCTTAATTATAAAAGAGGTGAGAGAATGGACGTCTATCCGATAACCGCTTTCGCACAACCTAACGAAGTCTTTAAGTGTATTAAAGAAGGAGAGAATATTGCCGCATTACTTGAAAGCGGTTCTGGTCCTCAGCATAAAGCGAGGTTTAGTATAATTGCTTGGGGGAGGAAAGGCTATCTCAAGTTGAACAAGGACTCTAGCGAGGGAGAGATATCGACCTCATTTTATGATCCCGTGGAGGTTTTAGGCGAGTTTATGAAAAAAGCTCCATTGTTGAATTTACCTGGAAAATTTAAGGGAGGTATGATAGGGTATGTCAGTTATGACGCAATAAGGTATTGGGAAACGATAAAGGATCTGAAACCAGAAGCCGAGGATTGGCCATACGCTGAGTTCTTCATACCCGAAAACGTAATCTTATATGACCATGTTGAAGGGAAGGTTTACGTGGAAGGTGAACTCCAGCTTAAAGATGGTTGTTCGGATTCAGGACAAGTAAAGTTCGATCTCTATGACGAATCTTTAGGGAAAACGGAATTTGAAAATAGTGTTTCAGACATATTAGATTATATAAAACGAGGCTATGCTTTTCAAGTAGTAATTTCTAGGTTTTATAGGTATACATTTAAGGGTAATGTAACACACTTTTACAATACGTTAAGGAAAGTTAATCCTTCACCTTACATGTTTTACCTAAAGTTCTTTGATAGGGAGATAATTGGTTCAAGTCCCGAAACATTATTCAGTGTCCAAGATGGTATCGTTGAAACTTATCCTATAGCGGGTTCTAGGCCTAGAGGGAAGACCGTAGAAGAGGACTTAGAGTTGGAGAGGGAAATGTTGGCTTCAGAGAAAGAGAGGGCAGAGCATTTAATGCTTGTAGACTTAGCTAGGAATGACATAGGTAAAGTATGCTACATGGGTTCCGTGAAAGTACCGGAATTAATGTATGTAGAAAAATACAGTCATGTTCAGCATATAGTTAGTAAGGTAGTCGGAACATTGAAGAGGAACAACACTTCCTTTGACGTGCTGAAAGCTACCTTCCCTGCGGGGACTGTAAGCGGGGCTCCTAAGCCTATGGCTATGAATATTATAGAGATGTTAGAACCGTATAAGAGAGGTCCCTATGCTGGAGGTGTGGGATTCTTCTCAGCTAATGGTGACTCCGAGTTTGCTATAACGATAAGGAGTGCTTTCGTGAATAAAGATTTGTTTAGGATACAAGCAGGAGCTGGTATAGTTTACGATTCAATTCCAGAAATGGAATATTATGAGACTGAACATAAAATGAGAGCTTTGAGAGTGGCTATGGGGGTGGAAAAATGACAGATATTACACTTATAATAGATAATTATGACAGTTTCGTTTATAATATAGCACAAATAGTAGGAGAATTAGGAACTATTCCGATAGTGATAAGAAATGATGAAATTACAGTGAGGGGGGTAGAGAGAATAAACCCTGATAGGATCATCATCTCTCCGGGTCCAGGTTCACCTGATAAGAAAGAAGATATAGGTATAGTAATAGACGTAATAAAGCAATTGGGAAAAAGAATTCCGATTTTTGGTATTTGTTTAGGTCATCAAGCTATAGGATATGCTTTCGGGGCTAAGATAAGAAGGGCTAAAAAGGTTTTTCACGGTAAAATAAGTAAAATAGTTCATAATTCGACAGCGATTATTTATGACGGAATCCCTAAGCAATTCGAGGCTACTAGATATCACAGCTTAGTTATTGATGATGTAAAAGAGCCGTTAATTATTGACGCTTATTCCTTAGAAGATAACGAAATAATGGGGGTTCATCATGTCGAATATAGAATATATGGGGTTCAATTTCATCCTGAAAGTGTGGGTACACCGTTAGGTAAGAGAATACTTTATAATTTCATTAATAAAGTCTGATCAGATGCCTAGATTTTTACAAGGCTGGTTAGCGGATGTTATAAGATTTTCCCAACAAAGACCTGAAGTATACAAAACTAGACAGAGACCTATTTATTCGCTCAAAAGGAATATTATGGTAAAGAAAAGTGAGGGCAAAAACCCCATTATTGCTGAGTTTAAAAGGAAATCTCCCTCCGGGCTTAACGTGAATAGGGACATAATAGAGTATGTAAAATTTATGGAGGCTAATGATGTTGCCGGTATATCTGTTTTAACCGAGGAGAAATTTTTCGGAGGCAGTTACACAGACCTTGAGAGAGTTGCTGAAAATGTTAGTGTCCCAGTTTTAATGAAAGATTTTGTGGTCACTGAGAAACAAATAAATACAGCCTATAGTTTAGGTGCTGACGTCATTTTATTGATAGTAAGGGTTCTCACGGAGAGGGAGTTAATTAGTTTGTACAAATATGCAAAGAGTTATAAGTTAGACGTTATTGTGGAGGTAACAAATGAGGAAGAGGTAGAAATAGCTTTAAGGAATAATTTTGATATAATAGGCGTAAACTCCAGGGATCTTTCTTCACTTGACTTAAGTTTAGAAAAGACTGAAAGGTTACTTAAACTTATCCCTTCAGATAGGATAAAAATTGCTGAAAGCGGGATAAGGTCTAGGGACGATATTCATCGTCTTAAAAATGCGGGAGCTGACGCATTTTTAATAGGTACCACATTAATGCAAGATCCGAATAAAATAAAGGAATTAATTTAGGTGTATAATTTATGTCAGTAGATAATTTTTCTACTGCGTCAACAAGTATAACCGGTGAATCGACGTTAGTTTATCAAGAAGTGGCGAGAAAAGTACAGAAGGAGAAAGGTATAAGAGTAATAAACTTCGGAATAGGACAGCCAGATTTACCTACGTTTAGAAAAATAAGAAATGCAGCAATAAAGGCACTCGACGAGGGCTTTACCGGTTATACCTCAGCCTACGGTATAGATGAATTGCGTGAAAAGATCGCCTCGCATCTAAATTCGAGGTATCCTAGTGAGAGACCAATAAAGAAGGAGGAAGTAATAGTTACGCCTGGCGCGAAAACTGCATTATATCTCGCTTTTCTCCTTTACGTTAACCCCGGTGACGAGGTTATAATTTTCGACCCGTCTTTCTACTCCTATGCGGAAGTAATAAAGATGTTAGGCGGGAAACCTGTTTACATCAAGATGAGATGGACTGAAGAGAACGGTTTCTCACTCAATGTTGATGAGCTAAAAGAGAAGATAACATCTAAGACTAAAATGATAGTTCTTAACAATCCTCATAATCCTACTGGAATGGTATTTGATCCAAGAGAAATAGAGAAAGTAATGGAAATAGCAAAGGAGAGAAAAGTTATCTTGTTATCAGACGAGATATATGATTATTTTGTTTATGATGGAAAGATGAAAAGTGTTTTAGAAGATCCAGATTGGCGTGAGTATGTAATTTATGTTAACGGTTTCAGTAAGACGTTTTCAATGACTGGTTGGAGGCTGGGTTATATAGTAGCTAAAGATAGAGTTGTGAGGAAAATGGCAGAGCTTGCAGCTAATATATATACATGTCCGACAAGTTTTGCTCAGAAAGGAGCATTAGTTGCTTTTGATTCATTTGATGATGTAAAGGATATGATTTCGTTATTCAGAAGAAGAAGGGATGTAATGTATGAAGAATTGAAGAAAAATAAGTGGATAAGGGTTTACAAGAGTCAAGGGGCATTCTACATGTTTCCGTATGTAGGAGACATTCTAGCTAAGACGAAAATGCAGGTTAAAGACTTTTCAGTAAAGATGATAGAAGAAGCTGGGGTGACTACCATACCAGGGGAGGTCTTCCCGTTAGAGGTTGGAAGGAACTTTCTCAGATTAAGTTTTGCTGTAGACGAAAATGATATAAGAGAAGGAGTCAGAAGGATTAATGAATTCGTAACAAGGTTGATGAAAGAGTAACGAGTGAACGGTGAGCAAAACTCCCATGGGCTGACTATCTGTGATTAAATAATGTTTATTTTCTGTTTTTCACCTCTAATTCAGTTCTTCAAAACAAATAAAGAAGGCTTTGAAAAGCACGTTGGAAAAATATCCCTAATTTATTTTTTCACTATTGATAATAATTCAGCCTTAATCTCGTCGCCCTCTTGATACTCTATACTCTCGATTTTCAATGTTTTCTTTATGTCACTTTCTATACTTCTTATCTTCTCAATGAACTCTTTAGGGCCTACTAATTTAACATTAATCATAGATACAATTGATAATTGGTTCTTTATTTTCAATGTTCTAATTGTTGAAGTAGTTTTCTTTATGTACTCGCCCAGCTTCAGAATCTCGGGGTCTTCTTCAATGTCACTTACATCCGGAATTCTCTCTAACAAGATACTTATTTTATCTCCGAAAAGTTTACTATACATCTCTTCTGTTATGTGGGGTGCTAGCGGGTGTAATATTATCAGAAGATCCCTGAATATCCTTTGCAAAGTGTAAAGTGCTGACTGATCTTCCTCGAAGAGTCTGTGTTTGATCAGTTCTAGGTACTCATCAGCTATTGTCTCCCAGAAGTACGAGTACAAAGACTCCACAACTGTGTAAAAGTCATAATTATCGTATGCACTAATGACTTTTTCTATAAATCTCTTGTGCTCAGCTAAGATCCATTGGTCAATAGAGTTTAAGGTTAGAGGTTTTTCGAACTTCTTCTTTCCTATGAAGGGATATGAAAGTCTTCCAGCGTTCCACAACTTTTGAAGTAGCAGTTTCTTCGCCTTTACGGTTTCCCATTTGAATGGAAAGTCGTCTCCTATTCTTGCATCTAATAATGTAAGCCTTATTGCATCGGCACCAAATTCGTCTACCCTATCCAGTGGATTAACCACGTTCCCTTTACTTTTACTCATTCTAGTTCCGTCGGGTCCTAACACCTGCCCATTAATTAGTACCTCTTTAAACGGTATATTCCCAGTTAGCATGAGAGTTCTGAAAAAAGTGTAAAATAACCACGTTCTTATGATATCCGTCCCTTGTAACCTTATAGATGCAGGGAAAGTCCTCGAAAATCTATTCTTGTCAGTGTAAAAACCAGTTAGGTAAATCACTGTAACGCTGGAATCGATCCATACATCAGCCACATCGGTTATTGGCTTTAAAGGAAGACCGCATTTAGGACATTTATCTACAGGAGGAGAGATTTTCGTAGGATCTATTGGGAGTTGTTCTTCTTTAGCGGGGACTAGATGCCCGTTGTCACAATACCAGAACGGTAAGGGTGTTCCATAGACTCTTTGTCTGCTTATATTCCAATCCCATTCCAAGCTATTGATCCAGTCTTCAAGATAATGAGACATTCTGGAAGGAATGAATTTCATTTTTTTATATTCTTCTAGCAATTGTGATTTAAACGGCAGAGTTCTTATGTATATTTGTTTCTTTGTAAGGAACTCTATGGGAGACAGACAGTCGCTTCTCTCAGTATGAGATAAAACGTTGTGCTTGATATTCTCTACTTTCACTAAGTAACCTTGTTGTTTTAGTATTTCCACCATCTTCTTTCTGGCTTCGGTGACCTTCAACCCGTCCAACAACCCGTTAGTGTTTTTCATTCTGCCTTTCTCGTCTAGCAGTTCTGCTACAGGTAAGTTGTACATTAATTGCCACTTTATGTCTTGAGGGTCTCCGTAAGTGCTTATCATTACTGCACCAGTTCCAAATTCTTTTTCCACAGACTTATCGGCAATTATTTTTACCTCTTTATTAAACACGGGAACTATAACCGTTTTTCCTATCAAGTTCTTGTATCGTTCGTCTTCCGGATGTACTGCTACAGCTTGTGTTGCTCCCAATAATTCAGGTCTGGTTGTTGCTATTATTATATCTCCACCATCCTTGAGAGGGAATCTAATATAAGCTAGAATTCCTTCTTTCTCAAGGTATCCTACTTCACTTTGAGCTAATGCAGTCTCGCACTTAGGACACCAGTATACTGGGCCCTCCTTCATTTCTATTAGTCCGTTCTCATACATCTGCAGTAAGCTTTTCTGTATTACTCTTCTATACTTTTCTTCGTAAGTTCTGTACTCAAATCTTTCCCACTCTGGTCTGTAGCCAAGTCTAATCATAGCTTCTTTCATTCTCTTAATCATATCCTCTGTCCACTCAATGCATTTTTTGAGGAACAGTTCCCTGTTATCCTTAGGAATACCGAGCTTGTACTGGACTTTCAGCTCGGTAGGTAACCCTTGTGTGTCCCATCCCTGAGGTAAAAGCACATTATATCCTTGGAGTCTCTTAAGTCTCGCTATAGTATCAGCAATGGAAACCCAATATGCGTGACCCATGTGAAGTTCTCCGCTCGTGAAAGGCGGAGGAGTATCTATAACGAAGGTGGGCGATTGTGTATCCTCATCCTTAAACCTGAAGACTTTCTCCCAAAACTCTTGGCTTAACCAGATTTTTTGCCACTTTAACTCAATCGACTTAGGATCATAATGCTTAGGCCATTCTTCCATCTTTTTATTAATCTCCTCCTGTGTTAGCATTGTTTCACCTATTTTACCACTATTTTATAAGGTATGAGGTTAAAAATTGTTGGAAATGAAGATTGCAGTTATTGGTGGTGGAGTATCAGGATCACTACTAGGTTACTTGTTAAAGGCTAAGACAAATCATGAGGTAAAGTTATTCGATGTAATAAACAAGTATGTTAAACCTTGCGGAGATATAGTACCTAACGTTTTTTCTACTCCGTATCCTTGGGAAGTCAAGTTCGGGATTAAGAGGTTCGCTTTTTATATAGATGGGGAGAGAGTTTACGACGTAGAATATAGGCATACGAAGTGGTTAGTAATAGACAAATGGAAATGGATTAATGACATGCGTAAAAATTTAGGTTTTAACCACGTAAGTGAATTTAGAAAAGAGGACTTTGATCTAGTCATAGACGCTAAGGGTCCATATGATATGGATAGGGATGTAGTGTACACTACAAGGGCTATTATAAAGACTGATAAATTTACTGATGAAGCTATTTTTGAGTTCGATACTAAATACACGGGTTTTTATTGGATATTCCCAGCTGAAGAAGGGTTACTTAACATAGGAGCTGGTTTCATAGAGTATAAAAACTCAAAGGAGCTCTTACTTAAGTATATGAAAGAGAGATACGGTAATTTCGAATTGTTAGACATGAGAGGTGCTCCTATTTCCATTTCCCCAGTCCATAATAAGGTTGGAAGAATAGGTGAAGCTAGAGGGTTAGTCTTTCCTCTGAGCGGTGAGGGAATTAGGCCCTCTGCTATTTCTGCAATAAAGGCTTATGAGGTACTATCGTACGACTTTAATAGGTTTGAAGAGAGATTAGACTCCGCTTTGAAAAGCTTAGAGGACAGTATTATGTTACAGCATAAAATTCTTTTGTTATACAGAAAAAGTGGGTTATCTTTAAGGAAGGGTCTCCTGAAATTCTTGTTTAAGAACGAAATTCTTATAGACGCTTATTTAGAAGATAAATTAACTCCTGAAGGTATAATAGAGTCAGCGAGGTTTGTGAAAAGTGGAGGTATACTTAGAAAATAGTAAGAGTAAGACCGGTAAGCATGCAATAAGGAGTTTACTTTACACCTTGGAGAACGGTAAACTAGTAGAATATAAAATCGTTAAGGTAAAGAGTAAAGTTCCTCCCACTTACAAGATAGGAGATAGAACGTTAGTTATAATACCAGATAAGGGAATTTTCATACATTTAGTTTTCTTAAAAAATCTAAAAAATAAGGTAAGGGGAAAGGTCACGGTCTATAAAGATGGTAATGTAGTTTCTGAATTCAATTATAGAAAATTAAAGTTAAAACTAGTGAAAGGAGAGCCAACCTACGCCGAGCAAGTTAGAGCCCTATTTCAAGAGCTCAAGATCCCGATTAAAGGAATTAACATAAAGCTTCCTAAGGGGTGAGATTATTTTTGAAGTGGAATACACTATACTTCCTTCAGATCCATCTAATGTTCTGAGAAGCACATATGCATTAGAACTTATTGAGAAGGAGTTAAAGGAGATCTGTAATGTTGTAAAAGCGGGAGCTTCGCTACTCTGTGCTCCTTCCGCTGATGTTTTGGTGTTAGTATTTACCTCGTTTAATGAAGGGAGACAGCTTAATGTTCGTTTAAAGGTTCAGTCTCATAATTCTCAGTCTTTAGTTAATATCTTATCCCAGCTAGCTACCAGACTTAGAGAACAAGGTTACGTAATGACTTTAGCTGCTTCCTCCAGCATCTTCAGGTAAATTTGTTTTATCTCTTCATCGTCTGTTATTTCCTTTTTCATCTCAGCTACGATATTACATAGGTAAGTGTGTATCCTCGATTTGCATAAAACTCCTTTCACTATTCTGTAAGAGTCGTTCTCAATATTTAATTCCACATAAATGACATTGTTAATGCTATTAGTGACTTTTAGTTTTTCTGTATTATTAACTATTAAATCTGTGTCCGCATAAAAAAGATTTCCAATTAATACGAGATCTTTGTTATTGAATAGAATTTTCTTAAACTGTTTGGACAAGTTCGCTCCCACAGTAAGGACATCTATACTTTAAACCCCTCGCATCAGCCTCACAGAAATAGGCCCTATACTTCTTTTCGCACTTTGGGCACTTATATACTATATCAGTTCCCATCTTTAATTTTCTGTTACATATTCTACAGTAAACTTGAACCCATCCTATATGTCCGTAAGCTGTGCTTCCTCTGCCTTTAATACTCATGCGATATACTACCTTCTATCATGTATTTATATTTATCGTAAGGATAAGGTGTTACCTTTTCCTCTAAGAGTAACTATTATTAGGAGAAGATTATAAATATAGTAGGAATAAAAAGTGCAGGCTGTAGTCTTGTATTATAAATTGGAACCAGTAGAGTTACTCCCTGGTCTAATCGGTTATAAAGTTGCTAAAGAGAAGGAAGAATTAGTTAACGTTAAAGATGAAGAAGAGGCAGAAAAAACTACTTCTCAAGATACTTCCCATGTGTCTCTCGTTATAGCTAATAAATTTAGAGTAGTTAATACTCCAGGTTTAATGAGGTACACTTTGCCTGAACCCTTGAAGTTACTTAGGATCGGTTATCCTAAAGATCTTCAGAATGTGGAATCAGTGGGAATGGAGTATCTTACGTTCTTTGATAAGGATTATAAACTAATAGGGGTGGATATCAATGAGAACTTTGATAAACCTTTTGTAGTCTTAGATTTTGAGAACGGATTTACTAAGATAATATCTAAAGGAGAAATAAACTCTAAGCCTAAGGGAACTAAGGAGACAACAGCTAAAAAGTCTAAAAATAAAGCTAAGAGTAAGAAAAAGAAGAGTGCTAAGAGAGCTGGTTCAAGACAAAAAGCTAAGAGCAAGAGTGCTAGAAAGAGTTGAGGAATTTTTATTAAATAATAAAGCAGGAGAAGAAATTTGGTTTAGGGAATTAATACTTTGTTTACTTACCGCTAATTCTTCTTTCATATCTGCTTATAAGGCCTTAAATAACCTATACTCTCATGACATTAAATTATTAGATATAGAGCAGATCTCTGTAATTCTAAGAGATTCTGGATATAGATTTTATAATCTTAAATCCCGTTATATAAGAGAAGCAATAGAAAAATATTACGGAAGGATAAAGACATTAGTGAAACCTATAGCTGACATTGACCAATTTGAAGCTAGAGAATTTCTGGTAAATAACATTAAAGGTTTAGGTTATAAAGAAGCTAGCCACTTCCTCCGTAATCTGGGATACTTTGAGCTGGCTATTATTGATAGACACATTTTACGGTATGTTAATACTAATTTGTATGTAAGCGTTAAAAAAGTAGATAACAAACATAGATATTTATTAGTTGAAGGTTTACTTAGAGCTGTAGCTTCAGCTTTGAATATGCAAGTGGGGTTGCTTGATCTTTTTATATTTTTTAAGCAAACCCAAACTCTCGTAAAATAAAATAAAAAAATATAAAAGAAAAATATAAAAGTAAGAATTTAACGTATAAAGTGAGGGTAAAAATGCAAACAACTACAAATCCCTTGAATGTGCCTAAAGGCATACAACTTTACTTGTCTTATACTACGTCTTGGGCTTTTTCTTCATCACTTTCATCATGTTAAACATCTAATTCTATAAATTCTTCTTACGGTGAGTGTTATGCCTTCCGTAAAAGTATTAATTACAGATCCTATCAACGAAATCCTAATTAAAACGCTAAAAGAGAAGGGAGCAGAAGTAGATTATAGACCTGAAATGGAAAGAAAAGAATTGTTAGATATAATAGAAAACTATCAAGTCTTAGTGGTCAGAAGTAGAACTAGGGTAGATAAAGACGTAATCGAGAGAGGTAAAAACTTAAAAATAGTTGCAAGGGCCGGTATAGGTCTAGATAATATCGATACAGACGAGACTGATAAAAGAGGAATCAAGGTAGTTTATGCCCCGGGTGCTTCTACGGATTCTGCAGTAGAATTAACAATAGGACTAATGATAGCTGCAGCTAGAAAAATGCACACAGCAATGAACCTAGCGAAATCTGGTATATTTAAGAAGTTAGAAGGAGTAGAGTTAGCTGGAAAAACCATAGGGATAATAGGTTATGGGAGAATAGGCACTAAGGTAGGTATAATAGCAAATGCTATGGGGATGAGAGTCTTAGCATATGACGTTGTAGATATTAGAGAAAAAGCAGAGAAACTCAATGCAAAAGCCGTAACTCTAGATGAGTTGGTGAAGGAGTCAGATGTTATAAGTCTTCACGTAACAGTAGGTAAAAATGCTAAGCCGATTTTAGATAGAGATAAATTTGAAAAAATGAAGAATAATGTAATAATTGTTAACACCAGTAGAGCAGTATCGGTGGACGGTAAAGCTTTACTAGAATATATAAAGTCTGGTAAGATTTTAGCCTATGCTACGGATGTATTTTGGAATGAGCCTCCAAAGGAGGAGTGGGAACTGGAGTTATTAAAGCATGAGAGAGTTATTGTTACTCCTCATATAGGTGCTCAAACCAAAGAAGCACAACAAAGAGTAGCCGAAATAACACTACAGAACTTACTCGCTACTATGAAAGAGTTGGGGATGATCTAAATGTTGTTAATACCCGGTCCGGTAGAAGTCCCAAAAAGCGTAAAGGAAGCATCTACGCTAGTAATCAACCATAGAAGTGATAAGTTTAGAGAGATAGTTAAAAACCTAGAGAGATTAATGAATGAGCATTTCAGTTCTACTAGAGTAGCATTATTAACAGGCTCAGGCACCTTGGCTGTAGAAGCAATGGTTTACTCTCTTGTAAAAAGAGGCGAAAAAGTTGTAACATTCCCATACGGTGAATTCGGCAATAGGCTTTTAGACTCACTAAAAAGGAGAGGAGCTAATGTAGTGAGCTATGAAAAACCACTAGGTCAAGGTTTTACCTTGGAGGAGATCAAGGAAGCGTTAGATAACAATAAAGATGCAACGGCAGTTGCTCTGGTTCACAACGAAACCAGTACTGGTATTGCGTTCAGAAATATGGAAGATGTATCTCATGTAGTTAAAAGCAGAGGTTTAAAATTACTTGTTGACTCTGTATCAGGATTCGCTGCGTATAAACTTCTAGTTAACGAATGGAAAATAGATGCTGTGGCTACTGGAAGTCAAAAAGCTTTAGCGTCAGTACCTGGTTTAGGTTTCGTTGCACTATCTCAAGAAGGAGTAAACGAGCTTGTAAAAGATGAAGTCCCTGCTTATTTAGATATATCGCTTTACCTCAAATTCCAAGACAAATTTGAGACACCGTTTACTCCTGCGGTAGGAGTATTTAACGCTACATTGAGAGCAGCTGAGCTGATGAAAATGGAGGGAATTGAAAATAGATGGAGAAGGCATGAAGCTTGTGCACGTTTCGTAAGGAATATCACGAATTATCTTGGGTTTTCATTATTTGGCAATGAAAGTAACTTCTCCAATACTGTAGTTGCAGCTGAACCACCTATAAAGGATCTAAGAAGCAAGTTGAAGGAATTTAAGATCGAAATATCACCAGGTATAGGAGAGTTGAAGGAGAAAATAGTGAGATTTGGATTACTTGGAATCGTAGATGATAGGGCAGTAGGTAAGTTAGCTAAAGTACTGGGAACTATATTCAATTCAGAGATACCGTTTACTCCTCCTCCAGAATGTAAGTTGCCGGAATTTCTCGCAAAAGAGATAGACTGGGATTAGAGTTAGATTTTTTTCCCACTTATTGGGTGTGAGTACTGATGACAATTAGTAAAATTAATGAGATTTTTCAGGAGAGTTGGAAAGGTAAGCTAACAAAATACGAGATAGCACGAATTGTCAGTGCAAGAGCTTTACAGCTTGCAATGGGTGCTCAACCTCTCATTGATACGTCTAATTTGTCTTTTGATGACGTTATAAGCATAGCAGAAGACGAATTGAAAAGAGGGGTTTTACCTATTACTATAAGACGTGTATATCCTAATGGTAAAGTAGAGTTAGTGTCTATAAGAAAGATCGAATAAACATGGTCTGTAAGCCAAGTAATTATACATTAGTGGTTGCAGAGAAAAGCAAAGCGGCTAAAAAGATAGCCGAAGCATTATCTACTAAACCTCAACTATGTAAACAGTTTTCAGTGAATTATTGGGTTTTAAATTACGATAAAAGAACTTTAGTAATTGCTCCTGCCGCTGGACACCTTTTCAATCTGTACGGGAATTCTGGGTTTCCGGTATTTCATATGGAATGGAAACCCCTTTGGACAATAGATGATTCTGCTAGATATACTAAGAAATATTATGAGTTATTTAGATTTCTTTCGGAAAAGGCTTTAGATTTTATTAATGCTTGTGATTATGATATTGAAGGTTCTGTAATAGGTTACATAATAATAAAGTTCTTTGGGGATGAGAGAAAAGCTAAGAGGATGAAGTTTTCAGCTCTCACTAAAGAAGATATTAGGAAAGCAATTACTCATCTAGAACCTTTAGATTATAACATGATCAATGCCGGAATAGCGAGACATAAAGTAGACTGGTTATGGGGAATAAACGTCAGTAGGGCATTAATGAATGCTGTACGCGAGATATCTAGGAAGAGAATAGTGTTAAGTGCCGGAAGGGTACAAAGCCCCACGTTAATCCACGTGATAAATAATACAATGGAGAGGGAAACTTACGTCCCTCTTCCGTATTATACAGTGAGCGTAGAAGCAGTAATTGGAAAAAGGAAAGTGAAGTTCACAGTTAATAAAGTGTTCGAAAAGAAAGAAGATGCCCAAAAGTTTGCAGAAAAAATAAAGAACGATAAGCTAATAGTCAGAGAAGTAGAATATGAAGAAAGAAATTTGCTTAGACCCCCACCGTTCAACCTAGGAGATCTTCAGGTAGAAGCCGGAAGAATTTTAGGTCTCTCACCTTATTATACAGAGAGATTAGCTGAAGAGTTATATTTAGACGGACTTATTAGTTACCCGAGGACTAATAGCCAAAAGATACCTCCTACTGTTAATGTTGATAAGATAGTCCAAGATATAGAGCGGAACAACTTCCCAAATTTAGTGAGGTTAGTGAAGAATATAACTAAAAGAGAGAATGGGTTTCAAGTTAGGCAAGGAGAGAAGGAAGATCCAGCACACCCAGCTATCTACCCTACTGGAGAAAAAGCTAAGGGCTTAAAACTTAAAACGTACAAACTGTTCGAGTTAATAACGAGAAGGTTCTTAGCTAGCATATCTTCTGATGCCAAGGTTAAAGAACAAAAGGTAGACTTAATGTTTAAAGAAACGAAGTTAGACATAAGGCTAACTTTTCAGAAGGTAATTTTCAAGGGTTGGTTATTATTGTATCCTTATCGTAACGTACCTGATGAGGAACTCCTAGATTTGAAAAAGGGAGATGTAGGGGAAATAGCAAAGGTCTCCGTTTCGATGAAAGTTACTAAACCATCGCTAAGTAGGCTTACGAAAATCGACTTATTGAAGTGGATGGAGAACAATAATCTAGGTACTGAGGCAACTAGAGGGAGAATTATAGAGACTTTATTTGACAGAAGATATCTGGTAAAAAAAGGAAGTTATCTAGTACCAACTGACCTTGGGATAACAGTGGCTGAAGTCTTAGATCAGTATTTTAAGGAATTAACAGACGTCTCTCTAACAAAGAAAATGGAAGAGAAACTTAACGCAATTATTGACGGTAAAGCTAATGAGCAAGAAGTTGTAGACGAGACCGTCAAAATCTTAGAAAGCTACATGAGTAAATATCAGGAGGTTAAAAAGCATATTGGAGAGAAATTAGGAGGAGTATTGGGTCTCGTAAGTTATAAGCCTTGTAAAATATGTAAACTTGAAGCTATTTCGGTAAACGGATTATGCAAGTATCATAATGAAGCGCTGAGGAAACTTAGGGAATCTCTGCTAGTATGGAAGGAAAGAAGCGGTATGGGTGAGCCGCAAATAATCAAGAAACTATTGACTTCATCTTCTACTGGAAAATACGTTAAGGAGGTAATAGAGAAGAAACTAATTTAGGGATCTAGTGAAAGGAAATCAGTTACCTCAGGGTTTAACTCACCAATCGCTTTGGCATGACTCACATCATCTAAAAAGAGTTCTATCTAAGTGAGTTATTAAACTTAATGAGAGGATAAGAAAATTGAGTACACTCCCTTTTGTCTTATTGTCTAGTTTCCGCGTTTCCGCTAAATCTATTTATTAATTCATAGTTTATTTTTTCAATGAAAGAGGTAGGTTTAAGCGATTATCTCGATATCTGGAAACAAAGTATAAGTAACCCCCAAGAGTTTTGGGATAAGATAGCTAAGGAACTGATTTGGTTTCGGCATTACGAAAAGATTCTAGACTATAAATCACCGGATAATTACCGTTGGTTTGTAGGCGGAAAGATTAATATTACATATAATGCATTGGACAGATGGATTTCTCAAGGTAAGGGGGACAAAACAGCTATAATCTGGTTAAATGAAGAAGGAAAAGAGAAGAGATATACTTACAAAGACCTATACGAATTATCGTGCAAAATATCTTCATTTATCACTCAGTATTCATCGAAATCCGATACAATACTGCTATACATGCCTATGGTTGTCGAAGCAGGAGCAACAATGTTAGCCTCAGCGAGATCAGGTACAATTCATACCGTAGTGTTCTCGGGGTTCGGTGTTAAAGCATTAGCAGAGAGAATAAAGAGCGCTAAGCCGAAAATAATTTTCACGGCTGATGTTACATACAGAAGAGGAAAAGTTATAGAGTTGAAGAGTGTCGTTGATGAAGCGATAAAGGAAAGCGGAATTAATGTAAACAAAGTCGTAGTTTTAAATAGAGAGGACAAGGCTAGTTTTAAAGAGGATAGGGATATAGACTTTAATGACGTTATTAAGCTTAATACTAGAATGGGGGTCGTAGAGACGAATTCGGAAGATCCATTGTTCATACTCTATACCTCAGGAACTACTGGTAAGCCTAAAGGTATAGTCCACTCAATGGGGTCTTATACCGTCTGGGATTATGCTCACGTTAAATGGTTATTTGATTTCTCTAACGAGAGGAAACTGTTAACGACTGCCGACCTAGGATGGATTAACGGTCACTCATATAGCCTTTATGGACCTTTACTTAACTACGGTACAACGATCTGGTATGAGGGTGTCTTGGACTATCCTCACCCTGGAGTTATGTGGGAAATAATAGAGAGATATAAAGTTGAAAATGTGTGGACTGCACCTACATTAGTTAAGATGCTAATGAGGTATGGAGAAGAGCACGTGAGGAAATTCGACACCTCGAGTTTAGAAGTCTTTGTCACAGCTGGTGAGAGTCTGGGAGTTGAAGCTATGAATTGGTTGCGTAGGAACGTTAAAGCAAAAAAGATTTTTGAGGTATGGGGACAGACCGAGAATTCCGGCTACATAGCATCTCCAGGCGGTTCTTACTTCGGCTTCCTCAAGATCAAGGATGGTAGTGTTGGTGTCCCGTTACCGTCTATAAATATTAAAATAGTTGATGATAACGGTACTGAACTACCTAGGGGGAAAGCTGGAAATATCATAGTTACCTCACCGTCCCCTGCTTTTATGATCGGTCTGTGGAATGATGAAAGGTATAAAAACTACTACGTCAGGTTCGGTTATTATGAGACCGGAGATTACGGTTATATGGACGAAGAGGGATATTTGTATATTCTAGGCAGGAGCGATGATATACTAAAAGTCGCAGGTCATAGGCTAGGAGTGGCTGAGATCGAGAATGCAGCTTACATTAAAGAAGTTGCTGAGGTTGCAGTAGTAGGAGTTCCTGACGAGATTAGGGGAGAGGTAATTGTGATATTCGCGGTACCTAAAGAAGGAGTTAAAGACTTGTCCCAAGTAAAGCAAAAGATCATTGAAAATGTGAAAAAGAATTTCGGGGCAATAGCTGTTGTCAAGGAAGTAATTTTCGTTAATAAATTACCGCATACGAGAACCGGCAAGATCATGAGGAGGGTTTTAAGGGCGTTAGCAACTGGAAAAGATGTAGGTGATGTTTCAACACTGGAGGACGAGACAAGCGTAGAAGAAGCTAAAAAAGCGTTAGCCGATATTAAAGTGGTGGATAGAGTTTGAGTAAATTAATAAGTATTAAAGACGCTGTCGACCTAGTGAAGGACGGAGATTCAATTACCATCAGCGGTATGTCATTTCATAGAAATCCTATGGCGTTTATCTATGAATTAATCAAGAGTGGTAAAAAGGGGTTATATTTTATCGACCGGGAGCCAGGTTTTGGATTAGAGGTTCTCCTCAGACACGGCGCGGTTAAAAAGATAAGGGCTGCTATGGCTACTCTCGAGTGGTTTGGGATTCCTCCGAATTTTAGGAAGATGGTAGAAAATAAAGACGTAGAGTTCATAGAAGACACATGTGGAGCTTTTATCGCCGGTATCAGGGCTGGTGCGTTCGGACTACCTTTCATGCCTGTTAAGGGGGTAATAGGTTCGGATCTCGTTAAAATACATGAAAAGTTAGAGAACTGGAAAGTTGTTAAAGATCCCTTTTCCGGTGAGGATATCCTCCTAGTTAAAGCTATAGTCCCCGATGTAGCAGTTATTCATGTCCATAAGGCAGATGAAGAGGGTAATAGTGAAATATTAGGACCTTTATACGAGGATGAGTATAAGGCTAAGGCATCCAAAATAACAATTATAACAGCCGAGGAAATTGTTGACAAGAGTTATTTCTACGGAAAAAGACCTACAATAAATGGTGAATATATAACAGCCGTAGTTCATGCTCCGAGGGGCGCTGAACCCACAAGTATGTTCGGGCTCTACGATGTAGATTGGAAAAGAGTTGTGGAAGAATTACAACCTATCTAATTATGCAAGTGCAGAGCGTAAGTTATAAGGATCCATCCTTTTTATGAATTCTCTTTCGTCGTTTCTGAGCGTAATAATTCGTAGAGTAGGTGATTCAACTACTTCAAACGCTGTATTATTTAAGATCTCTTCAACTGACGTGTTTTCATAAATAGCAGTTATGAACCAGGTTTTCTTCTCTCTGTCATATTTTAGAACCCCTAAGTTAGTAACCACTATCACTTTATTACTAGAATATTTTGCTGTACCCGTTACAAAGTCAACTTTTTCTACTAGAGATCTTTTTGAGTGTTTTAAATTCCACAATATAGCTTTTCTAACTAGGGGGAGGATGAAGGCAGTTGCAGCCCCTCCGGTAAGCCTTACTTTTGGATTATGGTAGTCCCCTATAACGGAGAGATTTACGTTAGTCTCTTTGTCGATTTGGACGGGTCCTAAAAACATAACATCCAGTCTCCCCTTCTGAGCTAAATCAAAAGCGTCAGCTGTTATAAATACTGGAGTGTTGGAGACCATAAAGGGATTACCAGTTGAGGGACTTATTTCTACGGACTTAGGGTTATCAGCCTCAGCAACTCCTATTATCCTTATTTTCTTGCCGTAAAGATCTCTTGCCATGAATGAGGCGATGAGACTTGGAATTGAGTTTAACCCTATGTAAACTAACTCATTATCTTCAACTTGTTCAGCAATAGCCTTTATAGCGTAGTCTACTTGACTCATTATTAAACTATTATTATGTAGATGCTAATTAATTCACTCAACGTTAACAATTCGTAAAATTTATCAGATGGCTCAAGTTTACTGTGAAATATCCGAAAAGGTTTCCTAAAAATAATTTGATATCAAGCCTGTAGAAGGCTCGCAATGAAAGCATAATATTTTTATTTTTAATAAGTTAAATTTGCTTTTTTTGTTTCCCTTATCTTCTTTTCACGTTTATCTTATTTATTTAAGCCTTGAATTAATTATCTCATTGTGCTGGGAGAAGAGCTTTTCAAGCTCGGTGAGGCTATTCATGGTTCTAACAGAGAGAAAGAGATCCTTAGTATCCTAAAGGAAAGACTCTCAGGTAATTATCCTACATATCGTGAATACTTGGTAAAGACTAAGGAATGGGTGATAGACGAATTCCGTTTTGTAGTTAACGGAAAAGAAGTAAAAGCCAGTTTATTACCGTATACTTGCGGATACGTGAAAGGGGAAGTAGGAAAGGATATAGCCTTTAACGTAATGCCAGAGCACCCATTTCTCGTACCTTCGATACACGAGGAGAATTTAAAAAGGAAATATTCAGCTTCAGTATTTTATGACAAGGGGAAATTAAGGAGGATTAGTGTAAAGGATGAAAAACCGGCTGTTTTCAGTTCAATACCTTTAAAGCCAGGTGATGTAGTAGATATAGAATCTAAGAGCAGACTCGTCGATACGATATCTCATAACCTAGAGTTTACTGTTCAAGAAGGTGAAAAATATATCGTTATTGGAGCTCATGTAGATCACTGGCTATCAGGATATCATGATAATATTTTCGCTGTAGAATTTCTTTCTACTATAGAATTTCCAAAGTTTAAACACGGTCTCAAAATCGTTTTCTTTTCGTCTGAAGAGGGTCCCAGATGTTGCAACGGCTCTATTCAACAACCCAAAGATGACGTGTTTACTATGATATCTCTCGATGCTTTATACCCCGACAAAGTAGTCTTTTCGGCTACTCCTGATCTATGGGATTTATCGCGATTTTTTAACGTGAAAAGGGTGGAGATGCCCACACCTTATTCCGATCACTTTCCTTATGTAATGGAAGGTTATCCCGCTATGGTTCTCTATAACGACGATTTAATTCCTTTTTATCATTCGGATCGAGATTTACCGATAGAGTCAGATAAAGCTTTTGCAGAGGAGTTAAGAAAATCACTGATCAGATTCCTAATCGAGTTAGATAAGATGAGAGAGGAGGAGTTAAATGAGAAGTTCTTTAAGTATGCCGAAAGCAAAGGAATAAAACTTCTAGAAAGAAAAGGCAGTATAATTCCTTACGGTCTTACTTCAAAGTTGAGGGGCGAGAGGTGATTTCCCTCCCGCTCTAAGAAGCGTGGACTCCTCTCATCGATTTGGAATCACATTCTTCCTTCAGTGGTCAATCGAGAGGCTCAGAAACCCCTTCCATTTAAGTTCACCACCCTAATAACGTCACGGTCTTTCTCCCAATTGCAAGTACACTAAAACTAATGATAACCAATTTCTTCAATCTTTTTCACGTCCCAAGGAAACATTCTCTTTTCGAATTATTATACCATCCCTTGTATATCAGGAAGGTGTTGTCATAACAATCCTCAGTAACCTTTGAAAGTAGACTGAACTCAACTTTTAGCTTCTTATGTAGACTATTGGGGACTTTTGTAAATGTATCTTTCTCGTTCGGTTTGAGATATTCTCCTTAATTTCTATAATGCATGACAGAGTGCTTTTGAGTATTTAGTTACAAGGACTAGTAAGGGGTTGGATAGAGGTCGGACTTTCATTGAGGTTTCATGAATTTGTATTCAACCTCTCGTCCTCATTCCCCTTATTTCCCTCCCCATGCCGTCTACGGGAGTTAAACCACTCCCTTCAAGGACATGGGGAGCCTCATCGAACCCATCCTCCCCCTCACATTGCTCATCGAGTTCACTGTAGGGCTCTCTTCTACATGATAGTACGTAACTACAAAATTTATAAACTCTCATGAGAAGAGCTAAGAATGTTAAATAATATCAAATGACATAAAATTCACGGTTTATCTGAAACTGTTGGCAACGGCTAGGTATTTAAAAGTTTGAATATGTTTGCCCATTGTCTAATCTACGACAATGAATCATGTATTATTATGCCTACAATCACCTCTACTTATTACTGAGCTCTTAGAAGATATTATTTATCATTATAATCATTTTAAAAACGTTTTTATTTATACATTACATTTTTACCTGTCATAGTCAATTTTTCGTTACCAAGCAATAATTAACATATTTAACGTCTTCTTAGAAAACATTTGAATAAAATACATTTAACTTAGAAATATAACTATTATTTGAAATGTTAAAGACAATAATGTCCACAAACTTAAAGACATTAGACGTTAATTCAACTCTAAAAGATGCCGTAAGTCTAATGACTACTACAGGGGTAAGGAGAGTACCTGTAACAGTCGCAGGGAACATAATAGGAGTTATCTCAGCCAGAACTGTGATCAAGGAAGCCTTAGGCAAACAGAACTGGACCGAAGAAAAACTCTCGGATATAGCGAAACCTGCAATTAGTGTAGACCCCGAGACGTCATTTAGGGAAGCTGCAAAACTCATGGTAAGGCTCGGAATAGGCTCTCTAATTGTGAAAGGTCAGGGAATAGTTACTGAACGTGACTTAGCTAAGATTATTCCTAGAGTAAACATTCCCGCAATGGCTATAGGGAGTAGCAACGTGCTAACATTGAACTCCGACTCACTTGTTACTGATGCAGCAAAACTAATGGTTTCTTTAGGGATATCCCACATACCCGTGATCTCTGGTTCTGACATCATAGGAGTTGTATCGCTAAGGGACGTACTTAAAGCGTTAAATGAGAACGCTATGAGTAATAAGCTGGGAGATTTAATAGGTAAACAGCAATTGGTTTACGCTGACGAAGATGCTACGGTGGCGGATGTAGCGAACTTGATAACCATGAAGAATGTAGGGTCGGTGTTACTCTTCGATGGAGAGCCAAAAGCCCCTAACTTGAGGGGCATCGTCACCGAGTGGGATCTCGTGAGGACGTACGCCAGTATGGTTAGAGCTCATGTGTTGGTTAAGGCTGAAAGTAGCAAGATAAGGGGAATCGCAGCAACACTAATGGCGATGCCTAGGGTTTATGATGTTGCAGTAGTTTACGGACCCTACGACTTACTCATAACTATCGACGTTGAAGATCCTGATCTTGTCGCTACTACAGTACTTAACTCTATAGCTAGCTTGTCCGGGGTCAAGGAGACTATGACTTTAATTGAAAGTGAAGTTATATGATTTTTCCATCAGCTTTGTTTATCGTTTCACTCCTTAACTTTCTACTATTCTCTTTCTGAGTATCAGAAGGCGTTTCAGTACTTCAGATTTAACCTTCTTCCACTCAGTTACGTTAGCCCTTATCTTCAGGGAAAGAATCACGTGCTCCTTATCGCTCTGTTCGCTCAGAAACGGTCCCTCTATGATTTCGTAACCTTTTAAAACCTCAACTATTTGTTGTTCTATCCTTTCTAAGTCCACTTTATATAGGGGAAATTCGACCCTGATACTAATCACGAAATCCTTGCTGTACTTTGAAGTGTAATCGATAACACTTGATTCCAGTAAAATGTAATTGGGTATCCTAATCTCCCTACCATTCTCTAGCAATATACGCGAAAAGAACAAGTCTATCTCCACCACATCCCCTTCAATCCCTTGTTCGATGAAGTCCCTTGAGAAGTACTTGTATTGGGGAAAGAGGACTGGTGTATAGGTAATTTTAGTACTCATTATTCTCACGTGATCTCCGATTGAGATGTAACCAGTACCCATGATCAGTAATCCGGCGAAGAAGTTCTGTAACACGGGTTGTAACGCTAGACCTATTACTAGACCGGCGAAGGTTCCACCTGCAATCGCCTCTGCTGAGGTTACTCCGAAAATCGAGAAAGCTACTATGAAAATCACGATGTAACCTAAATACTTCACTACATTAGGAACCACGATCGATACGTTACCCTTCCCCTTCAATATATCCCTTAAACCGTCCGTGATAATTATTAGGAAGTATAACCCGCTTATTACCACACTAGCTACCTTAACCAGCAAAAGGAGTTGTGAGTTTGATACGAACAAAGACATAACGTAATTTACGGCGAAAAGAACGACGACAAGAAGTATACCTATGAGAAATTTCTTGTAAAATGCCATGTCTCATAATTTTTCTACGATAATTTAAGGTTAGTCATATCTCCACCTGGTTTGCTTGGCCAACTCCAAGACCTCGAAGTAAAAGAAACCAAATATAAGGAATAACGCTAATACGTAATTAATTACGGGTGAACTCGTCTCTACTATTGAGTATACTAGGACTATGATACTGACAAGGAGAGCGGTAAATGATAAAGATAAATCTGCCCAACTCCTTTTAATAGCCCTCCTCAGCAATGATATGTCAGCGGAGATCGATATTAACAAATAAGTAAGCATAGAGAATTCTCCCAGCAAGTCGAAAGTTGTATAAACGCCCAAGAAGTGAATTAGGGCGAACAGTAATACAGAGTAAAACATTATCGAAGCCAACTCGGCGTTTAACGGTCTGCCGTTTGTTAAGTAAGATAAACTAGTAGGAACCATCTTCCTAATCCCCATTGCATAGATTACTCTCGACATAGCGATCACGTAAGCAATCCCACCTAATATTCCTCCATTTAATGCTGAGAAGAAGAGATAGGGAAAGAGGAAACTTACGTTCTCCTTCAGGATCATCACGAAATCAGTCCCGTATAGTGAGGTCGCGTAAAATAACAAGGCTGAAAGTAACCCACCGGTTAGAATAACGCTAACCGTAACAATCCCCAGTGTCTTTTTCGCGTCTTTTACCTCACCTCCCATGGGACTTATGTTTCCGTAACCAGAGGGAACTCCTATGGCAAATAGTGTGACCAGGAAGATATCTTGAGGGATCATGAGCTGAAATGTGTGATGAGGTTTCATTAAAAGTACTACAGAGCTAATCACGATTGCTGTTATCTCGGCTACGGATACGAACTCAGAGTAC
>Ga0081474_124599_pt1 | contig 31990 bp, 35 predicted proteins | sample OneHunmetagenome_2_FD_70978 | JGI IMG/M metagenome (GOLD analysis project Ga0081474, IMG submission 70978) | Ferrous microbial mat communities from One Hundred Spring Plain, Yellowstone National Park, USA v2 (version 2) | ecosystem: Environmental > Aquatic > Non-marine Saline and Alkaline >... | reverse complement strand
ACGGAGGGTTTGCTCTCCACAAGCTTCAGTTCCCCCAGTCCCAAGGGTACGACCTCAGCTCTTACAGCCAGAGGTCTGTATATTTATCTCTTTTTTAGTATAAAAGGTTTCTGTAAGGGGGGTATTCATCCCCCACCTCACGGAGGGGGACTTCCGCCCCCTTAACCCCCCAGAAAGTTAAAAGTGACTATTAGTTACGATGAAGGCCGAACTCTAGAGTCAGACCTCCAGAGAATATCCCCTAGAGTAACATCTGGGAGGCCGTCTTTTGAATCCAATGAAAGGAGAGTCTAGACATGATAGTTACAGTGGTGAACCAGAAGGGAGGAGTGGGAAAGACGACCACCTCAGTGAACCTCGCTTACGTCCTGGCCAGAACGAGGAACGTCGGTCTCCTGGACTTGGACCCGGAGGGAGGGGCAACAATGTCCTTTGGTATGAGGAGGGAGAGGGCGGAGAGGGAATTAGGAGCCAAGAGCGTCACCATATTTGATGTGGAAGTATTTCCCGCGCACTTAGGTCTACTGAGGAAGGAGCTAGAGGGCGACGTGGAGACCACCATATCCTCCATAAAGAAAGTGTCGGAGAGTTTCGATTTCCTGGTGGTGGACACTCCACCTAACCTTGGCACATTATCACTCTCCGCAACAATGGCGGCGGACAGGGTGGTTGTGCCAGTTACGCCTCAACCTTTAACCTTAGAAGTTCTGAAGAATCTAGACTCAAGACTTCAGGGACTTAACAGGAGAGCGATGGCGTTCACCAATGGAGGGAAGAAGCCATTAACGGAGAGGACATCTTCAATCCAGTTTCTAGACGTTGCAATTCCCCTATCTAGAGTGTTCACTGATGCGTCTAGACTGGGAGTTCCTGCAGTGAGGTACGAGGGATTCAGGACAAAGAAGTCCAGACTTTATCAATACTACGACTCTCTGGCAAAGGCGGTCACGCAATGAGTGAATTGGATTTCCTCCTTAAGAGGAGAGAGAAGAGAGGAGTAGAGAGGGAAGACTCTCAGAGAGGAGCCTCTGAGGTCCAGAGTAGAGAGTCTCCTGGTGAAGTCTCTGTACCGAGCAGCACTGAATACAGAGTCCAGAGTCAAAGGGTAAACTCGCCCCAGACCCTAGAGAGTTCAGTTGTTCAGCCCCCAAACTCTCCCGAGGGAAGCCATGAGACTAATACCAAAAATGAAGAAATAGAGAGAATAATGTCATCATTCCTTTCAAAGGAGCCCAAGGTTGGCGTCTGGAGCTATCCATCATACCTGGTCCTACAATACCTTTACTCCACAGTCCCTGGATTTAAGATGAGTAGGACAGCCAAGGAAGCGATGGAACTTGGTCTGAAACAGATGTATGAAGAACTCTTCCAGGTGGCTGAGAGGGTGTCTAAAAAATATATAGAGCAGAAATAGATTTCTAATTTCTCGCAGTACTCTCGGTTACGTTAGAGGGAAGGAGATCCAAAGGAAACTCCGTCTATCAGAGTTCACTTTAAGACTCCTTTGAAAACAACGGGACCTCGTTGTCCCTGATAGTTTACACGGTCATTGTCGCTAATGAGCAGTCTCTGATAACGGACTAGAACCGGGAAAGGGAAATTTAATTATTTGAATACACTACCATTGTCTGCGGTAAATGGACCTGCTAATGATGACGGAAATAGACAACAGGACAACAGAGAAGTTGAGGACAATTTTCGGTGAACTTAACATAACGAAAAGGAAGTTCTTTATAAGTAGGGGCGAGGAGGCTGTGGTTGTATCCAGGAGGGACAAACTGCGTGACGCCTTCCTGGCCGCCAGGCATTATAGGAAAGTGATCGTGTATCCCTTAACGGATTATGGAGCTGCAATGGAACTCTCTGGAGCACTAAGGGAGGCAGGAATAGAATCCGGCATTTATCCCTTCTCCCTAACTAAGGAGGAAAAAGGAAGAATCCCGCGTCCTCCCTTTAAGGTAAAGGTGGGGGTCATACTACCCAACGAGAGGGAACTTTTGACATGGAATATCCCAGAGCTGGATTTTTTCAACGTGATGGAGTTAAAAGAGAAAACTGACGGCTTTGATGTTGTTGGTAGCACAGGGTGTTCCACTTTTCCCACATACGATGTGAGAATTTTAGTGACCAAAGTTCTTCTGCCCTTCAAATCATACCCCCTAACCATAGAGATGGTCGATGAGGACGGAATGATCAAAGTTAACACACCATGCAATGAGGTGGACGGGGTGTTTACCTTAATAAGGCCCAACCAATGGTTCACAAGATTTGAGGTTCACGAGGGGGAACTGCGGTCAAACGTCTTCAGGTCATTCGCCAGAAATTCAAATCTATTCACCTTCCCCACAGGGATGACATTCCTGGCGGTCGGGGCTCCGTCGACTGCGGTCTCCGCATACCTTAGGGAGAGGCTGGGATTCAACCTGTGAAAAGTGTTCGTTGATTTAACCAACTATTCTAGGCAATAGGAGTATACCCACCAGCATAAATGTAAGCACCGCAAAGCTCAAGATCACGTAAAGCTTATCCTTATCGCTAACGACATAATTCACCCCTAACTCAAGTACCCGTATTACGGGAGTGGCCACAAGCACCAAGACTCCCAACAAAATTATGGCCAGGGGATCCAAATGGGCTATGCCGTAAGCTAGACGGGTTAGATCGAAGTAGGATGAATTAATGGTAACTCCCCTACCTTCCACATAGAAAAGGATCAACCCCAGGATAACCAAAGCGGATGAAAGGATCACCCCGATTCTTAAGGTCAGACTCACAATCCGCTCAAGATTCATGGAAGCACCCCTATCCCTCTGAGTATTAGCTGTACCCCCAGGAGTATGAGCACAACAGTGAACAGTTGCCTAAGCCTCCTACTCATCAGCCTGTTGAGATACCTGGTGCCTATCAGGGAGCCCAAAAGTACTCCAGGTATTGTAGATGCCACCAATACAGGATCTATGAAACCGAAACTCCAGTAGAGCCCAGAACTTGTGGCCGCCGTCACTCCTATCATGAAGTTACTGGTAGCGGTACTTATCTTGAAGGGCAAAGTCATCATGAAGTCCATCGCCAACACCTTGAAAGCCCCAGATCCAATACCAAGAAGCCCAGACATGAATCCTGCTATGAACATTCCCACCAACCCAAGGGGATATCTTCTACCTACGTACTTGACGTCCCTCTTCAAGGCCTGATCGTAATATGTCCCCATTAGCTTCAGCTTCCTAGTGAAGAAGTCCGGTTTAACACCTTCAGGAACCTCGGTCTTCATTTTGGCGAAGTTTGGAAATGTGGAGAATATCAGCACAGCACCAAATATAATGGCAATTATATTGAGAAGATGAAGCCTCTCTATCTCATACAAGGTGAGGGAGCCAACTATGGCACCAGAGGTTGTCCCTATCTCCAGGGATATTCCTATTCTCATGTTGGATAACTCATCCTTTACATAGGCGGAGGCCGCTCCGCTCGATGTGGCTATTGTTGATATTAGCGAGGTTCCCAAGGCGTACTGTATGGGGACCCCCAGAAAAAGTATTAAGACAGGTGTTAGTACCACGCCTCCTCCAAGGCCTGTAAGTGAACCAAGCAGCCCCGCCAGCAAGGCGGCAACGAAAATTTCGATGGAATAAAGCGGGGTTATCATCTGAGGCGTTCTTCAGAGGAAGGTAAAAAGGTTGTCCTGCAAATTCCACTTCGTGATTTGGCGTTAATAGATTCTAATTCAATTCCTTAAACGATGGAAGGAGTGTTGCACGAAGTTTCTCGCTTTCATGTTAAAGAGTTGTTTTTATCCTTCCCCGCGTTTTCCTATCAATGTCCCTTGAGACACTTAGGGCGAGTAGGGAAGGCCCAGTGACCTGGGTAAGGTTTAAGACGAAAGGCAAATATAACGTGGTTAACTCAAAGTTCATAGGAGAGCTTCAGGACGTCTTAAGGAAGGAACAGCGAAGTGACTCTAGGCTATTCGTGTTAGAGGGAGAGGGTAATTTTGGTGCTGGTATAGATTTGGAGGAACTCTACGAAGTGTCTAGACATAGCGAAGCGTCTAACAAATTTCTGGACGCACTTAGGGATCTTTTCCTCAGTTTACTGAGCTTACGGAAGATTACCATATCAATTGTGAAGGAAATGGCATATGGTGCCTCCTTGGAACTGGTTCTCCTCACAGACCTGGCGATCTCTTCCCCAGAGGCCAAGTTTTCTTCCCCTGGGGCAAAATGGGGCCTCTTTCCACCTGTACTACTAATGTTTGGGCCTTCAATCATGGGAATAAGGAGACTCAACAAATTCCTTCTCACGGGGGAAGTGGTGGACGCCCAACAGGCCTATAACATGGGACTGGTGGACTATGTTGCCTCATCTCCAGAGCAGGAGTTCAGAAAACTCATACCAGTCCTCCTGAGAAATGGCCCCCAAGTTGTCGGTCTAATGAAAAAGATAAGGAATAGGGGTGTGGAGGAGGCGCTTGTATCTCACATGAAGGAGCTCTCGATTCAATTGACCACGGATGAAACTAGGGAAGGGCTCAGGGCTTTCGTATTCAGGAAGAGCCCTCCTTGGTTTCGTAGCCCGTCTCCCTGAGGCTGAGCAGCCTTGATCCCGCTGCCACAAAGACCACTGTGAGGATGGCAATTACACCCAACTGCCAAAGCTCCAAGGGTTGCTGATAGATTATGATGTCTCTCACCATGTCATTTATTATGGAGACTGGGGAGAACTGGGCGACCTCCCTTAAGGCCAGAGGGAACTGCGACACCGAGTAGAAGGCATTACTGACGAACATCAAAAGGAAAACAAGGACGTTGGCCACTCCCTCTGCCACAAACATTTTCTCTTTGGGAGTGAGTCCGTAGATAACTGCCCCCAGTCCGCTGAACATGAGGGTACCCAGCACCAGGACTCCCACAAACGAGAGGTCCAGTACAGGTATGAAGCCCAGGGCTAATCCAACTGCCAATATCATAACCGATGATAGGATTACTATGACCACCTCATATATCATTAATGATACGACCCACTCCCAACTCTGGAGGGGAGAAGCAGCCAGCCTATCAACCAACCTATCCCTGTAATAACCACTAACTACTCCCACAACACCGAAGACGCCGTTGGAGAGTGATATTACACCGACTATTCCGGCGATTAGATAGGAGTAATAGGTGTAGTGACCAAATGGCGTGGCTGAAACGGCGAGACTGTCGTTGGATAAGAACTGTTGAACCAGTGCAGCTAAAGGCTTAACTAAATCTCCGTCCTGGGGAGGATAGAGAACGGTTAAGGATGAACTATTCTTGACATAAAGGTACAGGTATCCCCTGTTAAGTGCCCCCCTTGAATCGTTGGAAACCACTGCGTTGAATAAGCCAGAGTGACTGAGATAGTTAGCTAGCCCAGGGGCGTTGGTTCCATACACGTACACCGTGTAGTGGTTTGAGGCTCCCCCAAAAATTAGCGCGAAGAGCAAGGTCAGAACAAGGGGGAATAGGACGACCCAGAAGAGAGTGAACCTATTGCCCAGGTTGTCCTTAAGTATGGCCCACGCAGTTAGTAGAGCTCCCCTCATCCTCCCTCTGCCTCTCCTATAAGTGAGAGGTAGGCCTCCTCCAGGCTCTCCTTGTGAAATTCATCCATCACCCCTTCAGGACTGTCCACCTTTAACACCTTCCCCCCATATATTACGGCCACCCTGTCGGAGAGACTCTGAGCCTCATCTAAGTAATGGGTGCTCATGAGGATGGTGACTCCTTTACTTTTAAGTTCCCCTATTATGTCCCACAATCCCCTTCTTGCCTTGGGGTCCAACCCCACTGTTGGTTCATCCAGAAGGACAAGCTTGGGGTTCCCCGCTAACGCACATGCCAACCCCACTCTCCTCTTAAGACCTCCGGAGAGAGTTCTATACCTTACCTTTGAATAGGATTCTAGGCCTAATCTTGAGATTAGGGGTTTCCATTCAGATACCCCATAGAGTCGAGCGAAGTAGCTCACGTTCTCTTCAACAGTGAGGTCTGAGAAGCCCTGAAACTCCTGGGGCATGACACCTACAAGAGAACGGACTTCCCTGCATTGAGAGGGAACCTTCATCCCTAGGACTCTAACCTCTCCGGAACTCGGCCTTAAGACACACGATATAACTCCGAAGGTGGTGGTCTTTCCTGCTCCGTTAGGTCCAAGAAGAGAGAACACTTCCCCCTCCCTCACCGTGAAACTCACACCCTTCAGGGCCTCCACGCCCCCCCTGTAAGTCTTCCTTAAGTCAACCACTTCCACTGCGTCGATGGGAAAAGCACCCCTGCAACAGCTCTGGGTTCAGCGTTAATAAAGACTAATTTAATTCAATTTACTCTCCGTTATCAGTCATGGAAGTACAGTAAGGGATTGAAAGCTTCGCTCCCGGGATGAAGATAGCTACCGGTGAGGACATCATGCTTCTTGGAGCAATCATCGACAAAGAGGTCCCACTGAACCCTTTGATCCAGTGAAGTTGACGGATAGTTCAACTTAGGCAGGCTTGAACTCAAGTCCCCAGGGTACACCTAAGCTTTCGTTCAATGGACTCCGCGTGATCAGAAGGTTTTAGGGATCCTCCAAAGATTGTTCGCAACAAGAACTACTCTCTAAGTTCTGCGAAAAATTCTCAAGGCTGAAATGACAGTTATACCCGTTGAAAGTAATATTGATGGTTGGAGGGCTGGGTTCGAGACTTTCCCCAAAAAAGCCTTTGCTGGAGGTGTGTGGAAAACCGATGGCTCTCAGGGTAGCTGAGGCTGCAGAGGGGTTCGGCCAACTGATCTTGGCCGCAGTGAAGGGGAGACCTGGAGAGACCCTTCCTGGATTAAAGATTTACACGTCAGGAGAGGGTTATGAGGCTGACGTGGTGGAGGCGGTAACTAAGGTAGGTGCCCCAGCTTTGGTTCTCCCCTGTGACGTACCATTTCTAAGGAGAGACCATCTTGACATCTTAGTAAAATGCTGCGATAAGGACTTATGTAATCTCCTAAGTCGAGGTAAATTTATTGGAGTGAGCCTATGGAGGGCGGAGAATCCACGCAACTATAAAGACGTAGAGTCGGGCGAGGAGATCCTAAACGTGAATAACGAGGATGATCTGAGGAAGGCAAGGGAGATGTGCTCTACCTCTTCCTCCCCCTCCTCTTGGGGGTCATCTGAGACCTCATGAGTGAGAAGTCCCTGATCCTGGCTATGGCCTCCCCGGGATCGCTGACTCCCTTCAACATCTCAGCTAGTCCCCTCTCACCGATGTAGTTTAGCCATTGAGATATGTGGCCCTCCGCCAGGTGCCAACTCAAGCAACCTGGATCATCCTTGGCAAGTCTCTCCATTTCTGCTCTAAGAGACTGGATATCTGATGCCTTCCCAACTATCCTGCCGTAACTGGTGAAGTAGAACGGTTCCATGGTAATTAGCTCTCCTCATTTAATTTTTAAGGAGGTGGGCCTGAGCTGGCATCATTTACCTAACCATTGATACCCAAGTAGAGTCTAAGGACTTCATCCCTACTTCCCCCATCTATTCTCAATTGGTCGGGGTCCAGCGTTCGCCAATCTAACAATTCGTTCAAATGATTGAGACCAACTAGACCGGAGTGGGCAATCCCCACCATTCTTGGCCTGAGGGAGAGCGCCTCCCTCACAGTATCCCTGAATTTCTCTTTATCATACCAAGGTGTCGGAATCGATACACCGTTGAACCTCACTCCCAATGAATCCCCAGCGAACAGGGCCTCATCTAGCAGCAAGGAAATATGACGCATATCATGGCCAGGAGAGTAAATGACCCTGGCCTTCCTGTCCCCCAGGTCTACCTCCTCCCCAGCTTTAACCTCCCTGAAGTTGGCCTTGACCTGCTCCATGGGACCGAAGATTTGTAAGAGTTCGCCTACGGAAAAGATGGAGTTCAGTTTCTCTGGATAGAGGAAAAGGTCCAAACTTTGAGGAGGAACAAGAACCTGAACCTGAGGGAACCTCTCCACCACTTCGTTAAGGAGACCCACGTGATCAGGATGGGGATGAGTCACAAATACGTAGTCCAGCTTGTCCAGGAAGCCCAAGTCGGCCACAGAATTGGATGGACCAGGATCAATCATCATGGCCTTATCGAAGCATAAGAGGTATAGGGAGTGAAACTCCGGGAACTCCGGTGGACCAGCCTTTACTTCCCTTATCCCTGAACAGGGCAACCTACTCACTCCTTGGCCGGAAGTCCACCCTTGGTGAGTTTAGAGACGTCGAGGACCTTATTGACCTCCTCCTCACTCATTCCCATGTCCTTGAGGGCTTCCCTTATCGACATGCCCTTGGCTATCCTCTTACCTAGGGCCGACGCCCTATCATAACCTATCAGGGGAGAGACCACCGTGATCAGTGACGCTGAAGACTCGGCGTACCTGAGTGCCTTCTCCGTGTTGGGTACTATCTTATCTAGCACAAGGGAGCTGAACTTAGTCAAGCCCTCTGAAAGTAAAGATGTCTGGGTAACAACGTTATAACCCATCAGTGGGACGCCCATGCTGAGCTCGAATTCGCCCAGCATTGCTGTGAACTGGTTGGCGTGGTCAAGCCCAATCACCTGGGCGCATATTAGAAGAGTGGACTCCACGGTTACAGGGTTGGTCTTCCCCGGCATTATACTGCTCCCGGCGACTTCCTCTTGGCTAGGTATATCTATCTCGTTAAGTCCAGTGAACGGTCCTGAGAACATGAGTCTCACGTCCTGTCCCAGTCTGTAGAGGTCAAGTGCTATTCCCCTCATCACCCCGCTCAGGTTGACCAGGTCTGTGAGAAGCCTCATTCCCCTGAAACTGTTCCCCCTCTTGAAGGGATAGCCAGTAAGCCTGGAGAGCTGAGACACCACCTCCTCCCCAAAGCCATGGGGAGCATTTAGCCCCGTGCCCACCGCTGTACCTCCGATCGGCACCTCCGATACGTAATCCAAGGATCTCTCAAGCTCCTCTCTTTCATGCCGAAGTGCGTCCTCATAGGCACCGAACTCCTGGCCCATGGTGACAGGAAGGGCGTCCCTGAAGTGAGTCCTTCCCGACTTAACCACGTTGGACGTCCTCTCAGATAGTTGATGAAGGGAACGTACTGCCCCATCCAGGGCAGGAAGGAGTGACTCCCTTACCTCGGCGTAGGCTGCAACCCTTATTGCAGTGGGCACGGCGTCGTTGGAGGATTGACCCATGTTAACGTGATCGTTGGGGTGAACCTTCCTTCCAGAGAGCTCACTGGCCCTGGCGGCAATTATTTCATTGATATTCATGTTCAAGCCGGTCCCTGAGCCAGTTTGGAACACGTCCAGGACAACCTGGGCATCATGTTTTCCCTCCATAACTTCCTTCGCGGCCCTCATTATGGCCTCTCCCACCTCCGACGGAAGAAGTCCATTGGAAAGATTGACCGAGGCTGCGGCGTATTTTAGGGCCCCCATGGCCCAAATTAACCTTCTTGGAAACCTAGTGCCGGTGTTCATGAAGAGCTTTCTTGCGGCTTCCACGTAGGACATAGGGACAAGTTTGATGCGGTACTATAAATTTCCCATGGAGGCAGGTGAGGTTCCCAAGCCAGCCAACAATATCCTATACGTCATTCCCCATACCCTCTCCCCTTTAAAGTAGAAGCAATCCTCACCCTTAACCAGGTCATCCTCCCTGGCCCAGGCCGCCCACAACACTTCTGGTCCAACCTTGAAGGGTAACTCCTCCTTCACATGGGACAGGAATACCCTAACCTTCATAGGTCTGGAGTGAGGGGAGAAAATCCCCAAGCTTCCAGATATGTTTGGCGTTATTCCTACTTCCTCCTCCGCCTCCCTTACAGCGGCCTGAAGGGCAGTTTCCCAGGGCTTCCTATGCCCGCCCGGTAGGGCCATCTGACCTGACCACGGATCCTCATTCCACGGCCTCCTCTTTATGAGGAGGAAACTTCGAGAAGTGAAGAATAACACGACTGCGGCGTCACTATATGTATCATCCTCTAAAGGTCTTGAAAGAAGAAAATTAACATTCATTGGTTCCCACAGGAGGTTTACTTGAGCCCTCTTACTGCCTGCTCCACCTCTGCGTAGTTGGGTTCGACACCAGGGTTGTCGGAGACCCAGGCGTACCTTATCACTCCCTCCTTATCTATGACAAACACGGACCTCTTAGCAGCTGTCCACCCTGGGAGGTTGAGGAAGTTCTCGTGTACAACTCCAAACTTGGTTATGGCCTCCCTGGTGGTGTCGCTTGCCACTATGTAATTGAGTTTATTTTCCTCCTTAAACTTCTTATTGGAGGGAGGAGTGTCGGTACTGACGCCTATTACAACGGCGTTTATCTCGTTAAATTTGGCCATGTTATCCCTGAAGGTGCACATCTCCTTGGTACACACAGAGGTGAACGCTCCTGGGTAGAAGGCCAGTACAACTACCTTTCCCCTAAAATCGCTTAGCCTTATTGGCTTGAAATCTGTGGTAACCAGTTGTACATCCGGTGCCTTATCTCCTACCTTTACCATAAAAGGTCAAGTAAAAGAGGAGGAGTACTGATTTAAGTTTTTATTGGGGAACCTAAGCCTTACTCTTCTCGGTTTGCTTATCAGTGACCTTCGCTATTCCTCCCTTCAGCCTGGATATTACAATCCCCACGAACATAGTTCCCAGTCCGCTTACAGTAAAGAGGCTGGGTAGCTCGAGGGCCTCCACTAGCTGTAAAACTGTAGTGAAGATGGGCACGGAGAAACTCATGACCGTGACCTTAGCTACCTTCTCTATCCTCACCATTGAATTCCACAGGAAGAATGAGACCGCGCCTCCCAAAACGGAAGTGAAGGCGAGATCCGCGAGGAACCTTTCGGTGAATTGCACATGAGGAGTGAGGAAGGAAAGCCCAACCAAGGGTATTGAGCCAAGAACGAATTGGGATGCGTTAAGGGAGACTGGGTCATACCTCATCAGTTTCCTGTAATACACGGTGAATGCCCCCCAGAAGACAGCGTTAGTTACAGTGAGCACGGCTCCTAGGAGGGTGAAACCGTGGGCTAGAGGTATTCCGTATATTAGAACTCCAATTAGTCCAACGGCTAAACCCACCAACTCCACCTTGTCTGGCTTCTCCCTTATTAGGAGGTAGGCTATGGGCAGGGAGAAGAGGGGCATGGAGTAGCTGAGTACGGCGGATTGTGCCGGAGAAACGTAGATTAAACCGTAGGCCCAGAGGCAGGAACTGGTGACAGTCAACAGGGAAAGAATTACTACTTCTCTGTTGAAAATTAATTTTCTAGCAAGGCCGTACATAATGGCTGCCGCCAAGATGTACCTAATGGCCATGAAGGGAAATGGGGAGGCAAAGGAGAGGGCATCCTTGGCGAAATAGTACTGTAAGGTCGATATGATGATGTAAGGTATTAAATACTTCAGGATTTTCAACGATTCTCAATTGCGAGCCTATGAATTAGAGAAAATAGGCGTTAGTCCTCGTCCTTCCATGAAAATATAAAGCAACTGGTCATGAGCTCCCATTATTGTGCAAGGTGGTGTGGCATGGAACACTTTCATGCCACCCTTTCCTCAAAGATTTGTGGCTTTCGTTAACAACGTTTAAAAGGCTGGAGAAGTGAAGGTGGTGGAGATCATGAAAATAGCCGTAGTATACGACAAGGAACAGAACCTCAAACCATTGGACGATGGCGAGGTGCTGGCAATAATAGACGATGAAAAGAAGGTGGTGGAGCAATACGAGAATCCGGGCTTTCAGATGAGCAAGGAGGCCTCCATGGACGCCATTCTCTCACTTGGTGCGGAAGCGGTGGTGGTCAGGGAGAAGTTCCTCTGCCCAGGTTCCTATGCAATGTCTGTGGGTAGGCTCAAGTACATACCATCCAAGTTCACCAGACTCAAGGAGGTCCTGGATAACCTGGAGGAATTGAAGAAGAGCTCCTCCGAGGAATTAGAGCCAGAGATGTACGCAGAGGACTACGAAGAGATGTAAAAATATTTTTCAAAATTAACTCTCCATTGATTGTATAAGGAATTCTGCGTATTCTTCGGTTGTTAGTGGTTTAACTCCCATGAACCTGGCCAAGTCCTGGGTCACCTTCTTTTCCCTCATGGCCTTCCTAATGGCAGAGTCAATTAGGTCAGCCGCCTCCCTCCAACCCATGAACCTGAGCATCATCTCCCCGCCCCTTATTATTCCGGTGGGGTTGGCAACGTTCTTTCCCGCATACTTGGGAGCCGTCCCGTGGACAGCCTCGAACATCCCCCCGGTATCACCAACATTGGCCCCTCCAAGAAGTCCTATGTTACCTATGAGCGCGCCAGCTGCGTCGGAAATATAATCTCCATTTATGTTTGGAGCCAGTATTACATCGTACTCGTCGGGACGTATTATTATCTGCTGGAACATGTTGTCAGCTATCCTGTCGTTGAAAACTATTTTACCTGTCTTCCCTTGGGATAATTCTTCCTCAGTCACCACGTAATCCCTGAACTCCTTCAAGGCCACCTCGTAGGACCATTCCCTGAACGCTCCCTCCGTATACTTCATGACGTTACCCTTATGCATAACTGTGACCTTCTTCCTCCCGTTCTCTATGGCGTACTTAAGGGCCATTCTGGCGATGCGCTGAGTCTTGTACTTACTCATTAATTTAATACCTATACCTGTGTCGTCCTCCACATCAACGCCCAGTTGTCTCCTCAGGAAGTCCCTTATGGCGGCAGCCTCCTTACTGTCCACACTGTATTCTATGCCCCTGTATAGGTCGTCAGTATTCTCCCTGAATATCATCAGATCGACCTTCTCTGGATTCTTTAGGGGACTCTCCAGACCTTCCATGTACTTGACAGGCCTTATGTTGGCGTAAGCGTCCAGCATGAGCCTAATTGCAACGTTTATGGATCTCCACCCCTTACCAATGGGAGTTTCCAGGGGACCCTTCAACACTACCCTGTACTTAGTTATTATTTCCTGAGACTCCTTGGGGAAACGATCTCCCTTTAGCCTCTCCGCCTTCTCTCCCGCCAGGGCCTCGACCCACTCTATTTTTGATGACTTATAGGCCCTCTCTACGGCTACATCAATCACTCGCATGGCAGCCCTGGTTATCTCGGGACCTATTCCATCGCCCTCCACGTAAACTATTGTGGGATTCTTTGGGACTATCCATTTGCCGTTCTCGAACTTTATCTCCATGGGGACATATAAGAACAGTTAACAAAAAGGTTTATCCTCGGCTTACCGTCGAGATGGGTGGGCCTGAACTTCACGGGTTCCGTTTGCAACTCTATTCATAAGCTTCCGTAATACGTTAAGGCGGCATGAACCAAGGATACAACTCTAAAACGTGGCTAGGATGAAACGTCGTAGTCGTAAATGACCATTACGTCAGCTTCCCTATCAACAGCTCTGGCCTTGGTAACTATACCTTTAGCTTGCTCTTGGTTCTCCGCGAACATGAAGTGAATGCTGTGCCCGTTGCCAGCCACCTTAAAGAAGGTGTACTTGGAGAAGAACTTGTCAAGGGCTGAGTCATCTCTGGTGAACATGGAGAATATTACTGAATCGCTCTTGGATACATCTAGGACGGGAAGAACCTTAATCATTCCCTTATCCTTTAGGAACCCAAGGTGTCTATTTACTGTCTTAGCAGAAACACCCATCTCCTTAGCAACGTCAGATACTTTCACCAAAGGATCGGGTTTAATGAGGCTCAATATCTTCTTGGTAAAGGATGAAGTAGGCTTAAGGTCCTGATCGGGGACGTAAGTCATAACTGGTGAACCCAACTTCTCCGACATCTTATTGAACTTCTCCCCCAGCTCATCCATGGACTTAGCGGAAAGCTCGTACACGTTTAGCCATTCAAGACACTTGAAGAAGGAGACCACTTCACCATCGTAATCGGTGTAGTTCTTGAACGCTATAAATCCGTGATAGTCTCCCACCAGGTTGGGATTCACGTAGAGGGTGAACTTCTTTATGACCTTATCTTCCATCAGCTTTCTTATTCTGTAATTGACAGCGGGAGGGGAAAGTCTCAGAGATGTGGCTATGGACCTCTGAGAAGCTCTTCCGTCCCTAAGCAACATGAACAGTATCTTCTTATCTACCGCATCCACGACTAAACTATTCGGTTTAGGGTATAAAACGTTTAGGAACAGTAAATTCTTTTTATCTCTAGGTATAACCTCTCCTGTCTAAGAATTATCTAACGTTTGTTATCATTCCCATCCACGACCCTTCATAGAGGAAGTATTGTGCTTCAATGTACATGTTTCTAGCTCCCCCTTTAGTTTTAACTTTCACCAGGTAGACGAAATAGTACGTCTCCCCATCTATCTCGGTCTGAGCTCTCTCAGGAAACTCAACATCATATCCATATCTGTCCGCCAATTGCTGAATAATTGTGGTGAACCTTGTGGCTATTTCCTTCATCGATCCTCCATAGGTTGGCTCAAAGGTGAGACTCTTCAACTCCTCTTTGAATATGATTAAGCTCTCACGTCCTTTGACGGCTTTGGCGTGCCTCCTGGAAGTCTGCTTTCTGGTGGTTTGTTTCCTGTTCACGGGGCCACTTTCCCACTGGCCGAGTATAAAAGAAAGATCACCTCTTGAGTTCCCTCGCCTTAAGTTCCTCCAAAACTCTGGGGATATCGATCCTCATTGGACATACCTCCTTACATCCGCCAGAGTGGGTACACATCATGGCCGGTCTCCTGTCACCATAGATCACCGCCGACCACATGGCCCCCATTGGGCCAGTGAAGGGAGGAATCCCCCAATTTACTCCCAGCACTCGGTACACGGGACAGTGCAGATGACATCTACCGCACCTAACACATAGCAGGGATTGCCACAGGACAGGGTCCTTGGCAGCCTCCTTCCTGCCATTGTCCAGGAGGACCAGGTGGAACTCCTTGGGACCGTGGGCAGGACGCACACGTTTCATCTCTATATCCGCGGTTGAGCTTGGCCCTGAGGACACATTGACGTAGCTAGGGGGATAGAGACCACCGAACGCGGCCTGGACCAGAGCTTCATACATGGCCAACTCCAGGTTTGGAAGAATCTTTTCAACTCCGGTGACCGCCACGTGAACCTCTGGAAGTATGGTTGTCATCCTTATGTTTCCCTCGTTCTCCACCAACACCACTGACCCGGTGTCGGCGGCAACTGCGTTAGCTCCAGTGATACCCACGTCAGCTTTAACGAATTTTTCCCTGAGGAACTTCCTTGCCACACCTGCGATCCTTTCGTGTGAAGCTCCCTTAAGCTCGGGATCCACTGAACGCATGACCTCCTCCGCCCTCTCCTTCGTCATGTGAAGTGAGGGGGCTATGATGTGAGAAGGTGGTTCGTCCGCCAACTGTATGAGGAACTCTCCAAGGTCCGTCTCCCATACGTCGTTACCAGTTGAGATAAGATGCTTCCTTATACCCGCCTCGTAGGCAACCATGGACTTTCCTAGAACCACGGTCTTCCCCGAGCCAACTATCTTTGAGACGATCTCCCTGGCGTCCTCTGAAGTGGAGGCCAAGTACGCTCTCCCCCCAGACCTCTCAACTGCCTTAATGGTCTCCTCCACATAGCGATCCAGATTTCTGAGAACCTCGGTTTTTCCATCCCTAACCTTAGCTGCCAGATCGAGAAGGTATGGATGATCCTTCAGTATCCCCTCCACCTTGGGTACGTTGTTGCGGACCGCCCTCTCAACCGCGTATATCCAACTCACAAATACTTTTTCGAAACCAGCGTAAAAATCTTAGCTCTAGGTGTTGATCTCAGGAAGTGTCCCTTTGGCCAGTCCCCAGCTCGTTGTAAGCAAGTTCAGCGAGATCCACAACCTCACCCTTGAAGTATGGAGAGAGAGCTAAGTAGCACAGCGGACAGACCACTATTAATTTGTCACCGAGCTGATTCAACTGATAGGCCCTATAGGAAGCGATCTTCTGGCTCTCATCCCTCCTCACAGGTCCAATTGGGGCTCCGCAACACATGGAGGTGAGAGGTCCCGTCACAAACGGATCTTCCCTTAATTTCACGCCGGCGTTGTTAAGTAGACTTCTGTAGTTTTCCCTGATCCCCAGAAATCTACTGTAAAGGCATGAGTCATGAATTACGTACTCTCCCTTCACCCTTGTGCCTAAATCCTTCACCAACTCAAGGTAGTTGACCACCTCGACATCAAAGGGGACGAACTCCTTATACCTGGAGAAGGCGTAGTAGCTGTGAGGGTCCACAGTGATAAGCCTCCTCACCTGGTGTTTCTCCAAATGCCCCTTTACTCTCTTGGCGTACTGGGCGAACTCGTCCACGTAACCTAACTCCAAAAGCACCGTACCGCTGTAAGGTTCGTCCTCGTAGAGGTAATTAAACTGGACCCCGTTTCTCTTGAGCATGGAAGCAATACTTCTTAACACCCTATTCGCCCTTTCCCTCTGCATGTTTGTGGGCTTTAGGATGGAAGCAAGGGGATAGAGCTTCTCCGCGCCCTTTACCTTACTGAGGATGGGGAGAGCCCTATTAAAAAGGTCGCTAACAGGAGTAACTTGATACATGCAGCCTGTGTAGATCACTGTCCCCCCTCCCCTGGGAACGTCCTGGGCCCACTCAGTACATACCTTCTTGTCAGTTGGGAAGGGCATCATATATTCGTTCAGGCTCTTAACCAGGACCTCCCTTATGAAGTTCTCAACTTCCATGTTTATATATGGTGAGACCTAATATTTTAGGTCGTTTCCTTTAATGTGTGGCTCTAGAGTTAAAGTTCAAGATATGGATTGAGAGGGATGGCAAACCTGTGATAGGAAGGGGAGGGGTATCTATCTTGAGGGAGATAGAGAGAACGGGCTCAATTTCAAAGGCCGCCCAGAACCTTGGCATGTCCTACAAGTTCGCCTGGGACTATGTGGAGAGGATAAGGGAAGGGTTAGGTGAAGTTACATCCAAGAGGGGGAGAGAGATAGGTGGATCCACCTTGAGTCCAAGGGTGGAGAAGATCTTGGAAATTTACGAAAGTGCCGAGAGGGAAGTTAAGGAAGTGTTGAGGAAATATGAGGAGATGCTCAGGGACGCGATCCCTGATCCCTGACTGCCCTTAGGAACTCACCCACCACCTTCTCTGGGGAGGGGGACTTCATTACAGCAGACGCCGCCCCCACCCCGTCAGCGCCCAACTGAAAGGCCTTAGAAACGTCGTCGTAATTGGTTATTCCTGCCCCCACAATTAGGCTCACGTTGGGGTTGCTTTTCACCAATTTAATGGATTCGGTGATCACCTCAGGTCTAGCCCTTGACACAGAGTTGCCTGACCCTATGAGTTCCGGTGGTTCCACCAAAACTGCGTCAGGAGACATTAACGCCGCAGGCGCCACCAGTTCCTTCCTGTCCACGCAAAGGATAGACTCCAGGTTAACTAGCCTGAGCCTCTCCAGGACGTCTGCAATATGGTCAAGTCTCATCCTTCTCTCACTATGGTTAATGAGCGTCCCGGAGGCCCCGGCATCCTTAATGAGCTCTGGAATAATTGAGCCGGTGTGAGGTCCAACCGGATCTCCGTCCACGTGCTGAGCAAAAACGGGTAGAGATACTTGGCTGGATATGGTCGCTATCATTGTTGCTGGTACTGCTATTATCACCTTTATACCATATTCGTCACTGACCTTCTCAATGGCCTTGGCGACCCTTAGGGCGTTAATGGATGAGGTCTCATAGACCTTGAAGTTGACCACAACTATGGGAGCACGCATGATGCATTGAGCTCATGGTGAATTAAAGGATTTACCATCCAGGAAGTCAGACTTAGCCTTCTCGTCACCAATCGGTTCCCGGATTCCTCGTCACTAGCCTACTCCTTCTCGCTTCGGATTAAAAGCTCCCTCAATGGCCTTCAGGGTCTTTTTCAGAGAGTTCCTAACAGCTGACACCCCTAACAGTCCAGCCAAAATGAAGGAAATTAGGGTCACAATTCCTCCATAGATGAGGTAATTCTGCCCTTGGAAGGTGGCCATGATAAGATAGGAACCAGGTTTTAACATGGTGGTGTAGTTCATTACCACACCATTCAAGGAGTAGGTGATTCCACAGATGTTCTGGAGGTGGAGTTTAAACAATGAATTGGAGGAAACGTGGACCGTAAGCCCCCCTAGGCTCTCCTTAACGGTGAAGTTAATTGTGGGCTCCTCCGCTCCAGGGTAGTTCAGAATGTAGTAATGAATTCCGTTGTTGATTACCTGCAGGGTGGTTATGTTCTCAACCCCTGTTGAAGTGAAGCTTAACTCTATTGCATCCCTAAGCTCTCCTGTCTCAACTGTACCGTTTGCTGAGATTGCCTTCACCAGTAAAGAGGAGCCAATAATAGGCGAAGTACCAACGAGCAAAGTACCATTGAGTGGACTTAAGGACCTGAAGATCACGGTTCCGCCCTCACTGTCCCAAGACGCCTGGTTGGACGAAACGTTAAGGGGGAATGGAGAACCTATACTTATTGACTTGAGGAGCACTGGGGAGTTCCTTTCCACGCCTACACCAACATAGAGAAGCTGTCCCCACGGGAGAGTGGTGTTCACATTCAAGGGAATGAAGCTGTAGTTGAAGTATTCTCCGTAGACCCTGGCGATCCCTTGGCTCTCATTGAGTAAAATGGTGGCAGAAGGACCGTGGGGTATGGTAGCCAAATATTTCGGTACGCCGTTGACCAATCTAAAGATGGCACCTGAGGGCGATATCAGGACTCCATAGAAGGGGAAACCCGAGGTCACATTAACAGTGGGTCCGAGGAATAGGTAGGTTTCAGATGAAGAATTAATGTTGATAGAAAGGGTATTAGTGGAGGGTAAGGGCCATGCGGCGAGCTGCATACCGTACTGGGAGTTCATGGATAATCCGTTGGGAGTAAGGTTGTAGAGGAGACCAACGGAATGATAGGTTGGAGTGAGGTTGGCTCCAGAGAGGTACTGAATGCGTGGAGGAATCTCCGTCCACGTTCCATTGACCTGATAGTTCGTCCTGTTGTAAATTGGTTCAGTGTACCCAGGGAAACCTAAATATTCAGTGTTATTGACAACGTTTCCCTCTGGTCCCACAATATACTTGATGGCTGTTACAGGAATTGTGGAACCGTTAATCGGTACCGGAGAGGCCAACGGGTAACTATAGTTCCAGAAAGTGAGGTCCTCAACAGAGACGGAGTTAAACGAAGGAATCTCGAGGTTAGGTAGGGGGGACAGGGATATTACAGTTTGAGCAGAAGATAGGGCAAGCAGGAGTAGAGTGAACCCAAGGGAGATTTCCCTACCCCTTCCCTGGACTGAATTGATCAGTGAAAGGAGACCAAATATCAACGTGGGGTATGCCGCCTCATAGAATGGTAAATGAAGTATCAAGAACGCTGCCGACCCTACCACGATCAAAACTGAGGCCGCGTCTCCCTGAACCGATGCAGCGAAAGCAATGACGGCCAACGTAAAGAGGAGTGGATAGGTAATTTGAAGGGGGGTAAGAGATGGACCTCCCCATATTACGTAAGGAAGGATCCAGAAGAAGTTTGCCCCGAGAAGGGCTAGAAACACCTGTATCCTCTCCCCTTTCACCCACCTCAATGAGGCCGTCAGTGAGGCCGGGAACAGGTAGAACGACGAACCACTGACGGAGGCCAGCATCATGAGTGGATACCTAGCCCAGGGCCTCAGCTTGGAGTTGGCTAACCCTACCACCAACGGAAGGAGGGCGAATCCCCACGCCAACTCAGGTGCGAAGAAGGGTGAAGAGAGTTGGTAGGCCAATACGAAGAGCAGGCCGTTCCTCCAACTCCTAAACGCGTAGTAGGAAGTTAACCCTGAGATAAGGGTAGTTATAAAAATGTAAATCCTTGCGCCCAGGTAGCCAAGGAAGAGGGATAGCCTGGATACCAACCATGTGCCCATGAGCTGATTAAGGACAGGATGATAGACGGCGGGTACCCAAAGGGAGAGGGGGTCAGCTCTGAAGTAAAGGGAATTTGGAGTCCAGAAGTAATAGCTCAACGATGGTCCAATATATGCCACGACTGACGGAAATACAAGTAGGGATAGGTATTTGATCCTTTGGGATCTTGACCTACCCTCTAGTCCTACTCCCACTACTCCAAGGAGAAGTGAAAGGAACGCAAGATCAGAGAGTTGATTGGAGAGAGTTGAGAGCCCAATGGAAAAGGCTACGGCGGCCCCCACTATTAAGGCAACCCCTCCCCCCATCAACCCCCTCACATCTTTCTGGAAGTAGAGAAGACATCCCACAAGTATCAGGAGGGCAAAGAGCTGTAGTTCTACGGCCGCGTTATAGAGAGCGAAGTAAATAGCAACAGGAGTGATGAAGTCAACGGCCCTCGTCCCAAGGTAATATGCTCCCAACGACGCAATGGCGGCTGCCAAAATCACGTATGGATGGAGGAAGGGCAAAGCGGCCAACGTAATGAGATAGCAATACTTCCTAAGATCAAGCACACCAAAGGAGATTGCGTTGACGAGGAGGTAAGAGATCTCATACTGCTGCGAATGTACGAAGTAAAGTACTAACGCCTCCAAGACCATCAGAAAAGGGAGGAGATACCTCCTATCCATCAGCCTATGAGTACTTAACCGCTAAATAAATTCTCCCATAGTGTCGACAAAATAAAATGAACTTACCCTCCTCACTCCTCAGGAGGCTTTGGGTAACTAAAGCAACTTCTTTTCAAGTTGACAAGCTAAGCCATCGCTCCCCCCACTATCACAAGACGAGTCAGGTGCGCAACGCCTTGGCCATACTTAGGACAGTTGCTCCATCTTTTATGAGTCTAGCCAGGGGTCCTGTAATCAGCCTTCCGCCACTCTCGCCGAAGTAAGTGTTGCCTATCCTGAGGACTATGGCCCTCTGAACGGGTGTGAATGGCCTCTCCTGTCCCAAGGCATTGAGACTGGCCACCTCCCCTGCCTGGCTTGCCACTTGGGCAGACATGGGTATGAAACCATCCTTAACGTTGGCACAGTCACCTGCACCAAACACATCCGGATCGTCAATGGAGCGTAGGTATCTGTCCACCAACATCCTTCCACCTTTAGTCGAGAGTCCACTCTCCTCCAGGATCTTTGGTCCCACGAACCCAGCTGAGAATACGACCAAGTCGGCCTGAAACTCTCCCTCCGTCGTTTCCACTGAATTCTCCTTAACTTCATGGACCTGAACTCCCTTAAGGACATTTACACCACGTTTTAGTAAGGTGTCCTCGGCGAACCTGGAGGTTGTGGGAGAGAGGAAACTGAGTATCCTCTCCCTAGACTCCAACAAGGTTACTTGATTCGCAGTGAGGACACCGGCGAGCTCCACTCCCAAAGCCCCGCCCCCTACAATGATCACCTTTCTCACCTTGGGTAATTTGACCCTCAGGGAGAGGGCGTCCTCTAGGGTCAAGAACCTTTGGGCGTACTTGGATGCACCTGGTATTTTAGCCAGGTCCTGTTCATATCCTAGAGCTATAATTAACTTATCATACTTCAACTCCCTATCCTTGAGCTTCACTACCTTTGACCTTAGGTCGATGCTTTTCACCTCGCCTACCAAGACGCTCCTATGTTTTACTACTGCTACGTTAGGGTCCTTACCCTCAACTACGTCCACTAGCTTGTTGGTGAATGTCATATATTCGTTTTTGTCCACAAGAATTGCCCTTCCCACCACATTAAGGGCGGAGGTACCTGCGAACCCTCCACCCAGTATCACTAACCTCCCGTTCCCATCACTCATGGGGAAAGGGTAGTTAAGCATGGTTAAAAGTCACTGGGAGCAATATTGTTGTGGCTTGGAATCCACCCAAAGAACTGGTAGAAGGTGCAAACGTAACCCAACTTCTGAGGGAGAACGGCATCTCGACATACAGGGACATGATCAAGAAGTCCATAGAGGAACACAGGTGGTTCTGGGGGAGTCTTCCGGACTGGCTAGGGATCAGTTGGGAAAGGAAGTTTAAGGAAGTCGTGGATATCTCCCAAGGCCCTGAGTGGACCAAATGGTACATTGGAGGACTCATGAATCTGGAGGAGCAGATCCTCAACAAGTCCGGTACGGCAATGGTCTGGGTACCTGAGCGTGGAGAAGGAAGAGAGTACTCCTACCAAGAGATTGAGGACATGAGTTCCAGGTTCGCTGGTTTCCTTCTCTCACAGGGAGTGGAAAAGGGCGACGTAGTTACCATCTACGCGCCAATGACCCCTGAGGTGTTATCTTGTATGTTCGGCACCCTCAGAATAGGGGCAATTGTCTCTCCAGTCTTCTCTGGCTACGGTCAAGCTGCACTGTCCGAGAGGTTAAGGAACACCAAGGTTGTGGTTACGGTGGACGGCTACTATAGAAGAGGGCAACTATTGAGGCTCAAGGGTACAGTGGACTCAGTGGTAAAGGAGGGCATGAAGGTGGTAGTGGTGGAGAGGGCTGGCAACGAGGTGGAAATGAAGGAGGGAAGGGATCTGACGTTCAGGGAGGCCATGAAATATGGAAAGAGTGAGAGGAGGTACGTGGAACCCGATCATCCTGCCTTATTAATGTATACCTCAGGAACCACCGGTAGGCCAAAGGGAGTACTCATCAGCCACGCTGGAGCAGCTCTCCAGCCTGCCAAGGAGCAGAGATACAACTTCGACCTGAAGGTAGGGGACAGGCTCTGGTGGGTAAGCGACATAGGATGGATGATGGGGCCTTGGCAAGTGATAGGTTCGCAGGTCCTTGGTGCCACACATCTGGTAGTCGAGGGGGCAATAGACTACCCGAGCAAACGTAGGGTTTGGGAAATTGTCAAGAGGTATGACGTAACACATCTGGGCTTCGCGGCCACGGTGGCAAGGATGCTAAAGGGGTACGGAAAGCCCGAGGCCTTACATGAGAAATTAAGGGTCTTCGGGAACACCGGAGAACCAATAGATGAGGACACCTGGACGTGGATAATGGAAGTGGGGGAGTGGAGGAGACCGATAATAAACATTTCTGGTGGGACGGAGGTCTTTGGATGCATCCTAGGTCCCAGTGTGATAACGCCCCTCAAACCCTCAACACTCTGGGGTCCATGCCCTGGGGTTGACGCTGAAGTCTTCGACGAGTTCGGTTCACCAGTTAGGGGGAGAATTGGCTACTTGGTGATAAGAAAGCCCATTCCTTCAATGACTAGGGGTTTCCTCGGAGAGAGGGAGAGGTACTTGGAGACATATTGGTCTAGGTTCAGTGGGGTCTGGTATCATGGAGATCTAGCTTACGTTGATGAGGATGGTTTCTGGTTCCTTAGAGGGAGAGCGGACGATGTTATAAAGGTGGCAGGAAAAAGATTGGGTCCTGCGGAGTTAGAGACTGTGCTTAACTCCCACCCATCTGTACTTGAGAGCGCGTGTGTTGGAGTTCCCCACCCCCTGAAGGGGGAGGTGGTTTATTGTTTCGTGAGGCCAAAGGGAGATGAGGCTAACCTGAGGGAACTGGCAAAGTTGGTGGAAAGGACAATGGGCAGACCATTCGTACCAGATAAAATAGTTCAGGTAAGGGATCTTCCCAAGACGAGATCTGGAAAGATAATGAGGAGGGTAGTGAGGGCCATAGTGACGGGGGAGCCCACTGGAGATCTAACCTCCCTGGAGAACGCCGAGGCAGTGGAATTAGTGAAGATAGCCCTTACCTCGTCCTCCTCATCTGAGACACGCCCCTGATTGAAGGCAATTTAAGAAAAATTTCAATTCCAATCGGACTAAAGCAACGTTAGGACAACTCATATATAACAGATTCCAAGGATGCCTCCCAATGAACCGAGGACTTCTGAAAAGACTCAAGCAACTAAATTTGTTTATAAAATTGGGGGTTAAGGGGGCGAAAAACCTCGCCAGCGGGGATGGATAGCCCCCTTTGAAATCATATTTAAATACATCTTTTTCAAACATTCCATTAATGCCTACCGTAGGCTTCCGTTTTAGAGCATACATAGACGAACGAACGTTGAGGGCGTTAAAAGCCCAGTTGAAGTTGGCGTGTGAGATATATAATACCCTACGGTGGGCAGACATGTATTTCTACCAAGATGGAAAAGGTCTCACACAGACGGAGTTAAGACAACTAGCCTTAGACTTGAGGAAACAAGATGAGAGATATCGACAACTTTATTCACAAGTGGTACAACAAATTGCTGACCGCTACTATGAGGCTAGGCAACGCTTTTTTGAAGGCTTAGCACGTTTCCCGAAAGAAAGCACACAAGTGGTATTCCCTCGTATACCCTCAATCAGGTTGGAAAGTCCTGAAGGCAAAGGAGATCAGGAAGAAAAGCAATAAGAACAAGAAGGTAATGACGTTAAGACTGTCACATCTGGGTATCTTCAACGTCATTGTTCATAGGGACTTCCCTCTGAACAAAGTTAAACGTGTAGTAATCAAGTTAATAAAGTGAGAGGGTTATTTCGTTCATACTTGAGGACTACGAGTTTCCTAGACTACCAGAGACAAACAAAGTAGTAGCAATAGATGTTGGTGTCGAGAAACTCCTAACGACTAGTGACGGCAAGTTTTTCCCTAACTTGAGACCCTATGAGGAAGCATTGAAGAGGTTCAAGATCTCGCACAGACGTATCTCAAGAAAGAAGTTCCTTTCTCATAACTGGTTTAAGGTTAAGACTCGTCTAGCGAGGGCTTATGAACACTTGAAGAATCTCAGAGAGGATATATACATGAAGTTAGGAAAATATTTTGCAAAGCATTACGACGTAGTTGTAATAAGATATTCAAGTTAAGCAACTCGTGGACAAGTCGGATAAAGAGCTGAGGATGAGGCTCCATGACGTTGCTTTCCACGAGTTAAAAGATATAATATGGTACCAGATGGAGAATGGAAAGAAACTCACTCTAGTAAACCCTGCTTACACTTCAAAAACATGTGCTAGGTGCGGATACGTTAAGGATCTAACACTGGCTGACCGTGTATTCATCTGTCCTTCTTGTGATTGGGTCGCCGATCGTGACTATAACGCTACTCTTAACATATTGAAAAGATCGGGGTGGGAGCCACCCTTAGTGCCTGTGGAGCTCCGCCCTCTACCCGTAGCGAAAGGCTACGGGCAAGGTGGGGCTTTGAAGCAGGAAGCCTCGCCCTTTAGGGCGGGGTAGCTCACAAATGTATAGGTAGTCTTCAGCATCCCCTCCAGCTACCTTCGCGATCTCCGGAAGTATCAGTCTCATGTAGGCCTTTACGTAAAGTCTCACCAATATGTTTCGCGTCTTGCCCATGAAGATAGCTCCCACATTTCCCCGTGAAACCCTCGAGAGCTCCTCGATCACAGTTTCAAAGTTGGAAGCAGCGTGAATGGCGAAGGAGCTCATTACAGTGTCGAAAGCCCTATCCCTAAAGGGTAGAGCCTCAAAAGATCCTATGACTCGTTCAACCTCAATTAATGACTCTCTCAACATTTCCACGGAGTAGTCAAGATCGATTATGGTAACCTTTCGCCTTCTTGCGATTAGAAAGGATAGCTCTCCTCTACCACTTCCTGCGTCAAGGACCACTTTGTTTTGGTCCAATCCCTCCTCTATCACCTTCACCAACTGTAGCCTCCACCTTACATCGTTCCAGAAGGATAAATGAGCGTTCACTCGATCGTAAGACGGTGGAAGTCGCTCGTACACCTCTCTTAGTTCCTCCTCGCTCACTTCCATGGTCTAACTTATGAGTTGAGGTGTTATTATTATTTTATCGTTGGACAAAAAATTCGCGTTAACTGTCTTGTAAACCACTTCCACTGGCAGCAGAAAGTCTAGAAGGTAAGGAACTCGTAGCCTCTCCCTGCTAGCTCAGCAATCACAGGCCCTACCATGGTTAGTTGTATAGAGGTTACAGTCTTTAGCGCATCCGTGAGTCCAAAGGACTGTGCCACTACTTGACATGCTAGAGGTTTCTCTCCAGCGGAGTTTAATTGATCAAGTAATTTCATCACATCTGGGTCTCTCTCTGCTACTAGTTCTTCACTGGGGCCGAAGAAGATCACTCTCAGGTCATCGAACAGTTTGTTCTGTTTTCCTACTGCCGCCAAAGTGAGGGCTGTCAATACCTTTGGCTTCTGATCTTTACCCGAACTTACTAACACGACTACTTTTCCAGGCATGTTTTTTATTTATCAGGTGAGCTAAAAAATATTTCGCTTTACAGGGGGACCACTTTCTCTTCGATCTGTGAATTATTATAATTGGCGATTATGGATAGTGTTTAGTTTAATGGTGGCGATGGACACCTATAGATTAGTTGAGGGAGAAAGACATGTTGAAAGCAAGCGAATACCTCTTGACATGTGTAAGGATGTCTGTCTATCAAGGAATTGTCGGAAGGGTTCTCAATTCCATTTCCATTGCTCTATTTAGCTGCAATACATCAATCATGGTGGCTTAGGTGAGGATCCAATACGTGGAGGTATTCCCGTGTTGTACTACTAGGATAGACCAAAAACTCGACCCATATACTATTGTCTGATTTGAGGTTAATCATGTATGATCCATCAGGAGATGTGCCCAAGGCTGGCCTGAAATTAAAAGTAGCTAAAATTATACATGGGTCTGTCTACGAAAGGATGGAAAGAACCTTGGGTGAGGGAAAAATCAGATCCAGCTAGATGGACCATTCCAAAAATACCCTAAATCAACTTCCTCACGGCGTAAGCTATAGCCTCGTTCGTGGTGGGGTGTTGCTCGGCGACGTTGGACATCTGCCTCGCTGTGAGTCCGTTAACTACGGCCTGAGTTAACTCGTTTATTAGGAACCCAGAGTGGATTCCCACCACCCAGGCTCCTAGAAATCTAAGGGAACTCCTTTCGAAGAATAATCTAATCTCTCCTCCCCTTTCATCATACATCTGGGCCATTGAGTCATCTCCAAGCTGAAAGGATGTCTCGATGAAGGGAATATTCATTGTCCGCAATTGACTCCTGGTAAGTCCCACGTAGGATGCTGGAGGTATGGTGAAGACTGTGACAGGTATTCCCCTAACATCAACCCTATCCGAGTCTATGTTGCCCGACATAATGTTGTTTGCCGCAGCTACAGACATCCCGACTGCTGTGTGAAAGTATGGGGCCAGTCCATTAACGTCCCCCGTGGCGAAGATGTTTGAAGAACTTGTTCTCATGGAGTCAGTCACCTTTATGAAACCCCTTTGAGTAATCTCTATCACTTTCTCGAGTCCCTCTGGTACTACGGGAGTTCTGCCAGTAGCTACTACCACAACATCCGCGGTCAACTTATCCTTGTTCCCAGATGACGAAAATAACACCTCGTATTTCTCACCCACCTTGGAGACTTCCAGAATAGGTGAATTATATCTGACGTCTATGTTAGGGTCCAGCAACTTGAGGAGAAGGCCTCCCAGATCAGGATCTATACTCCTCAGGGCCCTGTCCGATCTCACTAAAATATGAACCTTCGACCCTAGGGCGTTGAAGAAAGTCGCCGTCTCAAGGGCCACATATCCTCCCCCTACTATTACCATCTCTTGCGGCAGTTTCCTAAATGATGTTCTGTAGGAGTATAGGTCATCGCTGGTGAGACAGAGTTCGGCTCCAGGGAAGTGAGGTCTGGAGGGGGTACTACCGGTCGCCACCACGGCGTATTTGAACTCCACTTCTTCCCCTTGGACAATGGCCCTGTGGTTATTAATGAACTTCACCTCCCCCTTCACGAACGATACTCCCTTATGCACCGTGAGCTCCTTCCTGTGCTGGACGAACCTCGTCAGTTGGACTGAGTCCTTCCTTTCTTGGATCTTGTTAAAGTCTGGAGGATCCCGTGAGTCCAAAAGCCTCCTATTTCTCCAATGAAGTTGAGCAAGCTCCCTGATTGTCTTGGAGGGAATGCAGCCAGAGTAGAGGCAGTTTCCGCCAAGTTCACCCTTTGGGTCAACCATTAGGACTTCCATTCCTGCTTCTGATAGCCTGAAGGCCCCTGGATAGCCTCCACCCCCGGCTCCTACTATCAATACTTCAGTTTTCACATGTTACTAGAGCGTTGTCTGTTAAAAATATTGTTAAGTTGATTGACAATGGCATCACTTATTAGGATAAATCATCTCTCCATTTAGAACATGATGCAGATGGCATGAATTAATGAGACTGTTGGGGTAGTAGGCGCTTACAGATAAGTAGATCTGTTGATTTACCTTGCTCGTGACGACATTATTATCTTCATGTGAACTTAAAAAATTCATTTTACCACCAGCACAGGCACCTTAGACTCCTGGACGACTGCGGTAGAGACGCTACCTAAAAATATCCTCTTGAAAGTGGAGAGTCCCCTGCTTCCCACAACTATTAGGTCCGCTCCCACCTTCAGAGCATACTCTACGATTACCGAGGGAGGGTAACCTGATACTACGTCTCCTGTAGCATCAATTCCTGGGAGTAGCGCTATCACCTGATCAATGTCAGTTTTAGCTTTCTTCCACATCTCCTCAACTATGGAGGAGGGAGGAAGAATTCCTGTTGCATAGAGGGAGTTCTCATCCACCACCTCTATAACGAACACCTTGGAGGAGAACTTCCTTGCCAGGTCTCCCGCCACTAGCAGGGCCCTCTTCCCATTCTCTGAACCATCGTAGCCCACCAAAATTTTTTGGAACATTTTCATTCCCCCACCGGTTTTACTTCCACTTTATGCCCACCTATCATAATCTGAATCTTGTTATAGAGATTAAAAAGGCTTTATCGTCGGACAGTGGCGGGTTGTGCGGAGATATAATCCCTCTGTCCTATGGAGATCAGGCTTACTGTCCTATACAGAGGATAACCTCAACTAGGCGACTATATAAGTATAAGCCTTGGACAGAGAGCATATATGTTCATAATGAGAGTTTATACAGGGGATGTAGGTGTTCATAGATCTATTAACTTCACAATTATTTGCCTTGGCTTTCGCAGGCCTCATCGTCCTCTACGCGAGCACCAAGGCATTTTTTGTTTATAGGAGAGGCCCTGGGACCAAGGGGGCGGAGTGGAGACAGGAGTTGGTGGGAGAGATCTATTACGCCTCTGTACCTACAATACTTATCGGTGCTTATTTGCTGGTGACCAGCTTGTTTGGACAGTTCACATGGCCGTTGCCGGGGAGCTACAATATCCTCTTCTATGACGTCCTGTCGCTGGGCGGGGTAGTTATTACGGCCGCCGGAATAGCCTTCTACAGAGGTATTACCCTGCAGTTGGACTACGTTGGGTTTGCCGCCCTACTTGTGGGGTTGATAGCGATCTTCTATGGATATGAGGGATTCAGACTCGGGCTCACTCAGGAGCCCCTAGCGCTATTTATGCTCTACCTATTCTACGGATTGGCGGGAGTACTGAGCTTCCCTTACATGTTATTGGTCAGGGAGGTAGCGTCGGGGAAGGAAAGCAGGGTCAACCCAGGCCTTAATATATTGATAATACTCTTCTGGATCACATTATTGCTTGGTTCATTGTTGGCGATCTTTATAGCTGGGGAGGCGGTCCCCGCACATCTGGCTCACCCTCCGTAAATGATTTTTTGACCTAAGTTTTATTTCAAATTTTTTTAAAAATATCTATGTAAAGTTTTTATTAATATCAGTATAAGTTTCCCGTTCGCCTGTCAGATGATTTTTATGTCTCGTAAGTAGGGGCTGAGGCAAATTAACGTTAAAAAACATATTCGGAAAACATGTCGAGACATAAACGTCTTTACAGCATAAATCATGAGGGTGGGACTAGACGATAGTCAACTTCAACCAATGCCTTCTTGGCTCTAACATCATGGGATCATCTAAGTCGAGAGGTTCTTCACTCTTTCGACCTCTTAGGCATTTCCACCAGGTTTCCGTATACCAGCCTAACACCGTGCACCTTGCTGCTTTCAACCGCGTCCTCGCTGGCTGAGACTGCCAAGAACAACTTAATGGGGCTCTTCAGTCCTAAGACTCTGGTTAGGACGTCGCATTTGGTGTTAAACCACTCCACATCATCGGCCTCTGCGAAGGATTTCACTTCCATGAGATAGACTTTATCGTCCTTGGCATATATGTCCACTTCGTACCTGGTCCCCTTGACACCGAAATTACCATCCTGGTCTTTGTAGGTGAACTTGTTTATGAACTCTAAATTTATCCCCTCACTCTCAACGATCTCTTTGAAGAACTCCCTTATGAGCTCCTCGTAACTGACTCCCCACCTTTGGCCAAGGCTACCAATGGTCTTGTCCAGTATGCCTATTTTGTTCTCCAACCTGTCGAACCTGTCAGAGAACTCCTTCCTTGTGGCCAATAGGAACTCTTCCAATTTCCTCTGTGCCTCCCCCAGCAGTTTGAGCTCCTCCTCAGTCTTCCTCTGTGCCTCGGCCAACTGATCCATCCTGATCGATAGCTGGTTCAACCTCTCCTCAGTCTTCCTCTGTGCCTCGGCCAACTGATCCACTTTGACGGCCAGTTGATCGACCCTCTGTGCAAGCTGGTTCAACCTCTCCTCAGTCTTCCTCTGTGCCTCGGCCAACTGATCCACTTTGACGGCCAGTTGATCGACCCTCTGAGCTAACCTCTCCACCACACCCTCTAGACGAATAGCTAAGTCCCTGGACTGAACTACAATCTTAGACAACTGCTCCGTGGCCTCCTTGAGCTGATTAAGTGCCGTTAACCCCAGTATGTTACTTAGTTCCCTTCTGAAGTCTGGGTCCTCCCGCAACAGCTTCAATATCTCTTCCTTAATGCTCATCACATTAGTATCTGCTAAACCATATTTTAACCTATCGATGAAATTTTCACCTAACCGTGGTACTATTTTAGAGAGAATATTCACGATCAGGGGTAATTTTAAATACGGGGACTACCTCACAAAGAAGGTGAATTTTTAGGAGCTATTACTTACGGAACCTTCTTCTTTAATTCATCTTGTCTAAGGGAGAGCCCCACAATTTAAGGTTCTTACTAAGTTCATCTTCCTGGAAGTGAAGAATATTCGTGCGCCTTCTAAGGTTACTCCGGCGACTCTTAAGACATCCTACGTTAGAACGTGAGGAGATTAATGAAGTCATGGCGATTAACTTTGAGTTAGCTCCCTCTTGGATGGGCGCCCATACATTTGCTCAATTATTGACTTCTCCATCTCCCTTACCGCTCTATGCACCTCCCTGTGTTTCCTTATCAAATCCAATGCCCTCTTACCCTCCTCAGTGGCAACTATTAAACCGTCGCTATCCTTTATCAGGTTTAGCCACTTCATTTCATCTACGTATTTGAGCAGAAGCTGGTAACTTAGGTTAGCCCTATACATGAGCCTCGTCTTCCTGACACCCTGAAGGGTGACCTCTAATACATCTCCATATATCTCGAACTTGTTTCTTTTTCTTATCATTAAGTCTGTCCCATAATTGTCCCATATAAGGCTCCCCTCATTAATTCGAGAACTATTTGCCAAGAGGCAGCAGCTTTTAGCTGAGGATTATTTAAAGGGGGAAGCAATGCAGGATCTCGCTGGTCAAATCATTCACCGTCTAGAAATCCCGTTGACAAATTACCCCCAGGCCAAAGAAATTATCCTCTAGTTGACACTGAACGCGTCAACGTCGAATTCTTTATAGCTAATGGATCATTTAGCTTTTGGGGGTTTGAGAGGGGGAAGTCTCTCACGTCCAATACCTTCACGATTCCTTGAGCCAAGAGCTCACCTCTCTGCTTTTTGGGAGAATCGTCCTTTAAAATACGCCCCTTAAAAGAAAGGGTAAACCCCCCCAAATCCATGAAATCTGGCAATATACGAGACAAGGAGGGAGATGAGGAGGATAGAGCTCCATGAGACTCCACTCAATATGAACTGCCCTGAATGGACTACGTCTCTGGCTAAGAAGGTAAACTACCCCGCCCTAACGGACGGGGCTTTGGGGTTTCCAGTGGCCTTCACGACGCACCTTCATCTCCCCTTCGGGGTGTTTACGTACCCCCGACCCGTACCTCTCGTTAAGGC
>Ga0081474_125765_pt1 | contig 32117 bp, 33 predicted proteins | sample OneHunmetagenome_2_FD_70978 | JGI IMG/M metagenome (GOLD analysis project Ga0081474, IMG submission 70978) | Ferrous microbial mat communities from One Hundred Spring Plain, Yellowstone National Park, USA v2 (version 2) | ecosystem: Environmental > Aquatic > Non-marine Saline and Alkaline >... | reverse complement strand
TGACAAAAAAGCAAGTCCTTAAGATACTGATAGAAAGGTATCTTGAGAGACTAAAAGGGTGCAAGAGTCCTCCCTTGGATATTCTCAAAGGTAATCCATACTTTAAGGATTATCTTGAGAGCATCCTAAACCCTTGTCAGAACCTAACATCAAGTTAGGTATGTATAGGTGAATGTTTCACTATGCGTGGAATATTTGTCTATGCAAAGGGGAACTCTATTGAGCTTACCGTAGCCACTATACTTCATAGGCATGTAATCAAGCTTTAGGTTTGGAAGGATGGGTAAGTTGTTTGTTATTCTTACACCTATGTAGGGTTGTGTCTTTTGTGAAAAGTGAGCATCGTTTTTGAGATCAAGATAGTCTTGAGAGCTTTGTGCTTCATATGACACGACGCCAGATGGATTTTGTTCTACACCACCAACCTCTATACTGACGTTAAACAACGGTAGGGCTTGAGACAGCGCACAAGAACCCAACCTGCTACAAGTATGCCACGCTTTAAAAGCATCAGCTTTTTCATAAAAACCTCCTATTTAGTTTTTACTATTATTAAAAACTTTTGAAAATTTGTTTTCTGAGATGATGATGTAATATACTTGCAAAAAATAAAATATTTTATAATTTTTAGCTTATGAAAGCAGCTATCTGTAAAGAATTTAAAAAGCCTTTGGTGATAGAAGATATACCAATACCAGAGATAGGTCCCGATGAGGTGCTTATAAAGGTTAAGTATTGCGGTATATGTCATAGCGATCTTCATATAGTGGATGGAGACTGGGAATCTTGGGTAAAACTTCCTGTTGTACCAGGACACGAAGTAGCTGGTATTGTAGAAAAAGTAGGTAGCAACGTCAAAAATGTTAAAGAAGGTGATAGAGTTGGGATGCCTTGGCTTTATTCTTCTTGTGAGATATGTGATTATTGTGTAGAAGGAGAGGAACCACTTTGTCCAAACCACGAGATCACAGGTATCACCCGCCAAGGTGGATATGCGGAGTATATGAAAGCCCCGTCTCATTTTGTTACAAAAATTCCAGATAAACTTGAACTTTCTTATGCCGCTCCTTTATTTTGCGCAGGTATAACAGTTTATGCTGCTCTTGTAAGGTTAAATTTAAAACCAAATGAGTTGGTGGTAATCCAAGGTATAGGTGGTCTTGGTCATTTGGCTATTCAGTATGCTAAAGCTATGGGTGCTAAGGTAGTAGCACTAAGTCATTCTGATAAAGAAAAAGTGGCTAAAGAGCTTGGAGCAGATTATTTTATAAACTCATCAAAGCAAGACCCAGTAAAAGAGCTGAAAGCTTTAGGTGGGGCAGATGCTATACTTACAACCGTTTATGATTCTAAAAGCATACAAAATCTTGTAAACGCTTTAGCACCAAAGGGTAGATTGTCAGTGGTAGGTGCTGCCCAAGAACCAATATACGTAAATCCCTTTGATCTCATAACAAAACGTATCGTGATAACTGGTTCTGCTATAGGTGGAAGAAAGCTTTTAAGAGAGACGCTTGAGTTTTCGGCTTTTAACAATATAAAACCCATTATTCAAGAGTACAAGTTTGAAGATGTAAACAAAGCGCTAGATGATCTAAGATCTGGTAAAATAGTATTAAGAGGCGTATTAAAGTTTAACTAAGGAGAGATCTATGCTAAATAGAGAACTTATAGATTTGATGAGAGATCTTTATGTGTTTCCCGTAGTGATTAGCACGGTTACAAACGATTTAAAACCCTACAGCGCTTTGATAAGCTGGGTATACCCTGTTTCTGAAAGTAAAATAAACATAGCTCTTAGCACAAAATCAAGAACCGCTCAAAATATAATCACAAACCCAAACGTATGTATAAGCATATTTGCTCAAGATACGGCCATAGTGGCTCATGGAAAGGGCTATCTTAAAAACAGGATAGAAGAAGTGCCTTTTGATGTATCTGCTTTTAGTATAGAGATAGAATCTGTGGAAAACAATCTATTCCCAGGGGCTACCATCCTTGGACCTATAGCTTTTGCCCATACTGGAAACATAGAAAAAGCTGTTAATCTTGATAAGATAGTGATAGAGTATCTTAAAAACGTTTGATATTAAAACTAGCAACCGAGTCTAGGGCTCTACAAGAAGTTTACACAGATGATGAAGACGTGCCACCAGCAGGCACGCGTATTTTTTACATTGGACTTAATGGTTCCATAAAATGTGGTATCCTTTGGGGTTATGATACAAAAGCTGCAAAATTAGAAAAAACAGTTCTTTACAAAGATAGGTTACCTATAGTAAACCAAAGCGTATTTGAAGCTGTAAAAGATGCAGGTGAATACTATCTTTACCCGGCTTATACACTTTTGGCAAAGATTATTCCAGATATAATGTTTAAAGTTAACGATAAAACCCTGAAATTGAAGAAAGATGATGAAGATTTTACAGATAAAACGTTTAAACGTATTTTTAGGCTTTTAAAAAGAAGAAAACTATCTTTAGAAGAAGCTTATAAAAAATATACCAAAAACGCAGTGGATTTTTATATAAAAAAAGGTTTTTTGGAGGTGGAAAACAACATAGGGCCATTAGTAAAAATTGAAGATATAGATATAAAACCCTCTAATGAAGGACACTTTTCAAAGAGACTAAACATAGAAATAATCACAGGAGATTACAAACAAAAAATTAAGGATATAACAATAGGACCATTCCAATCCCTTGTGGTGGTCCCATCTAAACATATGTTTGATAACTTTAGAGATATCTTTGAAGATGCTATTTTTTTGAAAAGCCCAAATACAGTATCAGAGGCAAGGTTTTGCTATGAAAGTGCTATGAAAGAAGATAGAGTGTTTGTAACTACACCTTTTGGACTGGTGCTTCCTTTTTATAATTTGAAAAACATTATACTAATAGATGATATGTACTCAGAATTTTATAAATCAAAAAAAGAGCCTTATTTAGATTTTAGAAGACTTGCTTATTATGTGGCAAAGCATTACGGTGCAAATTTATACCTTGTTTCTTTGACACCAAGCATAAACGATTATTTCCTTTATAAGGAAAATAAAGCAAATCATATTCATATAAGCGTTAAACTGCCACATATAAAAATAGTAGAGAAAAAGGATAAAAACTTTCTAATAGATGATGAAACTATAGATATAATTAAACAGCATATCGATAAAAATATACTATTTTATGTGAACAAATCTGGTTATAGCTATGCTTATTGTGAAAGATGCAACGCTCTTGATACATGCGTTTATTGTGAGTCTTATACCACTTATTTTAAAAGCCTAAATACCATAAAATGCACAAAATGTAAAAATGTAAATCAAGAGGGCGTTTGCTCTAGATGTGGCGGGCCTTTAAAGACGTTTGGTGCTGGTTTAGAACAATATAAAGAATACATAATTTCTATGTTTGGGGATAGGGAAAACTTTTCTTTTGATACTATAGAAAAAGAAGATACTTATGATATAGTGTTTGTTTTTTCCTTAGAAAACTTGCTGTTTGCTCCAGAATTAAGCGCTAGGGAAATTTATCATCATAAGCTTTGGAGTCTTTCTTTAAAAGCAAAAGAACTTTTTGTGTTAGAAACCACTCACATTGATAAATACGCTTTGGAATCTATCTTAAAGAACGATCAATTTATTTTTTTAGAAGATGAACTAAAAAGAAGAAAACTCAACAACGATCCGCCTTTTACAAAAGCCATACTGATAGAAATGGGAAAAGAAATATACGATCTTTACAAAGAGCTTTATGAAGAGGATTTTTTTTATGTTTCAAAGCCACGTTATTTTTATGAAAAAGGAGAAAAACGTTTTAAGCTTTTAATAAAAATAAAAAACACAGCAAATATAAAAAGATTGGGTCAATTGTTAAAAAGCTATAAAAATTATAAAATTCATGTTGGTATAGAATCTTTCTTATAATTAAAAACATTGAAAAAATTTTAATATTATATTAAATTATTATCTCAAACTTTAAACGGAGGTTATAATGGCTACACTGGGGCCTTATCATTTCTCACCGTACCCTACGGCAATAGTAGATGGTGTATTAACACCACCACCTGGTAAAGGGCTTTTGTACAACGAGATTGTGGACGAAGAAGTGGCCATGCGTGAGGCTGCTAAAGAGATGCTTACAAGGGAAAACCCAACTATATTCGTAGGACCCCTCATCATATACGCTTGGAACGAAGAAGCTAAGGAAATGGCAAAGCTTGTAAGAGAAATGGCGGAAGTTTTAAATGCTAAGATTATACCTATGGTTGATTATAGGCCAAAGTATCCAAAAATAAATCCCGAAGTAGAGATAAACCCAAACCATCCAAATCTTACAATATGGCATAACAATATAAAAGTATGTATATTTATAGGAGTTCACTGTCATTTTGCAAATATAGCTTTGAAGATCATAAGAGCTGAAACGGATTGTTTAACAATAGCTATGTGTGCAAAAATGGGTCATGAAGATGCTATGATAACCGTTAGAGATCAACATCCAGAGGATGTGAGAAAGTTTATAGAGATAGCTAAGCAAGTAAAGAAAGAGTTAGGTAAGTAAAGGAGGTTTTTGTTATGGGTAACAACGGTACTTACTCAGGCGTTAATAAATCGGGACAAAAGATTGTCTCACCAGATTATTTGCTTTTTGAAGCACCTAGAGAAAAGGTGTTTATGACGGGCTCCGAAGCGGTTAAAGAAGCCGTTAAAAGAGCTTCAGTGGATGCATCTGTATCATATCCTATTACACCGCAATCAGAAGCTGCTCATTTGATTGGTGAGCTCTGGGTAGAAGGTTATGTAGGTGTATACTTTAGAGGCGAGTCAGAATTTGGTGTTATGTCAGAAGTAGCAGGATGCTCAATGGCTGGTGCTAGAGTAATAACAACCACCTCTGGACCAGGAACCCTAAGAGCCATGGAAAACTTTCCTATGTGGGCAGGTTCTAGATTGCCTATACAGCTTGTTTTGATGGCAAGAGGTGTGAACTCCCCTCTTTCGATACAGCCAGACAACTTAGAAATAAGCTTTTTACTTGATACAGGTGTTATGATATGGCACGCTGAAAATGCTCAAGAGCTTTTTGATATGATTTTAGCTGGTTTTGTAGTGGCAGAAAAAACTGATGTACACGTACCTATCATCACCGCAATAGATGGTTTCTTTATATCTCATACAAGAGAATCTATAATGATTCCACCAGAAGATATAGCTCTTCCTCCTTACAATCCTTATATGTCACCAACACCAATAATAGATGCTGAAATAGCTCCTGGAAGATATATAAAAGATCCGTTTGTTATGAAATCAAACTACATATCTTACGCTACTCACGCAAGCTGGCAATGGGAAGTAAGAGCAGCTATAGAACGTTCTAGACCTTACGCTAAGCATTATTTAAGGGGTCTAGTGGAAGAGTACGGTGATCCTGAAGCAGAGCTTGTGTTTGTGGCAAGCGGAACTGCAGCTTCACAAGCTAAGGAAGCTACAAGAATGCTATTGGATGAAGGTATAAAGGCAAAGGTTGTAAAAGTAAAAAGCATTAGACCATTCCCACATCAAGAGCTTTTAGAAGCTACAAAAAATGCAAAGTACATAATGGTGCCAGAGTTTAATGTGGTGGGATGGTTAGAAAGAGAAGTAAGAGCGGCTTTCTATGGAAAGTCAAATGCTACCATAATAGGTACACCAAGGGTAGCTGGTGGTATGACAATGCCACCAGAAATTATATACAAAGATGCCTTAAAGATCTTAGGCAAGGAGGTAAGCTATGTCCTTTAATATATATAAAGTAAACGAAGAGCTTAGAGAATTTATGCCTCCAGAAGTGCTGGAGCTTGAAGAAAAAGCCACTTGGGGTAATCCTAAAAGGGGCGTAATGGATTTGCCCTATGCAAAAGAACTATTAGAAGAACATTCTCTTTGCGCAGGATGTCCAGAGTCGGATGCTTTTAGATATATACTTGCATCTTTGCCAAATCCAGAAGATACCATAATTGTAAATTCCACTGGGTGTACATCACTTGTGTTTCCTCACATAGCCTTACATACTGTTCACTCTTTGTTTGGGAACCAAAATGCGGTAGCCAGCGGTATAAAAAGGGTTTTAGAGTATAGATTTCCCAATAAAGTAAAAGATGTCGTGGTGTTGGCGGGTGACGGTGCTACTGTCGATATAGGTTTAGATTGTACATTACAATCTTTCTTCAGACAAGAAAAAATCACCACCATATGCTACGATAACGAAGTTTATGCAAATACTGGTGGTCAAGAAAGCGGTTTAACAGTGAAAGGCCACGTGTTTAAGATGGCTCCCAAGGGTAAACAGTGGGATAAAGTCCCTATGTGGCAACTTGCTATAGATTCAGGTTGTCACTATGTGGTAAGGATGACAGTCTCATCACCTCGTAGGGTTGAACAAGCTGTTAAAAAAGCTATATACGTAGCTAGAGAAGTAGGTCCAACATATATTCATCTTTACACACCTTGCATACTTGAAATAGGAAGAAACTCAGATGAAGGTTTAGAAGAAATGAAGCTTTGTGATAAAGAAAGGTTTGCTTTCTTTGAATATATGACTCCTCAAGCAGAGGAAGTAATTAAAAGGAAAAAGGAGGAAGGTTTAATATGACAATTCAACAACCAATAAGGAAACGCCTTAATATACGTATGCCAGCGTTGGGTGGTCAAGGAGCCGTTACCGCAGCTCATATTATAGCTACTGCAGCAGACTACGAAGGATACTATGCAGTTTCAAATCCATTCTTTGGTGCCGAAAAACGTATGGCTCCTGCTGAATCTTATGCTCGTATAGGTATAGAACCCATATACGACAGAGGAGAGGTAGTTTATCCAGATATCATCATGGTTTTTCACCACCACGTTATTACTATGGGTAAATCTTATACTATGCCTTTTTACTCTGGTATAAAAAGGGGCGGTATCATCATAATAAACACCGACGAGGAACTTTTGAAACCAGAGGATTATAAGAAGCTTGATTCTATAAACGTAAAAGTTTTCAACTTTCCGGCTACAAAAATAGCTATAGATATAGCAGGCACAGAGCTCTCTACAAATATGGCCATGATAGGTGCTTTGTTTGGTGCTACTCAGATAGTTAGCTTGCCTGCTATAGAAGAGGGTATAAAATCGAGGTTTATGAAAAAGTTTGTAGCTTCTGGTGGTACAGCTTCTTTGGACTCAGCACTAGAAAGAAAGTTTAAGAAAAAATTGGAGCTTATAGAGAAAAACCTAAATACCGCAAGAGAAGCTTTCAACATAGCTTTGGAATGGGCTAGAGAAAACGGTATTAGTCCCATGCTTCCACCTGCTCCAATGAAAAAACAAGAACCCGTTCAAGCTTAATAACACCGTCTCCGCCTTTTGGCGGGGGGATATATATATTAAATGTTTGATTTTGCTGTAGTAGGCGCTGGTATAGGTGGTTCTGTTGTATCTTCTATTTTAAATCATTTAGGTTATAATGTAGTTCTTTTTGAGAGACTTGATTATCTTTGTGGATGCGCTGGTACTTTTAAAAGAAAAGGTTATTACTTCAACGCAGGGGCAGCTACTTTCGTTGGATTAGATGGCAATTTGCCGCTTGCAAAATTAAAGCATCTTTTAAATCTTGAATTTCCAGTTAAAAGGATAGATCCAAGTCTTAAAATCTATATCAAAGATAAGATCATCAACAGATATCAAGATAAAGATATGGCTTTTGAGGAAATTCAAAAAGCCTTTTATGATAAAAACAATAAAAAATTTTGGAATACCATTTATACAACATCAGATTTAATATGGCAAATGCTTTACGATTTTTTGCCGCAAGCCTCTAATTTGCCATCTACTAAGCTTATTTTAAAAGCTTTTAAAAATATTGACAAGATTGTTAAAATTGCTCCTAATTTTTTTAAAAATGCAAAAACTTATGCTTTACAGACACTAAATAATTTGGATAAAGACTATGAAAGATTTTTATCATATCATACTCTTATTACTGCTCAAGGTTTTCTTGATGAAGTAAACGTTGGAGTGGCTTCTCTTGGACTTACTTATCCAAACCTTGACAATTATTATGTATTGGGTGGTATGGACAAGGCTTGTGAGGTTTTTGTTAAAAACTTAAAACATGTGTTTAGGAAGACCACCGTTAAAAAAATAAAACATTATGAGGATAAATTTGTTTTGGAAACTACAGCTGGGGAGTTTGAAGCTAAAAACGTAATATTAAACAAAACTATTTTTGATATGTTTGAGCTTTTTGATGATCCATATATAAAGGAATTTTCTTTTAAAAGCCAAAAGACTTTTACTAAAAAATGGGGCGCTTTTACCATGTATTTTATGGTAGATGATATATTTGACGATGATTTTGAATACCATCACTTTATACTTTTGGACGAAGAGATACCTTTTACAAAAAGTAAATCTATTTTTCTTTCTATATCTGCAAAAGAGGATACGCTTCTTTCCATAGAAAACAAAAGGAGTATAACAATATCTACTCATTCTGAAATAGATTCATGGTTTGATGTGGATAAAGACGAATATAAAAGAAGAAAGAAGCTTGTAGAAGAATTTATCTTGAAAAAGCTTTACGAATATATACCCATTTTTAAAAATGCAAAGCTTTACAATGTAGAATCTGGCACTCCGCTTACTTTTAGGCGCTATACATCGAGGTATATGGGGGCTGTTGGCGGAATTCCCGTTATAAACAAATACTTCTTTAATTATCCAAGACCTATAACCCCTAAAAAAGGTGTATACGTAGTTGGCGATACTGTATTCCCAGGACAGGGCTGGCCAGGAGTGAGCTTAGGTGCTATAAATTTAGCCCAACTTATAGATAAAAACTTTAAAATTTAGATAACCTCAGATATTATTGAGTTTGATATAAGCCAAAACTCTGGTTTTATAAAAACTCTACCATTTTCTTCCGAAAAAAAATCTTTAAGATGATGTGGTACGTTTATCAAAGAGCTATCTACACCTTTTATCGTTCTAAGGCCCATCATTATCTTGTTTTTCTTATGTTCTTCTTCGTTTATGGCTTTTAGACTAAAGTGCTTTTTTAATACTTTTTCCCTGTATAAGTTTATATCTTTTGGGTTTGAAAACATAAACGCTTCCACCTTTGAATGAGCTCCAGCTCCTAAACCAAGATAGTTTTTGTATTCCCAGTAAGCCATGTTGTGCTTTGACTCGTAAGCTTTTTTTGCAAAGTTTGATATCTCGTAGTGGATATAGTCCTTTAAAGTTTTTCTTAAAAGCTCATAAAACAAAGCTATATCGTCTTCATGTTTTTGTTTATCTTTTTTTGAGTAAAGGGCTGTACCAGGATAGTATGTGAGCATGTAAAAAGAAAGATGAGTAGGTTCAAAAGAAACTGCAGTTTCTATATCTTCTAAAAATTCTTCTTTTGTTTGCTCTGGCATACCAAATATGATGTCTAAATTTATATTCTCAAAACCCGCTTCTTTTGCATATAAAATGCTTTTTATAGCATCTTCTTTTTTATGAACCCTTCCAAGCCAAAGAAGATGATGCTCGTTAAAGGACTGTACACCAAAGCTAAGCCTATTTATACCAATATCGTAAAGCTCTTTAAAATCGTCTTTTTCATAATCTTTTGGGTTTAGTTCCATTGTAATTTCTTCTACTTTTGATAGATCTATTAGGTTTTTGAGCTTTTTAAAAAAAAGATTATAATGTTTTGGTTTAAAGATAGAAGGGGTACCACCTCCAAAATATACGGTTTTTATATTAAAATCAAAATCATAAAGCTTAAGCTCTTCTAATAAAATGTCAAAGTAAGAATTATCTTCTTTTTGCACTACCGAGTAAAAATCACAATAATGGCATTTTGACGAGCAATAGGGGATGTGTATGTAAAGGTGTTCTACCAAAGGCATAGGTTTTCCAAATGGCGTATTTGGTCTTTGTAAATAAATATTGCATTTATTTGGATATTATCTAAATCTATACCGTTTGAAAGGGCGTATTCTGTAAGGCAAAGTATTATCCGTTCTAACTTTAATCTATCTATGCGCTCTTCTGGAAGTCCGTATGTATCTGTGTTGTTGCCTTTTACTTCGAAGGCCATTAGCTTGTTTTCTTTTGTGGCTATTATATCTATCTCACCTCTTTTATATCTGTGATTTCTCTTCAAAACCTTGTATCCTTTTTCTAAAAGCCATGAAAAAGCCATATCCTCAAAATCTTTAACCTTCATAAGATGAGTTTAAAGCTTTTATTATAGCTAAATTCTTTGAAAGAACCTTGGTTTATAAAAAACTCAAAGTATCCAAAGCTTCCACAAGTAATACCAGGGGTATTTTTTGGAGCCTGTGAAAAATACTCAAAGTACTCTATCTTTTTATCTTCTATAATGGCGTATTTTATCTTGGTGCAACCTACGTTTGTAATGGCGTTTCCAAACCTATCGTAAAAAAGGATAGAGCCTTCTATAGTATTGTCTTTCAATACAGGTTTTGGAATATCTAAACTATGTTGATAATTAACCTTAGGTCCTAAAAAATCTATGTATTTTAGTTTGTGAATCCAAGCTGATGCAGGGGCAAAAATATCTCTTCCGTGAAACGTGTTTGATGTGGGTTTTAGTATATAAGGATGGTTTGATATATCAACGCAATAGGGCTTTTCTTCAAACACCATATCAAATATGCCGTTCATAGGTCCTACAAAAAAATAATCTTTGTATTTGCAGGCTATTGGTAACCTTGAGGAGCCAACCCCTGGGTCCACTACGCACATAAATACCGTTTCCTTGGGAAAGTACTTATAAGAAGAGACTAAGTAAAAAGCCCCTTTTAGTATGTTAAAGGGTTCTATGTTGTGTGTAATATCTACTGTTTCAACATCTTTTTCAATAGAATAAATCACCGCCTTTACAATACCTACATATGGGTCATCTGTTCCAAAATCAGTTAAAAGTGCTATCATTCAATTAAGTATAACATACTTTTTTTTTGACATAATTTCTGTTTTATGCTTCATTTTTATAGCTTGATTTTGTTTTATTAATTTTTTATTAAGGTTCTTTAAGTATTTAGATAAAAATATAAAAGGTATTGATAATTTTCTATTTTTTCGTATTTTTAGCACTAATGAGGTTTATATACTTAAAACATATGAACAAGAACCTAAATCAATTTAAAAAAATAAAGGTAAATAGGAAAAGTGAATTTTTTGGTGTTTTAGGATTTTCAAATCAAAAAAATACCAATGAAGACTGTAAAGGCATATGGGACAATATACTTGTTGGTATAAGCAAAAAAATTGACAAACCTACAATGGCCCTTGTTAAAAGCTTAAAACCAGTAGCTATTGAAGGAAAAAGCCTCGTATTGGAATGCCCCACAGAGCAATCAAGAAACTGGATACATCAAACCCTTGGCAATATATTAAGAGATGAAGCTTATAAGAAAGGCTTTTCTATAAAGCTTGTGATAAAAGAGCAAGACAATTCTAATATAGACGTAAGTTATTCAACTTACAGAGATAGTGATAGGCACGCTGCCCTAGATAAAGCATCTTTTAGCATATCTACACCTTCATATCCTAACGCTGAAACTAAGTTGAACCTTTCTGATGTAAAAAATAAAAGTGCTTTTAAAGAAGGTATATCTTCTAAGTATACGTTTGATAACTTTATAGTAGGTAAGCAAAACGAAGTGGCTTATAGGGCATCTTTAGAAGTGGCTACAGATGAAAATTCTGTATATAATCCTCTTTTTATATACGGGAAAGTAGGAAGTGGCAAAACACATCTTTTACAGGCTATAGGCAACAAAGCTTACTCTCTTGGAAGAAGCGTTATATATACATCTATAAACGATTTTACAGAGGAAATGGTTTATTATTTAAAAGCTGGCAATATAATAAGCTTTAGAGAGAAATACAAAGGTGTAGATATCTTGCTCATAGATGATATACAGTTTTTGTCTGGTAAAGAACGTACTCAGATGGAGCTTTTTAACATATTTAACTATCTTTTTCAATACAGCAAGCATATAGTATTTGCAAGCGATAAGCATCCAAGGGACATAAAAGATATCTCCGAAAGGCTTGTAAGTAGGTTTGAAGGCGGTCTTTTGGTGGAAACCAGCATAGATGATCAGATAAAGCTTTCCATTATAAAGCAAAAAATCCAGATTTATGGACTAAATATAGACGAAAGACTTATATCCTATATAAAAGACAATACCACCAACAACGTTAGAGAGATTGAGGGTCTTTTGCTTCAGATAAAGGCAAAAGGTGTTTCTATATTAGAGGCTTACAAGTCTGCCACGGCCAACAAGTCTGCCACGATTACCAACACACCAAAAGAATTAAGTATAGACAAGATTAAAAAAGCTGTAGCAAACTATTTTAACTTTAGTATGGATATTTTTAATAAAAGCTATAAAAACAAAAAATACGCTACAGCAAAACATATAGCTATCTTTTTATCAAGGGAGTTTACGGACTTTTCTCTTGCTGAGATAGCAAAGGCTTTTAACATAAGGTCCCATTCAAGCGTTAACCATTCTATCAAAAAGATAGAAAAACAGATAAAAGATGACAAAACGATTCAGTACTCTGTATCCTCTTTAAGAGAGATTATAAGAAAACTAGATTGATTATCTTATGTTTTTGTATATGATATATAAGCCTACAACTATAACCGCTATAGCGTAAAAGGTTTTTAGTTTTTTTGCGTTTAATCTAGTTGCCAGTTTCGCACCTAAGAACCCACCTAAAAAACCACCCACTAGATAACAGATGGCTATGAGAAAATCTACCTCGTGTTTTGTAGCATATACTATGGCGGTTGTTATACCAAACATACCTACCGATATCAAAGAGGTGCCAATGGCTTTTATAGTACTTAAGTTTGTGCTAAAAAGAAGCGCCGGTACTATCAAAAAACCACCGCCTATACCAAAAAAACCAGATAGAATACCCACAAAAAATCCGGACAAAGCTATTAAAAAAGGATTTCCTGCAATACCTTCTTTGTGAAACTCTTTCTTTTCTTTCGTAGACATTACGTAGAAAGCTATAGCTATCATCATAAAACCAAAAGCTATTAGTAGGTCCTTACCTTTTAAAGACGCTCCTAAAGATGCCCCCAGAAAAGAGCCTATTATACCAGGAATTGCGAATATAAAGCCTTCTTTTATGCTGACGTTTCCATGTTTGAAATGAAATATAGAGTTAATAAATGCGTTTATACCTACTGCCAATGCCGTACTGCCTATGGCAAGATGTTTAACGATATTGTCTTGTTCTTTGCTTAAGTTTCCATTGTCAAGTCCTACGAAGTAAAGTAGCAACGGTACCGCCAGTATAGAACCACCGCCTCCTATTAAAGAAAGTATAAGCCCTACAAATATACCAGATACAACCGAAAGTACGTATTGAATAAAAGTAATATGTATCATCTTGCAAACGTGCCGTCTTTTACATCTTTATCTGGTACTATCAAGGAGAAGTTCTCCCCATCGGACAGGGCTAATACCATACCCTGAGATTCAAATCCCATCATTTTCCTCGGTTTTAAATTATATACCACAAGGATTTTTTTACCTAAAAGCTCCTCTTTGTTGTAATACTGTTTTATACCTGCTAATATTGTCCTTTTTTCGTCTCCTATCTTTACTTCCAATTTTAAAAGCTTATCGGATTTTGGCACTTCTTCCACATCTAAAACTTTGGCTAAAGCAAGCTTTACCTTTGAAAAATCTTCTATACTGATTAGTTCTTCGCTTGTGATCATTTTGTCTTCCATGTAAATATTATATAATTTTTTGTTTCTTAAAGGTGTTTTTATATGGTAAAATTAAAATATGAATATATGTTTTGTAGCTTCTGAGTGCGAACCTCTGGTGAAGGTGGGTGGGTTGGGTGATGTGGTACAGTCATTGGCAAAAGAGCTTGTAAACCTAGGACATCAAGTTTCAGTGATACTTCCATTTTATAAGTCAATAAAAGCCAAAAATGTTCAATTCATCACACAGCATACGTTAAATTTAGGCGGTGTGTATTACGATTTTCATATATATAAAACTAATTTAGACAATGTAGATATATTTCTAATAGACCAAAAGACGTTTTTTGGAAGAGAATATGTTTATGGTACCCCAAAAGGTCCTTACGAGGATAATTATCTTAGGTTTGCCTTTTTCTCGTTAGCCTCTTTGGAAACGCTGTCCCATATTTGTTATACTCCAGATGTAATACACATACACGATTGGCATACAGCGTTGGTGGCTGTTTATAAAGATTTATATTTTAAGCATCTTGAGGAGACTGCTACGGTGCTTACTATACATAACATAGCTTTTCAGGGTATATTTCCAGGTTATATTTTGCCTCAGATAGGTATACCTTGGGAGCTCTTTAATCTAGAAGATTTAGAATTTTACAATCAGGTTAATTTTTTAAAAGGCGGTATAGTGCATTCTGATGTTATAACCACTGTAAGTAAAACACACGCTAAAGAAATTCAGACAAATATGGGGTTTGGCCTTGAGGGTGTGCTGAGGGAGAAAAGATACGTTTTTGGGATTTTAAACGGAATAGATATCGAATCTTGGAATCCCGCAACAGATAAAAGCTTGTATCAAAACTACGATATTAATACCTTTAAAGAGGGCAAAGAAAAAAATAAAAAATATGTGAAAGAACTTTTTGGGCTTGAAACTCCTCATACAAGACCTTTGGCAGCATTTATAGCAAGGCTTGCAAAACAAAAAGGGCTTGATTTGATAGAAAAAGCAATAGACGATGCTGTAAAAATAGGTTACGATTTTATATTTTTAGGTTCTGGAGATTATTATTATCAGGGTAAAGTGCTTGATATGGTTAAAAGAAATATGGGTCACGTTGCAGCTAGGATAGAATATAACGATATTTTATCTAGAAAACTTTACGCCGGAGCTGATATTTTTCTGATGCCCTCTGAATACGAGCCTTGCGGTATAGGCCAGATGATTGCTATGAGATACGGAGCTATACCGATAGTGCATAAAACTGGTGGTTTAGCGGATACCGTTATAGATTATAACGAAGATAACGAGCGCGGTACTGGTTTTTCTTTTGAAGATTACACCTACAAAGATTTTCTTTATACTATGGCAAGGGCTATGATAGTTTATCAGAAAAAATACATTCCAGAGGATAATGAATGGTATAACATTGTCTCAAATGCCATGTCTCAGGATTTTTCTTGGAGAAGAAGCGTTCAAGAGTATATAAAAATTTATAAAACTGCAAAGCTTATAAAAATGCACTAATGAAAATAACATTTTTAAACACATCAAAAGACGTCCATGTATACATAAAAAGAAATATCCATTACAGTATTAAAACCGAAGAACTATCTAAAATAGCGCCATCTTACGCTATAAAATTTGAGGGCTTTTTAGAGAAAAATGTGCTAGAAAATGCTGCTCGTTTTGGTGTATTTTGCCACAATCAGGGGAAATATGCATTTATTATAGGAAATAAGTTTAGTATTTTTGAGCTCTTAAAAACCACAAAACCAAAAATAGCTCAAGAACTTATAAAGCATATCACTAATTTTGATAAAGAGCACCGCTACAACATATCTTACAACACAAAAGTTTTGCACCTTTCAGACATAAGACCACTTGTAATGGGAATTATAAATATAACCAAAGATTCCTTTTATGCACCTTCAAGAGTAGATGAGAAAGATATACTTTTTAGGGTAGAAGAGTTTATAAAAGAGGGTGCAGATATAATAGATATAGGAGCTCAATCTACTAGACCTGGAGCAGAGGAAATATCTTCTGAGGAAGAGATTCGTAAGCTTTTAGAACCCTTAAGAAAGATAAGAAAAGAGTTTAAAAATGTGTGGATATCCATAGATACGTATTTTTCCAATACTGCTAGAGTATGCCTTGAAGAAGGGGCAGATATTATAAACGATATAAGCGGTGGAGTTTTTGACGTTAATATGCTAAAAACTATAGCTGTTTATAACTGCCCTTACATTATAGGACATTCATCTTCATACAAACCAAACCAGTGGCCTCATACAGATTTTGAGTATGAGGATATAACCCTTGAAATTATAAATCATTTTAAAAGCCAAGAGACAAAGCTTTTAGAACTTGGGTATAATCTTTTTAACGGAATAATCATAGACCCGTGTATAGGCTTTGCCAAAAAACCTATGCACAACTTAGAGATTTTAAATCAGATAGAGGCTTTTAGAAGTCTTGATAGACCAATTCTTATAGGTACTTCAAGAAAATCTTTTATAGGTATAGTGATAAAAGAGTTTTTACAAAAAGAGTCTATACCAGCCCCAGAGCAAAGGCTTGTAGGAAGTCTTGGATCTATAGCGCAAAGTATTATAAAAAACGCTTGCCATATTGTAAGAACGCACGATGTAGCCGCTACTAAGGAGTTTATAGCGCTTTTAGATGCAATAAGAAATTATCACTATGCTTGAGATACTGCATTTTATCACCCTTAAAGATATTATAGATATAGCTTTGGTCTATTTTCTCGTATACGAAGTCATATATTACATGGCAAAATCAAGGGGAGGTCAAATACTAAATGGTGTAATTGTAATAGCTATTATTTGGATGCTATCTGAAGCCTTGGGTCTTAAGACCATGTCTTTTATCTTTGAAAAACTTTGGACCTTAGGCATAGTGCTACTCGTTATAATATTCCAACCGGAGATAAGAAGAGCATTGTCAAGACTTGGTGAGAGAACCAGTATACAAAAAAATCCTCAAGCCACCCAAAAGGTAATAGAACGTATAGCAATGGCTTGCTCTTTTTTATCCCAAAGACAAATAGGGGCTCTCATTGTCATAGAAAGAAGCCAAAGCCTAGAAGATATCATAGATGGTTGTTCTTATATAGATGCAACTGTATCAGTAGAACTTCTTATAACGATATTTTATCCTATGACACCTTTGCATGATGGTGCTGTTGTAATAAAAGAAGATAAAATATTGTACGCTTCTTGCGTATTGCCGTTGTCCAAAAATAAAGACCTTCCCAAAAAATACGGCACAAGGCATAGGGCTGCGGTTGGTATCACCGAAGAATCAGATGCTTTAGCAGTGGTGGTATCAGAAGAAACCGGCGATATATCCTTTATAAAAGCCGGTGTGATAACGAAGATGGAAAGCCTTGACATGTTAAAAGAGTACTTAGAAAAAGAGTTAAGCTGATTTCTTAATACCCCAATACGTTGTATAAAGACGATATATCTTGTATAAGTTTTAGTTTCTGATTTAAAAGAGCTTTTTTAGATTCAACTAGATTTGTTCTATAAGTGAGTAGATTGCTGTAAGGAATAAGTCCTGCTTTGTAATTTGCGAGCGCTATGTGGTACTGATCCAGCGTTGTTTTATATGTCTTTTTTAGGCTTTTATAATTAATATCATCTGTTTTATATTGAGCGATGGCATCGTCCACTTCCTTAAAAGCATTTAAAACAGTTTGTCTATAGTTTAATATGCTTTGAGCCAAAGCTACTTTTGACGCTTTGTATAAACCTAAGTTTTGATTCCAGTTTAGTATAGGTTCTATAATGTTTAGGCCAAAATTCCAAGATATGCTTGGCTGGGTAATAAGTTCGTTTAGTTTTTGAGATTGATAGCCGTAGCTACCAGTGAGGTTAAAAGATGGAAAGAAGTTTGCTAAAGCCAATTTCTTTTGATAAGCGCTTGATATTACGTTATACATAGCCTCCTTGATGTCTGGTCTTGTAATGAGCACTATGGAAGGTATTGCTTTTGGTATGGCAAAATCCTTTGGCAATGTACCGTATATAGAAAATTTAAAGTCTTCTGGATATTCTCCCAAAAGATAAGCAAAGGCATTTACCAACACTTTTCTTTGGGCTTTGTAGGTTTCTAACGTTTGCTCTAAATTTAGCAATGAGCTTTTAGCTTGGTCTACATTTTGATAGGATGTAAGCCCTGCTTTGTAATTTGTTTTTGCTAACTCTAAGTTTTTCTTTGCTATATTTATTTCTTTTTCTAAAAGCTTTATATAATGGGCGTTTTCTACTATTTGATAGTAGTTGTTTACTGTATTCATAATAAGGGCGTTTTTGATAGCTTTGGCTTCTTCTTTTGTTATTTTTACATTTTCCTTATAGTATCTATAGGCGTTTAGAGCTTTTGCAAAAAGGTCAATCTCATAAGAGGCGCTTACTGAAAGATCGTAGGTGGTATAGGGCGCTATATTGAAAAATCTTCCAGTGGGTGTGCGCTTAGATAGTTTTTGTTTGGTCCCAGAGGCGTTTAGGCTAAAACTTGGAAAAAGCACAGATGAGTTTTCAAGCACATAAGCTTTTGATAGTTCTATATTTTTAAGAGCTATAAGGTAGTTTGTATTGTTTTTGAGGGCTAAGTCTACATAGTAATTTAGTGTTTTATCGTGGAAGGTTTTCCACCAGTGTTTGTAAAGGTTTTGATCTTTTGGGGTATAGACTTGTTCGTATTTTGAAAGCTTTTCTTTAAAAGCGCTTGGATATTTTATAGATACATTTGTTGGTTTTGCGTAAAAAGCACAAGAGTTTAATATCAAAGCTCCTATACCGATAACAACTATAGCCTTTCTCATATTATTTGCCCTCTAAATATATGTCTACAAGCTGTCCTGGGTAGAGGTTTACGTTTTTAGGCTTTTTAAATCTAAATATTACTGGTAGAACTCTTACGTCCACTCTTTCTAGTAGCTCATCCGATAGTTCTATCTTAGGTGTTACATAAGGTTCTACCGCTACAAATTTAAGTGGTACAGATATGTTGGTACCTCTTATAAACATAATGGCCTTTAAGTCTTTTATAGGTGGTAGTTTTGCAAGAAGTACTTCATCTATAAACGCTCTAACTTGAAGCTCTCCATGGGGGCTTTGGCCAAGCCTTACAGGTGGAATGTAAGCATGTGTATAAGTATAATAAACACCAGAAGGTGATACATAGTCCCCTTTTTCCACGTTTAGCTCTAAAACAGTTCCAGATACCGGCGCTTTTACCGTATATCTTTTTAAAAGCTCTAAAGCGCTTTGGTAAGCATGCTCATCGGCTTTGTAAAGTTGATACTGGTTTTTTATATCGTAACTCCATGCTCCTGCTTTTGTTAGTTCATAGTTTTTAATAGCTACTTTAAGATTTTCTTTTGCTTCTTTTAAAGCGTTTTTTGCGTTATCTAAATCTTGTTTTGATACAGATTTTGGGTTTAGTTTATAAGAGTTTAAAAGCTTTTCATAGTTTGACTGAGCATAAGCAAGCTGGGCTTTGGCGTAATCTACTTGAGCTTTTGAAACTGCCAAAACTTGGGGTCTTGGTTCGTGTAAAAGCTCTTGATATTTTGTATAGTCTGCTTGCATTTGATGGTAAAGCTGTTTGACTGTTTGGGCTTGTACGCTGTCATCCACTTGGAAAAGAGGTTGTCCTTTTTTTACAAACTCACCGTATTTTACAAAAACCTTTGTTACATTTCCAGATACCTCAGGGTATATGTTTATGCTAGCCCCACTGGCTTGTACTGGCTCTATAATGCCGTTTGCATAAACGCCATTTGTAAAAGGGTCTTTTGTCATAGCTATAGGTGGTGGTGGTTTTGGAACCGATCCGTATATGTGAGCACTTATAATACCTGCTATGATACCAAGTATGGCTAACGCTGTGAGGATTTTAACCTTCATGTTTTACCTCCTCTAAAAAACCCTTAAAAAATTTCATTTATAGAAATCTCCTTCAACATACCATCTTCCATGTGCACTATCCTTGTAGCATCTTCAAATATCCTGTTGTCGTGGGTTATAACTATTATGGTTCTGTTTTCATTTAACATCCGTTCTTTTATAAGCTTTATAACCTTTTTACCAGTATCCCCGTCCAAAGCTGCTGTAGGTTCGTCTAAAGCCAATATGGCTGGTTCTGTGGATAGAGCCCTTGCTATGGCTACCCTCTGTTGCTCACCGCCAGACATTTTATAGGCTGGAAGCTCGTACTTTTGCTCTGGAAGTTGCGCCATTTTTAGCTTTTCTCTTGCTATTTCTAAGGCTTTGTTCCAACTGTATCCTTTTAGGACGAGCGGTATCCCTGCGTTTTCCACAGCTGTAAGCCTTGGAAAAAGATGGTAATCTTGGAATACAAATCCTATATGGTCCAATCTAAACCTTGCCAAATCGTCTGTGCTAAGTGAAAATATGTCTATACTTTTATCTTTGTTTTCTTTAGATAAACCATAGTATATTACTTTTCCGGAGTCTGGTCTTAAAACTCCAGATATCAAACTAAGAAACGTTGTTTTACCAGAACCAGTGGGTCCTACTATGTAAAGCATCTCACCGTAATATATCTCTAAGCTAACGTTTTTTACCGCACAGGTTTTTGCTTCTCCTGTTCCAAAGCACTTTGTGAGGTTTTCAACTTTTATAGACAACTTTTTAGGATTTTTGTTTTCTGGCATTAGTTATCCTCTAAACACATCAAAAGCTTCTATCTTTAGTACTTTTCTTATACCTAAAAAGCTTGCAAAAGCCACAATAAAAATGACCATAACAAAAGCTCCTAGCATGTTGCCATAGCTTATCCTAGCTGCGTAGTTTGGCAATTTTAGGTGTCCAAAGGCTATAAACGATGAGGCTAAAAGTACGCCAACTCCGTACCCTATCAGGCCCACTAAAACAGCCTGAAGAACAATTATAAACACAAGCTCTTTTCTGGTAGCTCCTATAGCTTTTAAGGCACCAAACTTTTCAAGATTTTCTAAAACAAACGTATAAAATGTCTGCCCTGCTATAGAAAGCCCTACTATGAAGCTCACTAGCGTCATTATAAGCACGTTTGTACCAAAACCGGTTTTAAACATGTAAAAATGTGCATTTACTTTTGTAAACTCTTTTGATGTTAGGGCTCTATAACCAAGCTTAGCTATTTCTTTTTTAATCTCTGGTATGTATTTGGGGCTTTTAAGCTTAATAAGAACATAAGATATCGTAAATCTTGTATTTGGTAAATCTTCTATAGCCCTTGTATAGGTGGTATATAAGGTTGGATTTCCAAAAAGCCCAGACATAGCAGTTTTGGCAAAACCTACTATTACCCCTTCATGATCGTTTATTTCAAAGGTAGAACCTATATGAACGTTTCCAAGTTTTTTTAAATCTGGATCTTTTATAGCTATAAAAGCGTGGCTTGAATATATATCGTTTATATTCCCTTGAATCATGATTGGTCTACCCATTAAAGAAGCATCGTCAAGACCTACTATATCCACAGCTTGATATCTTCCGTTTGGTAGTTTTACGGTGCCAGCTCCAAAGTATATTGGAGCGGCGTAAAGAACTCCAGGTAAGCTCCTTACATAATCAAGCACGTAATCTGGAAGAGGTATGTTGTCTTTTGAATTATCTACACTTCTATCCATCACCCACACATCGGCATCTGTATCGTATATGCTGGAACCAGATTTTGCTATAACACCAAAAAAAATGGATGTCATTTGGAGCATCAAAAACACAGCAAAACTAACACCAAGTATGAGTGTGAAAAACTTACCGCCATCGCCGGTTAAGAGTTTTATAGCTATGGTACCAAGACCCCTTATATTCATACTAACATTATTATATCAGGTAGTTGATGTTTTGCTATGATATATGACTGACAATTCAGTTTTCCTATGTCAAAAGCCTAAAAAATGGAGATGAGGGGAGTCGAACCCCCGGCCTATGCCTTGCGATGGCATCGCTCTCCCAACTGAGCTACATCCCCTACAGCGTCGGGGTGACAGGACTTGAACCTGCGGCCCCAGGCTCCCGAAGCCTGTGCTCTACCACCTGAGCTACACCCCGTACCGTATTAATTATAAGCTATTTTGTGCTAATACATTTAACATATCTAATGTGCTTTCTGAGATGGTATGTAATGTAAACAAATTCAATCCCTCTAATAAATAGAGGGATCATACTAGAAGCTATTAGCTTACGAATCCCTGGATGTCCTTATAATATCTTTTATTATATCTACGTTTTTATCGTAAGCGTAAGAGCAACTAAGAGGCATCACTCTTACTCTTGCTATACCTTGAGCCAATATACCTAGGGCTTTTGCTGCTCCGTAAGAAAGATCTAAAACTCTTCCTCTTACAAATGGGCCTCTGTCTACTATTTTGACTACCACAGATCTGTGGTTTCTTGGATTTTCTATAAAAAGCATCGTACCAAAAGGAAGAGTCTTGGAAGCTGCAAAGTAAAGATTGTGGTTGTAAACCTTGCCATTGGCGGTGTAAATGCGTCTTGCGTGCCCATACCATGACACGTAGACAGATTTAGAATAGCAGTCCCTTTGGAGTGTATTAGCTTTTGCTTCTGAGCCTACGCCAAGAATCAGGAAAGCGCTAAATACTAGCGCTATGTGTTTCCTCATTCTTGGGAGTAAGCTCATGAGAATACCCAAACGGTTTCTCATGATAACTACCTCCTAAATAAAATTTTTCATTGCTAACTCATGGGTATAAGGTTAGCACAATTTGTTTTCTTTTGTCAAGCACAAGCTTTCAAATATTTATTTAAGTCTTTGTTAAAACTTAATTTTTCATCTTATTATTATACACATTTTACACTATACCTAAACATATATTCAACTATATGTTGTTTGGTTAATGTTTGAATGTTTGTTTTGTTAAAAGCCAAATACAAAAAATTAACGAAATCTTAACAAAAATATTATAATATTTAAAGTATGAAGTTTTTTGAAGAATTGGAAGAGACGAAAAAAGAGCTTATAAAGATGGCTTCTATGGTGCAAACTGCCATAGAAAAGGCGATGAAGTCGCTTCTTGATCAAAACGTAGATTTAGCCCAAGAAGTGATAAAGGGAGACGACGATATAGACGCTATGGAAGTTAAAATAGAGCAAGATTGTATAAGGATTGTAGCCCTTTATCAGCCAGAGGCTAGTGATCTTAGGTTTGTAATGGGGGTGTATAAAATTGTATCGGATCTTGAACGTATGGCGGATGAAGCAGAAAACGTAGCTCAAAGATCTATACTTTTATCTCAAGAGCCACCTTTAAAACCTTACATAAACCTTAATATGATGTCTGATATAGCAAAGGAAATGGTGAGCGATAGCGTTATAAGCTTTTTACAAAAAGATACAGAGTTAGCCAAGAAAGTCATTCAAAGGGATAATATGGTAGACGAGCTTTATCATCAGCTTGAAAGAGAGCTTATCACATACGTTATGGAAGATCAGCGCAATATAAGAAGGGCTATATCTTTGGAGATGGTGGCAAGACATTTTGAAAGGATAGCCGACCATGCTGAAAATGTAGCAGAGATGGCTATATATCTGGTGCAAGGTGAGATGGTTAAACATAAACACATTCAAGAAAAAAGTTAATTTAGTTTTAGGGCTTTTAGTATTATTAATAGTCTTAGCTTCAAATATAGGTTTTGTACTAAATTTAAAACATAACCCCTCTATAAATATATACGCTTTTCTTGCTATCATCAATATAAACCTTTTTGCCCTTTTACTGGCTAGTGTTATCATTTTCAGAAAATTTATAAAACTATATTACGAAACCAAGAAAAAAACCTTACGTACAAAAATAACCACCATAATACTCCTTTATATGTTTTTACCAATATCTCTTATGATGTTTGCATCAAGCTTTGTGATAGTAGAAAGCGTTAAAACCTTTATAAGCGATAAAACAAAGCTTGTTTTAAGAACTTCTATAAAACTTTCCAAAGAGATTGAACAAAGTCAATATGAAAAAGCCATTCTTTATAGAAATTTTTTGAGTAGGTTGATTTTATATGAAGATCCTTATTCTCTTGTAAATCATTTTGATATAAGGGCTGTACACGAAGTATCTGATTGCGACAATCCCATTGTAGAAAATCAAGAATCTTACAGCATATGCATAATGAAAGGAGATAAAGCTTATGTTTTTGTGGTAGGCAAGGATGCAAAACTTGAAAAATCTTCAAAAGCCTTAAACCGCTTTGCAAAAGAGTTTATTGTGCTTGTAAAAACAAGAGACATCTTAAATGGAAACTACGTTGCTTTTATCGTGATATTGGCTCTTATGGTGGTGCTTTTTACCGTTTGGTTTGGTATATTTTTAGCCCGTCATATATCAGAGCCCATTGAAGAACTATCGGAAGCCGCTAAGACTTTGGCAAAAGGTGATCTTGATACAAAACTACCAACCCCACGAACCAACGACGAACTCTCAGAACTAATACAAGCTTTTCAATATATGAAAGAAAATCTTAAAAAGCTCTATCAAGACCTTATAAAAGAAAAAGACCAGCTAAATAAACTTTTAGACAATATACCGATAGGCGTAGCTTACGTAGACAAAGACTACAATGTAATAAGACTAAACAAAGCGTTTTTGGATATGTTTGGAAACACCGATATAAAAAATTTAGATTTTAAAGATAAAAACATAAGACAAGATATAATAGAACTCTCAGAAAACGAAAAAATCTTTATCTTTGAAGATGTAAGTCCTATGGTAAACGCCCAAAGGCTTTCTGTTTGGAAAGAAACCGCCCAAAGAGTAGCCCATGAGCTAAAGAACCCCCTTACCCCCATAAAACTAAACATAGAAAGGCTCCTTAGAATATCAAAAAATCATCCTGAAAAACTCCAAGATACTATAAACGCCGTTGGGGATATAGTCCTAAAAGAAATAGACAAGATATTAAAACTCTTGCAAGATTTTAAAGACTTTTCAAATATAAATATACTTGATAAATCTACTCAATCTATAAAAGATGCCATCTTAGAAGCAATAGAGCTTTACAAACCCTACAGCGTAGATTTTGAGATAATAGGAGACAACATTTTGGAGTTTGACAAGGAAAAGATAAAGATCGTGTTTATGAACCTCATCCAAAACAGTATAGAATCCAAAAGCACCAAGATAAAAATAGAGATAAAACCAAAAGAGATCCTATACCAAGACAACGGGGAAGGTATAAAAGAAATATCCAAAATCTTCTTGCCTTATTATTCTAGTAAACCTACTGGTACAGGTCTTGGCCTTAGCATCGTAAAAGCCATCATACAAAAACATGGTTGGGATATAAAAGCTCTTCCCTCAAGTGCTGGGGCTTTGTTTGTAATAACTATACCCTAACGTATAATTTTTTACTATAAAAATACCAGACTACCGACAATATGATACTTAAAATGCCTTCTATCTTAAAAGCCAAAGACAAATTTACAAAATGAGACAAAATACCTATTATAAGGTTTGCAAAAAGTATGGCGTTTGCCACAGAAAAACCATATATCCCGTAAGCTTTTGAGCGTTTTTTTACACCGTATAAACTCACCAAGCTTCTACCTACTATTTCATAAAAGGCGTTAAAAAGACCGAACACCAAAAACCCTATGTAAAAATTTAGACTTGCGCCAAGCTGAGCTATAGCCAATATCAAAAGCGTGATACTAAATAAAGCATGTTTGTTTTTAACGCTGTCGTAAAGTTTTCCAACGGGTATGCCAAAAAGTGCATATATAAGGTTAAATATCACATATCCAAGGGATATATCAAAAAAAGACAGGTTTGAGGCTTTTCCTATAAGAATGTAAAAAGCGTAGCTAAAGTTTGTGCTAAGACAAAAAAATATCACAAGAGAAAATATGTAAAAATCTTTTGGTATAGCCTCTTCTTTTTTTGTGAGTTTTAAATCTCTTGGAGGTTCAAAGACAAACAAAAGCGGTACAATGGCCAAAAAAGCCGGTATAAGAGCTATGATGATAAGATGTTTTATGGAGCTCTCATTAGAACCAAACTTATAAAAAAACCAAAGTACAAAAAGACTTCCTACAAGAGCCCCAAGTGTATCAGCGGTTCTATGTATACCAAAAGCAAGCCCTGTTTTTTCTTTTTTTACAGACAAAGATAATAGTGCATCTCTTCCGGGGCTTCTTATGGCTTTTCCTACTCTATCTAAAGATCTTCCTAAAAGCACAAAAAACCATGTGTTTAAAATTATGCTTGATATGTATAAACTCTTTGATATGGCAGAAGTGAGGTATCCTCCTATTATGAGGGGTTTTGCCTTTAGCTTGTCCGCTAAGTCTCCGCTAAAAATCCTTAAAAAGTTTGATAAAAACTCTGAAAGCCCTTCTACGATACCTATATCAAACGTAGATGCTCCAAGTATAGTAAGTAAAAGCGGTAAAATTGGAAATATAATTTCAGAAGAGGCATCTGTGAGAAAGCTAGTTAGGCTAAATAGCCATACGTTTTTGTTCATTTAGATAATTCTAGCATACGTTCTATGGGTTTTTGAGCTTTTAATATGATATCCTCTGGAAGTGTTACTTCGTTTATTTCATCTCTTAGGGTGGTATAAAGGTTTGCAAGCGTCACGCCTTTCATAGTACAGCAATAAACTGGCGAACCGCAGTAATGCATAGCCTCAGGGAAGATATAATTTTTAGTGGGGTCTTTCTTTTGAAGTACATATTTTAGACCTACTTCTGTTATAACGATGATATCTTTATGAGGGGTTGTGGTGGCAAAGTTTATAATCTGACTTGTACTTCCTATAAAATCGGCATGCTCTAAAACCTTTGGATTGCACTCTGGATGAGCTGCTACCACAGCGTTTGGATAGCGCTCTTTTAGTGCTTTTAAATCTGAAAGGCCAAACTCATAATGAGGTGGACAAAAACCTTTCCATATGATAATCTCTTTGTCTGGGACATTTTTCTTTACCCAGTTTCCAAGCCCCATATCTGGCACAAAGATTATACGCTTTTGCTCTAATTTTGATACTATTTTCACTGCGTTTGCAGAAGTGACACATATATCTGATACTGCTTTTACCTCAGCGGATGTATTTACATAGCTCACCACCGCTGCATCTGGGTATTTTTCTTTTAGTTCTAAAACCCCTTGGACTGTAGCCATGTCTGCCATAGGGCAACCAGATTCTGGATTTGGATGTAGGACTTTCTTATTGGGATTTAGGATTTTGGCAGTTTCGCACATAAACCTTACGCCGCAAAACACTATGATATCTTTATCCGTTTGCTGGGCTTTTCTTGAAAGTTCCAAAGAATCCCCTACAAAATCAGCCAGATCTTGAACTTCAGGTCTTTGATAGTAATGAGCAAGTATCACAACGCTTTTTTTAGCTTTTAGCCCTTTAATTTTTTCTATATAATACTCGTTGGGTAACTCTACTGAAACTGACTTTTCAATAGTTAACGTATCCATAATAATAACCTACTCATATAAAAGTTTATTTACAATAACCTATCTCATAATCATGGAAATTTATTTGGTTTATAATACTAAAATTCTAGAAACTTTTATAGGAGTTTAAAAATGGGTATACCGATTAAGCTCATTGCTGGTTCTTCAAATATGAGGTTAGCTCAAGAAATATCTGAATATCTTGATATACCATTGTCAAAAACGCTTCTTAGTAAATTTAGTGATGGTGAGATAAGAGTGCAAATAGAAGAATCTATGAGAGGTGGAGATATATTTGTTATTCAATCGTTATCGGCTCCTATAAACGACCACATTATGGAGCTTGTACTACTATTAGATGCTATTAAAAGAGCGTCTGCTTATCGTATAACTGCAGTAATACCTTATTTTGCCTACGCAAGACAAGATAGAAAAGATAAACCACGTGTTCCTATAAGCGCTAGAGTGTTAGCTGATATGATAACCAACGCAGGAGCCCAAAGGGCTGTGATAGTAGATTTACACTCTCCTCAAATTCAAGGATTTTTTAATATACCAGTGGACAATTTGTTGGCATTGCCGGTGTTGTATGATTATATAAAGTATAAAGTAGATCCCTCTAGTTCTGTGATAGTATCCCCAGATGCTGGTGGTGCCGAAAGGGCAAGGCAGCTTGCCAACAAGCTTGGGTGCAACATCGCCATCATATACAAAAGAAGACCAGAACCAAATAAAGCAGAAGTGTTTGATGTAATAGGAAATGTAGAGGGTAAAGATGCCATTATAATAGATGATATTATAGATACGGCAGGTACTTTGGTGGCTGCTACAAATATGCTTATAAACAAAGGGGCAAGATCTGTTAGAGCATTAGCTACTCATGGTGTTTTATCTGGACCAGCGTTAGAGCGTATAAATAACTCTATATTAGAAGAGGTAGTATTAACAAACACCATATGCCAGCAAGGTAAAGAATGTAGCAAAATAAACATAGTAAGCATAGCTCCAATAGTGGGAGAAGCTATAAAGCGTATATACGAAAACTCTTCTGTAAGTTCTTTATTCGTATGATATAATATAAAACTCTTAGGATGGGTGGCCGAGTGGTCGAAGGCGCACCGCTGGAAACGGTGTGAAGGGTGATGAGCCCTTCCGCGGGTTCGAATCCCGCCCCATCCGTCACTTGAAACTTTAAGCTTTATAATGTAGGGCTTCAAATAGAAGTTTTACTTCATTTGGTTTTAAATGTCTCCATTTACCTTTTGGCAGATTACCAAGAGAAATAGGACCTATCGCTGTTCTTATAAGATGTTTTACCGGTTTTTTAAAAGCTAAGAAAAACCTTTTTACAAGATGATTTTTACCTTCGTGGAAAGTTATCTCTATGTTTGCGCCATTTTTAAACCTTTTTAAAAGCTTCAAACTATCTGGTTTTACAAACCCATCCTCTAGTTTTACACCCCTTTTCATCTTTTCCAATGTTTCATCATCTATCTCACCTTTTACTGTGGCTACATATACTTTTGGTAGCTTGTATCTTGGATGTGTTATTCTGTTTGCCAACTCTCCGTCGTTGGTGAGTATCAAAAGCCCTTCTACATTGTAATCTAGCCTTCCAGCTGGATATACCCTAACACCCACATCTTTTATTAGTTCTCTTATGGTGGGCTTTTCTTCTTTTTCTCCCAAAGATGTAAGGTAGCAACATGGTTTATTTAACATTATATATACTGGTTTTTGAGCTTTTACTATGCGACCTCTAAACTCTACTATATCTTCATCTGGATTTATAGTGACACCAAGTTCTTTTACTATCTTGTTGTTTACCTTAACGTAGCCTTTTTCTATATACTCATCTGCTTTTCTTCTAGAGCATACTCCAGCCAAAGATAAAAATCTATTTAACCTCATTGTCTTATAAGTTTGAAAAACTCCTCCTTTGTTCTAATATCGCTTAAAAAGCTTCCCCTTAAAGAGGAAGTGACGGTGCAATGTCCTGGTGATCTTACTCCTCTCATAGACATACAAAGATGCTCTGCCTCTATTACGACACCAGCTCCCATTGGTTCTAATTCTTTTTGGACTATATCGGCTATTTCCTCTGTAAGTCTTTCTTGGACTTGTGGTTTTAAAGCCATAGCCCTTACAGTTCTTACAAGTTTAGATAGCCCACATATCTTTTTGTTTGGTATATAGGCTATATGAGCTTTTCCAAAAAATGGTAAAAGATGATGCTCGCACATACTATAAAAAGGTATATCTTTTACGATAATCATTTCAGAATAGTTGTTGTACTCTTCAAAAAGCTTAAAATCAAAGGATCTCTCTTTTTCAAACTCCTCCCACATCCTAGCGACTCTTTCTGGGGTTTCTTTTATGCCTTCTCTTGTGATATCTTCTCCTATACCTTCTAAGAAAAGCTTTATACCTTGTATGATCTTTTCTTTGTCGATCATTTTTAAAACCTCTCACTAAAATTTCTGATAAATATATTAAATCTTAATATTACTATCAATGGGTTATCTCATGAAATATTTAGTAAATATGTTCTTCTGATGGAAATATGTTTTCTTCAACTTCTTTTTTATAGCTTTTTATAGCTTCTAAAAATATTTGATAACCGTTTGTATATCTTTTTACAAACTTTGGTTTCATAAAATCCACAAGACCAACGATATCCTCAAACACAAGCACCTGTCCATCGGTACTGGCTCCGGCACCTATCCCTATTGTTATAACGCTTTCAGAATGAAGTTCTTTTGCCAGAGAATCTGGTATGCTTTCAAGCACCACCATAAAAGCTCCAGCTTCAGCTACACTGTTAAAGTCCTCTTTTATGATGTTTTTTTCCTCTTCGGTTTTACCCATAAATCTAAACTTTCCTATAGTGTTTATCCATTGAGGTGTAAAGCCTATGTGAGCGCATACTGGGATGCCTATCTTTGTAAGTTTCTCGATAAGAGGCGCAAAATAGCTTCCACCTTCAATTTTTACAGCATCAGCTTTTGTTTGTTTTATAACGTTGCCGCAGTTTTTAACAGCTTCATCTATAGAGCTTTGATAGCTCATAAAAGGCATATCCACTATTACAAATGTATTTGGAGCTCCCCTTCTTACCGCTTTTGCGTGATATATCATTTCTTCTAAAGATACTCCAAGGGTGTTTGGTTCTCCTTTAAATACCATGCCAAGAGAATCCCCCACTAAAATGGTATCAATGCCAGCTTCTTCGCAAATTTTAGCTGATATGTAGTTATTTAGAGAGACCATTGTGATTTTTTGTTTATTTTTTTTCTTTTTAAATAAAAGCTCTATATTTAATTTATTGGTCATCTTCTTGATTATCAAAAGAAAGTTGGTTTAGAGCCTTCTTTCTCAGGTAAGCTTCTATAAAGTTGTCTATTTCGCCATCCATTACAGCCTCTATATTACTGGATTCTTCACCGGTCCTCAAGTCTTTTACCAGTTGAGATGGTTGGAATATGTATGATCTTATTTTATAGCCCCATCCTATATCTGTTTTTGGTCCTTCTAAGCTTTTTTTCTTTTCTTCTATCTTTTGAAGTTCTAACTGATAAAGTCTTGCTTTAAGCATTTCCATAGCTTTTTTTCTATTTTGCATTTGAGAGCGCTCTTGCTGACAGGCTACTACTATACCAGTTGGTATATGAGTTATTCTAACGGCTGTATCCGTTTTGTTTACATACTGACCGCCAGCTCCAGAGGCTCTATAAGTATCTATCCTCAGGTCCTCTTCTTTTATTTCTATATTTACATCTTCGTTAACCTCTGGTACCACAAGCACAGAAGCAAAAGATGTATGTCTTCTGGCGTTGGCATCAAAAGGCGATATCCTTACAAGCCTATGAACACCGTTTTCAGATTTTAAATAACCGTAAGCATAAGGTCCTTTTATATAAAGGGTGGCGCTTTTTATACCGGCTACATCGTCTGGATTTATATCTGTAAGCTGTACTTCATAGCCATGTTTTTCTGCCCACCTTGTGTACATTCTAAGAAGCATACTAGCCCAATCGCAAGCTTCCGTTCCACCTGCCCCAGCCTGTATTGTGAGATAGGCGTTGTTTATATCCATCTCATCAGAAAGGTAAGTCTCAAGCTCAAATTTCTTTAAATCTTTTTCTACAGCTTCTAACTCTTCGCTTATCAGTAGCGTTGTATCTAAGTCTTCTTCTTTCAGTTCGCTTACCATTTCATCTAAATCTTTTATACGGCTTTTAAGATATGTGTAAGTATTTAATTTGTCTTGAAGAGCTTTTCTTTTTTGACTTATGCTTTTGGCTTTTTCTTGATCGGACCAAAAATCTGGTTCTGACATCATTTGGTCATACTTTTCTATTTCTTTTCTTATCTTTTCTTCGTCTATAGAAGAAGACAATTCTTCAAATCGCTTTTTTATATCGGAAAAGTTGCTTACTATTTCTATCATATTACTTTATATCTACTACTTTATACCCCCATTCTTCAATGGCGGATTTTATATCGGTTTCTGAGAGTTTTGTCTCGTCATACTCTACCTCTGAGTATTTTTTGTCTAGCTTTGTATCGAAGCTTTTAACCCCTTCTAAAGCCCCGATTGCTTTGTTTACAGTATTAACGCAGTGCATACATGTCATGCCTTCTATGTAAAATAACTTTCTCATAATATATATTATAATCTTAAAAGCCCAACAAGTGTATTGTATAAGTTCGCTACATCGTGAACACATACCCACAAAAAAATTATAACACATTATCATAGGACTACCTCAGAATTCTTTATGCCATTACCATTAACCGTGGCATACTTGTAAGCTACTTCAGCAGGTGTTCTATAGCCTAACGAACAATG
>Ga0081474_125681_pt1 | contig 32148 bp, 29 predicted proteins | sample OneHunmetagenome_2_FD_70978 | JGI IMG/M metagenome (GOLD analysis project Ga0081474, IMG submission 70978) | Ferrous microbial mat communities from One Hundred Spring Plain, Yellowstone National Park, USA v2 (version 2) | ecosystem: Environmental > Aquatic > Non-marine Saline and Alkaline >... | reverse complement strand
TGAAAGCTCAGCTTCTCCTCCGAGAAGCTTTCTCGTCCACTCCTCTACACTCGACTTCGAGACTCTGAGATCCAAAGATAGATGTTTTTCTGATAAAGGCGTTGAGTGGCCATCAGCTTGAGCTCGAACCTCTTCTTGTTACTCACAAGTTTAAATTCCTAAAGAATGCAAAGACATCCGTGGTGGGCTCCACGCTTGGTCGCAAAACTCAAGACTGTGGCGCCCACCACTTATCCGGACACCATCGAAAGTATAGCGAAATTCTTTTACATGTGTGAGAGTTTGTGCGTGTTAATGGAAAAAGGTTATGTAGGCAATAAAGAACTACGAGTCACACAATATTCTCGCATAATTTTTGAAAGAATTGACGAACTTGTCAAGAGCAAAAAGCACGCTTTAGCATTACTAGACAACTTTGACAACTTCGTGCGACAACTAAGGGGTAAGGTGAGGGAAACCCTTAATGAAAAGCAAAAAAAGGGAGAAGTGAAAGATATAAGCCAAGCGGAATCTTCCATTGTAGGAAATCTTTTCACATTTGGCGTTGGATACACGCTGATAAAACTAACAGACGATTTCAAAGCGATCAACTCTTTAGTAAGGTTTTCAACGAGTCTCATCCACTGATTGAGAAGTATGCCACGATGTACGTGGGTAATGAAAAACTAAAACCAGACATGGATTTGCTCGCTTTTTTAGAGAACGCTGAACAACCTCTTTTGATAATGAGCCTAAAGACTTCGCTAAGGGAAAGAGCGGGTCAAACGATGAGGTGGAAGCTTTTACTCGATGTCGCAAGAGAGTGCCCTACGCTTAGAGAAAAGTACGGCTTAAATTATCATGGCCATGGCCGCATATTCTTTGTGCTGTTGACAACAAACTTTTACAAAGAAATGTTTACCTCTCAGCAAATGGCGAACTTCAGATTCTTTGACTCGGTCTACGTTGCAAGAATGCTTAATAAAAAAGAACTAAGCATCCTTAAAGAAAAGAGCTTTGTAAAGCGGTTGAGCAAAATCATCGACGACATCAATGCTTTCTTTTAATTTTTAACTGGTTAGTGTAAGATTAGTGACGGATGAGCGTAAAACCAAATGTCTGTAATTGGTTAGTGTCTAGATAAGGCTTAAACACGATGGGCCTACGCTTTGGATTAGATGAAAATCCGTGTCTCCCACCACGCGATTCTGTCCAGATATGTGATGAATGGGTGCGGAAGCGAAGTATGGAAAATTCTTCTGGACACTATCAAGCGCACAAGCTTTTTTTCTTGACCAATTTCCAAAGGTTAAACTTTGTAAAAAATTGTCGTGACCATACACAGAAATGCGCGCTCAAGTCATCCTAAGCTTTAATTTTGAAAGCGACTTTTGTGTCAAAATGTACAAAGCTACGGCGTTAAAAATAAATTGTTTTTGCTAGCTTTTTACTCGATGGCAAGCGAAAAGGACACACCCAGCGTTTTTATCAGAGAAGCCACGGGTTTGGTAAGGACTCTCTCTTTTTTCGACGCGCTTTCGAGTAACCTTGCGATAATAAACATCGCAAGCGCCCTGACCTTTCCGATTCTACTCATCGCTTACACATTTCCTCAGGCGAACATCCCACTTTCGGTTTTGCTCACAATTCCTCCCGTTCTTGTTTTTAACGGCGTTTACTCGCTCTTTTCCCGAGCGATGCCAAGAAGCGGAGGAGACTACGTTTTTATATCAAGAACGCTTGCCCCAAGCCTTGGTTTTGCCGCAAACTTTTCGTTTGTGATGTGGAACATGTTTTGGATTGGCGTTTACGCAAACTGGACGAGCACAATCGGCCTTTCCACACTCTTTTACACTCTCGGGCTTGAGCTGAAAAACTCAAGCTACACAAGCCTAGGAGCGGCTCTTGCCACACCGCTTGCGGGTTTTGTCACAGGCTCAACCGTGATCGCGCTTGTCACGCTCGTTTCAATTTTGGGGATCAAAAAGATAATCAGCGTGCAAAACGTGTTCGTGGTAGTAGGCTTTATAGGAACTATCGCAGGCCTTTTCACGGTGCTTCTTAGCTCTCACACCGAGTTTGTGAGCGCGATCAACCGTTTTGCGTCTTATTCCGCGATTTTGGCTACTGGCGCATCGAGCGGGTTTTCGCCTCCAACTCACGAGACGCTACGCGCAACCGTTTTGGCCACAGGGCTTGTTGCGCTCACAATGCTCTTTGGGCAGTTTTCGGTTTATGTCGGAGGAGAAATCAAGCGCGCAAAAACGAACATCCCGCTTGCCGCTTTTTTGACGACCATAATCACCGCTTTGTTTTTGATACTCGGTGGAATCGCGGTTTCTCGCGTGATCGGAATCGACTTTGCGGGTGCATCACAAGCGGCTTACTACTCAGCTTCTTCGCAATACCCTTTTTCGGTCGCGCCCTACTTCAACTTCTTTGCGAGTCTGCTTTCGAACAACGTTTTTTTTGGTGGTTCTGATCGGACTCGGTTTTACGCTCTGGACTGCCGCTGGCGCCATCTTTAACCTTATCACGAACTCTAGGTGCATTCTCGCTTGGTCTTTTGACCGCGTGTTTCCTGAAGTTTTTGGCTCGGTGAGCGAAAGCTTTCGCACACCAGTGAACTCGCTCATTCTCACAGCGCTGATTTCTTGGGTTTTTCTCATTTTGTACTCCTTTTTTGTTTCAGTGGTTTCGTTTATGGCTGGCACTACGCTTGGATACGTTTTCACGTTTGGCTCAACCGCGATAGCCGCGATCGTTTTTCCGTTTCGAAAACCCAAACTTTACAAACGCTCTGGCGCAGACATCGAAGTGCGCGGTGTTCCTTTGATCGCTTTGCTAGGCGCGGGTTTGCTCGTTTACTTCGCGCTTCTTAGCTATGCTCTACTCACAAACTCCGCGTTCGGCATGAACTCTCCGCTAAGCCTTCTTGCGATCGCCGCGTTTTGGCTTTTTGGAATTGCGCTTTTCTTCGTTTTTAAGTGGCACCAAAAGCGTAAAGGGATAAACTTAGAGCTTGCGTTCAACGAAATTCCTCCCGAGTAACCAAGAAAGGGTCGCCCCTGTGATTCCAGACAAAACACCAGAAAGAAGAAACGCCCCAATCCTTGTTTGCACGGGGTAGACACTTGTAAAGTCGAACAAAATCGCCAAAAACACAAGAGAAAGTGTGCAATACGCGGAAAGCGAGCTTATCCGCGCTTCTTTTTCAGCGCTTGAGCGTTCGCGCAGGTTGTACGCGTAAGCCGAAAGATAAACCACAACGTCCACTATAGCCTGTACATATCTGTGGGTTGTAAGCGCGTAAATCGGCGAAAGAAACACGCCGAAACTTGTCTTGGGCAAAAACAGCTCTACCACAAGCTGCGCGACGCTTGCGACAACCATGAGAAAAAATGAGTACCCTATTCCAGCAACTACGTCCCAGCTTAATGGCTCACGCTTTTTTACACTTTGGGTGTTTGACGGTTGCAAAAGCGCTCGCCTCTTTAAGCGCTTGCGGGTGAAGCGACGTAAGGCGTAGGCGGTTGAGGTGGAGAAGAAGGAGTTGCTCCCTTTTCACTCAAGTAAACCAGCAAAACGAGCGCCACGTAAGGAAGTGTGAAGATGTTGAGTATCGGAACAACGCTGAGTAATGACGCAACAAGAATCACCACAAAGCTGAGCGCGTCTTGATTTAGTACCTCGCTTAGAAGGCTTGCCGCATCGCTTATCGCGGAAGACGCGCGTGACGCGCGAGTGAACATCAACCCCTCTATCGCAACAAAGTACATGAGTAAAAGCCCTTTGAGTAGCCAACCCAAGAAGGGAAGAAAAGAAAAAAGCGCGGCTATCACCCCTAGAATCACGCATAGCGGGAGCACCTCAGAGAGGCGAGAGCTCACTTCTTTACGCGCAGATCTAAAAGAATAAGGCGTGTTTGAAACCGCGTTGCGCGCCTCAACAATCAAGATAGACGCGAAAATTCCAAGTAAAAAGTAGCTCACAAAGTTCAAGATCACACCAGTAACTCCACCTAGCACAAGTGGAAGCGCCACAAACGAAGCTGAGTAAAGACTCCCGTGTAAAAACACCAAAAACAAAACCGCAAGAACTATCGCCGAAATGATCAGGTCTACCACAAAAAAGATAACCATTGGCGCAATCAACCCGAAATTCTTCGTGAAAACGCTGAGTGCGCTTTCAAAGCGGTATCTCGGTTGTTGGTACGCTTGCGCACCTTGGGTTGGAGGTTGTGGAGGAGCTGTTTGAATCGAAAAAGACGTGCCACATGACGCACAAAATTTCGCGCTGTCGTCGTTCGGGTGGCCACATTGTGTGCAATATTTTGTCAATTTAAAGAGGAACTTATAGCACCAAAATAAACCTTGTGACAGTGTCAAATCTTTTTATTTGAACGTAAAACAGCGGATCTACGACGCACACTCAACAAGCCACTACGCATTGAGGATCATGTGCAGTGCTTCACTTTGTGGTCTTTGTGAAAAGCTGTGTATTTTGGGTGTTCCTATACATTGAAAAAGAGCTAAACCAGTGAAAGATTGACGCATTTGAAAAAGGGTCTAAGTAGTTTTTGTAAAACGATAATAACGCTATAAGCATCGTCAATAGTTTACACTCGACCATTGTCAACACTTGTTACAACAGGGTGTGTTGTACAACACGGTGTGTCGTAATTGCTGTTCGACTTCCAAAGGATTCTCCACAAGTTCGGAAGAGAGAAGGAGCTTGACGAACTAGTGCGCTTAATTGAAGCGGGCAGGTGGGTTGTCGTCTTAGGTCCACGAATGGTTGGCAAGTCTACTAGCAAAGGCTAGGCTAAAGTGCCAGAGTGTGTACGTCAGCCTGTGGGGGACAAGGGGTGTGCGAGAGCCTTTCAGCACGCTCGCTCGTAGTGTCAACCCCTCAGCCTCATCAAAAAGCTCAAAGAGGTGACCGAAGAATAGAAGGGCTGTGCATTGATCCAAGCGGCATTCAAACGAGGTGACCAATTCAAGTCATGAGTGTATAGCGGAAATTTTAGCCACGGTCGCTGTGGTAGTTTTACGAAGATTATGTGTGTGCTTATATAGCTAAAAGCCTTTTGGTAAGACCCATGGAACCCATATTAAATGTGAGCTTGATAAAACGCTTTCGCGCTCGAATTGCGCACTCGCCAAACTCGTTGTCGAACACAAAAGCCACTATTCATAAATACACCGTCTGAAAAATTGGGTGTTATGCGTTCTAACACACTCGGTGTGATAAAACTCGACACCCGATTTCCGCGCGTTTTGGGAGATGCTGGTAACCCCAAAAGCTATCCATGTGCTGTGAGAATCAAAACGGTAAAAGGCGCAACTGTGGACAAAGTTTTAAGCGAAAACTTGGAAGAAAGGCTCGTAAACAGCTTTGTGAAAGCCGCAAAGAGCCTTGAAGCGCAAAGGGTTGTTGGAATAACCACGACCTGCGGTTTTCTTGTGCGCTTGCAAAACAAACTTACACGTGTGGTTGAAAAACCAGTGCTTTCATCTTCTCTTTTGCAGTTACCGCTAATCCTTTCGATTCTACCAAAACGAAAAATTGTTTGTGTGATCACAGCGGACAGCACAAAACTCGCCTTAAACAAAAAAAGGGTGCACGTTGTGGGTATGCAAAACATGAAAGAGTTTAAAAGCGCAATTCTTGGAAATAGCTCTACACTCAACACAAAAAAGCTTAAAGAAGAAGTGGTTGCGGTTGCGAAACGCGCTTTGAGAAAGAACAAAAATATCGGATGTTTCTTGCTCGAATGCACAAACCTTTCACCTTATGCAAAAGCGATAAAGAGAGCCACGGGTTTACCAGTTTTTGACCACAACACGATGGTTCGTTGGTTTTTGAGCGCATTGGATTAAGTAAATCCTATTAACACTTTTTTGGTTCACGCTTTAATGAAAGCGACACGCGCACTTCTTGAGCTTTTAAAAGAGTACTCGGTGACCCACGTTTTTGGCTTGGTTGGTGAGACAACACTTCCGCTTTACGATGAGTGGGTGGATTTTGAATCAGTAAAGAACGTGATGTGTAGGGACGAGAGAAACGCGGTTTTTATGGCGGACGGTTACGCGCGTGCGTGCTTTAAACCAGGCGTTTGTGAAGCACCAGGTCCTGGTGCGTCGTACACTCTACCTGGACTCACCGAAGCGTACGCGTCAAAAATTCCGCTCGTGATTTTCACAAGCGACATCTCCCATTCACAAGAAAAGAGAAACATGCTCACTGAGTATGAAAAGGAGCTAATGTTTCGAGGTGTGACCAAAGAAAGCATAACGATACACGACGCGAAAGAGCTTCCAAGGCTTGTAAGGAGAGCCTTCAGACTTGCCACGACGGGCGTGCCAGGCCCCGTTCACGTTCGAATACCCATGGACGTGTGGAGCGGTGATGTCGAAGAAAAAGAGGTGTACGCGCAAAGGCTGTTTGTCGCTTACCCAGCTGTGCGCTTTTCGTGTTCGGAAGAGCTGATAGCGCAAGCGTTAAAACTGCTTTCTGATGCGCAAAACCCGGTGATTATTTGTGGTCAAGGCGTTATTCTGTCGCAGGCTTGGGAAGAAGTTTTGACGCTTGCCGAAAGCCTTGCGATTCCGGTTGCGACCACGATCACAGGAAAGGGCGCGTTTCCAGAGCACCATCCGCTTTCGCTAGGTGTCGTGGGCAATAGAGGCGGTACCACGTTTTCCAACAACTTTCTAGAAGAGGCGGATGTGGTTTTTTACATCGGTTCAAACATCGACTTTAGTGTGAGTAACGACTGGACCCTTCCTCAAATCGAAAACAAAAAACTGATACAGCTAAACGTTTCCGAAGCGGATCTTGGTAACACCTATCGCTGTGATGTCGCTCTGCTTGGCGATGCAAAGGCGATTCTTCAAAAGATGATTTCGATGGTCAAACACAAGAGCGAAAGGCTTGACTCCTTGACAAAAAGGCTCAACTCGCTTCGCTCGTCTTACCTTGAACACCTCGACTCTCTTGTTGAGCGCGACACCCGCTTTGTAGACCCCTACTTGTTCGTAAAGGCTTTGGAAAAAGCGAACGAAAAGCAGTGGATCATCGTCGCCGATCCCGGAATCGGCGCGATTTACACCTCGGCTTACTACAGGACAAGAAGCGCTGGAAGAAAGTTCATTTACAACTATTCAGTGGGAGGCTTGGGTTTTGCGGTCCCTGCGGCGATAGGCGCGCACTTCGGAACAAGGCAAAGGGTGATAGCGCTCACAACTGACGGAAGCTTGGGGTTCAACGTGGGTGAGTGGGAGACAATCGCAAGAACTCAAGCAGACGTAAAGGTTGTGGTTTTCAACAACGGCGCGTTTGGTTGGATTCGAGCCACGCAACTTGAGTTATACGGCAAAAGGTTCTTTAACACCGACTTTTCAAAAGTGGACTACGTAAAAGTGGCGGAGGGCTTTGGGCTAGCCGCTGAAAGACTCAGCGCAACCGAAAATCTTGAAGAGAGAATAAAAGAGTTTTTGAACGCTGACACCGCATGCGTGCTTGAAATTCCGTGTTTACCTGAAGACAAGTTGTTGCCACCAGTGCCAAAATGGAGGGATGCGGCGCAAAAATACGGGATCAGACATTATGAGTGAACGAATTTTAACAAGTGTGCGGAAATCTTATATACATATCTTAATTTGCACTAACAAATTGTCTAAAAAAGAAGCAAAACCTTTTGTTCGTGAAGTGACAGGACTTACCAAACCCTTTTCAAGCCTTGACCTTTTGACATATTCGCTTGCTTGGTCAATCGGTTCAGGAATTCTTCTTTTTACGGTGGGAATCGTGAATTCTTATCCTGGTTCAAACCCGTTTATCGCGCTTTTAATAGATGCCGTGATGCTTTTTCCAGCGGCAACTGTGCTTTACCTATTAGGTATAACGCTTCCAAGGGTTGGCGGGCAGTATGTTTGGGTGAGCCGATTGCTCAATCCTGGAATTGGATACTTTTTGACACTAATTGTTTGGATGGGGTATTCATTGATCATGGGCGTTGTCGCAAGCGTTGGCGCGTCCTTTTTGGCGCAGGCGTTCACGATAACAGGTTACGTAACACACTCTAGCGCTCTTTCTAGTGTGGGCGCGGTTTTCACAAAAGCTTTAACAAGAATTGTGCTAGCGAGCGCGATGGTTCTTCTTTTTACTTTGCTCAACGCTTTGGGTTACAAGGTGTCGAAGGCTTCAATTTATGTTGCGTGGTACATTCCGCTTATTGTGCTACTCGTTTCGACTGTCGGCATGATCGCCTTGCCTTCAACAAGCGCACCAACTCTTTGGGACAAAGTTTTTGGGGCTGGTTCATACCAAAACGTTTTAACGCTGAGCGCCACAAAAGGATGGAAGCCGTCACTTTTAACACCTAGCGTTTCTGCCACTTTGCTCGCATCTATTCCATTACTAAGCGCGTGGAGCGGTTGGAGTCACATAGGTGGGTGGATGGCTGGCGAAGTTAAACTTCCTAAAAGGACGATGTTCTTTGGAACGATCTTTGCGGGGTTTTTTGCGATGATCCTTATGTCTTTGGTTATTTACTCTTACCAGCATCTTTTTGGCTTGGAGTTCGTCTCTAGACTTGGTTTTGTTGCTTCAAGCATGCACATAACACCCTCAATACCGCTATTTGCTGCCGTTGCGTTTAGCTCTGTTCCAGTGTTACCGATTCTAATAAGCTTCATAATATTCATTCTTCCCGTAAAAGACGTTTTACCTTCAATTGTTGTGCAGTCAAGGCAACTTTTTGCGATGGCGTTTGACAGACTTTTGCCCGAAAGTCTAACAAAGGTAAGCCAAAGCACAAACCAACCAATTTTGAGCTATGTGATCACCGCTATAGCAATAATTGTGTCAATAATTGTGACTAGTCCTCTTTTACCGCTCGGTTACTACGTTGGTGCAGACCTTTACGTTTTGTCCGTCGCCTTACTTCAAGTTTTTACGGCGATCACCGCAATTCTTTTACCAATCAGCAACCCTGAGCTTTACAAAAACGCGCCAAAACCCGCAAACCTGGAATTTGGTAAAATACCTTTGATTTCGATTGTCGGCTCAATTTCTCTTGCTGCTTGGTTGTTCCTTCTAGGCGACGACTTTTATGGTATATTCACTTCCTCGGTGGGTTACATCGTTATGCTCATAATTTCCGTGATTTTGGCGATTGTTTTCGTGATGTACGTGTACTTTGTAAAGAGATTGGAAACACAAGGAATCGACATAAGGCTTGTCGGAAAGGAGATTCCACCAGAGTAGTCACAAGAGTTCCACTAGCTCCTTTACACTTCTTTTTTCGATTTGGTCAACGAAACGCACGATTTGGTCAACTTGGATTTCTGTCAGCACCTCGCTTGCGAGTTTTCGAAACTTTTGCACTACCTCGTCAAAGCTCATCGGGTTTTGGGGAGTTCCACGCGCGTAATCCACCCTTTTTGAAAGCGTGCGTCCATCTTTCAGTTTGAGTTCTACTATGCTTGCATATGAGCGGGGAAATAAAGGAGAGAGTTCTTCGTCGTGAATCACTTTCGTGTTATAATAAAGCCTTTTTATTTCTTCGTTTTCGCGCCTTTCAAAAAGTATGTCGTCGATTTGCACATCTCCTTTTACCGCCAAAACTGGCAAAATGTACTGCGCATTGTGGGACTTGAGCTCGTTATTGTCTATCACCGGTGCGCCCTGAGCTGGAAAGCGTAAAGTGATTTGCTCGATTTGCTCACTTTTTAAAGCATGCTCTGCGATAAGCGAAGACAGCGCGTCAGCCGCTGGTTGTAGAAAAGCGCAGCAGCTGTACCTCTTGTACGCAGTTTCGGTAATCAAAAATCTTTCGCCCAACTCCTCAACCAGTTTCTCTCGCTTCGGGTTGTCGCTAAACGCTTCCAAAACGTTACTCTTTCCTTCAAAGATTTGTTTTGGTGCACCAAATCTTTGTGATGCCAAGACACAGGAAAGAATTCCATTTCTTGACGCAAAGCCCATTTGGAAGGGTCTTGAGTTTTCCGTTTCGTCGGATACCCATGCAAGTAAACCAGCCGCTTGTAACCCAGCAAGACCCAACGCTCTTTGTTCGCCTTCTATATCGAGTTTGAAAAGTTTCCCTGCACTGGCGGCCGCACCAAACACACCCGCAACCGCTGAAGGGTGAAACCCTCTTTTGTATAGAGCATTGGGATCGAACGCCGCACTCACTCTTGTTTCAACCTCGTATCCCACGATTATAGAAGTAAGAAGCTCCTTTCCATCAAGCTCCATGTGTTCACAAACAGATAGCGAAGTTGGAACGACCACTGCTGCAGTGTGCGTTATCGTCGAAGGGTGTATGCTTTCTATGTCACAGTAGTACGCAAGCGTACCGTTCACAAGTGAAGCGTTGAGCAAATCCGTCTTAAACTTCATGCCTATAACCGTGGCTTCAGGTTTTCCGCCGTGCTTTTCACAATAGTTTTTAAGAATTTTGCTTGCCGAATACTTTGGACTAGAGGCCTTGAGCATCGCGCCGAGTGTGTCGAGTAGCACTTTTTTTGCCTCTTTTAGCGCGTTTACTGGTAGAGAGTTGAAGTTTGTCTGCGTTACGAATTCCGCAAGTTTTTTTGTGTACAATTTAAGCGGACTATTTTTTTGGTGTAATTTTAGTTTAGCAAAATGTCTTCTGGTTTTCGTGATGGCTTGATACAGAAGAGCTTTTTGCGTGGCATAAAGCTCGAAGACGAACACTCCTAGCAAGTGGCCCACCAGAAATCGCAAAGCCTAGGGTGAGTAGAATTAGCGTGGATAAGTGTTGCTTTTTCGAAAAAGCGTAAAATCCCAAAAAGCAGTGATGAAGTTGTCCAAAGAACACGAAGAACAAGAGGTGTTGTGGTGTGAAAAAGAAGTGATCACCCCAAAAGTGAAACCGACAGAAATCCAAGAGTTCGTGTGTTATTCCGCAAGAGATCTGAGTTTGAATTACAAAAGAGCGCTTGTCTTCGTCCCAACGCATTAACACAGCAAGTAGCGCAAGTATAAGGAAAAGCTCGCCAAAAGGTAACATGCCAAGAATTAGCAAACCGAACACGCGAACAAGCATGGGCAAAGAAACGCTTAATCTAACCCTCTTTACCCATCTTATCGCACCCAAACCCAGAAGGAGCGCACCCGCAATCGCCGTAAGCGTTAGCACAAACAGCGCGTGACTCAAACCTCCCCGAACCTCTTAGATATCACACTAGGCCCAATAGCCCCCATCAAACCCGATGTTAAAAAATTGTGGTGATACAAGCTTTTTTGGAGCACTCAAGCATCTTCGTACGTAAAGTGACACTCTTTAAATGCAGTGTGTGTTTATTTCTATGAGAATTCTGTGTGCGATATTGGCGAGACGCTATTACCAAAACAACGTGTCAACCTTTCACCCTGATCGAACGCTTTATGACCAGCCATGAGAAGTGTGAGTTCATTTAAAATTTTTGACTTCGACAAAGTTTGCACTTTTAAAAAATTGGCTCAGCCATAAACCCTTTGAAACTGTTCGATTTTTGCCTTCATGTTTTCAAGCTCTGCTTTCTCACCAACTATTCCCAAACGCTTTTTGCTATCGAGGTAAAGCACAAAGTTTTTGCCTTGAATCTGTCTTAAGTATGCGATAAAAATCACTGCGAAAGGAGGGACAAAGAGAAGCGTTAGCACCACTTGCACCACGCTAGAGCCCAACGCTCCGAAAAACCCAAGCGCTATCGTAAAAATCGTAAGAGGAGCAATCCAAGCCGTGGTGAGTAAGTACACACTTGCAAGAAAAACGGAGTAAGAGTTTTCTGGCCCGCTTAACACAAGTGAAGAAAATGGCAGATACAATGTTTCTCTTGTTATTCTTGTGTAAATAGGAACAGGATAGCCAAAGCCTATACCACTTGGGGTGCGGTAACCAACGAGTTTAAAAATCAGCTTCTTATTTGTGAAGATCACATCTCCTGAAAAAAATCGTTTTGCCACGAACAAACCTTGCGTGAATCGTTTCTACGACGCTTTCTCCTTTCTCTAGTGGTAATTCGCTTTCCATAAGTTTGATGCACAAATCCGTGTCTTATTCTTTTTGCTAATGAGTGTTGTTTTGTCGCTCCTTACTTTTTTCTCTTTCCCAGCGATCTAGCCAGTTTCCTTGTACGTACAGCGCGTTAACTCCTCCTCCGTCAACAAGTGGCGCGGCGCCACTTGTGTGTAGCGCGCTGTTTTCATTGATTCGCTTGGCCAAAAGGTAAATCGAAGGATATATCAAAGCGCCAAGTGTAGCGCTTGTTACAAAAAACAGAAATGAGCGACTAAAGAGCGCGTAATCCAATAACCAACAAAACAACCAAAGAACTGAGCCTAGCACTACCGATTGAGTGACTAACTTCTTTTTTCTTTGGCGTTTAAGGTGCGCTTCTTTTTTGAGCTCGCGCCTTTTTGAAACTTTTGGCACAACAATTTGTCTCATATAACAATTTAAAACTTGCGACTTTTCAAGTTCGCGGAGTTGTTCAGTTTGCAATAAAAACTTTTTAGTTGTGAGCTATGAAAGGGCTATCTACATATTCATTTTGAATCTTTCAAGCTTCAACATATTATAGGATTTCACCACGCACTCTATTTAGCGCACCCTTTTTACGCACGACCTGTGAGAGTCCATTTTACCATTGGAAGAGCATAGTCGACCAAGCCTTGAAATGAGGCCATGGCGGAAGTTTGCATGTGTAAATACTGCCCGCACGGCTTTCCCAAGTTGCAAAGCGCGCGTAGCGTTTTTGCTCTTTTTGAAGAAAGAAGGCTACCCAAAGGGGTGTTCACAAGGTTACCGAGAACCTTTCCCTTAAAGTCGCAAGGATAAATCACGTCACCGTTTGGCTCGACCTGAATCGCCATGCTCTTACACGTGTACCCTCTTTCCCAAAGCTCGATGTAATCGAAGCTGTTGTTGAGCGTTTCTGGGTAAAGCTTTTTTAGCCTTTCCATTTCTCGCTTGTACTCGTGTGGATCGGGGCTTAGGCGAATGTTACCCGGGTAGTCGATAGCAGGCATCGCAAGCAGCTTGAACCTGTGCTCTCTTGCCTTCTTCACTTTTTGTTCAAGTCTTGAAAGAGTTCTTCTAGTGACCACAACTTGTATATTCACCTTCAAACCGGCTTTGCGAAACTCTCCAAGCCTTTCGTAAAGGTACATGTTGTTGTGGTATTCGTCAATAGATATGTGTAAGTAATCCAAGTATTCTGCGAGCTTTTCAAGAGGAATTTTGTCAAGTCGTGTTCCGTTCGTCGTGACGAAAGTGTAAAACGAGTTTTGCTTTGCTCTTTTCAAAAGCTCTAAAAGGTCTTCTCTCATCGTCGGCTCACCTCCTTCGAAGCTCAAAACAAACGCGCTTGACTTTGCCATGTTGTCTATTATCCTGAGCGTGCTTTGCGTGTCTAGTGGCGGTACCGAGCCGTTCCAGTACGCTGGGTTGCAGTAAGAGCAGCGAAGATTACAGAAGGTTGTGGTTTTAAAGGTGATGTAAGCAGGCCAGTCGTACTTTTTTAGCAAGTAATTTCTCGCAAACCAAAGGAGTATTTTTAAATTTCGGTTCACGCGTTAACGAGCTTTGCGTCGCATATAAACATTTTCACCAAACACGTTTAAGTTTTCATGTTTGTCAAAGACGTAGTTTAGTTTGAGCCTTTGGTTTGCTGTGAGTTACGATCTACATTCGCCAAAACTACAAGAAACACAACCAAGTTGCTGAGTATGTAAAGACCCAAATAAAACGACTTTATGTCGACACCAAGCGAGTTAGCGAGAGGATAGTCTTCGTGGATGACCAACGGGGTCAACAAAGCCCACAAAATTCCAAACGCGTTCACCAAACTCAGTTTTTTTGTCATAAAAACCACACCGTGAAGGTGTCGCCTAAGCGTTACTATGGCACACAAAACTCGTGCGTGATCTTTAAAAACTCGGTGCGGATGGTCTACCTCTTAATGTCCAAACTAAGTGTGTAGTACCCTATGAATGTTAGAGGCGTGTGTGGTTGGTGTACGAGGATGTCAAGGGTGCTACCAACCCTATTCCCAGATGCGTTCACGCTGATGGAGTAAAGTATTCGCGTGAGTGTGGCGTTCACGTAAACGTAGTTTTGTGACCATTCACTCACGCTTATAGCGCCATGGGTGTCGTTCACATAAAGAGTGGTAAGTCCAGCGGTGTCCGCATACTTATAGGTGTACACCTTCACAACGCTTGGTGCGCGTATCCAAGACGTCATCCCTTGTGCTACAAGCACACTTAAAAGAAGCGAGAGAGCGAGCACCACGAGCACGATGGTCGCGCCTACGAGGGGCTTCATGGTTCACTCCTCTAACATCTTCTTGATTGCGTCCACCTTTTCGTTAAGAAGCGCGAGCTGCGTTTTTAGATCAGTAATAGCTTTCTGAATATCTTCCTGAGCGCTGTTCCCCGAGTCACGAAGCACACGTCTCCAAACTGACACGCCAACCACGAGCACCACAAAGGCGAACACAACTCCGCTCACACCTGTGTACACAACCATGACCACAACGCCCACGGCAACAGCTAACCACACCACAATTGTAGAAATGAGCAGGTTTAGGTCGAGGGATTGCCTACTCAGCGCTACCACCTTTCTCCTTGTTATAACACGTGGATATGATGCTCGGGGACACTCTTATATCGAAATCCACGAGCTCGTAGTAGCGCAAAGCCTTTGCCTCGTTTGGTAGAAGTGTCACGGTGCTCTTCACAATACCAGCCCTCTGTAGCTTGAGTAGGTGCACCTTCGCAAGAGCTCTGCTCACCCCAGCTCTTTTCGCAAGCTCGGAAAGGTAGAGTGGTCCATGGTTGTGCAACAACGCAATGAAACGTAGTCTCAGCGGGTGGCCAAGTGCGTCCATTTTTAAAGCCAACTTTTCCAATTCGTCCATTCATCCGTATCTTGTAATAAAAAAATTACACGTATTTAAACGTTACACAAATATCAACGAATAGCATAGGAAGTCTAACAAGTTTTTGTTATGGCATCCTTCGCTCCTAATGAAGTGGAAACTGGCGTACACGATTTACGTTTGGAAGGTGTTGAATTGCATATACGTTAAGCTTTCGAGTTTTTTGAAATCTTACTATCCGATGCGCATTCCAAAAGTGCTAAAAAACTTTTCCTCGTAACTCATCTAAGACATATGTAACACAACAAGATTCCGTTTAGTCTGTGATTTAGACAATTTAGAGTGTGTCACGCTTACCGATAGTCGCCAAACATTTTCGATTTTTGTGTTCTACGACAATTTCAAAAAGTACTCGGCTGTTATAACACACAAAACGGCGCATTTCAAAGTGATCGCTTTACTGATGACAAAATTCCCAATAGCCACACTTGAATCTTATTTCATAAAGATAGCGGCAGAATAACCGGTGACAGGAAGAAGCCTTAGTTCGCAAACAATCCTCGTTCAATCAGTGCCCAGATAACTTGAGCACGCCGGGCGTGGAAGCCTTTACTGCAACTCATCACTCCTCAAACAAAACGCTTATTAAGAGGTTCTCAAAACTTCATGTGACGTACGAGGAAAGAGCATGGATATTTTGCTCATAGGAAGCGGCGCAGTGGGTTCGGTTATAGCAAAACACCTTGCAACCAGCACGCGTATCAGTAAGTTAACGCTTGCAGACATAAACATTCAGCAAGCCATATCTGTTGCTTCACAGGTTGAAAAAACTGCCAAGGCCGAAGTTTCGGTGGTTTATTTGGATGCGGGTAGCGCTTTACAGCTCAAATCAGTTCTCAAGGATGCGGATCTTGTGATCAACGCCTCACTCCCACGCTTCAATCTTATTGTGATGAACGCCGCTTTGGAATGCGGTTGCAACTACCTTGACCTTGCAATGTTTGATGAATCTCAATACCGTATGAGCGAAGACTGGGAGCGTGAAAGGCTCACAGCAGTAGTGGGATTTGGCGAAGATCCAGGAATTAGCAACATGGCCGCAAAGCTTGCCGCCGATGCGCTAGACAGAGTGGAAAGTATTAGAATCAGAGATGGCGACAATGGTAGTAGCAAAAAATATCCCTTTTCATCTTCGTTTTCGCCTGAAACATTCTTTAGTGAGGTGTTTGATCCACCTCTGGTATTCAGGAATGGGCGATATGTTCGCGAAAATCCGCTAAGCGGGAAAGAGACTTACAACTTCCCTTTAATAGGAAAAATGTCGGTTTATTACGTCGACCACGAAGAAGTTTACACACTTCCCAAAAACATAGGTAAAGGAGTTCGAAACGTTGACTTTAAACTCGCGCTTACAGATGAAACGTTAAACTACCTTCTTGCTTTAAGAGACATCGGGCTTTTATCAAAAGAAGAAATTACAGTAGGAAAGAGCCGTGTTAAGCCTTTTGATGTTGTGCTACGCTTGGTACCACAACCATCGTCTCTGCTAGACTTAAGAGGCGTATCCTGCGTAGTGGTCGAAGTGGAAGGCGAAGATAAAAGGGGAAGACCAAAGAAACACAAGCTGTTTGTCTCAATGTCTCATGAAAAAGCTTATATAAAACACAATGTGAACGCCACCTCTTATCTTACTGGTGCTGGTGCCGCAGCTGGTGCCTTGCTTATACTTAACAACAATCGCACGCCTTATGGAGTTTTAGCGCCAGAACAACTAGATGCAACAAAGTATTTCGACATCCTTAAGAAGCTTGATGTGTCGCTAAGGCATTTCGTAAGCGATGGAGAAATCATTGAAAGAAAACTAAAGCGTAATAAGGTTAACAAAACATACTAAAAATTATTAAATAGTAAATGCACATATATTAAATTTTGTGCATTTTTTTCTTTGACGGTGATAGCAAAGTATAAATACGATTTAAGTGATTACCCAAGCGATGACTCAAAAAAATGGTGTAAGTCGTGTTCTTGTAGTAGGTTTGGTTATTGTTGTGCTTGTTGCGGCGATAGTTTCAGTTTCCCTTCTTACGCGTCACCCAACCCCCACAACAACGCCTTCTTCAGTGTCCACGACTTCTTCCACAACAACCACTACTTCTACTACTACCACAACGAGTACCACAAGTTTAATAAGCGTGTCAAACTCGTCTCTCGTGGTCGAGGAGGGTTCTCAGCCCGATTCGCTTGACCCAGCTGTCACTTTTGAAACACCAGGCTGGGAGGTTGTGGATCAGGTTTACCAAGGACTTGTTGCGCCTAACGGAACATCGGTCACAACCTACGTGGGCGTTTTGGCCGCAAACTGGAGCGTTTCGTCTGATGGCATGACGTATACGTTTTACTTGAGAAAGGGCGTGCACTTTAGTAATGGAGACCCGTTTAACGCTTATGTGGAGTGGTTTTCGGTTTACAGAAGTCTCATCATGAATCAAGCTCCTGAATTCATTTTAGGGCAAAACCTTGCGTACACAAACGGTGTGAACTTCACGATTAACGCTTCTATTCTGAACTCGATAAACTACTTCGACCCCTCACCCCAAAACCTGAGCGTAATGGAGTATCCCTACCAGTCGGTTCAGGTCATAGGCCCGTACACAATAGCCTTTCACCTAGGCTATGGTTACAACGGAGACTATCCGTTTTCCTCTTTCCTTGCCACTTTGACCACACCTCTTTCGTTTGCCGTTGATCCGCGTGTTGTTGAAGAGCATGGTGGTGTCGTGGCAAATCAAACCAACGCTTGGATGGAGACCCACGCAGTGGGAACTGGTCCTTATGAGTTAAAGTCTTGGATTCCTGGCGAAAGCGTCACCCTTGTTAAGAACCCGAACTACTGGGGTAATAACCTTCCGCCCTCTCAATGGAACTACGCTATAAGACCTGCGATCATCAACACGATAACGATTTACTACAAATCTGCGAGCGCAAGAATCGCAGACCTAAAGTCAGGTGTGGCGCAAATGATCGAGGCACCTGACACAGACTATTCGGTGTTAAAGAGCATTCCTGGAGTAAACGTGACAATTCTTCCGATAATCTTCGGTTCATCTCAAAACATTTTCTATGTTTACATGGACCCATCATTCACGCCGTTCCAAAACCTGCTAGTAAGAAAGGCTATATCCTACGCGATAGACTACCAGGGTCTAATCAAAACGGTTTTGGATGGACTGGGTGTACAGTACATCGGGCCTGTGCCACCTGGCTTTCCATACTACCACAGAGCAACCGCTGGTTTACAAAACTACACGTACAACCCGGTGAAAGCCGCTGAACTGCTTGCGCAGGCGGGATATCAGGCAACCCTTCCCAATGGAACGGTGTTAAACCCGAAAGGAATGCCGTTTCCCGCTGTGAACTTCCTCTACGACTCCGATTCGGCAACGCAAACCTATACAGCGCAGATCATAACACAGGAGCTACAGGCAATAGGAATACCCGCCAAACCTTCGCCGCTTACATCTCAAGGTTACTACGGTGTGATCGATGCAACGGGCAACTCAACCGAGTATCCCATGGGTCTTTCCTACTATTCTGAAGATTACACGGCTAGCATTGACTACGTAACCGCCCTCGTAGAAGACGACATGGCAGGAACGTCTGCGTATTACAATGCCACAGTTTACAACTGGACGGTTCAAGCTGCGATCACTTCTAACCCACAGCTTGAAGCCGAGCTGTTTGCAAACATAACGCGCGCGATGTACAACCAGTACTGGTTCATATGGCTATTTGTTCCTTACTTCCTTGCGATTCACACAGACAATATAGCGGGAATAATACCAAATCCAGCGGGTTCGGCGATGGGATACTTTATGTTCTATAGCGACGTTTACTTCACGTGAATGTTATGACAACACCTCAGGAGTTCGCTTTTTTTGTCTTAAAGAGAGCAGTTTCGTCGCTTTTCACACTTTTTGGAGTGTTCGTGATCGTTTTTTTGATTTCACACGTGATATCTCCCAATCCCGCGCTTCTTTGGGCAGGCTTTAAGGCTAAACAGTCTACGGTTCAAGCGATAGCCGAAAGGTATCATCTGAATGTACCCTTACCTCAGCAGTTTTACTACTTTTTAAAAGACTATATAACAGGAAATTTGGGGATCGACCCAGTAACTGGTCGTCCAATTTCCTCAGAAATAGCGTTTTATTTACCTAACACACTTGAACTTGTTTTCGCATCACTTGTTTTGGTGATTGCTTTAGGAGTTTTTCTGGGCTATATATCCGCGATGAATTTTGGCGGAAAGCGTGACGTAGCGATAAGAGTTTTTTACCTTGTTTCTTGGGCGACCCCTACTTACCTTGGTGCTATTTTGGCAGTTCTAGCGTTTGCTACATACTTTAAACTTTTTCCTTCTGGCGGAATGTACTCACCGACTCTTAGTCCACCACCACACATCACTGGCATTTTTGTGCTAGACGCGCTACTTACAGGAAACCTAAAAGATTTTGCTTCTGGTTTGTACCACTTAACACTACCCGCTTTGACACTCGCCTTTTTGAACTTCGGTATAATCACGCGTGTTGCAAGATCGTCCATTCTCGAGGTTAGATGGAGCCCACACGTCAAGTCTGCCGCAGCAAAAGGACTCTCTCAACGAGAAATCAGAGTGAGACACGTTTTGAGAAATGGGCTAATCGACGTGAACACGTTGGGTGCGATAATGTTCGGTTGGCTTCTTACTGGAACCGTCGTGGTCGAGCAGATTTTCGCTTGGCCTGGAATCGGGCAGTTTGCCTTTTTTGCGATCTCTTCAGACGATTATCCAGCGCTTGTTCCCATCGTGCTTGTTTTTACTGCAGGGGTGATCATCGCAAACTTCGTTGCAGACATCCTTTACTCCGTTTTAGACCCTAGAATCAGGCTAGGTGGTTCTAAATGAGCGAATCCAGCGTTAAGCGGTTGTTCGCAGAGCTACTTTTCCAAAATAAGCTAACCGCTTTTGGTTTTGTTTTCTCTTCTTTCTTTCTTGTTCTTGCCTTTATTGAAGGTGTTTTTAGAGGTAGACTTGCTCCGTACAACCCTTATGCGTTTAATCTTTTGCAAGCTAACCTTCCGCCAAGCTTTTCACACTTTTTTGGTACAAACTTCGAGGGTCAGGACATTTTCTCGCGCGTTTTGGCGGCTCTTCCGATAGACATGGGTTTACCACTTGCCGTGGTTTTTGTTGCATCTTTAATCGGTTTGCTTTCCGGTTCAATTGCGGCGTTCTTTGGTGGGTTACTTGATGAGGTCATTGCGCGCTTAACGGACATTTTTCTGGCTTTTCCCACAATAATTATGGCGCTTGCTATAGCAGCAACCCTTGGACCGAGCCTTTTTAACGCGTTCTTGGCTCTTCTTTTTGTGTGGTGGCCGCCTTATGTCAGGCTTGTAAGAGGAAGAGCTCTTGAAGTGGTAAGTCAAGACTTCATTGCCGCCTCAAAAGCGTTGAACACGCGCTTTTACTATATTCTATTGCGAGGAATAATACCAAACGTTTTGCCATCTGTCATTGTTTACGCGACAATGGATGTGGGCACTGCGCTTCTAAGCCTTTCTACGCTTGGATACTTGGGTCTCATTTCTCCAAATACACCAGAACTTGGTCAAATGGTTTCTTCGATCAGCAATAACCTTTACACCTATCCTTGGGAAGCGCTTCTTCCTGCGGCTATTGTTTTTCTTATGGTTCTGAGTTTCAGCTTTCTTGGCGATGGTTTAAGAGAACTACTCGATGTAAAAGTGAGACCTCACATATTTATCCGAGAGAAAGTTGAAGATGTTTAAAAATCAAAAGCTTTTGGAAATTTCTTAAACAAGTGGCATGCAACAAACTGATCATCAGAAACCTTGTAAAATGGGGGATGCGTCGTGCGGCATTCCTCCATCACAAATGGACAAATTCTGCTATACACACACCCAGTAAACGATGGCTGGTGCTCCATAACAAGACGCTCTGATAATGGCTGTGGGCTGTCAAGAAGGTTTGACACAAGTTCCTGTGTGTAGGGATGTTTTGGTTCCGTCACAATTTTTCTTGCGCTTCCTATTTCTACCATCTTTCCGTAAAACAAAACGAGAATTCGTGTAGACATGTACTTTAAAACATTAAGATCATGCGAAATAAAAAGGTAAGAAAGCTTGAGCTCTTTTTTGAGCTCCTTTAGCGTGTTGAGAACCTGAGCTTGTACTGAAACATCAAGGGAGCTAGTGGGCTCATCCAAAATCAAGAGCTTTTTCGGTACCACCAAAGCTCTTGCAAGGCTCACACGTTGCTTTTCACCGCCGCTAAGCTGCCTTGGATAAGCGTCAAGCACGCTTGGTCTTAACCCAACAAGTGGCACGATATGTCTTATTCTTTCTTCGTGTAAAGAGCGTTCAACGCCTGCGGCCACCAAGGCCTCTCGGATAATTTCTCTGACCTTAAGACGTGGGTTGAGCGAGCTTGTAGGATCCTGAAACACAATTCCAACGTTTTCTCTGAGCTTTGCCACGCTATTACCGTCACGAAAGTTTATAACTTCACCCATCAACTTAACAGTGCCTGAGGTAGGTTTGTAAAGGCCTACCAACACCTTTGCGATCGTCGACTTTCCAGAACCCGTTTCACCAGCGACACCAAGCGTTTCTCCTTCGTTCACAAAAAAGGAAATACCATCAACCGCACGTATAACAGCGCGCTTTCCCCAAAATCCGCCTAGTCTAAAGTGAACCCGTAGGTCATTCACCTCAAGTATTTTTGTCGTCATAAAGCCAGCACCTGACTAATCCTCTGCCATGCTGTACAAGTTGGGGCTCCTTTTCTTCGCATATTTTCATTTTGTTCGGACAACGGGGATTAAACTTGCAACCGTTTGGTAGTCTTTTTAAATCAGGAGGTTCTCCAGGAGGCACCTGAAGTGGTGGCGCGTCTTCAAAACCTGTTGGAACGGCGGAAACAAGCGCTTTTGTGTAAGGGTGAAGTGGAAGTTTTAAGACGCGTTTTGCATCTCCTTCTTCTAAAATCCTTCCTGCGTACATCACGTATATTCTGTCGCAGATATTGGTTGCAAGCGGAAGGTCATGGGTGATTATGATCATCGTGACTTTATACTTTTGGTTGAGCTGCTTAAGCAGCTTGAGAAGTCTGCTTTGTACGTATGCGTCAAGCCCAGTAGTGGGTTCATCCAACACGAGAAGCTTAGGTCTTTGAATTATTGCCATTGCTATTGCCACTCTTTTACGCATGCCACCCGAAAGCTCATGCGGATATTTTTCTAAGACCGCTTCTGGTTGGGAGATGCAAAGCTCTTCGAGCAGTTTGAGCACTTGATTTCTTGCGTTTGTTGGGTCATATCTTGTTTTTTCGTGTTTCGAAATTGCCTCAAAAGCTTCAAGAAGCTGAAAGCCTACTTTGTAAACAGGATTAAGCGCCTCAACTGACTCCTGAAGGACTATGCTCATTTGCGCGCCGCGAATTTGTGCAAGCTCATTTTGTGAAAGTTTTAAGAGGTTTTTTCCTTCAAAAACGATTTCACCAGTTCTTATAGTGGCTGGTGGGGTGTCAAGAAGACCAAGGATCGCAAGTCCAAGTGTCGTTTTACCTGATCCAGACTCGCCAACAATTCCCACAACCTCACCGCTCTTTACCGCTAAAGAAACATCATTCAACACCCTTACATGGCCGTCTAAACTTACATAATCTACCGTAAGATGATTTACAGAAAGCAAAGTTTGTGAATCGTGTTCACCCAATTCGCTATTCTGTGAAACAAGTGACATGAATTTCGACCTTGTTTTGTCTAAACCTCCGTTTCTTACACATGGCAATGAGCGCAAAAATTTATTTCTTGCGATGTTTGAAATGTCGAAAATCAAACACGCTTTTTGTACCGTGTTTGTAGCCAAGACCTCAAAAAGTTGAAAGAGCGCTCGACTTACAAAAATTTAAAAATTGACTTTGCGTATGCACACACAAGATGAGCTTTTAAAGAATGATAAATGGAAAGCTCCTAGGGACGAATCCGTATTAAGCTAAAACAGCCTTTTGTTGAAAACAGCAAAACGTGTAAAAAAGGCTTATCACCACCCTTTTACATATACAAAGCTAATGAATATCAGACGATTTTCCGAAATGTCAAAGGAAGAAGTGAGTAGACTTTTGGATCGCGGATCAAAAGACGCACAGCAAATAAAAGCCAGCGTGAGCTCGATCATAAAAAGAGTTGAAGAAGAAGGCGATCGTGCTTTATTCGAGTTAGAGCGTGAGCTCGATTCATGTGAATTAAGCTCACTGAATGTAAGTGAAAAAGAGTTTGAAGAAGCTGAGCAAAACCTTGACCCTGCGCTCAAACACTCGATAGAGCTTGCGATCGAAAACGTAACATCTTACCAAAAGAGACTTCTTCCTCCTTCACTTTGGCTTGAAAGCTTTGGTAATGGGATAATCGCGGGCGAAAAGGTGAGCGCGATTGAAAGCGTAGGGCTTTACGTGCCGCGTGGAAAGGGAAGTTTTCCATCCGTGATGATAATGCTCGGCGTTCCAGCGCGCGTTGCTGGCGTAAAAAGGATAGTCGTTGCAACACCGCCAGATCGCTATGGAAAAGTTGACGAAAAGGTGCTCTATGTGTGTAAGAAGCTTGGGATAAAAGAAGTTTACACACTTCCAAAAAACATAGGTAAGGGTGTTCGAAACGTTGATTTTAAGCTCGCATTCACAGATGAAACGTTGAACTATCTTTTGGCCTTGAGAGACATTGGTCTTTTGTCAAAAGAAGAAATCACAGTAGGAAAGAGTCGTGTGAGACCCTTCGACGTTGTGCTACGGTTAGTGCCACAACCGTCGTCTTTATTGGACTTAAAAGGCGTGTCCTGCGTCGTAATCGAAGTGGAAGGCGTAGACAAAAGAGGAAAAGAAACACAAGCTTTTTGTCGCGATGTCTCACGAAGAGGCTTATACCAAACACAAAGTGAACGCAACGTCTTACCTTACAGGTGTTGGCGCCGCGGCCGGCGCCTTGCTCATGCTTAGTGGCAATCGCACGCCTTACGGCGTTTTGTCGCCAGAAGAGCTAGACGCAAAAAGGTATTTCGAAATCCTTAAGGAGCTAGGCGTGTGTTTAAGCCATCTAGTGAGCGACGGAGAAATCGTGACACAACCAAAGCGTAACAAGGGTCGCAAAATTTAGTCTTGTTACAGTTGTAACACTTTTGAAAATTGCGTGCGCTTTTTGGATGTGTTATTACACCGTATGCTGAACGTAAAAAGTGACAAGGCGTCATGTTCGGTGATTTTGTGCACTTGTATTCGAGACTGTGTCACCAAGCGAAAAACTACCAATCTTCGAAGTTTTTCCAAGTTTTGCTCACCGCAAGTCTGAGCACGGGGTCTGCGATCGAGTATCCTTCCTTATTCTTTTCGACAAAGCCATACTTAACGAGCTGCTTTAGCGCCTCATTAAACTGCCTTTCTGAAGTGTCTACATTTGCCCTCACAAATCTAAAGATATAAGACCAGCTCGCGCTACCTTGCGCAAGCGACTGTAATATTGGTAAATAGTATTTACCTCTAAGTTTTTTCACTTCTTCAAGTTCGAGCATCGCGGCATTCTTTATTATTTCCTTTGTGCTTAACCCTTTCAGTTTGTAGTTGCCGTAATGCGCAAGCCAGCCGACTATTCCATCCAAAGCTTCAACCACTTTTTCAAGCTCTTTAGGCGGATCAACACCACAAGCGTAAAAACCTTTGTTCAAGAAGTCCAAGGAGCGCTCCTTCGACAGCCTTTTTACTTCAACTCGGCTTACTGCTCTTCCAAAAAGGTAAGCCGATGGGTCACGCTCTCCCAAAAAATCCTCAAGCAAACCCACCTGTGAACCAGTTAGCACAAACCGAACGTGTTTGTTATAGTCGTAAGAGTGAGCAATAGCCGCTTGAAGCCTTTTGTAACCTCTTGCTTCCTGCACTTCGTCAAGAGCAATCGTGAACACCACGCGTTCGCTTGACGCGTAGTCTTCAAAAAGGTCAAAAAGCGCTGAGAGCGTCATCGATTGCTCAACCCCTCTTTCAAAAACCACACCGAAAGGTCCCACGCTAATTCCGCGAATTCTTTCACTCAAAAACTGCCAGAGCCTTTTTATTCTTGATGAGTTGAGCGCTTTTTCAAACCTTTTGAATAGCTCTCTAGCTGAAGGGTTTGGTCCTGTTTCTCTCAAGTCCACAAGCATACCGGGTTTGTCACTAAGAAACACCGAGACCACCGATGACTTGCCAACTCTTCTAATTCCTGTGACGACTGTTATCGGTAGCTCTACACTCTTTTCCAAAAAAGCGAGTTCCTCCTCTCTGTCGTAAAGGTCTTTCCTTTGGGTTTTCACGTTTAAGCTAAAATAATCTGGGTCACAACTGAGGGTACCCACAGTAACTGTGGGTACCCTCAGTAAAATATAAACATTTGTTTTTAGCGTGCGAATTGGAAGGTAGTGGGGTAAACTACCCCGCCCTTACGGACGGGGCTTTGGGGTTTCCAGTGGGCTTCACGACGCACCTTCATTTCCCCTTCAGGGTGTTTACTTACCCCCGACCCGTGTCTCTCGTTAAGGCACGGGCTATGTTCACTGATTCAAGTCACGGTTGTACTTGAGGCCGCACTTAGGACAGTGATATTCTCTTCCTTCAACGTGGGTAACATACCCACACCTGTGACTGGTGCTTTCAGGGAACGTCCCCAATCTTTTTAATCTTAAATTCATATTTATAGTTAACTCCCCGCCCTTACGGACGGGGTCTCTGGTGGTGAAAGATGAAAACCGAAGGTGTAAAACTGTTACTCAATCATTATGGTCAAACCTAACCACCGTGGGTTCCCAAAACCTTAAGACGCGCTTTACGGGTGCTGAAAAATGTTTTGACCATCTCACGGAGTTTGTCGCTTTGTATCATGGTTTAAAGCGCAACATGAAAGATGCGTTCACGCTTTTTGGTGCGACGAAAAAACTTATCACGCGCCTTTTACATTTTCAATCGATGAAAATCAGACGATACACCGAGATGACAAAAGAAGAAATACACGAATTGCTGAGTAGGCACCCCAAGAATCTTGACGAAATCAAAGACAGCGTGGCCAAGATCATAAAAAGAGTGAGTGAAGAAGGAGACCGCGCGTTATTCGAGTTAGAGCGCGAGCTTGACCACTGCGAGCTAACCACTTTACGCGTGGAAGAGCGAGAGTTCGAAGAGGCCGAAAAGGCGGTTGAGCCTGAGCTTAAGCGTTCAATAGAGCTTGCCATCGAAAACGTGAAGAACTACCAAAAAAGGCTTCTTCCACCCCCAATTTGGCTTGAAAGCTTTGCGAATGGAATAATTGCGGGCGAAAAGGTGAGCGCGATACAAAGTGTCGGACTTTACGTCCCGCGAGGGAAAGGAAGCTTCCCCTCTGTGATGATAATGCTCGGCGTTCCCGCGCGCGTCGCCGGTGTGAAAAGAATCGTTGTCGCAACGCCACCAGAGCGCTCAGGAAAGGTCGACGAGAAGGTTCTTTTCGTTTGTAACGCGCTTGGAATCAAAGAAGTTTACAAAATGGGCGGTGCGCAGGCGATAGCCGCGCTCGCTTTGGGAACACAATCGATCAAAAAAGTGAGTAAGATTCTCGGACCAGGTAGCGCGTACGTAAACGTGGCAAAGCAGCTACTTGCGGGTCGTGTGGACATTGGGCTTATCGCAGGACCTAGCGAGTCTGTGGTGGTTGCGGACGAAACGCAAAATCCGCTGAACGTGGCGCTCGACCTGTTACAAGAGGCGGAGCACGGACCAGACTCCACCTCTTTGCTACTCACCACTTCACAAACTCTGGTTGAAGAAGTGCGAAAAGAGGTCGAGCAAATCCTTTCACAATTGGACGAGCCTAGAAAAGGCTTTGTGGAAACCGTTTTGAAAGAAAGAGGGGGAGCGATCGTTTTTGAGACGATGGAGGAAATCGTAAACTTCGTGAACGAGTTTGCGCCAGAGCACTTGGTGCTAGACGTGAAAGACGCTTTCTCTTTGCTACAAAAAATCGAAAATGCAGGAGAAATTCTTATTGGACCAAACACCCCGATTTCTGCTGGTAACTATATAGCAGGGCCTAACGCTGTGCTACCCACAGGTGGTTTTGCGAAAAGCATGTCTCCTCTTTCTGTAAGGGACTTTTTGAAAACCACATCGATCCTTTCGCTCTCAAGTGATGCGCTACTTTTTTACAAGGAGCACATAGAAAGGCTTGCGAAATCCGAAGGCTTTCCACTACACGCGCTTTCCGCAGTAAGAAGAGTGCCAGTTTACGAAGACTCAAAAGGTGAGTTTAGAGTTTTGAGCGCAAGCGAACGCTCGATATCTGTTGTGCGAGAATCAAGAGAGTCAAAGGTTTCGCTCACAATTTACGCTGGCGAGCGGGACTTGAACCTAAAGGCGAATATAAGCACGCCTCTTGAGTTCTTAAATCACATGATAGAAACGATCGCTTGGCGATCTGGCTTTAACATAAGAGTGAGTGTGAATTTAGAAGGCTACAAGCTTATGCACGTGGTCGCCGAGGACACTGGAATCACCATGGGCTACGCTTTTTACCAGCTTGTGCAAAGAGGATTTAGCAAAGGAATTGAAGGTTGTGGCAGTTCTATCGCGGTGATAGACGAGGCGCGCGCGAGCGTTTCGCTGAGCTTTGAAGGAAGGTCGCTTTACGTTTCAAACCTTAAGACGAGCTTTGAGCGAGTGGAGGACATGCTTTCAGCGGACCTTCACAACTTCTTAAGCGGTTTTGCGCAAGGCGGAAGGTGCACTCTGCACGTGGTGGTCGAAAGCGGAAGCGATCCGCACCACGTGTGGGAGGCGGTTTTCAGAGCTTTTGGGGAAGCGTTAAGAGAGTGCTTCAAACAAAACAGCTTTAGGAGAGGCACGACACCTGGTGTCAAAGGTGTATGATTTCAAAACATAATTATGATTTTTGGTATTATTGTTATATTTATCCTGGTTGTATAGAATTTTTTAAAAAAATTTATAAGAAAGGCGAATAATTTTGAAGTATGGGAAGTAAGGTATTTGTAAGAGAAGCCACTGGGCTTGTAAAAAAGGCTTCACTTCTTGATGCGGTGGCGCTTAATGTCGTGAACATGAGTGTAGGAGCGGTTTTTCTCGCTTTTCCGCTTTACACAATACTTCTACCTTCTGTGAACGGGCTTAATCTCTTCTATTGCTCGATTATCGCGTGTGTTTTGTCAATTCCTCAGGCTGTGGTTTACACAATGATGTCCTTAAGAATCCCACGCACTGGTGGTGACTACGTATGGGTTTCAAGGACGCTTGGTCCACTGATTGGTGGTACGCTTGCTTTTGCCGGAACCGCGATGATGATGCTCGCCTTTAATGCGCTCGACGTGCTTTATGGTGTGATGGCGCTTGGCTCTTCCGCGAGTTTGCTTGGCGTAAGCTCATTGAGCAAACTCGCAACACCAGGAGGTGCGCCGCTACTACAGTTTCTGATAGGAGCCTTCTTTTGCGTGTTTGTTATCGCGCTTAATGTTCTAAAGCCTAAAGCGGGAATCAGGCTTGTGAGCGTGTTTACCATCGCCGGAGTTTTGAGCCTTGTTGCGGCAATCTCAGTTCTTCTTTTTTATGGAAGACAAGGTGTGATCGCTTGGGTAAATTCGCTCGGTTTGAGCTATCAAACTCTTACATCATCTTACACGGGCTCCGCATTCAGCTTGGGTAACACGATGCTGTTCACAACCTTTTTTGCGATTTACGTTTACCCCTTTCTTTTTGGCGCGCCTTCGATCGCGTCAGAACTCAAAGGAAAGAGCGCGATAAAGTGGAACATTCCTCTTTCTTATCTTTTTGTGTCAATTCTTGTCACACTCGGTTTTTTCGTTCTTTACCAGGTTGCAGGCTTTCGTTTTGTTCAAGCGGCGATGAGCAACCCAACACTCGTAAATCAGTACTCCTTTAACCTTTGGACGCTCGCTCTGGGCGTTTCTAAAAACTTCATCGTGTCTTTGACAATCGCAATCGGGGTGATCCTTTGGAATCTCGCACCAGCGGCTTTTGGGTTTATCTCCACTCCTCGATATTTCTTCGCTCAGGCTTTTGACAGATACCTTCCTAGCTTATTTGCCTACGTGAGTCCGAAGTACGGTTCGCCAGTTTTCGCGCACCTTTTTGACCTTTTTGTGACGCTCGGCGTTCTCGGAATTGCCACGCTTTACTACAACTCTATACTCTTTATAGGCTACTCCACTCTCTCCTCAATAGTTTACTTTGCGGTGGTCGGGCTTTCCGCCGTGGTTTTCGCTTTGAAAAAAGAAAAAGGTAGGGCAAAGACCACTTTGGCGGTTTGTGGCACGCTAACCTTTTCGGTTCTCGTTTACTACACGTACAATCTTTTAAGGTACTACCAGATTTGGGGTGGTAATCCGTTTTCTTTTGCGTATGTGGCCACAGTTCTTACGCTTGGTGCGCTGATTTACTTTGTGTCGAAGAGCTATCACAAAAAAAGAGGAATTGATATCTCGCTCGCTTTTAAAGAGATACCACCCGAGTAAAATGTCGCTTGAACAACGCGTAAAAGAAGCGCTTTCACGCTGCGCGCCTTGGTTACGAATAAAACAACTAAGATTTATCAAAGAAGGCTGGGAAAACTACGTGTTTGAGCTCAACCGAAGGTACATCTTGAAAATTCCAAGGTCGAAAACAGCTTTCGAAAAGCTCAAAAAAGAAGCGTGTGTTTTGCAAAGCCTTTGTTTTTTAGAGGTCCCAAAAAAGGTGTGCGAAACCAAGGGTGTTTTGGTTTATCGAAAAATACAAGGTGTCACAGCTTCTCAAGCAAGCAAAAAAGAGCTAGCAAAACTCGCACCTGAGTTTACTGATTTGCTAAGCCGCGTGCACTCTGTAAAGCCTCCTTCCTGTGTGGCAATTTACGACAAAGAAGCCTGGAAGAAAAGGGTGATAAGGGAGTACACGCGCCTTCTTCTTTCTTCAAAAAGGGTTGTTCAAACAGAGCTCGTTTTAAAAGCCAAAAAGCTTGTTTATACTACTGAGCTCAGTTTTACTCCAAAGTTCATACACGGAGATATAGACGAGCGTAACATAATACTCAGAAAAAATAGAATTGTAGGAATCATAGACTGGGGAGAAGCGATGGTTGGGGATATAGCGCTCGACTACGCTGGACTGTTTTTCAGTAAAACGCTGGGTGCGCGCGTTTTAAAACTGCAAAAAGAGGAAAAGTTTTCAAAAATCGTTCCACGTGTTCGCTTCTATTACACACTTGTTCCGCTTTACTGGATTTCTTACGGAATTAAGCGCTCAGACACAAGCCTTACGAAAAAAGGTGTGGTTGAGCTACAAAAAAGGTTACAAAAAGTTTAAATTAATTATATTTTCATAAATGAAATAATTGAACAATTAAATCGAGCGGTTGCTGATAGTTACATTCTTTATTTAAATTACAAAAGGTATCACTGGAATGTGAGCGGTGCGCTCTTTAGGGAACTACACCTTTTGTTTGATGAACACGCAAAGCGAATGCTTGAGACTGTGGACGATTTTGCTGAAAGAGTTAAAGCGCTTGGTGGCGATGCGATTGGCGCGGTAAACGAAGTAATAGAGTTATCCGATCTAAAAAGCGCAAAAAGCGGTATGAGCGCAAGGGAAATGATTGAGCAAGCTATACAAAATCACGAAAAGCTTATTGCGCGATTTAAGCAAGCGATTAAGCTTTGTGAAAGCGCAAACGATCCAGGCTCTATGGATCTTTTCACAAGACACATACAGTTACACGAAAAGCTGCGCTGGTTTCTCAAGGAGCACCTTGAGAAGGATTCTCTTTTAGACTCCTAATTTTTTCCATGAGTTTGAGGTACTTTTGGTAAATCTCCATTCCTTTTTGTGTTATTTCCGCAATCGTTCTTGGGCCGTTTAGCGTAAGAACGACTCTTGTTCTCAGGTATCCTCTTGCGCTTAGCCTTTCAAGGTGGTTGCTCAGGCTTCCCTTGCCTATACCCGTGAGTTTGAGCAAATCGCTAAAACTAAGCCTTTTATTAAGCGCAAGAGAAATCACGATAAGAAGTCTCACCGAAGATTTGAGTGTGGAATCTTCTAAAAACTCCGCAAACTCTTTGATCGCTTGTGTTGCGAGTTCATCACTCAAGCTGCACCAACTCTTCTGGCGCTTCGTAGAGCGCGTAAAGCGAGGAGAAAACCCAGATAAATGTTGTGATGCACCAAGAAATTGCCAAAAAGGAGTACGAAGAAAGCATAGAGTAGTAAACGCTCAGCGAGTCAGAAATCAAAAGAGACGCATTGCTGAGTAGTCCTTCAAAAGGAATTTTTAAAAAAGCGCTTTAAAGAGGTTTACAAGCGGCACAGAAAGTAGCAGTAAATAGTAAACCGAAAGCACGCGCGACCCGAAAAAGTGAAAAAGAAGCGGGATGGCAATAAAAAACGAAATCCAAAAAGCTACGAAAAACCACCTGTAGTAAGATCTTTGTTCACCAAAAACGCTTCTTTTGAGTATCAAAGTTCTGTACGCCTTAGAAAAATTTACCCAGGTGGCGTAACCCGCAAGACCTCCCACAAGCGTGTATCCTAAATAAAACGCTATATCCGCGTTTTGCGAAACAAAAGAAAGGATAAGATAAGGAAGAAAAACGAACCAAAAGAAAGCGAACACCCAAATCGCGTAGTAAACTCCCCACGCCCTTCTTAAAACGTACCTTTGAAACGCTATCGCGCGCTTTCCCACTCTTTCCATTTCGCGCGTAACCGCTTCTAGCTTGTCTTCAGACACGTGCACCAACCATGTTTAAAAGTATTTAAAAATTATCAGAGTTGCCTCATCTCCTCAACACTTCTTGGCTTGATTCTGCCCAACAAATAAGCGTCTATCAAAAGAAGGGCGAAAGTCCATGTGACAAGAGAAAGCGCAAGGTAGTAGCTATCGAGTGTAGCGCTACTCGGATTGGTAAGAATAATAAGGACAGGGAATCCAGAGTACCCGCTGTAAAGCAAACCCACTATCGCGGAGTAGGGTGATGCGTATAAAAGCGCCTTTGGTAAGGAAGTAAAAAGCTGCGAAAACCCAAAGCCGAATCCCAAGATAAGTGGAATGAAGCTTACGAAAGACTGGTTCTTGAGTCCCAAGTAGTTTATGAGAACTAGAACTAAGAGGGTGGCAAAAGCGCACATGAACACCGAAGAGAAAGCGGCAACCGCAATCAC
>Ga0081474_122464_pt1 | contig 32220 bp, 33 predicted proteins | sample OneHunmetagenome_2_FD_70978 | JGI IMG/M metagenome (GOLD analysis project Ga0081474, IMG submission 70978) | Ferrous microbial mat communities from One Hundred Spring Plain, Yellowstone National Park, USA v2 (version 2) | ecosystem: Environmental > Aquatic > Non-marine Saline and Alkaline >... | reverse complement strand
GCTTATCTATGCCAATAACCCAGCCGAGGCATTGATGCATTCTTATAACGCCGAGAAGACCGGCTTAGTCAGGTGTTTCTCGGTCTCCTAGCTATTGCCGTGGTTATTAACGCCGCCGTTGCCGCCTCTGTTGGTATGAGTACTAGCCCGTCCATGGCTCCGTAGCCACCGATTACGAAGGTTGCCTTGGTGAATAGGTGCACAGCCTCAGTCGCAACGCCAGCCATTAAGGCTGTTGCTAGGTCGGGGATTAGGAGTGATGTGAACAATGTTACGTATGCCTCCGCGGCGACCCAGTAACCTCCTTTCGCGACATCGCGTGCCAGGCCGAAGGTGGCGATGAATATCAATGGCGCCGCGAGGATCATCGGCGCATTTAGGCTCAGCAGTACAGCGGTGGCTACTGGCGACGTAATTGGTAGGGTTGCGGCGATGGCTACGTATGCCGTGCCAATCACCAAGAGCCACCTACCCACTGCCTTGGGCAAGGCCCTGTGCCCATGCATAATCAATGATGTGGATAATGCAACAGCCACGCACGTGGGGGCCACCGAGCCAATTAGGCTAAGACCCATGGAGAAGTCCCTAGACATGTAGAGCCAGAGTATGGGCCTAACAAGCACCCCGCCAAACCTAGGCACAATGGGTATGAAAATAGCCAATGCAGCAACAAAGAGTGTGATGAATAATAGGCCGGGCCCACCAACCCTAGTGGCCTTTGTTGGGTCCCTAACCACGTCGAATCCTCCATGCACTGCTTCACCAACACCCGAATTTATTAATACCTTATGCCGTATAAATGCCGACGCCGATGTGAGGCGGTAAAATCCTTTGCATTAATATGTCGTCTCATGATATGGATCTATCACCTCTATGTTCAATTCTGTGTCATCGAAGAATGCGTCCTCATTGTCGCAATCCAATTCGTAGTAGTTGGCTAGTTCGTAGGCGTCGTAGAATGATGCCTTGCGGTTACCAACAACGATTATGACAGCGTCAGCGTTGAGGATCTCGGCCGCGGTGATTAAACCGCAGAGTTGCCTGACGGTTATGTACGGATAATTAGCCCCCTTAACCTCGATTAACATCTTCGACTTCCCCCTCCGTGCAACGAAATCACAACAAGGGGCGTTGATGAAGTAGTAATCCCACCCATCCTCGTCAAGCAGGTCCCTAACAATAGCCTCTGTGTACTCCATCGACAATGGGTGCATCAATTAATAAAAACCCACAGCTAGGTTTAGCCAAACGGACTTATTTTTAACATCCATGGATCGCACCACCAATCGACCTATAACTACATTGTTATATGTATAAGATATGGGGCACGGAAGAAGCGTGCTCTCCACGGTTTCTTCGTGGAGCCTCCGTAACTATTTGCTCTTTTACATCCCAGTGACGGTTTCACTACTTCACTATATTCACTACTAGAGGGGCTAACTTTAGCAAAAAAACTTCTAGTTCCGTGTATCGTGCACGGATTGCAAGAGGAGCTGAATTGAAAGGTATGAACGTGGACTCCACGGAAAACGTGCTAGCAAAAACTTTTGCTAACTCACTGAAACAGGTAGTGAAGGTAGTGAAGTAGTGAAATTCTGCTACGGTTGAAAACACCCATCGTGCTTTTATACAAATGTAAAGACTCATGGTGTCTCACCGTTATTGCTCGGTTCTTTCGTAGGCTCTTCGTTTTCAGTAACCACCTCACTCTCCAGGAATATCCTCACTAGTTTAGCTAGTGGGATTGCGTAACCGTTCCTATTTATTCCATCTACGCTGTAACTACTCTCGCGTGCTCCCAAAAACACTTTAGGCGCGCCTGGAACCAGTGGTGATTTTGCGATTAAAACCGCCGTGACCTTATCATTATCATATGCGTCCTTCAATAACACGTACAGGGACACCGCGTCCTGGTCCTTCCCTGTTATGCCCTTGTCCTGTGTGTCCTCTATGCCGTACCTATACACCAGGTACTTATGAATCACAACGTCCAGGTCGGACTTCTGCCTATCGAGCTCCTCCCTGCTCCTCGGCGTGGTTAGCTTTATACCCGACCTTTGTGGGTTCTCAAGGATATACCTAAGGACCTTAACTGCCGTCAATTGCGGGGTCTTTAGTTCATTAGCCACGAACTCGTAGGCCCTATTCAACAACGCATCGGCATCCGTTAGGGCGAGCCTCTCATTGCGTTTCATCTCCCTAAGCTCCTTGATTATGCCCAGGGTGTACTCCACCACCTCGCCGACCTTCGGGTCACCCAGGTATTCTCTACCTATAGCCACTGCCAACTTTTCAATTAGTTCCAACAGGTCAGCCGCCTTAACCAGCTCATCCCTGTACTTCCGCCACAGCCTAACCGCGAAGCCGTATATGGGCTTGAGCTCGGGTAGATCCTTAAATGCGGCTGGGTTTATCGGCTCAGTGTCCCAGGCGATTTCCACAAACCTCCTGGTTATCGCGTAATCACTGGCCTCGCTAATGATGTCCCTCAGGAACGACACGAATGGCACGTTTGTGAAGACGACCATGCCACGCAGGTTCCTGAATCTGACAGCTATGCCGTGCCCATACCTAGAGGCATGTACGCCTATCGTCCCCATGCCCACGACCGCGCTCAGGAAAATACCGACATTTGCCGACAAGGCCTTCCTGTTCTGCTCATCCAGGATTAGGGGCAACCTATTAAGGCTCAACAAATTCCTTAGCTGCGGTTCAGACCTTACTGGCCCATCAATAACGATGTAGTATGCCTCTTTGACATCGTCGCCGCCCAGCATTGGCACAAGCACGTACCTAACCAGTGTGGACTTACCCTCTCCTCCCCTACCCACGTTATACACTACTACGTCGTTGAACGTCCTATTACTGTACCTAATCAGCGGCGTCAATACCTTGGCGAAGACGACCATCGCGTTGAACCAGGCCCACCTGGCGTTGCTCTCGGGGTAGTATCTCCGTATCCAGTCGTAGGCGCTTAACAGGGGTTCGATGCCGTAATCTGTCGTGTCCAGTAGGCCGTATGGGTCTGCGAAGCCGTCGTCGACAATGCCTGGGCTGATGACGGCCCTAACCTCGGGTAGGGCCTCGTTAATGAGCTCTAGGTATTGCTTGTTCCTGGGCATGGAAAAAGGCGGTTTCATTAAGTCCTTAATGAAACTGTCGAAATCGCTAACCGGGGCGACCGAGTACAGCCGGCCGTCCTTGAAGGCCACGTAGTGCTTCGCTCCATAGAAGGGGTCATACACGACGCCCATGAACCTCGGCAACGTTGCAACGTGCTTGTAGATCGTCTTATGGTGGTAATTGTAAATGGGCTCACCGTCAGCACTACCTATACGCTCTTTCTCTACTTTGTATGTTATTTCGACTATTAGCACGTACTGTGAGTCCTCCTTGGTGACTGAGCGAATCCTCCTGGTACACTTCAGCTCGCGGGTTATCTCCCTACCTACATCATCAGTGATTCTATTGATGTACCAGTCCTCACATTTATCAAGCTTCAGCTCGAACCTCCAAATCCATTCCGGTAGTTTAGACACATCAATGTCAGTCCTCGGCAGTCTCTTCGAAAGAATCTTCTCAAACAGACTGCGGCGCTTAAGCCCCAACGCCTCATAGACCGCCTTGAACCAATCCTCGGGCTTTGCCACACTCAACAAGCCCTGGCTTATAGCCTTCTCAATCGCTGGCCTAAGGACCTCCTCGAAGGTCTTCCTGCCCCATAGCTTGACGGTGGGCTTTGTGTACACGTAATCGACCGTTTCCCTAAAGTGGCGTTCTTCATTCCTCATTATTCGCTGCAGGGTGTTGGGGTCCATCTTTCCAGCAATGTCCTGCAGCCCAGCGTTGATTATTGCCTCAACAACCTTCCTGGCTATTTCATACTTAATGCCACCACGCCTCATTTGGCTGACCAATCCATAGAGCAAAGAGTCATGGATGTGCTTGCCCTCGTCAGTCTCGACCCACCATATGGATCTCGCTAAACTAACTAATTCGTTAATACTCTCCTCACTGAGTTCCCTAGTGGGCTCTGGCAGGTTTAGCTCAATAGCCGTCTTTGCGTCCTCCTTACCCAGCTCCTCCAGGATATTTGTGGTTAATTGCTTAACCAGTGTGATTAGGGTCTTAAGCTCATCGCAGGTTATCACCTCGCCCTGCCCCACGCCATCGATATTCACAGGAACCCAACGCCCGTCCTCATACCTCACAGGTTGGTAATACACCCCTGATGGGTGTTTTCCATACACCACCTCGTAGTTAGTCGCCATCACCTCTATGGCATCGCTCCTAACGGTGCCGCCTGGCAGGCACTTCTTAGGGACCCTAACAACGATATACATGCCACGCTTCAGCTCGCTCAATTTCTTCCTCTCGCCCGTGTCCTGTATAACACAATCGCAGCCCTCGCTAGGACTCCCGCAACTGCACGTTACCCTGCCCTTGGGTCTAGGGCCAGTCAAGCCACAGAACGACCAGCCCTGGCCACAAAGCCTAGCCATCCATTCATTGCCAAATACCTTAGCCAAGACCTCGCTTGCTGTATCCACGTCATCTAGATCCAGGACAATAACACCGTAGTTCTCATCCTCAAGGTACCTACCCGTTATTGCAACACCCGTAGCCTTATCCAAACGTTTCTCAAGCTCGTCCCAGGACAGCCTCTTGTCCGTGCTCCACGATCCAATGGGGCGCTTATTACTGCCAACAGGGACGATATTGAACCCTAAGTCATGAAGTAGCTTGGCGACACGAACCAAGTCATTAATTCCACCGATGGAGTTATTAATCCCCTGGTTTTCCTTAACATGATCATTGCCTCCCGAGTCCATTCTCATCACCTAGTCCCTCTTTCTACTTCTGCGGGCGTCATGTTTGTTCACCATCGTTTCGTTCCGTAATTACGATCACGGCATTATATTCGTTTGATTTTTGTCTAAGTTTTTCCCATGTCGGTGCTAGTCTCTTAGGTAGGAATACGCCGATGTAATATGTTTCCTTTTGTTTCAGCTTCACGAGCCTTGTTTGGACCGTTATGCCGGATATCTCGACCTCAACTATCTTACCAACGTAGGGCATTAGAACATTGACTGTGGCTTTGTCCTTGGCTACAGCTATGAAGTTCTGTCTCGACTTCCAGATCGTCAGTGAAGCTGGGATCTTGATTCTGATTACCTGGCTCATTCTGGTCAATATTCACAAAACTCCCACCCTTAAATCTGCATTAACCATCGCATTTAGCGAGAACCTTCTCATGAGAAATGGCGGATATGAGAAGATTTCTAAGGAGAAGGTTTTATAAGTAGGGGCTGTGTTTCTGCAACAATGGGTGCAGGGAAGGGAGGCGAATTCATTAGGTACAGCAAATATATGTTTCCGTTCGTGGACTGCGTGATTAGGCTTTATTCAGAATTAGGCAAGCCCGTCCCTATAAGCTATGTTGAAGATTGCATGAGGGATATTCACGCCCTGAGAAGCACGGGCGGGCAGTACGAAGGTAGAGACGCGGCATTGGACAACGGCTACGTTAAGACCGAGCCCGTGGGCGGCAGAACCAGGTATGTACCGAAAGCAGAGGGTGTAGTCAATACAGCAATATACCTGGCACTTAAAGAGAAGTTGAACGATACTATCGACAGCTTGTCGCCGGACCTGCTTGCGCATTTACTTAAATGTATGAGAATCTCCCTGGTTACGATTATGATATCCAAAGTAATTCAAAGTATACCAGATTATATCCGCGCTATTAAGGATCCGAAGTACGCAATTCGTTTGATAAATGTTCAAAAATTTATTGAGGAATTCATACTAAATATTGGGGGCGTTCGGGACGAAGAATTGAATCAAGACAAGGCATTGGAGCTCGTACGTAATTCGGCGTTAGTGAATTTTGTTGCATTAAAAATGCTTTCAGGAATTGAAATAAGACATTTGAAGCCGAAACATTACAGCGATGTCAAGGAGTTTATAAAAACGAGTATATTAACGAACCTCACTCCCATATCGCCGAATTCCAGGTTTGCATTTACGCAGTTGCTTCTCATCGCCTGCCGTAACACTGCAACCATGATCTCAGCGATAATGCGTTAGCCCCTGCATCAACCACTGCATTTGTTACAGAGAAGCCGTGTTAAGCACGTGCCGTGTTTGTTACATATTTGTGGCCTTCGGAGCCGTAGGTCGTGGGTTCAAATCCCACCGGGGCCGCTAAATTCTTGAAAAATTCTATTTGATTTTAATATAAATACTATTACCGTTGAAAATTATTTATTTATGGCTTCATTGACTAGTTTATAGCCGTACTCAACAGCCCTTTTCCACGTACTTTCTCTTATGAATATTAAGTATCCTGCTAGAAATAGTGCCATAAAGAATACGGCGCTTGTGAATCCGATGAATAGTCCATACTTAATGAATAGGTAACTCACTATTATCGAGTTGAATGCGCCCATTAGATTTAGTATACCGTTGTATATGCCATACACTGTTGCTGTTGTTCCTGGCGGTGCTATATCAAAACCATTAACTGCGTATGAACCAACCGTAAGATTCATAAGTCCCGCAGCCGTTGCTAATAATAACGCTGTTGGTAATAATTCATGAGCTGTACCTGTGAAGTACGATAAACCAACAAAAACGATCATCAATGCCATTGGTACGATAGAACCAAGTCTCCTACCCATAACCTTACCAAAGCGTGCAACTAACCAATCATTAAATGGCCCCGATGCTACGAAGCCCACGAAAAGTGCCGTATCAATTGCTGCTGAGTAATAACCGGATTTTATGATAGAGTGGACAAAGGCACCATACATTAATGGAGGTAGCCAGTACAGGAATGTGTAGAGTATGTATCCAAAGGATATGAATGTTAAGAGAACGCCAATGCCTGCCTGGGTTGTGAACACAATACGTAATGCTATTTTCCAAGCATCGCCCGAGTTTAAAACAGGTTCTGTAGGTAAAACCTTACCTTCCTGAATATATTTAAGTTCTGCCTCATTAACCCATGGATGCTTTTCCGGATTATCCCTAACCACGAAATACCACACAACAGCAAGTATTACACCTAAGACACCAAAGAATATGAATACCCCTCTCCAACCTAATAGTGAATAAAGGGCTGCACCACCTGCTAAGCCTATTATTGGCCCTATGGCCTGGCCAGACCCAGCCCACGTAAATGCCTTTGAAGGATCCTTCACACTAGCCCAATTCTTACTAGCTTTTGAGTTTATGGGCCACACGGGACCCTCAGAAGCGCCCATTAGACCTCTCACTATAGCCATTGATAAGAAGTTGAACGCAGCTGCCGTAAATGCCGTAAATGTGGACCACAATCCAAAGAATACAGCCATCGCCTTTCTAATACCCAATTTATCAGTAATCCACCCACCAGGAAAGTTAAAGATTGCATAGGATAAAGACCATATAAATAATATCAGACCTATATTAGCCAATGCAAGATGTGATAAGGGAGCACCTGGTCTTGACCATCCAAATGACACTGAAAATGCAGGTTCCGTCAGTACCCAGATCTCCCTATCTGCATAGTTGAACGTTATCGCGAGGAATAATAAACCAACCACAAGCCATCTAATATTGCTTCTCCTAAGTACACGACTCTGCTCCTTCCTCATAGTAAACGAATATTTCGCCTCCCTTCTTTTTAAGTATTATATTTTTATCTACATAGTTTCAAATCAATATTTATTATTGATTCTACGAGACTGGTGGATTTTGCAATTCTTACAACCATGGTTCTCGAACTCTCGCTGAGGATATTGGGATCTTTACAATCACTTAGATATACATAAACCCTGTTTTCACTAGGGCTATTAATACCATGCACCACGGCTATACAACATGGCACACCTGTCTCCTCTGCAATTATTATAATGTCCCCACTCTCTATTCCAGGATTTAAACTTAGCATTAATGGATGCTGACTTGAGCAACGGCAGGGTTCTGCACAGTCCCTGGTTATACTAAGCCAACAATTCATAGTTACTAATGAGGTAGTGACGATGTTAGTATTAATACTTTATTTTGCCTAAGGGTGCTGAAATAAAAATAAAGGGATTGTTTTTAATTTTGATTTTTAGTTTGTTTTTGTTTTGTTTAGGTTATTATGTTTCCTTGTTCGTCTACCTTCGCTATTACCTTCCTAACAGTCTTACCATCTGGCGTCTTGAACAACGCCATCACAAAACCCTTCCTACCCTTAGGCTGCACCTTCCAAACCTTCGTAGGCTTCAACTTGTGTCCTTCAACTTCGTATTCCTTCTTAGCCAGATCCTCTAGCTTTACCATACATAAACATCTTCAGAACGCATATTTATAAATATATCGCTTTGGAAAGAACCGTAGGGAAATAAGGGTAAAGATATGAGAAACAAGTACATCAATTAATACATAGTTAAAATGTTTCGTTTATTGGAAGCAACGTATACTTTTTCATTGATTATATTGCACCTTGCTTAGTGATTATGTAATACCTATCTCAATACAGTAGTGCATTATGGATTATCTATTTATATTGTAGTTTAGTCGTGAGATTGATGATATTTAAATTCTTTAATTCTCCGAAATCAGTAGAGAAGAGGTTTAAGAGGTACGTGGGTAAACCAGTTACTCTAGGTGACGGTAGAGTCATCGGTACGGTTGACGGTATAAAGCTTAGTAAGAATGACCTTAAGCCCATATCCATAATAGTGAGAATGGGCGATGGCAGTACTAAGGAATTTAACGTTAATGAGGTTGGTGCCATGTTTATGGCCGATAAGGTGGTTTTCCAGAGGTTTAATGACGAATATGCAAGTATTGTGAGTACCCTTAGGAATGAGGTTGCCAGTATTAGGGAGAGGCTTAGGGACATAGTGGACAAATTGAATAGACTCAGCGACTTGCTTCTCCAGGGTGGTATTAAGGAGGACTTGTATAGGGACATTAGGGAGAGGCTCGAGAGGGAGAGGGTTAAGTGGATAAGGCAGTGTAACGACAAGGTTGGCTCTATAAACGACCTAATCGCGGAGTTGGATAGGAAGATAGGCGATGCCGAGAAGAGGAAGGGTGAGTTAATGATTAAGCAGGTGGTTGGCGATCTCGGCGATGATGAGAAGAGGGAATTATCTGGTATTGAGGAGCTACTTAACCAATTGAGGAAGACCAGGTCTGAATTGCTTTCCCTAAGGATGGAGCTCGAGAAAGATTGCTACTAACTATAACGACTTATACTTAATTGATAGTGCCTTCTCGAAGGGCGTGAACTCGCCGGTGTCGTCATCGTAATAACCAAGCACGGTATGCTCAGTATTCCTCCTGCAATGCTCACAGTATATGTACAGCTTACTGCCTAGGTTCGTTAGGTCGAAGCCTACGTTTAGTGTGGATTCCGTACCGCACCTATCACAACGAATTAACCACCTAGTCACTGCAGAATTATCGAATTAGGTGGTAAAATAAACCTTACGCGATTAAGATTTCAATCTCTTAATCATCGAGGCAACAAGGGCCTTTGCTGGGTTTCTACCGGTCACTGCGGTTAACTCTGCCCAGTCAGGTGAACCGTTGACCTCGAATATCACGTAACCGTCCTTACCCTCGCCAATGTCAACACCACCGTAGATTAGGCCGAGGGATTCTACGGATTTTATTGCGAGTTCCATGACTGCCCTATCAATATTGATGCACGGCTTACCCACCGCACCCTGGGCAACATTGGTCTTCCACTGACCATTCGGCGCAACCCTAATCATGCATCCAAAGACTTCCCCGTCAATGACCATTACTCTTATGTCGCGGTTTGGCTTCTCAATATACCTTTGTAGATATATCGGCTTCTTAAACGTGAGCAATGTCCTCATTATTTGGAACGCAACATCAGCATCATCAACCTTAACTGCACCATAACCTCTTGATCCCTGTAATGGCTTAATCACGACCTCCTTCATGCTTTTGGCAACATCGTAGGCGTACAATATGTCCTCAGTACCTACGGTATCGGGTACGGGTAACCCCCTGTTCTTGAGTATAACCGTGGTCTCCAGTTTGTTCCTAGTCTTTAATAATCCGTCTAGTGGGTTTATCACGATTGTACCACCATCCTCAAGCATTCTGATGGTTATGGCTCTCCTGAAGAATGTCTCAACATCAATAAGTACGCCCAGGCTTCTAAGGAAAACCCCATCGACCTTAAACGGTTTATCCCTGATTACGGTAAATGACCCCTCCCTATCAACCCTGACCGATATTCGCGAGATCGGCATATAGGTTGCATTTAAACCAGAATCTCTTGCGTAAATAACTAAGTCCCTGCTCGGTCTATCTGGTATTGGCGAATCACCTATTACAACTACGGATTTCGGCATACACCGTGCCCAATTTAAATTGATATATAAATCTTTTAACGTCGGAGTACGTACGCAACACTTTACTAAATTATTACTTGATATTGATATAGGGATAAGTTAGGTTGGAGGTGGCGGAGGTGGTGAGCGTTGTCTCCTAACCCCACGTGGTTTATACCTCCTTCCCAACTCCCTGGACATCGTTAATGATAAGTACGTCAGTACTAATGATGCGGCTAGTAGTATTATTGATATGAATAGCGATGAGGTACCTAGTAGTAAGGGTCCTAGCATCACAGGTGAACCTACGTAGTACTGATAAACAAAGTAAATGCCGACTGACGAGAGAAGCGCTATTGCCAGGAAGATGAGTCCGGTGGTTATTATCGATACTAAACCTCTGAACTCCCTCCTATTCAGGCTTGACCTTGCCATGTAAACCACGAACCCGCCAATCACAGCCATTATTGAGGATAGGGCTATGAGACCCGTCACCGCATTCAATCCGGGGAATGAAAGTACTTGGAAGTACTTAACGGCTATTGATGGTGGTAATTCATTTGATAGGAAATTTGCTGCCATAACCACTAGTATTACCGATACTAAGGCCGTCATGGCTGATATGAACATGTACAACGAGGCCCTATCCATTAATCGTTGTATCTCGTCGGGGTACATAGGAGCGTACCCTCGTTACTGTAGGTACACGTATTGCCTTATCCTAACCTTGCAGTTTGGGCATGTTAATGACCTCTCAATAAGCTTAACCCTGTGCCTACTATCCTCCCTAACCCACTCGCCGTCAATTAGCATTATTGATCCACAACTAGGGCACTTATTTATGTAGGGATTTAGGCTATAATGAGGTACCGATATTAATAAATCCTTAACATCCCTCTGGCTGACCATCTAGGTCATCACATCATTAAGTAACTAATTAATAAATGTTTAACTAACAACGCACAATAACCAATCACGTACATCACATCATTAAAGGCATGTGATTCAGGGGTTGGATTGATTTTTGGCGGGTTAGCCCTCCCCGTAACCAGCAATCCTCACCAATTGATCCTTTATCATGATTGGTATTTCGCTTTGGTATGTATATTTGCCCGTTTCTGTGGTCTATGTATTTTATGTGTTTCCTTATCTTCCCAACCACGTAATTCCTCTCGCTCCTGCCTCTTATTTTCACGTGGTAATAGCCGTTGTGAGTATTGAATAGGCTCCTCGGTTTGTCTACCCAAAGCTCAAGCCTTAACCTACCCTCCCTAACATTGAGCGTTCTGTTTAGTAATGCCTTGTACTTCTCGTTTAGCATTATGAGCCTGAAGGCTTGTTCACTCAATTCCTGGCTTGCCATCAACAGCATGGTGGATAATAACCTAGCGTCTTCATTAGCGGCATAGACGTAATAAGCCATCCCGCCCGGCTGACCCGGGGTGGTTTGCTTGGGGACTCATCGCCGCCAACTACTTTGGCTTCACATTGCTCACACCGGTTTAAAAATCCATCTTCGCTACACCTTCCCTCCACACAGTTAGAGTCTCCCGATTACCGTAGACGAAAAACTTAACCATACGTAATAAACTATGGTGTTTATTATTGTTATTGGCACACCATACTTCACGAATTCCACAAACCCAAAGCCCTCACTACCTCTCTTCTCGCTTGCCTCGCTGATTATTACGTTACTTGCAGCACCGATTAACGTTAAATTACCAGCTATCGTGCTTGATGCGGCAAGGCCGACCCATATCATATAGGCACTTGGTGAAACGCCCAATTCCCTCATTAATGGTATGTATAGTGCAACCATCGGTACATTACTAATAACTTGACTAAGGAGTAATCCTGAGATGAAGACTCCAAGAAGTGTTGTTGGTTGTGGTAGGTAGTGGGCTAGGGCATCGAGAACGCCTGACTCTAGCGCGCCTTCACTAACTATGAAGAGGCCTATGAAGAAGAGTATTGTTGTCCAATCCACATTATTGGCCACGCTCCTCCTATCAGCCCCGCTCAATAGGTAAATTACCGAGGCGCCCATGAAGGTGAGCGTCACCGGTGTTAGGTAGGGGCTAATATTTACTATATCTGTTATGAAGTAAAGTGGTATTAGTATCATTAGTACCGTAAGGGCTGTGTAGGCTAATCCCTTATTAACAATCATCTCCTCAGGCCTTCTAAGCTCCGTTAATACAACATCATCCTTCGCACCATTACTAAAGAGTAGCAGTAATACTGGGTATGTGATCAATATGTTGATTATAGTTGGAGGAAGCAGGTAAAGCGCGAATACTACAAAGGGCTTGGGCATGCCCGATTCCAATGCAATGAGCAGATTCTGTGGGTTACCCACGGGTAAGGCGACGCTACCTATGGTCACGCCAAAGGCTAGGGCATACAATAACGGTTTCACATTAATTCTAGCCTGCCTTCTCATAGAGACAATCACCGGCGTGAAGGATCCGGCAATACCATCATTAGAGAGTGCAAGTGATAATAGTGCCGATAAACCAAACACCCTAAGTATCAAACTTCCCATACGGCGGCTACCCACGAGTAACCTATACGCTAGGTAGCTGAAGAAGCCGCTGACTTCGAGCGCGGAGGATATCGTGAACAGAGATACTAGGAATAGTATCACGTTGAGATTTATGGAAGAGAGAGCCTGCTGTGGTGTTAGTACCCCAAGCACCACCGTAAGGGCAGCGCCTAGGAGCATCGCCGCCCAGGGCTGAACATTAATTCTCCCAACACCCCTAAGCGCTATTAATCCATACGTAATAGCTAATATCACTGCATCCTCTACGAATTTAGTCGACATCATAATTCATTGATACGGTTCATACAGAATTTATAGAGAATAAAAAGGCTTCCTCTCATTAACAGTTAAAGAAAAAGGGAATCTGAAATACAAAACTGGCAAGGAAACCTGGTCTTGCTAGGTTATGCCATAGTGCCTATGAAATGGTTAAACCCCTAACCATCATAATTCCTGCTATGGATCATCACAGTAAGTCTTGCTCTTTAGGGGGATTTAATGGCGAAGAAGACTACGATTAAATAAAATATAAAACTAGAAAGCCAAATCTTAAGAGGGAAATACAATTTAACGATAATTGTAAAATCTAGGGGTTTATGATTCGAATGATGAGGCTCGAGAGGTATGAGAGGTGATGATAACGCAGGCCTTACTGATCGAATGAAATAATTTAAAGGCATGGGTCCAAGTCATGGCTTGGTGATTAATTATTAAACCCAACGATTTACTAGATGGTGTTAGGGTGGTAATCACGTTCTTTACTGTAATACCCATTGGCGGTTCCCATGACGTATCCAAAGCCTTTGAGTTTGTGTGGGCTTCAATACTAATCATACCGCCGATAACTGGTTTAATACCTGGCCTTGTTGGCTATTATGTATGGGACATAACGCGTAATGGCTTGCTCTCAGCATCTATGGCTTATGCATCTTTATTGTTGCTCACAGGGTTCAACCACATTGATGGTTTTTCCGACGTTGTTGATGCATTAATGGTTAGGGGCTCTGTTGAGGAAAGGATTAGGGTGCTTAAGGATCCTCATAGGGGCTCGGCTGCCATAGCCGCAGTCGTATTACTAGTAATTCTAGCGATTTCAGCATTGATGGGTCTAACTAGCAGGATGTGGCAGTTACTATTCATTGCCGAAATAATTTCTAAATCATCCTGCTGCCTATCGGCATTGGTAGGTAGGGAGCCGCCGTATAGGGGGTTGGGTTGGCAATTAACAATTAGCGCTAAACGAAATGCAAGCCCCATAATAGCCTCATCATTGGTGGGCTTGGTGATTACATACGTACTCTCGGGACTTATTGATTTACTCTCGTTTATTCTCACGATGGTAATATGCATCTTTATGTTTATTGTAATCCAGGGGAAGCTTGGTGGTGCCGTCGGTGATTTGTACGGCTTCACACTAGAGGTTTCCAGAACAATCTCTCTCATGCTGATCTACTTATTATATATCATAATGCCATAAGAGCTCATGGGATTTTGAATCTCAACGTATCAATACATGGGGTATGATTTTGATAATATAGTGAATGAGGATGAAACTTAAGTAACAAACAGCTTTAATAAGTCAATACCTATGGGTGTCTCAATGGGTGATGATCCAAGCGTCATAGTAAGCATAACACCAGACCTCGCGTTAGATAGGGGTTACACATACGCTGGTGGCCTTGGTGTACTAGAGGGTGACAAGTTCTATGGTGCGGCTAGGCTTGGGCTTAATTACTACGTAATAACTCTCCTCTATAGGAATGGTTATGTCGATTATGACTTCGACGAAAACGATAACCCAGTACCTAAGCCTCAACCCCAACCTAGGTCATTACTTGATGAGTTAAGGCTGACTGACACCTTTATCGTGAAACTACGGGGTGAGGATGTGGAGGTTAATGCGTGGGAGTATCGACTAAGTACTGCGCATGCCGTATTCCTTGAACCTAGAGGTCCTGATTGGGCGTTGAAGCTCGTGGATAGAATATACATAGAGGGCAGTGTGGAGGAGAAGTTCCTAAAGTACGTTTTCCTAGCCAGGGGCGCTGTGGAGTTCGTCAGGAGGAACATCGGTCTTGAGAATGTTAAATACATAGATCTTCAGGAGGCTTATGCGGCGATGGTTCCAATAATATTGAAGATACCAGGTAGGTATAGATTAATAATTCACACACCAGGTCCGTGGGGTCACCCATCATTCCCCAATAGACTCTTTGAGGAGGAGACTGGTTATAGGTTCATTGAGGATCCCGTGGTTTTAACGAGTATTGGTGCGGCTATGGCTTGGGAGGTGATTATGGTTTCCTCTAAGCATTATGACATAATGAGGAAGGTAATACCACACTTCATGGACAAGGCTAGGTTCATAACTAATGGTATCGACCTGGACAGGTGGATGGACCCAGAGATTAGAATGCTATATGAGAGGGGTTCACTAACGACTAATGGTTTAAGGCTCATAAAGTCCAGGTTAAAGAGTGAATTGCTTGGGTTAGTTAGGTCGTATAAGCCCATTGAGCTTAATGATAACACGCTCGTGGTTGCGTGGGTTAGGAGAATGACGCTGTACAAGAGACCCCATTTTGTAGCCAAGTTAATAGAGGAGGGTGAGTTCAATGACGTGGTTTTCATACTTGGCGGTAAGTCCCACCCCATGGATAAGGATGGTTTGGTGTATATGAAGAAGTTTAGGGAGTTGCATAGGAAGTTCAAGAATGTGGTGTATGTGCATGATTACGACGTTATTAAGGCAAAAACAATACTCAAGGGTGTTGATACACTGCTTTTCACCCCATTCCCAGGTTGGGAAGCCAGTGGTACAAGCTTCATGAAGGCTGCGGTGAATGGCGTGCCAAGCGTTGCATCAAGAGATGGCGCAGTTGTTGAGTTGGTGATTGATGGTGTTAACGGCTGGTTGTTCGGTAGTGACATTAGGGATTTAATAGATTTCATAAGCGATCCAAGGGGTAAGGAGATAGATGAGAAGGAGTATGATGAGTTCAAGGCTAAGTTCGCCCAAGTCTATGACTTATACAACTCAGATAAGGAGCGATTTTACCTCATCGGATTAAGCGCCATACTAACCTTCGTGCCCAGGGTCGACATTAGAAGGGTACTTCGCGAATACTACCCAGACCTCGTGAGGTCTGTTGGTTAAGAATGCCTATGATGATCACGTAAAGCCTTAGGTGAATCATGAACATCGAGGCAGCCATTAACCAACCCTGCCTTAAGCAATAAAGGTAATGTTTAAGAGCCTAACAAGAACCGTCCAAGAAGAGTGATATGCCAGCATGTAAATTGTGTGGGCGTTCTTTCGATACGATTACAAAGGCTTGCACGGGTTTAAGCCCCATCACTCCCACCAGGAGTTGAATGTTTACCGTTTCCGTATCGTTTTCGTGCCCCATGCATTCCGTTTGCGTAAGGGTTATAAACGTGGCTACACCCAATCTGTGCGATTGAGGTATGGTGGACTGCACACTCCTTGACCTGGGCCAGATAGGCGAGGAGGCTAGGTACGCAATAATAGACTTCGTATACAACAATAAGGGCATCAAGCCAAGGGACCTTGGCGTCACGGGCAGTTACTTAAGAATGATGAGGAGCAGGCAGGTTAGGGTGAGCGATAATATTCTCTGCATGGCCCTCAAGTTCATAACCGAGGATGAACTGAAATTATTACTTAAGGGCATCATCCCAGAGGCGAGGGCTACATTCAACGACATCGTGAAGGTAATAGCCACGGCTAGGGTTGATCCCGTTGCTAGGGAGTTCCTATTCGGTCTAATCAAGGAATACCTTGCTGATTACATCGGCACCCTTCAACAGACTTGGCACGTTACAGAGAAGGATATTGAGGATTTCACCAAGGTTAAGCGCATGAAAGGCCTCGCCGAGAAGACCATCAAGGACCAGCTCCGCTACATACGTAGGGCACTCGCCGAGCTTGATTGGACACTAACCCCTGACGGTATCCGTGAGTACCTAGCCGAGCTTGCTGAGGAGGGTGAAAACGCCGTTATTACACACACGACGGTGAGTCTTAAATCATTCATAAAAACCATGCTTAAGCCCAAGGATCCATTTTTGTTCTCGCTATTGTATAACTCATTCACAACCATACGCTTCAAGAGCCACAATAGGATTAAGTTGCCAACCATTGAAGAGCTCCGCCAAATCTGGCGAGGACTGCCCACCATAGGGTCCAGGCTATACTTCACCCTGCTCGCCGAATGTGGACTGCGTCCATCAGAGCCATTCCTGGTCAGTATCGATGACGTGGACCTGGAGCGTGGGATGATTCGAATAGGCAAGATTACCGAAACAAAGCGATCGTTTATTGCCTTCCTACGCCCCGAGGTCACCAACTGGGTAAAGCGTGAATATTTACCTATTAGGGAATCCTTGGTTAGGGCTAAGATTGATGTGCTTAGGGCTGATTTCTTGGGTATAAAGCCCAATGTTGAGGATTGGGCTAGGCGTTTCATACCCTTCGACAGGGACAGGCTAAGGCGTGAGATTAAGGAGACTGCGAGGCAAGTCCTGGGTAGGGAGTTCGAGTTGTATGAATTGCGAAAATTCTTCGCAACCCACATGATTAGCCAGGGCGTTCCCGAGTCAATAGTTAATACCCTACAGGGTAGGGCACCACCAAGCGAGTTTCGCATACTCGTGGAACATTACTGGTCTCCTAGGCATGAGGAGTTACGTCAATGGTACTTAAGGCACGCCCCGAGGGTCTGCTGTGTTTGATCTCTTTCCATCTTTATTTTCCCTCTTTTCTCTTCTTCGCCGTTGTAACCGGCCAATACAAATTATAATAAATACTAAAACTATTGTTACAACTGTGGCGCATATTGCCGCTACTCTGAGGCCTACATGAGGTAATTCGATGAATGCGAATAGGAGGAGCACGTATATCATACCTATGTACATGGTGTATACGAGGTGGTAAGACTTTACTTCGTAAAACCCACGCTCTAACGGCCTTAGCAGGTTTCGCCTTATTTCCTCTCTGAATACGTATTTTTCCGCACCTTCCGTGTCGTAGGGTACTGCGAACCCCCTCAGGCATTCACGCTCTATGGCCTCTGCGCATACTGATCTCTCTATTTGGAAGTGCCTAACCTTGTATGATACGTGCATCATAACGAAGGTGAACCAGGCGAGTGCAAAGAACAGGGCTACCCTAACTCCGTACTCACTACTCGGTATGTAGTAAAACGCAAGCGTTAAGATAACGCCTACAGCGGTCATCGTACCGAACGGTAATTGCCAAAGTATGGCATCATAACGCCTCCAATCCTCAACCAACCTCTCATAAACCCTCCAAACATCATTAGCACACCAACACTGACCTCCCACACATTCACGTGGGATATCTCGCCTACACTCCTCCACCTCATCACGTCGTTCCTGAGCCATTGAAAAACACGTAAATAAGCAATTAAAAGCATTGCCACAACACCACCACAAGATAGGCACCTGAGGTTTACGCCAAGGGTGTTACCCTGCATAGGTCAGCGTGCAATGCCTTAAACGGCGTGGTGGGTTTAGTATAGCACTTAAAAACCATCAAAAAATACTGGGTTGTGTCTGCCAAGCCTAGGCTTGTGTTTGTGGTTTTGGTGGTATTATTGATTGTGGTGTTGGTGATTGTGGGTGTGGTAACCAGGGCGCAAACAGGCCAATCCTATACGCAGGTAATCATGAATCTACTCAATGGTCAGCAGTACTTCGGTGCGCCTCATGTGTACCAGGGTGACTATTACGGTAAACCAACAAGCCGGTGGCCGGTGTACTATGGGCCGAACAACGCGAGCCAGTACTGGAGCCGAGGTCATATCGTCAGTAACCAGCCCGTGCTTGAGTTAGTCCCAGCCCCATCCTCGCTCTTACCCTTGACGGTCTCGGGCGCCATGTTTTGGCAGGAGGAGTACTACAATGGGTCTTTGGTGAGGATAACAATCATCGTCACGTACTCCAACTGGTCTATACCCTTCACCAGCATCATATACCTATTCCTAAAGCCAACAATGTGGGGCATAAGTCCTAGATACAACTACTCAATACCATACACATCATCATGGAGAGGCTGGGATTCATGTTATGGACCACCATTTCTTAAGGGTGATACTATACTGCCCCAGAGCTCAACGCCATACATCGTGGTTTGGTGGGTCCCGCTCTTGCAGGTTGGGGTATCCTTATACGGTACCACTGGGCAGTGGGATGTGATGATTGCGAGTAACACCAACAGTAGTAACCCGTGCTCATACCTTAGCTATACCGGTATTGGCACCGGGCACTTCAACTCCAAACCGGGTGATTGGATAAAGATAACAGTGACCTATGACCTAAGCACGAACACGCTCAGTGGCATTGCTGTGGACCTAAACCACATGGGTTGGGAGACAAGCGCAACAACGACCACAACACCAATAACCACATACCTCACCGTAACCACAACACCATCCAAGAACACCCACAACGGCTTGTCTTTAAGTATTACGGTTCAACCAAACCACGCAGTTGCTGAGAGGGATTGCCCGTTGGGTTTGTCCATGCCAAGTGCCTCTCGGTACCCTAGTCATGGTCACCGGTAAGCGCTCAATCGCACATTGGTTAGGCATTATTGGTCGCTGAGGCATACACCAAGGGTCTGCTGTTGATTACCTATGCTAAAAAGTGTTTACCCACCTTCCCCGTGACCTTAGCATTGGGAGCCGGGTCTCCTGCTAGTTTCTGTGTCTCACGGCAATTATTACTCGATGGTGACGTACGCTAAAACGAGACCTGCTAATCTGGACTAAAGCCTTTTAACCCGGCTTCTCAATGCAATGCCTGGTGGTGCTATGCCTAGTGGTAGGGAGTGGTGGGTAATTGGCTTGGGCGTTGCCTTCATAATCGTGGGCCTCAGATTCCTACCAGACGCATTCACATCAACAATCAACGCCATAGGCGTTACAGTCTGGATCGCAACGGGCATAGGCATAATAACGGCAAGGAAATGGATCGCTAAGTATGTTAAGGAGTAATACCGCTAAATCTAGGGTAATATTTACATTATTTATTTTATGAATTAACGGAGTTTGTTTATGATGTCCTGCAGTTCTTTGTGTATGAATTCGCCGTTTTTCACTATTAATTCGCCATCTCCGTAGATTGTGGAGTTGAGCATTACGGCATCGACATGGGAGCTTGCAAGGCCTAGCCTACCCCTAAACGTCGATGATTGGCTGCCGAAACCCCAAACAACGGCGCCCCAGACCCTCTCGCTCTCCACTATATTTTCACTAAGTCTTGCATTTGGGTGGCATCCGTATGTTACGTGGGCTGTCATGAACATTTTCTCGTCATTGAAGCTATTGAGCCATTTCTCGAGCGCCTTAGCCTCAGGGCCGCCGCTTATTTCAGTGATTCTGCCGTCCTTGATTCTAAGCCTAACTGGGTTCTTGAGTATGCCTATTGGTGGCCAAATCATACCGTCTATAACAACAACGCCGTTTATACTCTCCTCAATGGGTGCCCAATCAACCTGTCCAAAGAGCATGTATTCGCCAGGTCCATTGACCTCACCCTCAACGAGCACGGGCCTATTTGGGTCGTTCTCGAATTCTACGTCGGTGCCTAATTCCGTGGTTATGCGCATCCTCCTAACCCTACTGGTTATCCTCGCAAGCCTCCTCTGGAACTCGTATATTGTCTGTATGTTAACCCTACCAATGAGCCTAACCATCATGTCCTGGTTAAAGCCCGACAACTCCATGTACCTAACCCTATTAACCTCCATAGCCTTTTCATAGGGCGTTGAGTATATTAAATACGACCTATCCAGGGACACCCACACATCTGCATTGCTGAGTACGGCCGACAGCGTCTTAACCGGTATGAACCTATCCATAGCCTTACCAACAACAGGCGCCTCATTCCTCAACACAATTAGGGGCTTACCGCCATTAATTATCGAGGCTTGAGCGACAGTCATCGCCACCTGTAAATCGCTGCCCGTATCCATCGTTATAACCACTTCCTCACCATCCCTAACCTTCAGTACATCATTAACGAGTTTATACGCAGCATTGAATAATTCAAGGCTCATCATCCCTCAACCACCCCATGTCTCTTGACTAATTCCTCCACAGGCACGTATTCAAAATTAAACCCGAAGTGTCTAGGACCAAATAGTTCCAATCCCTTCTCACTACGCCAAATCCCTGGTGCGGGGGCGCCAATCACGGCAACCTCCTCGCCAATCTTGACCTTATCATTCGTTACTGGGCCGTTACTATCCATAACAATTATTAGGTCGGGTGGCATAACAATTGGTTTATCGTTTAAAAACGCCATTATGTGCTCATTCTTAATCCACGACCTAAACACCAAGCCACCCCATCTACCGGAACCCCTTATTAAGAGGTTACCTATCAGGAACCCACCCTCATCCCTCCAATCATACGCATCAACAACACCGCGGAAAATCACCCAACCACCCAGAATTCCAGCCACCACCTTAGCTAAATCCTCACCCTTATTCCTGGCTTCACGTATCGCCTCGCCAATCTTCATCGCCAGAGTTAACGTTCCTCGAACAACGGCCCCCTCAGCTTGCTCCTTACCCATTGGCGTGTCGATTACGACAGCGTGCTTACCGGCGAGTATTGACACGTACCTAGCCAATGCCTCGTAATCCTCCAAGTCACTATATTCCTTAATAATAATTACATTTCCAGTCTCACTAACAATTATGGCTGGGTAAAGTGGTATACCGACTATGTTAGCGGTGCTCTGGAGTAGCTCAGGCGCTGCCCTACCGATCATGTCACCATCAATGATGGGTTTACCCAACATCGATGCAATGTATATGGCGACCGCAGTATTACCACCACCCATTTCAGTGGCAACAAACGCCGTAATCTCCCTATTGAGGATCTTACCATACTCATCAACAGCCACCCTAAGTGGGTCACCTATTTTTCTCGGCTTCTTCGACCTAGCGCTAGGCGCTACCGTACCCACGTAATAGGGGACTGCGACTAAATCATTACTACCTAGCTCAGATACGTCCATAACTTCGATTACCTTACCTGCATTAAGTATGCTTAATAGTAGCTGTAAACCCTCATTCGGATCACCACCACCGCCAGTACCAAGTACGGTAGCGCCTAGGACCAAGTTCTCCACATCCTCCCTACTGGTAATAATCTTCATACGTTATCATGGCATTTAGGATCCTTAATAATTTTAACACCACGTACATACTACGAACAAAACGATGCTTAACACAAAGCTTAAAAGTGCCAAATTATTTATTGTTTTATGCCTTACGGAGGTGGTGTAAGTAGGACTGTAATTGCGGTAATAGCAATAGTCATAGTGGTTGCTATAGTTATCAGCATATACTATGCACTAACAATTAAACCAACACCGCCCAAACCAGTAGCTAATGTAACGAAGCCTGTTACCACCGTTTCATGCCCATTACCGAGCAATACAAGTGTGATAATATCGATCGAAAATGAGCCACCAAACTCCGTAGATCCAGCAGTAGGCTTTTACGCGGGTGAGGACGAGATAATGACGAACGTGTACCAAGGCCTCATAATGTTTAATTACACCAGTATTAATTCATTCGTACCAATAATAGCGAGTTCATGGCAGGTCGCACCTAACTATACCGTCTACGTATTCAACATAAGGCATGGCGTCTACTTCGCCAATGGTGACCCTGTTAATGCAACAACGTTCTGGTTCAGCATATACAGGGTAATACTCATGAACCAGGTAGACGCAAGCTTCTTCACAAACATTCTCTACAACGGCACAGAGGCTACAATAACAGGTTATGCTATTCCCTGGGGTGCGTGCCATGCATTGGCTTATGCCACTGGCAATAGTGCCTATACGAGCAATTACACACTCTGCGCCTACGCCCTAGCCAACGTCCTAAGCAACTTCAACGTCCACAACGTAACAATACAGAAACTCATGAGCTATCCAAACCAAGCAATTGTAGTTCTCGATCCATACACACTGGAGTTCAAGCTCCTTAACCCATACATGTTCTTCCTACAAATCCTCGCCGAGTACCCAGCATCAGCCGTAGACCCAGTTTTCGTTGATCAGAATGGTGGTGTCGTTCCGAATCAGCAAAATACGTACATGAATACCCACACCATGGGTACGGGGCCGTATCAAGTGGTTCAGTGGGTTCCTGGGCAAATGGTTGTGCTTCAGGCAAACCCGAATTATTGGGCTGCGAAACTACCACCAAGCGAGAGCAATATCATGCTCACACCACCAAAGATAAAGACTGTGATACTTGAGTACACATCCTCCGCAAATCAAATAATCGATATGCTCGAGAGCGGTAAGGCCCAGCTAATGGGCCCACTAGCCATACCCGCACTACCACCGCTTTACCTACCATCACTGGAACAGAACCCATGCCTCAGGGTTGTGATAGAACCGCCGAGCGCCCCAACATGGCTATTCCTAATGATAACCCTTGATACTCAAAAGTATCCATTAAACATAACGGCAGTTAGGGTGGCATTGGTCCATGCGATTAATTACACGGAAATACTGGATACAGTAGCCATGGGCGCCGGTGAGTTATACGTAGGGCCCATAAGCCCCGGAATGCCCTTCTATAACCCAGGTAATTTACCGCCATATAATTACGATCCAAACCTAGCAATACAAATACTCAAGAGCCTCGGCTTTAAGCTAACCCTACCCAACGGCACCGTCATCAACCCCAATGGACAACCACTATCGTTAACATTAACGTATGTCTCAGACGATCCGGCCCAAGTCAAGATAGCACAGGAGGTACAGATAATGCTGTCTGAAATCGGTGTGCAGTTAACACTAAACCCAGTAACTACTCAGCAGGAGGAGAACTTGATATCGCAACCATGCACAGCACCTAGCTACCCACAGATGCTGATTTGGTACTGGTACCCAAGCTGGCTAGATCCAGTTTATCAAGATCTTGTTGTGCAAACAAACGCTATGTATAGCGGCATAGCTGGTAACGTGGCTTGCTTCAACAATACCGAGGTGAACGATCTAACAAATGTATTACCCTTCATTACGAACGAAACCCTAATGACCCAATACGTTACTGAGGTTTATAACATCACCTACCAACAAGCACCCGATATATGGCTTTATGCAATTAGGCAGTATTGGGTACAGAGTTGTTATGTGCAGGGTGTATTTTGGAACCCAGGAATACTTGGTTACTACTTCCCACTCATGTATTACAACACCACCGCATGCAGCCCCTCATAAAAACTTCTGAAGTGAGTAAATATTTAAAATCATTATTGCTTTATGAAGTTAGGTCATGTCTATTTGGACCTACGTAATAAATAGGGCAGTTAGGTCATTCCTCTTAATACTTGGGATAATAATTCTAACGTTCATACTATCACATGTACTAGCACCTAACCCAGCATATGTATGGGCTGGTCCCCATGCAGCCCCATCAGTCATTCAAGCCATAATCAGGGAGTACCACCTTGATCAACCGATTTATGTTCAATTGTATTACTACCTGGTGTCTGCATTAACGTTCAACTTCGGCTTCTCACCCTATTTTAAACAACCCGTTAGTGAATTAATCGCCATTTACCTACCAAGAACCCTGCAATTAATATTCGTCGCCATGGTACTGACAGGCCTAATAGGAGTATTCACGGGAGCTTTCGCCGCCGAGCACAAGGATGAATGGGGCGATTACACAGTCAAGGCTTTATACCTAATAAGTTGGTGCATGCCACCATTTCTTGCAGCCCTACTGCTTCAATTATTCATAGCGTATTATTGGGGAGTCTTACCCCCAAGCCTCATGGCAGACCCAACCTTAGTAACCCCAAGGTACATAACCGGCTTCCCAACAATAGATGCGTTAATTGAGGGCAACTGGCCATACTTCTGGTCAAGCCTTAAGCACCTAATACTGCCCGCGTTCTCCCTAGCTCTGATATCGTTTGGTGTAATAACTAGGATAACGAGGTCCTCAATGCTTACGGCACTCCAGGCAGATTACGTAAGGGCAGCAGTGATGAGGGGGGTCGAGAAGGGAAGGATTGTTTATGTGCACGCACTTAAGAACTCCATGATACCTGTGATAACGTTACTTGCCCTTGTCTTTAGTTGGATGATCTCTGGCTCAGTGATTATTGAGACAATATTCAGTTATAACGGCTTAGGTTGGCTATTAACCACTGCATTGTATAATTATGATTACCCTACAGTGATCGGCTGCAGCGTGGTAATTGGTATTGCGGTTGTTCTTGCGAATTTCATAGCCGATGTGTTGTACGCAGTGATAGACCCAAGGATTAAGTTGGGGTGAGGTAAATGACCCTGGAGGTCACTGTTAGGAGGCGTAGGGGTTGGGTTGATATAGTAATTAGGTTACTTAAGAAGCCTGATGTTGCGCTTGGCCTGGTCATTATTGTCCTGTTTTATGCATGGTCTATGGTGGAGGGCGTGTTACAGGTGGTTGGTGCATTATTAAATAGTCCAGCCCTTGGTTGGGCCTTACTGCCATACAATCCCTTCCAACCACATCTATCACAATCCCTACAACCACCAAGCATATTGCATATTATGGGTACGGATGACTTAGGCAGAGACATACTCAGTAGGGTGCTCTATGCAGCCCCATACGATGCTTTGATATCGCTTGTCGTGGTTGGTGGAGGCATATTAATAGGTGGGTTTATAGGCATGGTAGCTGGCTTTTACGGCGGCGGAGTTGAGGAATTCAACATGTGGCTCACAGACCTATTCCTAGCCTTCCCAGCATTGATACTAGCCATGGTTATAGAGGCTACGTTCGGACATGGTTACATATATGCTATGATAGCCATGATAGTGGTTTGGTGGCCATCCTATGCAAGGCTCTTTAGGGCCGAGACGATCAGGGTTAGGAGCATGAAATACATAGACGCCGCACTACTCTCGGGACTCTCGAGACTTGAGATAATTAGGAGGCACATAATAAGGCCTGCCCTAATCACGATACTACCCTACGCAACCCTTGACCTAGGTAACGTGATACTATTTTACTCAATGCTCAGCTTCCTAGGCCTTGGCCAACAACCCCCACTCCCCGAGTGGGGTTCCATGGTAGCGCTCGGGCTTGAGTATTTCCCGAGATGGTGGTGGTACTCAATAATGCCGGGCCTTGTGATACTCATAATAGCCGTAGCCACGGCACTCGTTGGTGATGGATTAAGGGATGTGATCGGGGGTGAGGAGAGGTGGGTGTAACGCTCAGTATTGAAGATTTACAGGTAATCTACAAAACACCTGATGGTGCCATCCCAGCCGTTAGAGGCGTATCGCTAGAACTATCTGAGAGTGAAATACTTGGTGTTGTTGGCGAATCAGGTAGTGGAAAGTCAACACTGGCATTCGCAATAGCTGGGTTATTACCGAAAAACGCCATTGTTAAAGCCAGAAAATTCATAATTCTAAACAACGATGCCTTATCATCACCTAACGTATTTAATAAATTACGTGGATCCGGCGTATTCATGGTATTTCAAGACCCATTCTCAAGCCTAAACCCGTTATTGACGATTAGGGATCAATTGGCCGAGGCCTACGTAACAAAGGTTAAGCAGTCCAAGGGAGTTAAGGTCGGTATTGGCGATGTTGATGATGAGGAATTAATTGAGTACCTAAAGAGGGTTAACATACCCGATCCACAAATAACGCTTTATAAATATCCGCACCAACTCTCTGGCGGACAAATACAGAGGGTCATGATAGCGATGGCGTTAATACTCGAACCAAGGATCCTACTTGCAGATGAACCGACAACAGCACTTGATGTATTAACACAGATACAAGTCCTCCAAGAACTAAAGAGACTCGTTGATGAGATTAAGACGTCCATAATATTCATAACCCACGACATAGCACTGGCAAGCGCAATAGGCGATAGATTGGCCGTAATGTATGGCGGCCTACTCATGGAGGTTGGAAACACGGAGGATGTGATTAGGGAGCCAATGCACCCATACACCCAAGGATTAATAGCGAGCATACCAAGTAAGAGTAAGTATGAGGGATTGCTAAATGAGATTAAGGGCATCTACGTACCTACCAACCTCAATGAATGCCCATTCGCACCCAGATGCCCCTACGTGAGGGATGATTGTAAAAACTCACTACCAGAGTTAAGGAGTGTTAATAATAGGTTTGTTAGGTGCCACCTCTATGGATAAGGACTTCCTAGTAATAGAACACGTAGTTAAGACATTCCAAGCGAGAAGGAGGACAATTACGGACCTCATACTAAGGAGGAGAGTACCCTTGATATACGCCGTCAATGATGTATCATTAAGATTGGATAAGGGAAGAGTACTCACACTACTTGGTGAAACAGGTTCCGGTAAGACAACACTAGGTAGGTTAATAGTCGGCCTAGAAAAACCGGATTCAGGCAAGATACTCATCGATGGCGAGGAGGTCTCATACGTAGGATCTAGGGAATACATAAAGAGTAAGTTAAGGGGGAAACTGCAGATCGTATTTCAAGACCCCGCCTCATCGCTTGATCCATACATGACGGTAAAGGATATCGTGGCAGAGCCGTTAACCAAGCTTGGCATCAGTAAGAGGAGGGATGTAATTGGGGCTGTAAGGAACGCCCTAGAACTAGTTGGTCTAGACTCATCATTCCTTAACCGCAGACCCACAGAACTGTCAGGTGGCCAGAGACAGAGGGTTGCGATTGCGAGGGCAATAATCACAAACCCCGAATTAATAGTCCTTGACGAACCAACATCAGCGTTGGACGCATCAATACAGGCACAAATACTCAATCTATTAATTAAGTTACAGAGGGATTTGGGACTCACCTACGTATTCATAACACATGATGCCAGGGTAGCGAAGTTCGTATCCGACCACATAGCCGTCATGTACCTGGGTAGGGTTGTTGAGTATGGCCCAGCACATGAAATACTCAATAAACCACTACACCCATACACCCAGGCCCTGCTTTCAACAATACCTGAGGTTGGGAGGAGAGGGTTACCAAAGATCATAGGTGGTGAAGTACCAAGCGCCATCAACATACCGAAGGGATGCCCATTCTGGCCAAGGTGCCCCTACACAATGGATAAATGCCGGGTAGAACTACCAAAGGAGGTTCACATTAACAATAGAACAATAATGTGCCACCTCTATAGTTAAGCCCATGAAGGTAAACTTTAGTAATCAGAGGATGAGGATACTGAGGTAGTAAGGCAGGTTTACGATATGGTCGGCACCACATCGTAAGGAATAAAAACCTCCATGGTTAATACTCATATGAAATCAAGTAAGAAGATTGTTGGATTTATAACGATAGGTGAGTCGCCCAGGACTGATATTACAAGCGAGATTAAGCCTTTACTTGGTGCTAATATTGAAATCATGGAATGCGGCGCATTAGATGGTTTAGGTAAAGATGAGATTAAGGACTTAGCGCCTAAGCCTGGTGATTATGTACTCGTTACTAGGCTTAGGGATGGCACCGCGGTAAAACTTAGTAGGGATAAGATTGTTAGTAGGATGCAGAGGTGCATAAACAACCTTGAAACCCATGTTGATGTAATTGGTTTATTATGTACAGGTGACTTTCCCGAACTTTCATCAAGAAAGATTATGATAGAACCCTCAAGATTAATCATGAACGTTGTATCATCACTCAGTAACATAAAGAGACTTGGTGTAATCGTCCACGATAAGGAGCAGGTACGCATGGAAGAGGAGAGGTGGGGGCGAATTATCAATGACGTGATTGTTGTACCCGTATCGGCATACCTAAGTACTGAAGATGACTTTAGAAGGGCTGCTGAGTATCTACGTGATAGTGATGTTGATTTAGTAATCCTTGACTCCCTGGGTTATAATATAAAAATGAAAAATATAGTTAGGGAGGTCTCAGGAAAGCCTGTAATACTACCTAGAACAGTTATGGCTGAAATAATTAGGGAATTAACCGCATAATGTATTTAAGGAAGAAAACCTTGAAGTAATGATATGTCGATGCTTAAGTACCTAATAGAAATAATAGATCTGCTCGATAACCCAAATGTCGATGGTGATTCTGTTCGGAAATTCTTCATCACTAAGGGTCTCGATAAATACCTAACAATGAGTATTGAGCGTGTTAGTGGTGAGAAGGGAGCCACAGATTTTGTAAAAATTATAGTTCCAGGAAAACGCGGTAAGTACAATGGTGGTGATGCGCCAACTCTTGGCGTTATTGGTAGGCTTGGTGGTGTTGGTGCAAGGCCGTTGATAAAGGGCTTGGTATCCGATGCTGATGGTGCCATAATAGCCTTAGCCGTTGCCTACAAGCTTGCCGAAATGAGTATGAGGGGTGATGTTCTTGATGGAGATGTAATAATAACTACAAACATATGCCCCAATGCTGTGGTAACACCCCATAAACCAGCACCAATGATGGCAAGTCCAGCGAGTATATTCGAGCTTTTAAAGAGGGAAGTTGATCCGCAGATGGATGCCATACTAAGTATTGACGCAACGAAGGCTAACCTGGTCGTTAAGGGTAGTGGCTTCGCAATAACCCCCACTATTAAGGATGGGTGGATACTCAAGGTCAGTGATGATTTAATAAACATATACATGTGGGTAACTGGAAGGTTACCGATTATAGTGCCAATAACGATGCAAGACTTACTACCATTCTCAACACCAATATATCATATAAACAGTATTGTACAACCCTGGCTTTACACGCACTCTCCAGTGGTTGGTGTGGCTACGATAACAGAAACCGTAGTACCCGGTTCAGCAAGTGGTGTCACAAATATTAATACTCTTGATGAGACATCGAGATTTGTGATAGAGGTCGCTAAAGGATTCACTGCAGGAAGTGTTAAGTTTTATGATGAAAAGGAATGGGAAATTATAATGAGACTACATGGAGAAATAAGGCATATTTTAACGAGAACATTGCCAACTTAACGCAATTTAAAGCTTCAATATTGGTAACTTCATCCTCCACGCAAGGTATAAATCAACTATCCATATGACTGTCACAATGCTTGTTAACGCTATTTCAAGGGGTTTCATAGGGCTATTGAAAAATGGCGAAACATTTATTGCTATATATGCTGTCACTATTGATATAACTAACCAAGCATCAGCGACTATGCGACTACCCTGCCCCTTCCATGAGAAGTATATGCCCATTGCCGCTGTTAGTAGCATGAACAGGGAAATGGCCAATGTATGGTACATCGCGTATGTATTTGAATTAAATGGTAGTGCACCAAGAAGTATTATTGAGAATACTAACTGTATCGCGAAGAAGTATAGACTTAATCTATAGAAGTTCATCTAACCACCCCACCCCTGTACACGTACTTACCAAACTCGTATTTAATGTGCGCCTTTTTGAATACGTATGCCAATATTATATGGACAAAGAAGGCCACCAATATGGCATTTATTGCGGCAATACCTGGGACAAAGAAGCCGGCCAAGGCGCCTGCTGCGAATGATAGTATACCAACAAGGTTTACCTCAGAATACTCCTTACCAGGCTCGAGCTTAAACCTCTGGTATGGATCCTTAATACCATCGAAGTACCTCCTAACTATGTAGAACTCCGCAAACACAGACCCGCCAGCGGCAGGTAGTAATGAACCGAGGAGGGATATGAAGCTTTCGAAGGGTGCCAATGAAGCACCTGCTGTATATCCCCAATAGGCGGCTAATAATGTACCTATGATACCAACTATTATTGAGGATATGTCCCTCCTAATTGGTATTGCATTTGTAAAGCTTAGACTACCGCTATATAGATTAACCGTATTTATTATCCACTGCCCCAGTACAATTATTAATAGGACACCAACACCCATACCGAGCTTTAGCATATCCTCTGTAATTATTACACTACCTGTTAGTAACACTATCGCCACAGCACCAAGTATTAGGAATGGGTAAAACACGTACATATGTAGCACCCAAGCAATGACAGCATCCTTTGCCCTTTTAGCGAACCTGGTGATGTCCGGTGCTATTAAGGACCCGGCTATGTATAAGCCCACCGTATCCGTTATGGCCTCAGTAAGCGTCATGTGGGACTTAGGTACTGCCGTAAGAACAGCACCCCACCCACCATGTAACGAGATGGCAAGTAATAATCCAACAGCAACAAGCCAAACGTGCTGTGGTAGAATGAAGTAACTAAGGAACGATAGCGCCCTATAGCCTATGTAGGTGGATAATATCATGAGAGCCCCGCCCCAGAGTGCGGCTGCCCATACGGAGAAGAATGGATTATTCGGGTAAATCTCACTCATGACGACACCAAAGAACCAGCTCTCGACAGCAAACCAACCAATACCCGTTGTTAATGTTATCAATGCGAACCCAAGAATCTTACCGCCAGCCCTGCCAAAGGGGAACCTCCAACCAACATATGTTGATAAGCCCGAGTATGCACCAATCGCGCCGCTAAGCGCGCCTATTATTGCAAGTACAGTGGTGCCTCCTGTGAATACAGCTATTGTAGCGTCAACAAAATTAAGTCCTCCACCGAGAACGCCGCCAGCGAAGATGACGGCTATTGCTCCAAACGATGCACTCAACGTGAGAAATAGGTTATATAAACCGTACCTCTCAACTGACGGTACCTCTTCAAGTGAGTAATCGTCAAAGAAAAACCTACCTCGCTTTTCCTTCATACGGTATGAATTTAGGCTATTGATTTTTAAGTATTATCTTACATAAATTTTATAAATTTCTAAAAATGAAATCGATCTGACATGGCACGTTATTACTTATCTAAGACCGACGTTGAGGACTTAGTTGTTGGTGCTGCAATCCTGGGTACCGGCGGTGGCGGAGATCCGTACATTGGTAAGTTAATGGTTCTTCAGGAGCTTGAGAGGGGTAGGAAAATTGAAATTGTTAGTGTTGATGAGGTTGATAATGATGCTTTCGTCGTACCTGTTGCGGCCATGGGCACGCCTGTGGTACTTATTGAGAAGATTCCAAGTGGTAAGGAGGCATTATTCTCACTTAGGTTGCTCGAGAATTACTTTAATAGGAAGGTTGATTTCATATCACCAATAGAGGCTGGTGGCATAAACTCGACAATACCACTGGTTGTTGGTGCCGAAAGGGGGTTACCTGTGATAGACGCTGATGGTATGGGTAGGGCATTTCCAGAATTACAGATGGTAACGCTTCACATACATGGTATTAAGGCTACACCCATGGCAATATCTGATGAGAGGGGTAATGCAGCTATTCTAGATACTATCGATA
>Ga0081474_121118_pt1 | contig 32309 bp, 35 predicted proteins | sample OneHunmetagenome_2_FD_70978 | JGI IMG/M metagenome (GOLD analysis project Ga0081474, IMG submission 70978) | Ferrous microbial mat communities from One Hundred Spring Plain, Yellowstone National Park, USA v2 (version 2) | ecosystem: Environmental > Aquatic > Non-marine Saline and Alkaline >... | reverse complement strand
TGGGGAATCCGTATTTCTATTCTCATCATTTTGAGTTCACCAATGATGGGGTTAGAATTGTGAATAGGAATGGGGATTCCATGTTTATACCCAGGGATTTGGCGTTGAGTGAAATGTGTTACGAGTACGATGAGGGTTCAGGATTCGTCACAATTGTTATTAGACATGATGGCGAAGCCTACACCTTTAGGATGAGCCAGCAACATTTCGATAGGGTTAGGGAGGTGTTATCTAGGGCTTGGGGAGGGGATTTAAGGGCCTGCTCGTAATTAGCCCAGCAGTGTGGATTTCGATAAATCCATGTAGTCAATGCTAAGAACATTACTGGGGCTAATACCAAGGTCCTTGGTTATGGCTTTAAGAACCTCGAATGCGTATGACTTTGACACACCGAGGTCACCACCCTTAAAGGCAAATTCATTCGTATGGGTCACTATCTTAACCTCTATGTAGTTTCCATTATCGATAACCACCGTAATCACGGTTATGAAGCCGAGGGTCCTAACAAAGAATTTGCCACCTATGAAGACCGCGACTCTAGGTGAAGTACCCAGTACCGTGAAGTAGACGTTAGATGCATACTTGTAGTTACGTAGGGCATTAACCACATCATCAAAGCCCACTGGTAGTAGGACCTTTACCCAATGTGAAGACCCATGCATAGCTACCATGCTACATAGCGTCACTATTTTAAACATTAAGTCGTGTACCTTTAGAGGTGCGTCATTTAATGTCACTGTAATACTGGCAATCCGCATACACGACTTAGCCCATGGCTGTTATGGGTGGTTAGTTAAGGGTTTATAAAATCGCTCAGGTTATCTACGTGTGTTTAAGAAGGGTATGGAGTATCTGGCTGAGCCCTATAGGGTGGTGGTGTCTAGGCTACTGGATGCCTTACTAAGTCTCTATGGCGATAACCTAGTCTCCCTCGTGGTTTACGGTAGTGTGGCTAGGGGTTGTGCTAGGAGGGATAGTGACCTCGACCTGCTCGTAATCTTCGAGGACCTACCCAGGGGCATCTTCGAGAGGGTTAGGTTGTTTGAGAGGGCTGAGGACCTAATCCAGCCGCTTCTTGATGGCTTAATGGATTCAGGCTATGCCGTGGCCCTATCACCGGTGATTAAAACCAGGACAGAGGCTGCCAGGTTCTCACCAATCTACCTAGACATGACTGAGGACGCTGTGATAGTTTACGATAAGGACGGGTTCTTCGAGGGCGTTTTGACAAGGTTGATTAATAGGCTTAGAGAGTTGGGTGCCAGGAGGGTTTGGGTTAACGATAAGTCCTGGTACTGGGTGCTTAAGGGCGATTACAAATTTGGTGAGGTGATTGAAATTGAATAACCTCGACATGGCTAGGTCATACCTGAGGCAAGCCATGGAGAGGGTTAGGCATGCTGAGGAAGCCTTAACCAATGGTAATTACCCGTACATTGTTAGGCAATGCCAGGAGGCGGTTGAACTAGCCCTCAAGGCTGCACTAAGGATAGTGGGTGTTGAACCGCCGAAGTGGCATGACGTGGGGCCGGTGTTGAGGAGGGAGCAGGGTAGATTTCCGGCGTGGTTTCGGGAACATATGGATGAATTAATATCCATATCGAGGAGCCTCAGGAAGGAGAGGGAATTGGCAATGTACGGTGATGAGGAGAGCGGCATACCGCCTGAGGAACTTTACACCAGGGTGGATGCTGAGTACGCATTAAATAGTGCAAAGATGGTTCTGAGCCTCGCCGAGAAATTACTTAAGGAAACGGAGTCACGAACCTAAGACCCAAGTTGGGAGGATTTCGACGAATCCATATAATCAACATCAACAACATTTACGGGCCTAACGCCAAGCCTCCCAATAACAGCACTCAGTATCTCCCACGCATAGGACCTGGACGCGCCCAGGTCGGAAAGTGCAGGGTATGTGTGGGTTATTACCCTGAGCTCAGTGGCGCCCTCGCCCTCAATGACTACTATGAAGGCCGAAATCCTCCTGAACGACATGAGGTAAAATTCCTCACCAACGGCAACCGCAACCCTAGGCCTCGTATTCAACACCGCGAAGTATATGCTTGATGCGTGTTTATCATTACGCAATACATCAACCACGGCATCAAACCCGACAGGCAACAAAGCCCTCAATCCATGCGCAGGCACGAGCATTACTAAAAATGACGCATTAAAAGCATTACATAGAGAGAATCAGCGAATTTCAGTGGGTAATAATGCACGGTCATGAGCGATTGAGTAAGGAAAACACGGTTTTCATAAACACAATCCACACACCCACGAGAGAAAACCTAAAAAACCAGAGCACAAAGATACAGACGCCGCTGTAGCTCGGTGTAATGCAGAACTGTAGCACACAATTGCACTAAGCATATTCAGGTACCCACGTCATGTTTCTTGTTAGTTTTTACGTTAGTGTTACTTTTGGCAATTTCTCCATGATTTGCCTCGGCACGTGCTGTGTGGTTAGGTGTTTGTTATGGTTGTAGTTGCTCTTCATGAGTATTGCGTGCATTGTTGGTGTTGCCATTTTGTGCCTGTGTTCGTGGTGCCTTATAAGCCTAGTTGTTAGAATAATTGTTGGGTGTGGGTGTGGATTGGCCGCTTGCTTGGCTCATGACGTATCAAGGAGTCGATTGCCAACTGTGGAGCTTCGTTTACAGTAAGTGCATGGAGGCAGAATTGTGCAGTGAGGCAGCAAAAATACTCATGGATGAACTGAAGAAACATAGGTGTTTCGGCCATGCACCGAATTAGGTGCATTGTTACCTCGGCTGTGGGTGGGTTTAAAATCAACGGGCCGCCTAAAATGGGCAAAGGCCTGATGAGTCAGGGAAACAACCTAGGAACAAGAGACGAAGCCTCCCTGCCCAAATCCACCCAGGCGGGGAGGATAGAAACATGTATGGAGTTAATAAAACAGGCAATGAGGTGCTTGGAAAACAACGACAAACAATGCGCAATGAGACTAATTGGGGAGTTGGTAAAGGCGAACTGCCACAACGGTAGGTTAGTTGGCGGTGAGATTGCCAACAATGTTAGGGATGCCTTTCACGAGTTGTGGCTCATCAGCGATAATAAAACACGATGCGAAATACTATCGTTACTCAGGGATCTCGGCGTCTCAAGAAGATGGTTAGGTGACGCTTCAGGCTCAGGAGGTAAGATCGGCAACTGGTTGAAGAAGTGCGGTATCGAGATAGAAAGACGCACAACAAAAAGCAAAATCATTAAAGATATCGAAAGCCTGATGAGAGAACTAGGTTGGAGTAGGGAGATAATGTGCAAAGAAGTATTACGGCTTATTGGCATCAAAGTTGATGAAATAGAGGAACACGGCGTAAATGTGTGTGATTGGATAACAAACATAAACGAAGCGTACTTCGTAGGTTTAGTAATGAGTGACATTGCGGACCGTGTAGTTAGAGGTAAAAAGAGAGAATACGTCAAGGTCTCGCTACACACAACGGATGGAGTCAGTGCCGTGTTGTTTTTAATAATTCTTTTGCATTTTTCGCAAACAGGAAATGTAGGCATATCGTTTAATTGGGATGATACACCAGAACGACGAGGCGTAAAAGACATCGTGGCGGTGGAATTCTATGTTTATGTTAGGAGAGAAAAATGGAGATGGTTGAATATTGAGGAGATAATTAAGTATATAAAGACGTTGGATCCAGAGGATATAGTGAGAGTTATTGCTGGTGAGGTAGATGGTGATGGAGAAGTTTATTTCCACTTTGCAAACTCGGAACCACGCATTAAAATATCGGCATGTAAAAAATGCACAAAGAGAATTTTCTTAGACATTATTCAAGAAGCATTGTTAAAACTAGGAATTATGAGTCGCATTTACGAATTAGAGACAGCAGCTGAATTAGAAGTTCATGGAGAAGACGCCATTAAGTTGCTTAGGTTACTTGCACTACACTTGCATCATCCAGTCAAGAGAATACGAGCAATGCTGATGCTAATGCATCACGACGGCGAAATAGACCACAACACCTTTAAGGAGCTCTACGAAAGCGAATACTACGAATTAAAACGAGGTCGCGCATTGGAATTCCTCGCCCGGGCGGCCCCACAAACCCACACCCACGGGGAACAGAACACAAACACACGAAAGAAAGACATAAAAAACCAGGAAAAACAACATAAACGCCGCCGTAGCTCAGCACTCTGGGAGAGCGACCGGCTGAAGCGCAACGCCCCAGAAACCGGTAGGTCCCGGGTTCAAATCCCGGCGGCGGCACCATTTATTTTCAATTTTTAATTAATTATGTAGGTGGTGGGTTAGAGGTTGTGGCTGTCCTTTATTGAATTGATTAAAAATCGCACTGTGCCGTTAAGTTAGGTTGTAAACTCATTTGAGACCCATTGATTTGCATGTGTTCAGCGTAAGCTTCATTGAGAATCCGCAGTCTGGGTTTATTCTCCAGCTGTTTATTAGGGTGAGCCATAGTTTTTCGTAATCCTCCTCCCTGAATGGTACGGCTATGCATTTTCCCGCCTTGCTCATGTGGATTAATAGGATGCCGATGTCGAGCCATTTATAAATGCATGCTTTGACCTCGTTCTTTCCATACTCAATGCCGTTGATTATCACCGAGTTCGTGGTCAACACAACATCTGCCCTACTCAGCGCAATCCTACCCAAGCCCTGTGGGTGTACGAAGTATACCACTGCGAAGAGGATTGTGACGAACGCGCTCAAGGCTGTGATGATTATATTCTTCACCATTAAGGCGTTCAGGATCGTCACGGCTAGAGAGATGGCAATAGCGAGTGATGGTGGGATTAGGAGTTTGGTTCTTGATTTACGGTCAATGTTCCCGAGCCTAAGAAGGACCTCGCCGTTCACCATTATTATAAAAAATAAAGGACTTAAAAGTCTTCCTTTAGGAAATTTTTGGTCAGTATTATGGCATCGTTTAGATTTATTTCCTCTGTATACGTCCAACCCTCATCATCAACGATAAGGACCGTGCTTATTGCATTAACTTTTACTTAGTGGTAATATTGCCGAGCCTAAATTCTCGGAGATAGTCATGAATGAGCAGTGCCAGGAATAGGCATTATTGTGGGTATGAGCCCTGCGTAAGTGGCGCTATAGAGTTTACCCGAATTTATAAGGATGTACCCACCATAAGGTTTCGATGTCTGTTTGTTCTTGCAATTTCATTTCATTTACGGTTAAGTGTAGAGGACTTTGGTTAATTCGTGGAAATGCTTTAATGCCTGCCTTATTTTTCGCTGATTGATGCGTTGGTGGGAGTTGACTTGGCCTGAGTTTGAGGGTGTTGATAAGACGGTTGCTTTGTTGCCAACGGGCATTGTGGAGGCTCATGGTCCTCACCTGCCGCTTGGTACTGACGCACTCATGGCTACGTACATAGCGGAGGAGGCTGCCAAGAGGACTAACGCATTGTTGCTTCCCACTGTTTGGTATGGTAATACTTACGTCCTCGATAAGTTCCCTGGTACGATATCCATTAGTAATGAGACGCTTTACAGGCTTTATCGGGACATATTTAGGGAGGTTGCTAGGAATGGTGTTAAGTACTTGGTTGTTGTGAATGGGCATGGTGGGAATGTCGATGCTCTGAGTATGGCTGCTAAGGATGTGGCTAGGGAGACGAACTTGGTAATCATAATCCTTAATTGGTGGATTGACCTGGCTAAGGAGGCTAGGAGGAGGGTTCTGGAGACGCCTGAGGGTCATGCGGCTGAGGATGAGACTAGTGAGGTTTGGGCTGCCTACCCACACCTAGTTAAGTCCGTACCCAGGGATGGTTCTGCCGATGAGTGGGTTGAGGCTAGGTTCAGGATATATGGTAAGGAGGTTTACGCTATGGAGTACACAAAGGCTGTGCAGGGTTACCCGTCGAGGGCTGATCAGGAGAAGGGTAAGGCGATACTTGAGGCTGCGGTTAACGAGCTTGTTCAGTTGATAAATGATTTGAGGAGTGGTAAATTACCCATGACGAAGATTAGATGAATGAGTAGATTACGGTATTAAATTTTCATTTCATTCAGTCATTGATTATTGCCTGGACAGGGGGTTGATTATTAGTTTTGTCTATGGATGGGTGATTTGGTTTTTATATGGGTTGTTTTTGATATCGATTGTGCCCAATTGGGATAGGGATGTTTGGTTGTTGCTTGCTTCTAGGGGTGTGAGGAGTATTGCCGGTGGTGCACTTGGCGTAATTACTGGGCTTTACCTGTATTACTACCTACATCTCTCCCTGACTGCCGTTGGTATCTTCTTCGGCGTTGGTGCCTTCACAGCGCCACTTATGTCGCTGTTATTTGGTAGGTTGGGTGATAGGTATAGTAGGAAGGCAATCCTACTCCTCACACTGTCTTTTCTGCCAATAGCCACGGCAATACTACTACTCACCAATTATTACCCATTATTACTTCTCGCAGCTGCCCTCGGTGGCTTTGGGACTGCTGGGGCTTTGGCTAGTGGTAGTGTTGGTGCGGTTGCTGCACCAGTTCAAACAGCTATACTTGCCGATAAGACTGAGGGTCTCGACAGGTCCATGGTTTATGCCGTGTTTAACCTAGTCTCTGGCGTGTCATCGGCGATTGGTGCATTACTTGCAAACCTGAGTTATAGGGAGGCCTTTTACATAGCTTTGACTCTCTCTGCCGTGAGTTTCTTCATAGTACTGCCTATCAGGGATGAACGTGTGGTTAGGAGTAATCGTAGGGTCGATGATCCAGGTGGTAATGCTAAGGCGGAGACTGTTGTTAGGCGTGATTTGACGTATATAAGGAGGTTTGCTGTGGTTGGTGCACTGAACGGTACAGCTCAGGGTTTGGTGACGCCGTTCCTGCCGATAATATTTAGGCAAGTGCTTCATGTTAGTAATGGTGTGGTTGGTGACATATTCTTCATAGGTGGTGTTGCGGCTGCCCTGGCCTCATTAACGGCGCCCTATTTCTCGAGGATGCTTGGGCTTAGGGATGCGATAATACTCCCGAGGGTCATATCCACGGCAGCCCTGATATTGATACCATTCTCCACATCATTGTCCATTGCTGTGATCACGTACATCATTTATGTGATGTTTAGGGTATCCTCGCTGGCTCCGCAGCAGGCTTTGATGATGGAGCTTGTGGGTAGGGGTAGTAGGTCCACGGTAACCGGCGTTAATCAAGCAGCCAGGTTATTACCCTCAGCCGCGGCGACGACATCCTCAGGTGTAATGCTCGATTATCTACCAATACCTGTGCCGTTCAGTATCGCCTTCGTACTGAACGTACTAAACATAATACTATATAGAAAATACTTCCCAAACCCAAGACCCCTCCACGGCGGTGTCACAATCATGGAGTAATCAATATCCCAGGATGACGTAGCCCTAGCATGCGCTGATCCGCCCAATTACATTGGAGAGGAGGTCAGCGATGTATAGAAACAGGTTAAGCCTAGACGAATTTAAGAGACCCTATGGTATGTATAAGAGGTCTTGTTTTCTAGATTTCCGAAAACCGTGAGGTCCTATAGATTAATGGCTAGTCCACGACCTCTTGATGATTTAGAAATTCGTAATTTTCATAAATTTAGGAAAAACTCGGTGCTTACCAACATCATGAGCTTCCCGCAACTTATCCATTAGTTTGGGTTTGCTATTCCATGACCTCGGTTGCCCTTACCTCGATGTTTAATGCCTTGGCTAGTTCAAGGGCTCTTTTCCTGACTACTGATCCTACGATTAGTAGCTTCGGCTTAACCTTATTCACTCTCTCGTAGAGTATTCCCTCCCTGGCTAGTTCGGCAATGTCGCCTCTGTCAATGCTTGCCTTGTACTCGATGAGTATGTGTTCGTTATCCCTAATTAGTACGTCCACATCGATGACTGATGGGTAGCCGAATACCACACCCTCGTTGTCGTAGTATGTCCAACGCCTGACCTCGTAGGCCTTGAGTAGGTCCTCGATTAGGTACTTAATGGCGTCCCTGAATACATCCTCAGTGTAAATGCCGTACCTATACCCAAGGGCCGTTATTGATGCTGCCAACTTCTCATGACTCCTCTGCAGGGCTAATATAGCCTCTCCCTGCTTCGCCACCTGTTCCTGCAACTTAACCATTTGCTCCTGTAGGGACTTTATTGCCTTGAGTATTTCATCAATGCCTAATAAGCCCGTTACGGCTAACCTAAACTCCTCATCCTCCTTAAGCAACCTGAGCAGCTCCTTCCTTAGGTCCACGCCCATAGATTCTCCCTATTATTGTCTCTAAGCAGGATCACTTTTTAAACACCTCTCTAGGACATATTCGCGTGGTTTCCTGGGAGTTGGTTTTTAGGGCCTCGGTATTCATAGCCGAGGAGATGGGCGTTGCCCTTCGTAGGTCAGCCTTTTCACCAAATATCCGTGAGAGGATGGACCATAGTTGCGCCATCGTTGATTCCGAGGGTAATGTTGTTGCCCAGGCGGAGCACATACCTGTTCATCTCGGTTCCTTCAGGGTTGGGGTTAGGAACCTACTCAATTGGCTTGATAGGGAGGGTGTTGAGTTGGGCCCTGGCGACGTTATCGTGCTTAATGACCCGTACATATCGGGTACGCACCTTAATGATGTGATGGTTATGGAGCCCATATACGTTGAGGGTAGGTTGGTGGGTTACGTTGTCAATAAGGCTCACCATGTTGATGTTGGTGGCCCCGTACCCGGCAGCATTAATCCTAACGCTAGGACTATCTACGAGGAGGGTCTTGTCATACCGCCAGTCAAGCTTGTTAGGGGTGGTGTCTTGGACCGTGACTTATTGAATGTGATCCTTAGTAACTTCAAGACGCCTGAGACCGCCATGGGCGATTTAACGGCCCAACTGTCAGCCAATAGGGTTGGTGTTGCCAGGGTTAGGGAGTTGATGGGTAGGTACGGTGTTGGGGAGGTGTTGGAGGCTTGGCGTGAGGGTATTGAGTATGGTAGGAGGTTGGCCCTGCTTGAGACCTCGAAGTGGCCCGAGGGTTATTACGAGGCTGTGGATTACATGGAGCTTGGTGAGGAGTTACTGCCGATACGGGTCAAGGTGGGCATTAAGGAGGGCTTGATAAGCGCTGATTTCGCAGGTACTCACGGGCAGGTTGAGGCACCAATAAACGCGGTGCTTGGTGTCACGTTTTCTGCCGTGTCCTTCGTGATTAGGTCATTAATTAGTGGTGACATACCCACCAACGAGGGCTTCTACAGCATAATCAACGTCAACGCGCCCGAGGGTACCCTGGTGAACCCAAGGAAGCCGGCGCCAGTTAGTGGTGGTAATGTGGAGACGAGCCAGAGGATAGCTGACGTGGTCTTTAGGGCATTGGCTTCGGCATTGTCTAACAAGGTACCCGCGGCTGGCTCCGGCACTATGATGAACATCATGGTTGGTGGTTCACTGCCTAATGGCGGTTATTGGGCTTATTACGAAACGGTTGGCGGTGGTACAGGCGGTAGGCCTGGTAAGCCCGGTGTCTCTGGTGTTCATGTTAACATGACCAATACCCTAAACACCCCAATAGAGATTGCCGAGAGGCAATACCCTATATTGTTCACGGCGTACAGGATTAGGGAGGGGAGCGGTGGTGCTGGTAGGTACAAGGGCGGTGATGGGATAATAAGGGCATTCAAGGTCCTTGCACCGGCCAAGTTGTCGATAATGGCTGAACGCTTTAGGACAAGGCCCTGGGGACTTAACGGTGGTGGGGATGGGGCGCCAGGTGGTGTTACGGTGGTTAGGTCAGACGGTCGTGTGGAGAAATTACCCAGCAAGTTAACTATCGATTTGAACACGGGTGATGAAGTTGTAATCGAAACTCCAGGAGGTGGTGGGTATGGTAGTTAATATATTTTATTGTCATATTAGATTTCAGATTTCAGAGATTTCTGAATGGTTAGTCTTATCGTAGGTTATGATATATTGTGAGGTTTATTGTTTCGCATTATTTTAACTGCTTCATTAATTAAGTTACTACGGTTTTAATGAGTGGATATAATGTATAGTAAGTTTGGTTTTGTTGATAGGCCGCTTAATCCATCGGGAGTACCGCCTATTGAGCGTAGGTACTCGCCAGTGGGTTTTGAGGGTGAGCTTGTTAGGGTTAGGTCTGCGATTAACTCCTTCCTCAGGGGTAGTGATAATATTGCTGTGGTTGTGGTTGGTCAGTATGGTTGGGGTAAGAGTGAGTTTCTTGATGCAATTGAGGCTGAGGCGTATAGGCTTGGTTTGAGAACCCTCAGGTTACCGCTTACCTTTGGTCTTGATATTGGTACTGTCATTAACTCCCTGCTCAAGGTTCGCGGTGAATCCATGGAGCCCGTACTGCTGCTTATTGATGAGGCTGATGAGGTTAGTAGGGTTGTGGAGCTTAGTAATGCGTTGAACCCAAGTGATGCGGGTAGGGTTAGGGACATGGTCATTAGGCTTGGTTCCCTGATCAGGGCTTTGATAGAGCCAAGGAACTATAGGGATGTGCTTGGTGTTGATCCAAGGAGGTTGGGTAGGGTCATGCTTATCCTGGCGTTCACGCCCCAGCTTTACTATAACATTCTCAGGAACATGGTGCCCGATGTCTTTGATATAACGAGGGGTAGGGTTTACGCCGAGATAGTACTTGACGAGAGAATGCCGTTATGGCTTTATGAGGCCATGCTGACCCAGAGATTCAATGCCTACTCGACCAATGAGAGACTTGAGCTCATAAGGAAGGGATTAATGAATCCGTTACATCCATTAAAGCGTGAATACCTAGCCACGTTATACGAGCTTGTGGCCAACACAGAGGGTGGTAAGGCATCACCGAGGGCTCTTGTGAAGTTCACGTCAAAGCTTCTGGATTTACTTGTTGATAAGGGTGAGGAGCTAAATTATGGAACATTTGAGGAGTTCCTAAGAATGGAGACCGGCACCGGCGAGTTAAAGGTATTCTTTGATGCGTTAGGTGAGGGACCAAGTGATGACAAGAGCCAAAGGGTCTTCAAGGCATTATTACTGTCTGGCGCTCCAAGGACCATTAATGAGCTGAACTCAGAGCTTGGTTTTGACTCTACCCCTATCGTGAACGCGTTAGTTAAGGCTGGTCTTGCCGAGGAGGTTCAGATTGTTAGGGTTAAGTTGAATGCTGAGGCATTGGATAGGATAAATAATGAGCTGGTGAAGCTGGGCATGGCACCCATTGAGGGTGACTTGAGGGATATCTCGATTAGTTATGGTTCGTACTACACGGCATATGAGGATGGCCCAATGATCTACATAATCCTACCCAGCAATGCCAAGGCTGACTTTACGAACGCCATTAGGGCATTTCAAGCATCTCCACGCCTCCATAGGTTGTTAGTCTTTGGTAGGGAGCTTGAGGAGGTTGTTAGGGCTAGGGAGGAGGTTAGTAAGGCCATTGGGATCTTCAACTCATTCTATGAGGAGTTGGCTGCAGAGGTCGTTAGGGCTGCCGTGAACTTCCAATCAACGTTATACCCGGTGCTCCAGAATACCTGGGCTACGGTTTATGAGGGTCCTCTCGATGCTAGGCTTGGGGTTGTGGTTGGTCTTGATGTTGACGTTAATCAATTAGTTAGGTTCCTGGGTAAGGTGATTAATGAGGGTGTTATCACGATTAACGGTCAGGAGAGTGTGCTGGATGCTCTGCTCGTTGTGGTTGCTTCGAGGTCGTTATTGACCAATGACATTATTAAGAGTGTTAGCAGCGCTGTAGGTGGCTTGTCCTGGAAGGTAGTTCTGGGCCCAGTCAGTGAGTTTGTTTACTTCTCCGTGTTTGGTTCTGACGATATTGACACCCTGAGGTCAATAATCATAGGGACTAGGCTTGAGAGGGTGGATAGGGTTCCTAGGGAGTACGCTGTATTCCTTGAGAAACTGAATGAATACAGAAACGAGGTATCAGCATTTAGGGATAAGGTTAGGCAGAGAATTCTTAAGTACACAATGGCCATTAGGCGTGGTGCCAAGGAGTCCAAGGAGTCTGTGATTAGGCACATAGTGGAGGCTTGGGTTAAGGGCGAGGATCTAAGTGACCAACCTGAGGTGTTTAGGGATGAGAGCGGTAAGGCTAGGGTGAGCGCTGTCGAGGAGAGCTTCATAAACTACCTCAGGTCGCTTGGAAAGCGTAGTTTCACATCGAAGGAGCTTGAGTACTTAATAAGGAGGCTATACCCAACGCACCTATGGAGGGAGTTCAGGGAGGGCGACTTGATAAGGCTATTGAGCTTAAGGGGGTTACTACTGCCGGTCAATGCTGAGTTCACGGAATACGCACCATACGACCCGGAGATTGTACCCCAAGCCCTCAAGATTCTCGAGGAGCACCTAGCAAGTATTAATAGGGCTACTTCGAAACCGCTCACAATAAGCGTGGATAAACTTGGCGAGAGAGTTGAGGTTAAACCCGGCATTAATATTCAAGGTAACGACTGTGAGAAGCGACTATCGCTACTTAAGGCTGTTCCAGAGACATCCAGTGATTTCCTTAGGAGGTACTCATCATTCATGCTATGCGTTGACGCGTTGAGGGATGAGGTCGAGCAAAGGCTTGAGGAGCTAAACAACGACCTGGCAACCATATCAACGCAACTTAATAGCATGGTTAATGACGTAGTGGGCAAGCTCGGCGAAATCAAGAGCAGTCTAGGCAATACCCTACCGAGAATATCAGCTGAGATTAGCGATAAGGTAGATAACATATTGGGTAGAATCAAGTCGTACCTAACGAGGATCAATGGTCTCGAGCTGGACAATCTCAAGGAGAGCCTACCAACAATACTCGAAGCAATAAATTCGGAGGCAAGCAAGGTAATCGAGTTGGTGAGTAAGGTGAGGAATATTGAGGACAGGATTAGGGAGTACGAGGAGTTATCGACAGTACTATCCAACGCCTCGATCATCACGAACCATAGGGTGGTCGTTATGGGCGTTGAGGACTTCGAAGAAGACCTAGCACTACTACTGCGTACTGAATCGGCCGAGGCATTGGGTAGGTACTTGAATGAGCTTGAGCAGATTATTGAGGCTAGGCGTAGGGAGTTAAGCGATGTGCTCAGTAATGCCAACTCCATAATTAATAGGTACGCCAGGATAACGGCTTGGTTAAAGAAGAGGAGCAGTAACAAGGTGGTTAGTAAGGTATTAAGTAACGGCGTTCCCGAAATACCGACCCCATCACCAAACTTTGATAATGCCAAGCACATAAGCGATGCTGTAAGGGAGGTTGATCACGTCCTCGAGAGCATAGGTAGGGCACTTAATGTCCCCAGCAACCTAATGATTAGTGTTGCGTCACTAGGACCTAACGTGGGTATTGATGAGGAGAATTTAGCCAAGGAGTTGGGCATCGGCATTGATGTTGTTGGCAAGTATCTCGAGGTTCTGTGGAAGGCTGGTTTGATCGATAGGAGGTATGTTACATGAGGTGGTGATGGTGAAGGTCCTAGTCCTAGGTGTAAATAGGGGGTGCGTGGGGGATGAATTCTTCATATGCGGTGGGAATCTGACCAACGCCGATGTGGTTATAGATCTCTCCAACACATTGAAGGGTCTAGACGTAGGGGCTCAATTAATAATTTCATCCAATCCTGAGGGGCTCGTTAGTATTAAGAGGCGTGTTGTTGGCGAGATCATGGTTGGTGGTGCGGTTTTGAGGACGTTGATTGGTCTCGGGGAGCTTGTTGGTGAGCCTGCAATAAGGGGTGTTAAGGGTGAGGTGTTCGGTGTTTCTGTGAATGGTAAGGTTGTGTTGTTCGCGAGACCATTAATGATAAACCTAATCCACAATAGGGAGCCACTGATTAATGAGATAAAGCTACTGCTCAACAATGCGCCACCCAGCGTTAGTATTGACAGTGCGATTAATGAGTTGGTTTCGCTGGTGTTATCGGAGAGGCGTAGCAGGAGGGTTTCGAGGACGTTGGCTTACCTAGAGGGTTTGTTGCAGGATGGTGATGTCAGCAAATTACCGCCCTACATAATGGATATACTAACGTCGATAGGTGCCGTACATGACGACGTCATTGATAGAGGCTTGGTTGAGCGGTTGATTAACGAGATTAAGGCTAGGGTGTACCCGAGGAGGGGTTAGGATGTTCAATGATGTGGTGATTAACCTACTTGAGCTCATGGAAACAAGGATAGCCCAGATTAGGGATAGGGCGTCCGAGATTGTTAAGGAGGCTAGCGAATTTGCAAACCAGGTGATCGAGGTATCACCAATCACCAAGCCGATTAGGTTCGTTGCCGTTGATTCCGGGTTTGCGGAAATCACGTACTTCGGCTTTAGGGTATTCGTAATAAACGTAGCCGTACTAATAAGCGCGGGGGGTAAAGGTAGGGTATTGACCATGTTCGAGCCAATACTCGGGGCCTCTGGTGAGGAGTTGGAGAGGGTTGCGCTCGATATGGAGGTTAGGTACGCAATCGATGCAATTAGGAAGTTTCACGTAAACCTCCTACTACTTGACGGTGCAGTGATTGGTAGGCGTGATATCGATAAGGTGGATGTACCGGTTCTAGCGCACGTTAAGGACGTTAGGATTAATAGGTACTCCCAATCTATCACCGAGACTGGGTTCAGGGATTACATGAATAAGGCCCTACAGGTTATGGAAGAACCCCTAATAGCCCACGTAATCCTCGAGACCTACAGGTCCAGTAATAAAACTAGCAATAATGCATTAATTACAAAACCCTACGTGGTGGGTAAGGTCGGTGGTAGGGATGTTTATGGTTTCTACGTTCAATACATACCATCAGCACTACCAATATATGTGGAATACCTCGGTGACCCAAGCCTCATTAAGGGCCTCATCTCAGCACTGGCACCACTATCCACAATGCCGAGACTAGGTTACCCCGCACCATTGTACATAGTCGATAGGGTGGCCAGGGTTAATTCGGACTTTAGGAGCATGGTCAGGTTGATAATGGAGAAGTTGGGTGGTGACGTGTTAAGTGAACTCAGGGGGATGTACCTAAGGATGAACCTTAATGATTACGTGAAGTCCAATTAAGGGTTTAATTATATTTAATTTAAGATGGTGGAAGTAATGTGGCGTTCTTATTGAGCATATAAAATACAAATTCCGTAAAAACTGGCGGATTTCTCTGAAATATCTTTTGTGCTGTTAAACCGCACCGGAAATTTACGTTATAAATTATGGCAACATTGTACTGATAAGGCCATGTTAATTCATTAAGTGGTTCAATTGGGCCGATCAACGTAGCTATGTACCTGTTCATGTTTAACTTCTTCATTGCGTTATTGATGCTATCCACATAACTCTTTCCCTTAATTAGTACAGGGCTTGTTGGCGATATGGCAAGGGGCATCCATGCGGTACTCCTTGTGCCATTGACCAGTACATTAACTCTGATTAGTAATGCAGGGAATTCGAAGATGCATTTAATCATTGTTCCGTTGTTTATATAAATGTCCCAAGTGTAGTTCATAAACACGAGCTTAACATTACTGTTGTTCATCACAGAACTTACATTATACCAACCAGTACTGCCAAGATATTTCTCGAGGTACTCCCTAACAAAGTTAGGATTGATCCTAGAGCCTGCAAAATAGATTACTGTGAATTTGCTCGGCATTGTGAAATTATAAAATATAGTGACTACCTTGGTAATGGCCGTGGGCTTGCCTAACGTAGGTAGTGGGATTAGTGCAATGCGGTACATACCACGGGGGGTAAATGTATTAGACTTAGGCGAACCCACATATGTTGTTATGAATAACCAAGCCAAGTCATAAGTGCTTTCGCTGATGCCCGACAATTTGATTAAGTCTATGACCTGGGTTAAGACATTCATGCCCTTAACTATGGTAACGTTGTAATACTTATTCGCGACCAAAAAGCCGAAGAGATTCCAGTACCTGGTTATCTTCCCACTTGGTGAGACTGACCATGAAAAGTCATAACCAAGGCAGGGAGTACTAAGTATATTATCAGAGGAAATACTGGCATTAAGCGGCAGTAAGAAGCCTGGCGGCACATAAGCACTGGAGCTATCGACCTGGAGCTTGACTAATTGTAGTTTAACCATGACTGTGATAACCGTGCCGTTAGGTAACAAGGTCTTTACATAGTATGTACGCCAGGAATAACCAACTTTAACGTCACCGGCTAACGGCCCCTCCTCAAGTATAGCGCGTGGAGACACTACTATTGTTGTTAGACCAGATGGGGTTCTAACGCAGATTTTAAAATCGCTATATGGTTTAGCCATGATTACTACATTGGGCTTCAGAGCTACTAAGTACATTACTGCAAATGCGACCACTATTGCTGCAATTACGGTTATGGCAATAATGAGGATAGTCCCCTTCATTGAGGAAATGCGTCCTTCACTTACTTATAATGTTTTATTGTAGTTATCCAGGGAAACAACTTTATTAGCTGGGTTAGGTTTGTTTTTTGTGGTGATTAGGTCGAGGACGCTACTGAGTTCATGATGAATTGAACCCGGTATGACCAAAACTTATGCTATGTATACCTGTTATGTTGCAATAACCATTAAAAATACATAAGGCAATGAATAGTGTTGAGGTTTGGATGTTGATTTACATTGTTGATGCGATGAATGAGTTGAGGAGGTGTGTTGCGTTGTATGATGAGTTTGAGTGTTCGGCGTACTTGAGTAGGAAGTATGGTACGTGGTTCCTCAGGTTGAGTAATGAGGATGCTGGTCGCATACTCAATGAGGCGTCCAAGGTTTGCACCCAGGTGGAGGGTAGCTTCCTATACTGCATCTTCTGCCTTGGTTCTCAATGTGGTATGGAACCCTCTGAAACCATTGTTAGGTATATCCTCGATTGTCTCAATAGGCTGGATATTAATCAAAACGCGAGAGATGCATTGAGGAACATACTTAATAAGGCGTTGGAGGTTAGGTCGGAAGTGGTGTGTAGCAGTGAGTAGGGTGGTTAGGTTATTCCTGGGTGGATTGTTTAATGAGTTGACCCAGGACACCTATAGGCGGTGGTTTGTTTATCAGATGAGGGTTTCGCAAACGCTGCTTATTGCATCATTTGCATCATTCATTATAGGGCTCGTTGTGCTGGTGCTTCGCCGTAGCCTACTCCATGGCGACTTGATGCTTGGTGGCTTGGTGCTGTTTTACGTGGGCATTATGTTTAGTCAGCATCCAGGGTTTACGAGGGTTATGCCCAGCCCATTCGCATCGTTACTTCTGGGCGCCCTTTCCCTTGCCTGGTTTATTACCTATGTTCTTGGCTTATGGTTTAACTGGGTTTGGGGACTGGCCTTTGCCGTGTACTACATATTGCTATTAATTAAAGGAGGCTTAGGTAGGATACCCCTTTATTGGCCCAACACCTTCTTCCTAAGTGGGCTTGTTAGTTTTGCCGTGGCTGTTTACACGGGTGGGTTGGGGTTAGTAACGTTTCCCATAGCATCAATTGTAAGCCTAGTTAGACGTGTTGAGGGTAGACAGAGACCCTGGTATGCAATAGACCTGGTCTATGCTGTGGCACTGCCCATAATGACGTATTTCATAAGGGACTTTATAACTGTTGCATTGTTGTCCTTACTCACGTTTGTGGTGATTGGTGCACCTAGGGGTTTTGGACCTGGGTTTAAGACCATATACTCTAGGGCATATCCTGCGGGTTCCTCACTGGCTAGGGTTACTTTAATAATGGCGGTTATCCTATCGCTAATTGGCGTGTCTGTGTTTGATGTTCTTCACTTACTGTTCATTGGCTTTATTGCCGTAATAATGTCCGTGCTTTGCATACCAATGCTAATACCAGGTATTTTATGGTTTTCAATGAGGTTTTATGGTGTTGTTGGTTATGAGATACCCACGTTATTGTTCATCTCGGCATTGCTGAGGGCCCTATACTTCCTAGCGAGTCACGTGTTAGTCGCGGCTTCTCTACTGCTTGTTTTCATAGCTTACCTGGAGGTTGCGATATCTTATTTAAGTGGTAAGAGGGTTCAAGTTCTTTGAACTATAATGCCGTAGTTAAGCACAGCATTGGCTATCAACCTGGCTATCCTTATTGGTTCGGGTCTTTTGCCCTCCTTAAGGAATTTCTTGATTAAGGTTCTCGCGGTTCTATAGTCAATATTTACGAACCTGGCGTATAACCTCACATTACCAGGTAATAGTATCTCCTTCGGCTTGCCCAACTTCTCATAAAGTGTAATCCTTACATCGGAATCATTAGGGAATAACTTTCTTAACGCATTGATTACATCACCCTCGGGCTCTTCAAACGCTAGGCATAGGATTGGTATGTCGAGCTTTCTTGCCAATTCCTCGAGATCGATTATGTTATACCACGATATTATGCACCCATCGATCATTAGGAATTGAATGTCATTCCTACCAAGCGATTCATAGAGCCTCACTATGGATTCCGTGGCGTCCAGACCACCAACCGTGGTCCTACCCAAGGACACCCCATCTATCATGCCGTCACTCCTCATAACCACACCCACCAATACGGAGTATGGAGAACCAAGCCTAAAACTCTCGGCTACACCCAATGCCCTAACCCCAGGCTTGCTAATCAGTGATTCAGCCATACACAGGGTTAATACTAACTAAGAAGGAAGTATATATGAATTTGAGTTATAACCTCGGCTTTAACCCAAGCCTAACCAATCCATCCCTCAACTTCTGAACCTCCTCATCACTCAACGGTCTTAAGTATGGCTCCTTTACCGTGCCAAAGTCATAACGCAGTAGGTGGACAAGCTTATAATACGCATCAACACCTGGGTAATCCCTAATCAACTCCCTAACCCTGGCAATCAAATCCTGCCTCTCAACCGCAGACTGAAGCTTACCTGCCTTGAAATCATCAATCATCTCTCTCATCACCTCAGGGAGTACGTTAGCCATGGCCGATATGCACCCCTTAGCCCCAACCATTAGCGCTGGTAATATTGTGGAATCGGCGCCATTAAGTACTGTTATTCCCAGCCTCACGTGACCCATTATTTGCGTTATATCCCCGGTACTATCCTTAACGCCAACTATCCTAACGCCATCGCTTATTAACCTAGCCACCAGGTCGGGTGTTACGTTAAAGCCCGTGTTCTGTGGTATATTGTATATAAAGATTGGTAGTTTCGTGAGCTCAGAGAGCTTTGAGTAGTACCTCCTTAGGGTTTCGTAGTCTGGTTTGTAGTATATTGGTGGTATTGAGGATATAGCAACAGCACCAAACCTCTCCGCAAGCCTAACGGTCTCAACAACATCACCCCAATCAAAGGAGAACACATGAACAATCAACTGCTTATTCGTATGACTCATGATTACCTCGAGAACCTCCCTCCTCTCATCGATTGTTAAATACGGACCCTGACTCGTTGTGCCAAATGGGTAAAAACCATCAACCCCAGCCTTCGTTAACGACTCAACATGCCTCACCAGGGATTCCACATCAAGCCTACCATTTTTGAATGGTATTGCCAGCGCAACGAATATTCCCTCCATCGAGTTATGTGATCGGTATGCATTAATAAGTCTGTCTATTACCTGTTTTAATTATACCATTATGGCTCCTGCACGATCTTACGTTCATTGCCCTCCTTCACAAGCCTAACAACCCTACAATTAATACCGGCATCCCTTGCTGCATTCACCACATCATTCCTCAAATCCTCGGATTGCGTGGTAATTATTACCTGACCAACTAAGCCCTCCTTAATCAACCTAACCAACAACGATGCAAAGGCCCTCCTAATGTTTTGATCGACATAGGGTATTGGCTCATCCATGAGTAGGAAGTCTATGTTGTGGTTAGTCGCCCTATAGACGCTTAGTAGGAATGACAGGGCTATCGTTAGTCTCTGTCCATCGCTTAATCTCGACACCGTGACCTTTCTACCACCTGGTCTGAAGGCATAGAGCGTGTATTCACTAACGACACCAACCACGCCCCTATCCCTAACCGTAACCTCGATACCAGCACCTTCAAGGTCCTCGTATGGGTATAGGGTCTTGAAAATTGGTCCTACATTGTCACGAACGAGTTTTATCATCTCATCCCTAACCCTAGCCTGAACATCCCTAATCCCAGCCCTAATCCTACCAAGCTTATTATAGAACTCCTCCAGGAAATCAAGTCTCCTCCTAAGGGTCGATGGATCCTCCTTATCCAAACCAACCCTCGACAATATCAACTCCAACCTACTGAGCTCTGCCGAGTCTTCACTTAATTTATTCCTAACCTGGGTTAATTTGTCGCTGATATACTTAATGTCATCCTCGAGCTTAACAACGGTGTTCGTATCTAAACCGAGGCTTGCAAGTTGTTTCTTAAGCTCATCCTCCTGCGCCCTCAACTTCTCAAGCTCCCTATACTTCTTAAGGTAGGATATTGCTTTATCAACATCATCAATCTCATCTCTAAACTCATTAATGAACCGCATAAGCGTCTGTATTCTCTTATCTAAATCCCTAATGGAGCTATCAATAGTCTCCAACCTAGTGATTAAGGCCTCGAGTCTTGATTTAACCTCACGCGCCCTCTCAACCGTTGCCTCATAATCATCGACTATTGCACGTAAGGATTCCACCCTCATCAAAACCTTCTCTAACTCATTAATTCTATCCCTAATATTATCGATGCTCTCCATACCCTCCTTAGATGATAACTCTTTAATCCTTCTCGATATCGTTTCGTAATCCTCGTCACTCAATGGCTTACCGCATACAGGGCACTTATCTGTATGTGTTGTCAATATGTATTGAAGGACATTCAATAATGATGACCTAAATCCCTCCTCAGCATTTATCTTCTCTAGTTTTGCTCTCAATTCCTCAAGCTCTCTCCTAATCCTCTCAGGCTCACCATACTTACTAACCAAGTCCCTATACTCCCTAACCCTACCCTCCTCCTGGGCAAGCCTCCCCTCAAGCTCCCTCAAGGATGCCTTCTCAGACTCGGCCTGTAACTCGAGGTCCTGGCGAACCCTACCTAAGTAATCCTTATCCTCGGTGAGCTTATCCCTTAGTTTAACCAGGTTCTCAAACGCCGTGTATAAACGTTCTAAGGCATCGGCAAGGTTATCGTTCGTTATAACCAATTTCTCCAGTTCCTCAGCATCCTTAACTAACGCGAATTCCTCAAGCCTCTCAATAAGCGCGTCCCTCAGCCTTTCAAGCCTTAACCTAATGCTTGTTTCATTAATGTCCCTCACATTGGCCTTGCTCAACTCCTCCTCGATACCCTCCCTCCTCAATCTAGTGGCTATGTAGTTACTATAAACCTCCTCAACACCCCTCAAACCCTTTAGTAATTCATTCCTCTTGAGTAATAACTCATTGTATGCCTTGCTCAACTCCTCCTCCTCGCCCCTCAACCTATCTATCTCAGCCCTAAGCTCGCTCATCTTCTCCCTAGCCCTCTCAATGGATCCATACTTGCTCGTTATCTCAGGAAGCTCCTTAATACTAGCCAACCTCTGCCTAAGCTCTGTAATCAACCTCTCAATCTGGGTCATGGGTAACGACTTATTGAGATTATCAAGGATCTCAAGGCCAAACAACTTATCAATTAAGATACTTCTCCTTACAATGCTACCGTAGACCAATGCCTCAAGAGTCCTATGTGTAACCAAGACAAACCTCTCGAAATCATCATCGTCGATACCCAGCAGCTCGATAATTCTCCCATCAGCATCCTCACCCTTAATAACCACCGAATCAATGATAGCCCTTACGGTCTCCCTCGCAGAGTCACCACTCCTTCTTAATGCCCTAGTTACGCTAGAGCCATCACTAAGTGTTAGCCTAATCGTCATCTCATCAGCCTCCTCATTAATTAAATCGACCAATTTGGATATCCTCTCCTTAACCTCAAGCTGTGTACCATACAAGGCGTACTCAATGGCCTGTATTATGCTTGTTTTACCGGATCCCACGGGGCCATGGATTACGTTAATACCATCACCAAAGGTGATCCTACGCTCATTACTAAAGCCCCTGAAATCCCTAATGACGAGCTCCTTAATCCTAATCCTCACCCATGCTCACCTCAACACCCACCTCCCTCAATACCTCATTAATTACCTCAAGCACGCCCCGTCTCCCCCTCTCCTTATATGCCGTGTAGAGCTTTATCGCTAATTCCGCATCCTCGCCAAGTCTCTCCTTAAGTAATTTGGTTATTAATTCATCTAATTCACCCATTCCCACCACCCCTCCTCTTCAGCACCTCAATCCATGGGTTATTGCTTAGGAAGTCGGGTAACTCGTTGGCTACATTACTCTCCCTGCCTCCTGAAGGTGTGATTGTCGTGGTAATGCCCATACTCTCTAATTTGCTTACTTTATTTGCTAGGTCATTGACTATATTCTCTATCTTCGATAATCTCTCTTTCAATTCTGAAACATCCCTCATCAACGACTTTACATCCAGCTTCTCCACGCTACCCTTTAAATCATCAAGCTCTCTCTCAATCTCACTAATCCTCCTCTCAATACCCTCCCCAACACCCTGCTGTAACTGAATTGGTATGCTAGGTATTAACTCCTCAACAGCCTTATCCGGATCCCCCGACGTGCTTGCAATATCGTATAGGTAAACACCAACCCAATGGCTCCTAAACAATTTCCCATTTATTAAGCCACGGGCATTGCGTGGGAATGCTATGTACGCTTTATTGTACTTCAGCCTATCCTTCATGGTCGCACTCAATTCGTCAATGATGTATGATTCCGTTGGGAATTCCTCACTGGATATCCTGACATAAATCTTGTTATTACCTTCGATCAGTACCAACTCCCTATCGCCCTCATACTCCAGCCTAAACCCCCTCCTTGAAAACCACTCCTCAAGGACCTTCTTCGCAATATCAATACTCATTAGCTCTACATTAAATTACACTATCATCTCCCCTTTTTAACCTAATTGAGTCAAGAAACCCAGTTGGGTAGGTTATTATGAGTTGTTCAGTGGAGGTAATACCAACCCTCCTTAGTCCTCTCGTTCCACTTCACATTACCCGGCAATGCATAGCCATATATTATCGCACCCTTCCAAACACTGAACTGCGGATCCTTAACCATACTAATACTTAATCTGTTAGCCAGGTCTGGCAACCTCTCAGAAACCATTATCCTCACCTTATCAACACTATTAACAGCAACATCCTCAAGTCCAGGCGGTACGGACCAATTGAAAGCCCCACCACTAAGTATTATCGTACTCATTATCTTATCCTGAATCTCCACAGGAACCCTCCTGATACTGGTTATTAAAGCCTCCGCGAGATCCATCTCACCGTAAAATACCATATCGCCGACCGTGGCATCCTCAATCACAAGCCTACCCTGTTGAATATAACTCGTGAATAATTCATGCCTCGGATTAAACACCACCTCCCCAATCAGGAACCTCATCCATGCGGTATCCTTAAGCTCAACCTCGACCAATGGGTTAATCTTAATCCTTATGGAAAACCTATCAGGGTTCTCCTTAGCCTTTTTAATAGCCTCGTCTAAGTTCTTAGGAACAAGGCCGGCGGTTCTCTTTACAATCTCAATAACGTACTCATCCTTGGCTAGGTCACCATAGCCCGAGTCCTTAAGTACCTCCCTGGTCACGGCATTAGCTTCAGAACCGCCTCTGTTGAGGGCCACGATACCCTCCCTAATGGGCCCGTAGCTGATGGGTACGAGCTGTATATTACCGTGTCCAGCCTCTATGACCGTGCATGTGACAGCCTTCTCGGCGATCGCTACGGCGAAGGGTTGGTCGATTATGGTGACGGCTTGCAGCAACTTACCGCCGAATTCATTATCTAACTCCTTATGTATCTCGATCATCCTATCCCTCATGTAATCAGGTGCCAATGCCGATAGGGCGACCACGAGGAAGAAGCCCCTAAAGTCCGACCTTCTCGAAAAGTCTGAATAGAATTGGGAGAAACCGTACCTGGCGAGCTCCTTGGTTATCTTCCAGGAATCCTCATCCTCCCTCCTAATTATGCCATCCTTGAGCGGATAACGTAGGTTTCTTATGGCATCCCTAATTGAACTTAGGTACTTGGGTATTTCATCACCAACCACAACACCTCTCTCGAGAACCTCCTTGGGTACAAGCAACTTTATGCTCTCAGGCAGGTCTCTCAAGAATAATCCACGGCTTTGCACCATGTATGGCTTATCCCTGAGCGTTATTGGTCCGTACTTAAAGTACCCGGTACCGAAATCCTCTGCATACACGTAATTCAACTTGTACTTGCCCTCATCCATCATTAGCATCACCAAATCGCCTTTATCGTAATGAACTCATTATTAAACATTATTACGTACGTATCGTCGAACGACTTAACCCTAGGCTTCAGGTAATCCCTTAACTCATTAGGTAATGATTTTATTGTATCATTGAAGCAATCCACGACTCTACTGAGGAGATTCTTTATATCCTCACTTGTTGTCTCCACATAAAACATTGCTTGATACTTAATCCCGTTATCGATGACCATGAACTTGATGTTAAGGCCGTTCAGGATACACGTTATGAATTTACGTCCCTCTCTCACGACATCGTCACCATTCCTAATCTCCCCAACCTCGCACTTTGGGCATTCCACAATGGCTTATTAGCAATAAGGTTTATAAGGGAATTGCGCTTTGGTGGTTTCGAGATTATAAGGTGCATGATACTATGGAAAGTCAATTAATCCTCGAGGTTAGGGATCTTGGGAACATAATAGTCAAACTTGAAACGGCGATATCGCCAATAACATACTCAAGGTTGAGTAAGTCTTTACCTACCAGAACCAATGCAATAAGGTATGGACAGCTCATCATAATGCCCCTTGATCTAGGTGTTATTAGTGAGGGTAAGAGGACGAGCCTTAGACCGTATGAGGTTGGTTATTGGGTTAAGAAGAGGAGTCTCGTTATTGCTCTGGGTAGCATTGACTTGGGAGAGCAGGTTAATGTTCTGGGTTATGTAATGTCTGGTGTTGATTTGCTTGGTAAATTGAATGGTGGACATTCGATAAGGATCTCGATTAAGTAACTGGGGATTAAGCTTTTAAAGGCTACAGGGAATACGAAACGGCGAAAGGGAATATGAGCACTCAAGAGACAACAATACTAGTTGGTAAAAAACCAACCACAAGCTACGTAATAGCGACGGTAATGAGCTTCAACGCAGGAGCAAAGAAGGTAATACTAAAGGCCAGAGGCGGTGCAATAGCTAGGGCGGTCTCCACTGCCGTGATGATAAGGGACAAGTTCCTTCCAAACCAGGTGAAGATAAGCGACATAAGGCTCCTGACGGACAGGGTGACTGGGCAGGGAGGCAAGGAGAGGAGCGTTGCTGCGATAGAGATAGTGCTTGAGAGGTTGTAATAAGTTAAGCGATTCAGCCGTTAAAATCAAAATTAAGCAAATTTAACGTGTATATTTTACTGTTTCCAGTAGCGTATTTCTAATCTCCTCCAGTAACGCAACAAGAACAAGTAAGGCGCTACGTCTATTCGTGGCAATTAGCGGCATGACCTTCACCTCATACGGTACCTTCAGTATACTCTTTATGATAGGAATATCCACAGCACTTGGTAGATCCTGTTTGTTAGCCGCGATTATGTGTGGAGTATCTGGAAAGTTATCCCTGAAGAAGCTGTACATATTCATAGCCTCCCTAACCCTCTCCTCGCTGGAACTATCTATGATGAATAGGTAACCATGCATACCCCTGGCTATTATCTTCCACATAAAACTAAATCTCTCCTGACCCGGGACACCAAACAAGTGAACTACCAAGTCCTCCCTAATCTTCATTCTACCATAATCAAAAGCCACAGTGGTACTCCTCTTACCATCAATTTCATTTTTTGTTAATGGCACGTCAGTTTCTATTGGTAAAACCTCACTAATTGTCTTAACGAACGTGGTCTTCCCAGCGCCGTATGGTCCAGCTATCACAATCTTCAGTATCTTGATCGGCATGGTGGGTCACTAGAGTGATGCCTTGCTCTTGATGAAGTTTATGACATCCTCAATATCCTTGGGCGTTATTTCGACATTTATAACTTCAATCAATTCCTCCTCACTAACCTTAATCAACTTACCCAATAAATCATACAACTTATCGGAGTACTTCTCAAGTAGTATTCGCATTAGCCCTATCGAGGCTTCGGAGTTGCTGATAACCATTAAGTAACCCACGTTCTTAATACCCATTAGTTGTATTATGCCATCGGTGCCCTGCATGAGAACATAGTCAACACCACCAATAGGTAACGTGGATACCAGGCTTTTCAATGATGATATGAAGCGTGGTGCCGCAAAGAAAGTATTGCCTGCATTGATCAATACAGTGTTTGTTGTGTAAGCTATCACGGTACCTTCCCTATCCATTACATAAACAGCCTTTATCTGATCTGGGCTTTCTGAGATTATCTCCTCAGTTGATAGCCTAATGTCATTTATTATTCTTTGAATGCTGGCGTCCACGTTCCTTTCTATTTAACATAATTTTTAAACCTTTCGATTTCTCTTGCACTGTGAAGTTCACGTATGTAAATTCGTAATGCGCAAATGCACATAATAAGTTTTTTAAATACGTAATGCCAAGTTATATGGATGATAACGATAAAGGGTTACGTGGTAAGTAAGACATTGGTTAATGACCCAACCGGTGGAAGAATGATAGCAATACAGATAGTCGAGGAGAGGGAATCACCAGGCCCTGTGATTACCGGTACTGATGAGACATCGCAAATGATGCGTGATGTAATGCCACTTGTGCAGCAATTACTTAGGTCAATGCCGATGGTTGGCCCATTAATGAGTGGTAAGGTTCCAATACCGAGACTTCTAATCTGGCTTAATGAGGATGAGGCAGAGGCTTTGGGACCTAAGCTTGATGTTGGTGATGCTGTCGAAATAAGGATTGATAATGGGAAGCTCGAGTTAGTTAAGGTATAGTGTTAAATCTTAACGTCAAACTCCTCACTTAATTTAAGTAATTCCTTAAGCTTAATCCTCACGTGCTTACCATTTGGCAGCGTCCTAACAATAACAAAAGGAATCAATCCCCTACGCACCTCCTCAAGTGCAATGGCTATTGGATCATAGGTACCAAGCTTTTGCGGATCAATCAGTGGTTGTGCGCCCATAGCCAACTGCCTAGCTCTAGCTGCCACAATCCTCGCTAGCTCATACTTAGTTATTCTAGGTGGGTATGTTAACCTACCCTTGGTCAAATCCTCAATCCTCTTTAGGATATCAGCAAGTGAATCTTCCTTTAATACAGGATTTTGTGTTTGATTTGAGGAGGACATTGAGGAAACCGTAATAAAAATCGTTTAAAAACCTAACTTAGTCATTTTTATTACTCAGTCTTTGAGGTCTCTTCCTCACCACCGGTCTCGCTCTTCGATTTACCACCGCCACCTGCCTTTGTCTGTGCTGCAGCCACTATATCGTCTATCCTAAGTATCATTATTGCAGCCTCGGCGGCGCTCCTTATCACCTGCTTCTTAACCAGCAACGGATCAACAATGTTCAGCTTAAGCATGTTGGCAACCTTACCGTTGAGCACATCAACACCGGCATCTACCTCACCACCGTCGTGTCTCCTCCTTAACTCTGCTATGGCATCCACTGGGTCAAGGCCAGCCGTTAGGGCTAGTATTGTTGGTACATGCTCAAGGGCCTCTGCGAACTTGAGTACTGATAGCTGCTCCTTACCGGGCAACTTCCTACCCCACTCCCTAATCCTCCTGGCTATCTCCATCTCGAAGGCGCCACCGCCAGGTACAATCCTTGGTTCCCTGTATAGGTCTCTAATCACGTGTAGTGCGTCCTGCATTGACCTCTCTGCCTCGTCAAGGACCCTGTCTGCCGCACCCCTAATCAGTATTGTGACGGCCCTCGGGTTCGGGCATTGCTCAACAAACACCATCTTCTCCTCACCAACCTTCCTCTCCTCGACGAGACCTGCTGTGCCAAGGTCTTCTGGCTTTATGTCCTTTATGCTCGTGACTATCTTGGCACCGGTTGCCTTGGCAAGCTTCTCAATGTCGCTCCTCTTAACCCTCCTAATGGCCATAATGCCCTTCTTAGCCAGGTAATGCTGAGCAACCTCATCAATACCCTTCTGTGTGATTACCACGTTGGCGCCAACCTCAGCTAGCTTATCAACGTATGACTTCAGTATGTTGGACTCCTCCTCAAGGAATGCCTTTATTTGGTCGGGTGATGAGACTGATATCTTCGTTGTCCACTCAGGCTTCTCTATCTCAAGCGGTGCGTCTAGAACCGCTATCTTCGCATTGGCAACCCTCTTTGGCATTCCTGGATGTACCACCTCCTTATCGAGTACAATGCCCTGTATTAACTGGGTTTCAGCGAGTGATTGTCCTTTCTTCTTCTCAAGCTTTATCCAATCCAGGTCTAGGTTGTATTTCCCGTTAACCTTCTCCACGGCAATTGCTGACGCATCAACCGCAACCTTAGCTAGGTAATCCCTAGCCTCAGCCACTATCTTGCTACTTAGTGAATTCATAGCCACAAGGGCTAGTTGATTCTTGTCCTCGACGTTTATTGACTGTGCTATCTCATCAGCAACCTGTATTGCGTAATCCATAGCCTTCTTATAACCATCAATAATTATTGTTGGGTGGATACCCTCGTCAAGCAGCTCCTCAGCAAGCTCTAGCAGCCTACCTGCAACAACAACGGCTGTTGTTGTTCCATCACCAACCTCCGCATCCTGAGCCTTGGCAACCTCAATGAGTAGCTTGGCGGCTGGGTGCTGAACCTCCATTTCCTTCAGTATTGCAGCTCCATCGCCAGTTATTGTAACGTCTCCAAAGGCATCAATGAGCATTTTATCCATGCCCCTTGGACCGAGGCTTGTTGATAGTATTTCGGCAATGACCTTCGCAGCCATTATATTACTCCTCCTCGCATCAGCCCCCGTTGTTCTTTGGGAACCCTCCTTAAGAACCATTACTGGAACCCCGCCCTTCTGCTGTGTTGTGCTTGTGCTCATCGGAGGGTCCGTAAATCACTTCTATAAAAACCTTTCTAATCCGTGAACGTAATAATCCTCAGTAACGACAATCCGAAACGGCTAGGACCTAAAGGGCCGTAGGTAATAAGGTGAGAAAAACATAAGTATTAATGTTTTCTTGCCCTTGCGATGGATTTAGGGCATGTACTAATGATCGTACTAGCGTTATCATTCGTAATACCCTGGGCAGTGGTTAGTTCATACTCTATGGAGCCAACGCTCGAGGTTGGCGACCTAGTGGTGATGATACCACCTAGCGGTTCATGCCAATCATTGCTTGGCCACGTGGCCATTTATTACTCACCCCAGTTCAGTGACTATATAGTGCATAGGGTAATGTCTATTGAGAACTCGCAGGGATGCACATATGTATTTAAGGGCGATGCAAACCTTGGGCCTGATCCATACCCAGTACCTAGGTTCGATGTTGTTGGTGTTGTTCAGTTTGTAATGCCACAACTCGGTCTCCTAAGTCTATCTTATAGAACGTACACAGCATTATTGTACATACTCGGTCTTATAATACTGGTGGTAGTTCCGGCGTATGTTTTAGATAAATAATTATTCGTTGTTTAATGGGAAAAACGTATTAATTTCCCAATTATTGGTTACGTAATGGATGAAAGCACTATTCAGGATGTTACCGAGAGACTCGAGGGTCGTGAATACATTAAGGGTAGGAATGGGAAAATATTCGTACTCAGGGAGTTCGAAATAACGGATTTGAACACTGTGGTTTCAATAAATAGGCGAGTTCTTCCTGAAAACTACCCGGAGTTTTTCTTTGTTGAGCATTACAGGAGCTTTCCAAAGGCCTTCATAGTATCTGAGCTTGATGGGAAAGTCGTGGGTTACATGATGAACAGGGTTGAGTTTGGCTGGAGTTACATATGGAAGGGCAAGCCGACCAGGAAGGGTCATGTGATATCAATAGGCGTTCTACCCGAGGCGCGTAGGTTGGGTATTGCGCATAACATGATGATTAGGGGTATGAGGGCCATGAAGTACTTCTACGGTGCTGAGGAGGTTTACCTAGAGGTTAGGGTCTCGAACACGCCCGCCATTAACCTCTATAAGAAGTTGAATTATAAAATTGTCGACTTAATAAGGGGTTACTACCACGATGGTGAGGACGCCTACATAATGGCTAGACCACTCGATAATTTATAGCCTTTACGATAAGTAAAATTACTCACCAAACTTCTCAAGCGTACCTAGGTAATTAGCTATTATGTTCATGATATCGATACCCCTAATCCTATTCCAAAAGCCCCTCGAGCAATCCCTCTCACTGAACCTATCCACATCATCCTTCATGACATCTACACCCCAGGCCATGAACGGGACTGGATCGCCTGTGTGCTCCTTTACGGTTACAGGTGTCGCGTGATCACAGGTTATGAATATGTAAGTATCGCCTGGCGCCTCCTCAATAAACCTCCTAAGACCTGCATCAACCCTCTCGATTATCATGATCTTACCCCTGAAATCCCCATCATGAGACATGGAATCCGTGGGCTTCACATGGAGGAATACGAAATCGTGGTTCCTCAGCGCCTCTGCCGCTGCGTGAAAGGCTGCGTTGAAATCATCATCCTTAGAACCCACGTAATTCTCAACATTGATAGGTTCCATACCGAGCGCCACACCAATACCCCTAATCAGCGCTACGCCGGCGATTATCGCAGGCCTTATTCTGTACCTGGAACTTAACGGCTCAAACGCCCTCATGGATCCAGCACCCCTCAGCAGCACCATGTTTATTGGTCCCTTGCCCTCCCGCCTCCTGATCTCGTTGAACCTAGCTTTACCTAGTCTCTCATGAACAAGCCTGGTGAATTCATTTATGTAATCTGCAGTAACCCTTGCATCCTCACTGAGCGCCTTGGCCTCAGCTACCCTGGCACCAACAACGTGCGGGTCCGTATCGCTGACGTGCGGTGAGACCGAGCCTTTCAAGACCAAGACACCCCTATGCTCAACCGTTTGTTTGTAAATCGCATCAATACCATATTTCGCCCTTAGGGTTGGTATTACTTCGTTATTTATTACCTCCTCGATTTCCTTAACCTCATCAGCACCTATGTACCTACCACCCCTTCTATCAACAACAACTAGGTCATCATTGACAGTAGCCACATTGGTCCTAAAGGCAACATCACCTGGATTAAGCCTCAACCCTGCGCCAATAGCCTCAAGAGGCCCCCTACCTGGGTAGTACTTGTATGGGTCATAACCGAATATGGCTAGGTGGGCAACATCACTGCCGGGCCTGATGCCCGGTGATATCACGTCCATTAACCCACAGGACCCCTCAGATGTCAATCTATCCATCGTGGGCTTCACGGCAGCCTCGAGCGGGGTCTTACCACCCAGCTCCTTAACGGGTCTATCTGCGCATCCATCAAGTACCACCAACAATGCCCTGGGCATGGCTATTAGGAGTAATTTTTAGTTAAAAATATTTAGTCTAAGGCTAAGTGGACAATTTCACTTCGTCCCAACAACTTCGTCAATCCACGCTAGGTAGTCCCTCAGTCCGCCAATGATTGGTAATGCTATTATCTCGGGCACCTTATACGGGTGCTTCTCCCTCACCGCCTTAATGATATCATCAAGCCTATCTCTCCTCGACTTAATAATCAGTAACGCCTCATCATCCTCCTCCACCCTACCCTCCCAATAGTATATGCTCCTCAAACCATCAACAACATTGACACAGGCAACCAACCTATTACCCACGAGATACCTAGCCAACTCAACACCAACATCCCTGTTGGGTACCGTTACGAAAATCACCACATACTCAGAACTCATCAACCACGAATAGAGATGCCGTGTTAAAAAGCATTATTAATTTGGAGCAATCAACGTGGCAATGTTTAAATACGCGGTGATGCCTACGTGCAGTGATGGAGTACATAACCCTTGGAAAAACTAGCGTAAAAATTTCAAGGATTGGGCTAGGAGCTTGGCAGTTTGGTGGGGATGCATGGGGCCCGTATGAATATAATGTGGCGAAATCCGTAATAGCGAAGGCTGTTGAGTTGGGTATAAACTTCATAGACACTGCGGCTGTTTACGGTAGGGGGCGTAGTGAAGAGTTTGTTGGACGTGCAATCAGGGAGTTGGGAATTCGGGAGCAGGTTTTCGTGGCAACGAAAATACCGGGTGACTGGCACAGGTTTGATGATGTTCTTAAGGCGGCTAGGCGTAGTAGGGAGAGGCTTGGTCTTGACGTCATAGACCTACTACAACTACAATGGGCCCCG